>ERZ772807.706-NODE-706-length-19965-cov-5.475841_pt1 | contig 19965 bp, 12 predicted proteins | sample MGYA00511472_ERZ772807 | MGnify/ENA primary metagenome ERZ772807 (study PRJEB29015, sample SAMEA2737947) | human oral metagenome | biome: human oral; feature: human-associated habitat; material: dental | place: China | collected 2039 ...
GTGACCGTCGTAACAAGAAGCGTAACTTCCGCGCATTGTGGATTCAGCGTATCAATGCTGCTGCTCGTCTTTATGACATGAGCTACAGCCAGTTGATGGGTGCATTGCACAAGGCTGGTATCGAGATTAACCGTAAGGTGCTCGCTGACCTTGCTGTTAACAATCAGGAAGCTTTCAAAGCTATTGTTGACAAGGTAAAGTAAATTAATGACGCTCACTGAATTGTGAGCACTCGTTATAACGGAATGGAGCTGTCGCCCGAAAGGGTGGCAGCTTTTTTGAGGTCTCACCCCCAACCCCACTCCGAAGGGAGAGAGGAGTGATTAGCGAGACACCCCTATATATTTGCTAAAATAAGAGAGAAAAAGATAAGAAACAAAAGTAAGACAAATGGGGGGAAAAATAACTCTAAACTATGGGGATAACATGGTGTTTACTCCCCTCTCCATTACTTCCCTTCGGTCAGTGACCGTTGGTTTTGGAAAGGTCAGTGCGTTTTGTTTTTGGAAGGGTTAGTGCCCTTTGTCTTTTTGGAAGAATCAGTGCGTTTTGTCTTAATCACGATTGTCGGATGTTTTTCCAGTCGTGGATCGTTTATATAAGTAAGGATGTCGGTAGAGAGGATATCCGTGGGGTTAATATACCTTGGCAAAGCCTCCATTATACGTTGGGGTGATAGCTTATAATCAATGATGGTCAGCTTCTTTCGTGGTTTTCTTAGTTTACCGTTTATTATCCATTGTAGTTCTGCAAAGGAGTTGGTTCGTATGATGATGATATCTCTTGGTGTTTTACAGAATGTAATGTTTTTAGCTTGCCTTATCTGTTCATCTGCCGAAAAAGTCTGTATTGATTCGATGGCATAAGGCGGAATAAGTCTCAGTCTATGTGATACAATCTGTTTTGCCGAATCTGACTGCATCTCGTCAATGGTAACGTGTAGGAGGGTGTCGGGTAGGGGTACTCCATCTATGACACATAAACTCTGAGCACGTATGCAGAGGGGTGCAAGTACTATCAGTATTATGCAGAACAGTTTTCTTTTCAGTTTCTTCATAATCTTTTATTCATCAAGATTATTTATATGCATAAAGCAGGATGGGTTTCCTGCTCTTGTCACAAAGGGCTTCGATTTTCCTTAGCATAGCTGGGCTTGTCGTGAAGCATCCCCACGAAGCATCGGTGAGAGGAAGATAGGAGGTGATGTGGTGTATTATACCCACATATTTGGAACTATGGATAAGAATGTTCCTCCGCCGAGCATTGTCGTTAGTGGGGTCTAAGCCGTCGAGGGCGAAACGCAGTCCGACGGTAGCGGAATAGCTTTTCTCTGCAATCTTGAAATGTCCGAGGCTCGAGCATCTGCTCCCCTTTTTGTTTGAGAAATTTGGTTTCCACGCACTGTTTCCCTTTCCTCTGCCGTGTGCGCAGGGACCAGTGTCAAGCACGGATGACGTGTTCAGGTCGATGATAGCCATTCGGTCCTCACCCGATGGGCGTGAGAAGTCTACGAGGATACAATAGTCTTCGCTAAATCCCTTTTTGTGGCAGGTCTCCCTGACCTCTTTGAGCTCGCTACCGAATGAATAGGGCTTCATCTTCCAATAACCCTTTATGCCGAAGTTAATGAGAAGGAGGAAGATCAAAAGAAACCTCACCCCCAACCCTCCCCTCCCCCGTAGGGAGGGGAGGGAACAGCGAGATACCCCAACAGTTTGAATATCTTTTGATTTATCATTTCCCATCACTTATCTGGTATATTAGGATTTTATTTGACTTATCATTTTCCTATAATGTTGTCTACCATATAAGGGTGTCACGCTATCTACTCCCCCTCTCCACTTGGAGAGGGGCTGGGGGTGAGGCTGGGTTGGCTTTCTTACATCCCCCTCGCTTTCAGCAATGCCTTTGTATCAGGAGCTTTGAGACCAGTGAAGTCAGAGAAGATGGTCATAAGGTCACGAGTGTTACCACGTGAGAGAACCTTCTGGCGGAAGTCATCACCCACCTTACGTGTCAGTGCACCATGCGCCTTGAAGTAGTCAGCAATATTCACGGCTAACACCTCACTCCACAGATAGCTGTAATAACCAGCTGCATATCCCCCACCCCAGATGTGGTTGAAGTAAGAAGTAGAGTAACGTGGAGGAATCTGATGGTTCAGTAAGTCCATATCCGCCAACACTTTTTTCTCGAAGGCTGGTGCTTCTTCAGCAGATGGAATTTCAGAAGGAGAAAGACAGTGCCAAGCCATGTCTAAGCTTGTAGCAGCAAGATTCTCGCCCAATGAGTAAGCTGAAAGGAAGTTGAGCGAACCGAGCATCTTCTCACGTAGGGCATCAGGCATAGGTTCATTGGTCTTATGGTGGCGCGCATAGTGGTTGAACACCTCTGGAATACTTGCAAACGACTCATTAAACTGTGATGGCATCTCCACGAAGTCACGTGATACGGCCGTACCACTCAACGTGTTATACTTACAATTTGAAAGCATCCCATGCAGGGCGTGTCCAAACTCGTGGAACATTGTCTGAGTTTCATCCCAAGTAAGAAGTGTTGGCTGACCCTCTGGAGCCTTAGCATAGTTACAAACGTTGAAAACCAATGGTTTCTGATTGCGATCAGAGCTTTGCTTGAGAAAGGCACTCATCCACGCACCACCACGTTTTGTTGGACGACGGAAGTAATCGCAATAGAATAAAGCTAATTGCTTACCATCAGCATCAAGCACGTCAAACACTTTCATATCCTTGTTATAAGTAGGGATATCCTTGCGCTCATGGAAGTTGAGTCCATAGACACGATGAGCGGCATAGAAGATTCCATTCACAAGGACTGAATCAAGGTTGAAGTAAGGCTTCACGTCATCATCTGAAAAGCTATACTGGTCCTTCTTCATCTTTGCCGAATAATAGAAGCGATCATAAGGTTGGAGAGAAGTTGACGAGTTGATAGGTTTAATAGTTGACGAGTTACTTGCATTAACTTGTCCACTTGTTGACTTGTTTACTTGCTCACTTGTCAACTTGTCTACTTGTTCACCTGTCAACTTGTTCACTTGTCTATTCATATACTCTTCAATCGCCTTTGTTTGCGCCTCTGACTTTGGTTGATAAGCCTCAATCATCTGACGAAGAAAAGCATATACATTGTCTGTATTTTTCGCCATCGTATTCTCCAACGAATAAGACGCATAATTCTTATAACCCATTAGTTGAGCCTTCTCTGCACGCAAGCGAGCAATCTTTACAATAATAGGGAATGTGTTGTAAGCCCCAGTGCCATCCGTGCGATGGATAGACGCATTATAAACACGCTCACGCAGATTACGATTATCAAGACTAGCAAGGATTGGTTGTTGGGTGGTATTTGTAATTACAATACAATAAGGCGCTTTTCCTCCACGACTCTCTGCATCCTTCTTGCATTGGGCTATATCAGCCTCGCTCAATCCTGATAGTTCTTTGATATCGTTGACCCATACAGTGGCTTCATTTCCAGCCTTGGGTAACATATCACCAAACTCTTGTTGGAGTGTGGCTAACTCTTTATTAATCTCTTGCATACGAGCCATCTTCTCTTTTGGAAGTAAAGCCCCGGCATGAGTAAAACTTTTATAAACCACTTCCAGTAGTTTCTTATCTTCTCCCGTGAGCTTTGTGTACTCATGGTCGTAAACATATTTCACACGTTGAAAGAACTTCTGATTAAATTTAATCTCATTCTCAAAGTTGGTCATCAGTGGAACGATGGTTCCTTGCGCCTTCTCAATTTCGGGTGTCTTATCAGCTGATACCAACGCATAGAAAATATTTGATATACTCTCTAGGTTCTTTCCACTCCGTTCATAAGCCAATATGGTGTTAGTGAAGGTTGGCTTTTGCTTATTATCTGTAATTTTTTTTATCTCTTCCCTCTGTTCTTCAATCGCCGTGCGAATGGCTGGAAGATAATCATTCCCCTTGATTTTACTGAAATCAGGGGCATTGAAAGGTAATGTACTCTGTTTCATAAGTGAATTACTAACAATCTGTGCACTATGCCCCTTCGACGTTTGCGCTTGCCCTGTAAGAGTCGTACAAACAAGCCCTGCGGCAATCATTACATTCTTTAAGTTCTGTTTCATTTTACATAGGTGTTAGGTGTTTATATCCGCAAAGATACGATTAATAATGTAAGTAAGCAAGTATTCGAGTTGACAAGTTGATAAGTTGACAAGTTGATAAGTTGACAAGTAGATAAGTTGACGGGTTTACGATTTATTACTATGATTTGCCCACTCATGCGTTTACTTGTCCACCCGTTCACTTGTTAACTCGTTCACTTGTCCACTCGTTTACTTATTCACCCGTTTACTTGTTATTTTCAAATAAAATATTTATATTTGTGCAGTCATCAAAATAAACGTAATTATGAACGCAAAATTATTTAGAAAAGTATTCTTCACGGTATCCTTCTGTTTGTTATCATTAAGCGCAATGGCTCAGATACCATCTATTCCGAGACGCACAACAACCTATCGTAATTATCAACCAGGTGTTGTTTGGGGAACACAATACGATTATTTGTCTTTGCGTTATGTTACTTATAACGATATTGCGTATCTTGATTGTGGTCAGATAAGAGTATTGAAGAACTCTATTTATGCGCGTCATGGTCGTCGATTCCAAGACGCTCGTCTTCGTAGATATTTCCTTTCTCAATCATGGTATCGCCCAACGAAGAATGAGGTTAGTCCACGAGAATTGAATAAGTTTGAGAAGGCTAACATCGCATATCTATTGAAATACGAGCAATAGACCATTGAGCTTTTGACCTTTTAATCATTGAACTTGGAACATTGCTTTTAAAGCATTGTATCAATTACCTTTGCATTTTGTACCATTGACCTTTAAAGTTCAATGCTTCAAGTTTTGTGTTTCAAAATCTATCATTAAACAATATGTTCTTTTGTCATTCTGTCTAAAATTATAATCTATCATTAAACAATATGTTCTTTTGTCATTCTGTCTAAAAAACGTCATTCTGTCTAAAATTATAATCTGTCAATAAACAATATGTTCTTTTGTCATTCTGTCTAAAAACGTCATTCTTTCTTCGTATTCCAACATTGAAATTTTATTTACTCAAATAACCATAAGATGAGAAGGATTATAAGTTTATTGATTCCCTTTTTGATGTTCTTTTCTCTCGGTCTAAGAGCACAGAAGATTGAACAAATGTGGGATAATGCGCAAAGTATTGCACAAAGTAAACCACAGGATGCAATACGAGCGTATGACAATCTAATGCTAAAAGCTGAACAAGAAAAGCGATATGACATCCTTCTGAATGCTGGCGTTGAACGTCGTATGGTGACGATGAATTGGGCTCCAGATAGTCTCTTGCCTTATGCCGAACGATTGAAAAAACGTGAAGCTCTTGTGCATAGGAATGAGCCAGTACTCTCCTCCATTTATAGTACATTACTTTGTGCATTGGGGCAAAGTGATAGTCCTGATGGGCAAACGTATGCTCAACTTGCTTTAGCTCATCCCGAACTCTTGGCGCACACACGTGTGAAAACAAAGGGGAACACGATTGACAAGTATTTTCATTATGATCTCTTGCATATAATAGGCTATACTTTGGGTGATTTCTCCACGCTCAATTCTTATTATTCGCGTGTGGGTAATCGACCAGCCACCTTTTTTATAGCCCTCGAGAGATTAAAACAAAATGCACCAACGGATAAAGCCAGTCTTTTAAAGTCAAATTATCTTCACCAGTTAGATTCTCTTGCACAGGCTTATCATGACATTAAGGAGGGGGCTGAGGCGTCAATCCTCTTTTGTCAGCTCCAGCGAGAATATGGGCTTGTGAATGATAGCGTTTTACTGGCTAATGCCGAGCGAGCCATCCGTCAGTGGACTTCTTATCCTCGTGTCAATATTCTTCGACAAATGGTGTCTGATATGACACGTTCCTCTCTATCTCTTTCCCAAGAACGCTTACTTTGGTCAACTGATGAAGAGATTAGTCTTATGTTGGCGTATAAGAATGTAAATAATGTAAAAGTAATTGTACGAAAAATTAAAGAGAAGAATCTTAATTGGGAAGACAATGATATAGACGATATGGTGGAGCATGAAACGATACATAGTAGGAAATGCTTTTCACAGACATATAATTTGACAAATACCAATCGTTTACGCCAGTATCGAGATGAAATTAAATTACCAAAACTCAAGGCTGGTATGTATCTTCTTGAATTGAAGACTGATCCTAAGACGATAGGTGAGCGAACAATGTTTTTCGTTAGTGACATTCGATTGATGAGCCTTCCACAAGCTGGTGATACACTTCGTTTGGCAATCGTGCGAGCAAAAGACAGTCAGCCCATTCGCAATGCTTCTATCCAGTTGGATAAGGGTAAACCGATAGCCGTGAATGATCAGGGCGAATTACGTCTCTATGATTATGAAGATTCCACCTCCTTATATGTTATTACGCCAGAGGGCGCTCATCTTCCTCCCATTGATGTGAACCAATTGAGTGATTATAATCTTGACAAAGCAGATACCACACGCATGAATATTTTTCTTGACAGAGGAGTCTATCGTCCTGGTCAGATTGTCCACGTGGGGGTTATTCGTCATCAAATAAATCATACAAAAACAAAGGCTTGGAGTAATGCACTTACAAAACTATACTTGCGTAATCCACAAGGAGAAATTCTCGATTCTGTCAGTATTTTTACGGATGATTATGGCACGGCACACACCTCCTTCACCTTACCTAATAAAACGCTCAATGGCGCTTATACGATAGGAGTAGGGTGGAATGTGGCTTACTTCCGTGTGGAAGAATACAAACGCCCCACATTTACCATTGAGATTTCCAAACCAACAATGCGCTATGCTTTAGGCGATAGTATCACGCTAAAAGGTAAGGCTCAAAACCTGATGGGTGAACCTGTAAGACGTGCACAGGTGGTCATAAATAGAACCTATCTATCTGATACAAAGCCAGATACACTCTTTACTGATAACAGGGGGCAATTCTTGATTCCAATGAAACTCGATAGTTTAGCACGGAATGGTGTGTCGCGTAATTTCTTCTCAATCAATGGTACGATTACTGATGGTACTGGTGAACAACAGACGTTTAATTATACCGTCTATGCAGATGACAAACGGGCTCGTCTTACGATTCAATCAGATGGTGATTATCGAGTAGAACTTCATCACTTGCCCCAACTCTGTTTCTTGCTTACAAACAGGTGTGGAGTATTACAGAAAGGTCGAGTTAAGTATTGGTTGAAAGGCTATGAAAGTGAGGTTCAATCTTGTGAGGTCAGTGAGAAAACTTCAGACAAACCAGAAAACCATTCTGTCGGTGTCATCACCCTACCTTTGCCTGCAAATGTAAAGAAAGGTCGGAATGAGCTTATAGCGACTTGTGAGGGTGATACGGCTCGTTATTCGTTCATTCTCTTCGATGAAAATGATAAGCGTCCGTGTGAAGAGATGAATGGGTGGTTCTATGCCACAGGCTCTGATTTTGGAGAAGGTGATAACTCCTCTGTAAAAGTTTATTTCGGCACGAGCAAGAGAAATATCCACGTGCTTTATTCCATCTTTACCCCTGAAAAAACATTAGAAAATGGAACGTTAGAATTGAGTGATACCATTGTCAATCGTACATTTACTTATTGTCCAGAATATGGGGATGGTATTACCATTTGTTATGCTTACTATGTAGATGGTCAATTCCTTAGTTTTTATCAAACGATCAATCGTCGGCTCGATGATAAAAATTTGAATCTCTCATGGACCACTTTCCGTGATAGACTCGTGCCAGGAGATAAAGAAACATGGAGGTTGAAGGTTTCTACCCCCGATGGTCACCCTGTGCGTGCCCAGTTAATGGCGACACTCTATGACAGGGCTTTAGATAGGATCGCCGAGAATCAATGGAAGTTTTCATTGGGCGATCGACTGACCGAGGTTCGTGCCGAATGGTTAGGGATGGACCAGCTATTACACCATTACATGAGTATTTATTCTCACTCACCCTCAATCACTTACGATTATCCTTCCTTAGATATGGGGCTAGCTGGAGGCGCAAAACTTATCGTTGAAGGTAAGGTTGTTGGTGAAGATGGAGAACCCATCATAGGGGCGACTGTCATGTCATGTGAGAGAAGTGGATTAGGAACAGTGACCGACATTGACGGGCATTACCGATTGAAGGTGCACTATGGCGAGACGCTCCAGTTCTCATACATTGGCATGCAGAGTGTTGTGCGTAAGGTCTATGGTTCACGATTGGATATGACCATGAAAGAAAACAGTGATCAACTCCAGGAGGTAGTCGTTACAGGTTATAGCTCTGTGAAGAAAGAATCTTTGACAGGAAGTATGATCGTTATAAAGAATATTCCCTCCCTTTATGGCTCACGTGCCCCTATTTCTCCTATGTATATCCCAGAAGAAAGGACAAGCTCCACTTTGACTCTCTCCCCTGAAGAATTACAACATCTGACAAACCTTCCGATAAGAAAGAATTTTACGGAACTAGCCTTCTTCTATCCTAATCTGATGAGTGATGCAGAGGGGAATGTTACGCTCAATTTCACCTTACCAGAGAGCGTAACCTCTTGGCAATTCATGGGTTTGGCGCATACCCAAGACATGAAATTTGGATTAATTCGCTCATCGATATTGGCTCGTAAACACCTGATGGTTCAAACGAACCTCCCTCGATTCATTCGATTAGGAGATAAGGCGAGTATGAGTGCGAAAATATTTAACGTGACAGATAAAAATATAGATGGAAAGGCCACACTGATCCTCCTCAATGCAGAGAATGAGAAAATCATCCATACAGAGACACAAGCCTTCCAACTGAAGAGTGATAGTACGCAGGTGGTAAAATTTTCTTATACCCCAGCAATGAATAATGCGCCCTCCTTGCTCGTATGCAAAGTCATAGTGACAGATGGAAAAGGGAGTGATGGCGAACAGCATTATCTCCCTGTGTTAGATAATAAAGAACTCATTACACAAGCAATTCCTTTTACACTTGTTGGTAATGAAAAACTGACATTCCATCCCCATCAACTCTTCCCGACAAATAGTGAGCATAAGGGTATCTATCCTTGCCTGCGGGTGGAATATACAAAGCACCCCGAGACAATGATTATTGATGCCTTACACGCTTACACCCATCCAGTGGATGGATGTGCGATCTGTCAGGCTATGGCGTATTATACCACAAGGCTGGGGCATGAATTGGCAAAGGCTCATCCAAGTTTGTTTGAGGTGAGAGATAGTATGGAAAGAAAACATCTTACATCAAATCTTGAAAAAAATGAAGAATTAAAATCCCTGTCTTTACAAGAAACGCCATGGACTTTGACGGCAAAAAAAGAAACCGAACAGAAGTTGGCTTTAGTTGATTTCCTAAACGAAGCAAAGATGTCGGAATATGAGGAAGACTTGACAGAACGATTGCGTAAACTCCAACAAGCAGATGGCTCATGGGCTTGGTTTAAGGGAATGTCGGGCAATCGGTGGGTCACTGAGACCGTCATGGAACTCCTTGTTCGCCTTAACGCTATGATTGGGCACCAGCGAGCTATTGATGAGATGATGGAGAAAGGTTTTCATTATTTAGCACAGGGAAAGACCGACTTAGAGGAACTTTACCTACGCGCATTAGATGGGCGAGGCGCAAAGGAGACGCTCACAAAACATGGTAAAGAACTTATACGAAGTTTAAAGAAAAACGCCTCCACGTATGATATCTATTCGTTGGCACAATCAGCCATCCTTCTTTATCACTATGGTGAGCAAAAAGAAGCCCGCCAGCTCGTAGAGACGTTGAAGCAATACACGGTTTATGACCAACTCAAAGGGCGTTATTATGATAGCCAGCGTGCTGGGTATTCATGGCTTGATTACAAGATTCCGTCCCACGTGTCGGCTCTTGAAGTCCTACAAATGATAACGCCAGAAGATCGTCTTACGATTGCCCAAATGAAACAATGGCTCTTGCAGGAGAAGCGCACACAATACTGGTTGACGGCTATAAATAGTGCGAATGCAATCTACGCTTTCTTAGCAGGTAAACCATTCACTGATATGAGTGACGTTAGCGGTACACAGACTTATCGCTTTGATGCCGATAAGCTAAAGACAATGAGAAATATTTCCATATCTGGCGATGGTTACTTATGGGTGAATGAGAAGCCTAAGGATTCGTCGTCAAAGCTCTATACCCAACCACTTTCAGCTACTCATATTGGCTTTGGTGCTATCTATGTCCAATCCATTCAACCTTCAAAAGATATCCAGATTCCTACTGGTGAACTACAAGTTAAACGTGAGATAGTTCCCTTGCAGTCTGGTTCATTACGTGTGGGCAGTCATGTGAAGGTGCGCATAACCCTCACCACATCTCGTGATCTCGACTTCGTACAGGTTGTAGATAAGCGTGCGGCATGTATGGAGCCCGTTGATAAGACAAGTGGTTATACCTATGGTAACTATTGTAGCTATTACTTAGATATAAAGGATAACCAAACCAATTACTTCATCGGAATGTTACCGAAGGGTGTGCATGTGATAGAACAAGAGTATTATCTCGATCGTGCCGGAACTTATACCACAGGCTCTATTACAGCTCAATGTGCATACGCCCCAGAGTATATAAGTACGGAGAAAGGGATATCGTTCAGCGTTCGCTTAAATGGGAGTAAAGTGCGATAATATTAGAAAGGAGCTGGTTGGGTAATTGCCATTACATTCTATCTTGTTTCTGAGATAATCGGTTACTTAGTATCAGAGAAACGCATTCACTAATTGGATGTGTGTTCACAAAGTAGGACAGACGCTTCCGTCTGTCCTACCTTTTATGTTTAACCTTCTATATAGGAGAATGCGTTTCGTATTACATCTGGATTGTGAGGCGGACAGACGAGGGCGTCTGTCCCTACATTGAGGCAGTCACTTCAATCAAAGAGAGGCTTTCTTTAAAACAAAGAGACGCCCTTCTCATATCAAAGAAACGCCCTTCTCCATTGGAGAAGGGCGTTTCTTTAATTCAAGAATATTATTAGCTTCATTCCACGCAGACATTGTTTCATCTTCTAACAACACTATTCACTCCCCTCTCCATGCGGAGAGGGGCTGGGGGTGAGGCTCTTTTTCAATTTGTTACAACCTACATATCCTCCTGAAACAATGGGTCTTCTGGCACCACCATAACAGGCTTCTCTTGTGCAGCCTTTAGAACATTAGCAGGCGCATACTTCGTATCTACCACCAGTCGGAACATATAGTCATTGAACCAAGGATTGGTCATTATCAAGTAACCATTCTGTCCGTAAGTAGCTCCCCAAGAGTTTTCTACCTTCCACTTCTTCGGTTGTCCCTGCTCGTCAAGGTCAACTGCTGTAAGTGTCATGGCATGTGTTGAACCGCTATCGAAGGTCGCAATGCGATCCGCCTTATTCATTGGGAAGGTCGTACCATACAATGTTCCGTAATCGTAGTTATCGGTATCGAGGTATCCACGAGTGCGATCCAACTGCTTGCCCACATCGTAACTACTGTACATCTTAGTCGAATCCTTCAACGAAGCAATAGCCATTTTATCGATCTCCTCCATAGGGAGATTAACGTACTTCCAGTTATGTCCATCGTAAGTATGGCGGTCGTAATCAATCTCGTAAGTCTTATAATAAGGTCGACGAGGGTCGTTCATCACCATAAGAAACGTACCATTAAGAGGACCACCAACCGTTTCCTTGTAGAATTCCTGTGGTGTATAGGTCTTCACCTTACCCACTTGTTTACCGCTCTTATCCTTGTAGGTGTAGTTGAAAGACTTAACTGGTTCGCCAAGAGAAAGCGTCAAGATGTGATAGATAGTACCTAACATCTCTGTCTTACGGGACTTGATGTTAGCCTTTGATCTCTTATCTGCTACCATCTTACGAAGCTCCAATCCGAACTCACGTAACTTAGAAGCTATGATGCGAGACATACGTGAGGTGTTCTCTGCCGAGTACGTCTCTGGCATTGTTTCCATCGGTACTAAGCCATACTTCTCCACGAGGTCTGCGACCCCACAAAACGTCCCTCCGTCCCCGATGGGGTTCTTAAAAAAGAACTGAACTCGTGAGTCGTCGATAGGTTTATTAGCATTATCTATAACGCTCTGAAGCATTAGGTTGGCTTTTTCCAACTGGTCATAAAAGGAGAGATAGACATGCGAATACTCTACATGTAACGTGTCTTTATGGGCACGAGCGAACTTAGAACGCAAGACATTAAGCCCCGTAAAGAGCCAACAACGTCCTGAACTCTTTTGGTTCTGAATGTTTTGTTTAGGCGTTTCAACACTGAAATAGGTATCAATAGGACCTGCATTGCGGAAGTTGCGAGCCAAGTCATCTATCGAATTAGTGGCTATCGCATTAGATAAAGCACGGTCAGAAGCTGTCAAGCCTGACTTCTGAATCTGCTGTAACATCTGCTTATCAATACCTCCATCTTTGGTTTGTGCTTGTAGAGAAAACGCTATGCTCAATAGCCCACAAGCAATCAACATGTTTCTTTTCATCATTATTTATTGTATTGGTATAGGGTTATTACAATTCACAAAGATAGTACTTATTTCCCAAATCATCTATAAGAACAAATGGAAAAAAGCCTTGCCTTTTTTGCAAAAAAACATTAAAACATTTGGAAGGAGCCGTTTTTTCAACTACATTTGCAGTGTGTTATTAAAGTAGTACACCATTACATACAATCAAAACAAGCGTTTAAAGACATTCAAAACATAACCCCCTTAAAACAAAAAGGAACTATGATTCAAGTTAACAAACTCACTTTCAGCTATCCAGGAAGCAAACACAAGGTGTTTGATGGGCTGAACTTAGAACTCAACGAGAGCCGTATTTATGGCTTATTAGGTAAGAATGGAATGGGTAAAAGTACCCTACTCTACCTCATTGCAGGCTTATTAAAACCTTCAAAGGGCACAGTGATTGTTGATGGATACACCGCTTCACGGCGTTATCCAGCAATGTTACAAGAGATATACATCGTCCCTGAAGAGTATAACTTGCCTGACATGAGTCTCAAGAATTACTTAGCTGTACACGAGAAGTTCTATCCGAACTTCAGCAGACAGACCTTAGAAAAGTGCTTACAAGACTTTGATATGCCTACAGACGTAGACATGAAGCAGCTCTCAATGGGCCAGAAAAAGAAGGTGTATATGAGTTTCGCACTTGCCACTGGGTGCCGACTTCTATTGATGGATGAGCCTACCAATGGGCTTGACATCCCATCCAAAACACTCTTCCGAAAGGTCGTTGCAGGCAATATGGCTGATGATTCGTCATTGATAATATCAACTCATCAGGTGCACGACATCGAACAGCTGTTAGACTACATCATAATATTGGACAACTCAAAAGTGCTCCTTAATGATTCAACGGAAGCAATTACTTCAAGGTATCGATTCGATGTTCTACAACCCAGCGAGATGGATAACTCGGTGCTTTATGCTGAACCTTCTCTACAAGGAAACAGCGTGATCTGTAAACGTAAAGAGGGTGATAAGGAGACCTACATCAACTTAGAACTCTTATTCAATGCGGCAATTCAAGGTAAACTAAAGTAAATATAAAGGAGGACATCATTATGAAGAAACAATCCAATAAACGGATATCTACTATCCTATCAAGCCTTTTCTTGGTTTTAACAACCATCACTCTGTGTTCGTGCATCACAAAGAAACCCGATTACGGACTGCCTACCAAGAAGGCTATGAACGTCGAGGCGTTCCAGAATGTAGAGTTAGGAGGTAATGCAGAAGTCTACTTCTTGCAAGGAAATAAGTACCAAGTAGAGATAAAAGGTAGGGAGAAACTACTCGAATATGTGGATATCAAGGTTAAAAATAACACCCTCATAATCCACGAGAGGAATCACCCTTCACAAAAAGGGATCATCTCTTTTAATAGTTCTAACAATGAAGCTAATATAATAAAGGTATATGTAACATGCCCACAACTCGTTAGAGTGGATCAAGGAGGTAATACATCCCTCACTTTCCAGGACTCTCTTCAGGTAGACAAACTGACACTTGACATTAGAGGTAACTCTTGCGTCAAACTCAACAAAGTAAAAGTTGGCGAGATAAACATGGATATCTCTGGTAATGCAGACGTTAACATTGCAAAGTTGACGGCACAGACTACAAAATTCAACATCAGTGGTAACGCCAGTGTAAACACCGACTTTGACCATTCCGACAGTGTGACACTCACTTTATCAGACAATGCTGACATCACACTCAATGGTAACACACGTCAAAGCATACAACAACGAGTAACGGGAAATGCCTCTGTTACCGATAATACAAGTAGAACAAAATAAATAAAGAAAGGACTTATTAGTTATGAAAAAGTTCGATATTGACCGATTCGGAAGAGTACTCGCTCGACTCGTTCTCGTGCGCCGTCGCAAAATAATTAACCTATTCCTTGGGTTCCTCATTGCCTACTTCATCTATATGATTTTACGTGTTTGTGACATCTTAACATGGCAGGCGAGGAGTGCAGATCAGATACAAATAGATCTCATGGGAAGCGTTGATTACATCCTTACGATACTACCGGCTGCATTCTTTATCATGGGTACCTTTGTCATAAACGACCTCAAGTCGCGTCAGTCACGCATAAGTGAAATGATGCTACCAGCTACCAATGTAGAGAAGTTCGTGGCACGTGTAGTACTCGTGTCCATCGTCTTCCCCCTCATAGTTGTGGCTGCTTTCCTAACAGCGGACGTGTTACAACAAATTGTTTCCATGCTGGTTAATCATGGTGCAAGGGCTTCGATGACTACAATAGCAATAGACTTTCTCCAAACGACAAGCTCCCTTTCCCCTCTTTGGGTACAATTAGAAGCAATCCTTCTCACCAATGCTTTCACCATATTAGGGGGTATGTTCTTCCGCAAAACAGCATGGTTAAAGACCATTATAAGCCTCGGTTTGATTCTCATGATAGTAGCTGGCTCTGTGACATTCATCGGTTACATGCTATTCACCAACACTGACTATCAACTCTCAATACCGAATGACTTAGTGGGAGATATTACTGGGAACATCATCTGTTTGGCACTCACTATATTAATGTATTGGGCTGCTTACAAGCTATACACACGCTTGCAGGTTATCAACAACCGGTGGATTAACATATAATAAAGTATTAATGAAAGGATAAAAGATTATGACTTTCGAAAATAATAAGGCTATATACGAGCAGATGGCAGACCGCCTTTGCGATGAAATCATAGCCAAAACCTATAAAGCCGACGACCGAATCCCATCCGTAAGGGAGTATGCTGTCACCTTGCAAGTGAACACCAACACGGCGGTTAAGGCTTACGAACTATTGGCAAGAGAGCAGATTATCTATAACAAACGCGGTATGGGCTATTTCGTTTCGGCTGGTGCAAGAGAGCAAATCATGCTTGCACGAAAGAAAACCTTTTGTCAGCAAACCCTTCCGTCATTGTTCCGTGAGATGCAACTCTTGGGTATCACGATGGAAGAAGTGGTGCAGGAATATAAATCGAAGGTGCAGTCTTAAACACTGCCCTTCAACAATTTAACTCACTAAGGGAGCCGAAAGAATGAAAACAAGTGTGTAGTTTAGCCATAAGATATAAGTTTACTTGGATTCATTCTTTCTACTCCCTTAATACTTTCTAAGCCCTTACAAGAAACATAGTACACATTGATAAAAAACAAAGAAAGGCTCTTCTCAATTTGAAAAGGGCGTTTCTTTCATGCAAAGAGAGGCTCTTTTCATAGCGAAGAAACGCCCCCTTTATCCACTAACACATATTAGTAACATTCCCTTAGGTGGCACCCCTATCCTTTGGAGAGGCTTAGCGAGGCAAGAAGAAGAAAGGAACTCGTACAGACCTAACCAATCGCACGATAGAAAGGATTCGTATTTTTTATGCGATAAGACTTGCATATATTGAATTTTTTTACGAATATTGCAAGCGAAAATAGTATCAACTGTAATTTACCAACAGCTTATTAACTAAAGAATAAATCTATGAAGAAAATCCTACTAAGCTTGTGTCTCTGCCTCATGGGAATGACAGTCTATGCACAACACTTTATCTCCGACGCAGCATTCAGACAGAAGGTGAACAATGCTTTCAACGCCAAAATGAAGTTGATTGGATCGAAGTTCTATGATACAAAAGGACTATCGCCAACCATGGAGGAAGAGGAAGCCTTGCGCTTTCTTTATGCCTATATGCCGATTGCAGATGCGACTGATTACACCACAGCTTACCACTTACGTAATGTGCGAACTGCCCTCGAAACGAGAAAAGAGATGGCATGGGGAAAGAAGGTGCCAGAGCTTCTCTTTAGGCATTTCGTTCTACCGATGCGTGTGAACAATGAGCCTCTTGACAGCTCTCGTGCTATATTCTTTCAAGAACTGAAAGGGCGTGTTAAAGGGCTTTCTATGCAACAGGCAATATTGGAAGTAAACCACTGGTGCCATGAACATGTTACTTACGAACCTTCGGACGCACGCACTTCTTCACCACTGCAATCAATGCGGACAGGACGAGGACGATGTGGGGAAGAGAGTACTTACACGGTAAGTGCCTTGAGAGCCATTGGTATTCCAGCTCGTCAAGTATATACTCCTCGATGGGCACATACCGATGATAACCATGCGTGGGTAGAGGCTTGGGCAGACGGAAAGTGGTACTTCTTGGGGGCTTGTGAGCCTGAACCTGTATTGAATCTGGCATGGTTTAATGCACCGGCATCGCGTGCTATGCTCATGCACACACGTGCCTTTGGTGATTATGAAGGTCCAGAAGAGGTTATGCTACGCACAAATAACTTCACAGAAATCAATCTGATTGATAATTATGGGAGCACTGGTAGGATTGATTTCAGCGTTCTTGATGCTAAAGGAAAGCCCGTACAGGATGCGAAAGTGGACTTTAAAATATACAACTATGCCGAATATTACACTGCAGTTACCAAATACACCGATAAGAAAGGACAAACGTTTCTATCTGCAGGAAGGGGTGATATGCTTGTATGGGCGTCTAAGAACGGACACTACGGATATGCTAAAGTATCGTTTGGAAAGGACAAGAAGGTTGTTATAAGACTCTCTTACGATGATAAAAAGGCGGGGAAAGAGCAGGATATGGATATTATCCCACCTGTAGAGAAAGCTATTCTGCCTCCTGTAACAGACGCACAACGCGAGGAGAACGAGCGTAGGTTGGCGGAAGAAGATGCTAAACGCAATGCTTACATAGCGACATTCCCATCAGAGGAGAGCTTGAAAGATTACCCGATTAAGGCCGCTATACCTTATATAATAAGGTCGCGTGGTAACTGGAGAACCATCAAAGAATTTGTTGAGAAGCACTCGGCAGATGAGAAACGGGCTATTGATCTGTTGGAATCGCTTAGTTATAAGGATCTTCGAGATATGCCAATGGAGATATTGGAAGACCAGATGGCAGCAAAGAGTGACGAGTTATGCCCTCGTGTGGAGAGTGAGATGATCCTCAAACCATTTAAGGTTTTCTTTGAGAAAGCGTTTAGTAATGATGCTAAGAAGTTTAAAGAGAATCCTGCACTATTGGTAAATTGGGTGAGAACGAACATCAAATTGAATCCTGATAAGCACGCTATGAGAATCCCACAAACGCCTATCAGTACGTGGGAAAGTCGTGTGGCAGACGAGAGGAGTAGGAATATTTTCTTTGTGGATGTGGCTCGGAGTCTTGGTATCGAGGCTCAGCAAGATGGCGTAACAGGGAAGGTTCAATACAAGAAAGATGGTCAGTGGGTTGATGTTGACTTTGAAACAACGCAACAACAAGTAGCTAAGACGGGGAAGTTGGTGCTTGACTATAAACCAACAGAGTTCTTGGATGACCCGAAATATTATACTCACTTCACTATTAGTAAGATTGTGAATGGGCAGACCTTACTGATGAATTTCGATGAGTCAGCCGATGGTTCGACCTATGGAGCAACTTGGGCAAATGCGTTCAAGGATGGAGCAACACTGGACGAGGGCACTTACTTGCTCGTTACAGGGCAACGCATGGCAGACGGAAGTGTGATGGCTCATAACCGATTCTTCACTATCAAGCCAGGAACAACAACTCGAATCAACCTCATCATGCGCCAGGAAACAGAAGGAATAAAGGTGATTGGCAGCTTTAATAGCGAAGATCTCTTTGAGAAGGAGGGGCATAATGTGTCCTTACTAAGCCAGACGGGACGCGGTTATTACGTCCTCGGTATACTCGGTGTAGGGCAAGAACCAACGAACCATGCCCTCCATGACATTGCAAAAGTAAAGGAGAAGATGGATAAATGGGGGCGTCCAATGGTATTACTCTTCACAAGTGAGGAAGCAAAAGAGAAGTTCGATGCACAGAAGAGTGAGTTTGGTCAACTGCCAGAGAAGGTGATCTACGGTATAGATAAGAGTGGGGAGATTCTCAAGGAGATTGCCAAAGAGATGAAACTACACAATACGAGTCAGCTACCAGTATTCATCATCGCTGATACCTTCAACCGAGTTGTATTCCTATCACAGGGTTACACCATCGGGTTGGGAGACCAGATTGTAAAGGTAAGTAGTAAACTTTAGAATCGAGGAAAGGGCGTTTGACGATAGAAGAATGTAAGTATTGAGATGTAAAAGTCCAATAACTCCAATTAACGGAACATTTGTCTTAACTCCCTTTCACTCCTTTTACTCCCTTAACTCCTCTATAATATGATGAAAGAAAACTATGAATTTGAAGTCTGCGCCAATAGTGTTGAGAGTTGTATAGAGGCTCAACAAGGTGGTGCCAATCGTGTGGAACTCTGCATGGGAATACCCGAAGGCGGTACAACTCCTTCTTATGGGGAGATAAAGATGGCGCGAGATGTATTGAAAGAAACACGCTTGCACGTGATAATTCGCAATCGCGGAGGCGACTTCCTATACTCCGAAGCAGAGTTGGAACGCATGGCATTGGATATAGACTTGTGTAGACAACTCGGTGTGGATGGCGTTGTCTTTGGTTGTCTGACGGCTAATGGCGATATTGATAAGCATGCCAACCAATTATTGATGGAGCATGCTAAAGGAATGAATGTCACCTTTCATCGTGCTTTCGATTGTTGTCGAGATCCCGAGAAAGCCTTAGAAGAGATTATCACAATGGGCTTTCATCGTATTCTTACGTCTGGTCAACAGCCCACAGCAGAGTTAGGTATCCCTTTACTAAGACGTTTGAATACACTTGCAAAGGATAGAATCATTATCATGGCAGGATGTGGAGTAACGGAAAAGAATATCTTTAAGATTCAAGAAGAGACACAGGTACGTGCCTTTCACTTCTCTGCTCGAGAGGAGAAACGCAGCGATATGCTTTATTCCAACCCTTCCATCTATATGGGAAGCAAAGGAGTTGATGAGAACATCATCATGCAGACTACCGAAAGGAGGGTACGAAATACGATTGAAAGTTTACTGAAAAAGTAAGTAAAGGAGAAACTTCTAAAACAAAAAAGAGGCTTAATCCTGTTTGGATTAAGCCTCTTTTATATATGTAGAAGATTATTGTGCCTGGTCAACAATAGCCTGCTTTATTAGCCCTTCTATCTCTTCTGCAAGTTCTGGATTATCCTTCAACATCGTCTTAGTGGCGTCACGTCCTTGTGCAAGTTTGGTTCCGTTATAACTAAACCAGCTACCACTCTTTTGGATAATGTTGTATTGAACACCCAAGTCAACTATCTCACCAATCTTTGAGATACCCTCACCAAAGGTGATTTCAAACTCTGCCTTACGGAAAGGAGGAGCCACCTTGTTCTTTACTATCTTCACAC
>ERZ772807.707-NODE-707-length-19960-cov-6.219442_pt1 | contig 19960 bp, 15 predicted proteins | sample MGYA00511472_ERZ772807 | MGnify/ENA primary metagenome ERZ772807 (study PRJEB29015, sample SAMEA2737947) | human oral metagenome | biome: human oral; feature: human-associated habitat; material: dental | place: China | collected 2039 ...
CAAACTTACTCATATCCTATTTCTCGGGTACATCTATAATATAAGGTGGACGGTCTGACATCTTTAGCACACTGTCCTTTCTTGTTTTTAAGATTTCAAGTATATGACTCTCACGTGTCTTCTCGGTGAGTTGGCTACTACTTGATAGTGCACGATACTTAGCGTCTTCTAATTCATTATTTAGCTTATCAATTTCAATGAGGTACTTCTGCACACTGTATCGATTTGATATGTAGACGATGGTGAAAATTACGATAGTAATCATCAGCCAGATGTTGTTGCGAAAGAATCGTGCTGAGAGAATATCACCACCCAAAATCTTTCTAAGGGTGAAGTTTGATGATTGTGGTTGCTCGTCTTCGCGAGCTTGTTCCTCAATAGCAGCTTTTATCTTTCTTACTTCTGCCTCTTCTTCTATTCTCTTTTCTTCCTCTTCCGTTAGTGGCGTCGCAGCTTCGTCATTGGCAGTTGCTTGTGGCGTGTCTTCAACAGCCTCTGCCATTATGAGTTGTTTTGTGACGTTTGTACTCTCTTCAGTGAAAACTGTTTGGTCTTCAGTGAGAGGATGCTCCGTCAGCATTGGGCTCTTCTTGTCGTTCTCGTCATTCATTTGCTTTCTTTTCTGCTATTCTTAGTTTTGCACTTCGGCTTCGTGGGTTGCGTTCTTGTTCGTCGTTACTTGCAGTGATAACTTTATTATTGACTAATCGGAATGGCGTTTCTATTCGTCCGAAGAAGTCTTGTTTCACTTTACCCTCTATATTTCCTGACTTCATGATGTTCTTTACCATTCTGTCTTCTAAGGAGTGGTAAGTGATAACCGATAGTCTACCGCCAGGACGTAGTAATTCGGTGGCAGCCATAAGCATCTCTTTTAAAGCATCCATCTCATGGTTTACTTCGATGCGAAGTGCTTGAAACATTTTTGCCATGTCTTTTTTTTCGCGTGCTCGTTGAAAGAATGGTTCAATGGGTGCCAGTAAATCGTTAGTCGTTTTATATGTTTTCTGTTCTCTTGCCTTAACGATGGCTGAAGCGATACGGCGCGACTGCTTCATTTCTCCATAGAGATAGAGTATATCAGCCAGTCGTTCTTCATCGTAGTTGTTGAGTATGTCTGCAGCAGTCATTCCTGCTCTTTTGTTCATTCTCATGTCGAGGGGAGCATCGAAACGGAAAGAAAATCCACGGGTCTCGTCATCGAAGTGATGGCTACTAACTCCAAGGTCAGCAAGTAATCCGTCTATGTATTCTATGCCGTAATAGCGCATCCAGTTCTTCAAGTATCTGAAATTGGAGCGAACGAAAGTGAAACGACCTACCTGTTCCTCACTTAAGTTCATACGGTCGATGTTCTGTTCGGCGTCAGCATCTTGATCGAAGCTGTATAGATGACTGTCTGCTTCTAAGCGAGAAAGAATCTCTCGGCTATGACCCCCGCCTCCGAAAGTTGCATCCACGTAGACACCGTTGGCATGTAGGTTCAAACCTTCAATGCTTTCGTTGAGGAGTACTGGGATGTGGTAACACTCTGCGGTCTTAATCATGCTGTTGACTCTTTTGTGGTTGCTTATTCGTTGCTCTGTGATGTGGCGTCAAGCCAAAAGGCTTCTTCTATTCCCATGGTTTCTTCCATAGCTTTGCTGAATTCTTCGGCTGACATGAATGGCTCGCTGTCTTCTCGTTTTGCCCAAATCTCAATGCAATCGTCCATCCCTGTAAATCTAATCTGCTGGTCAATATTGGCCATTTTTAGATATCGTTTTGGAATTAGGAAGCGACCATTGCCGTCCAGTGTAATCATTTCTACATCGGTGACATACTGACGATAAATCATCTGGTCACGCCGACTCCATTGACTCAAGCGTTTGCGAAGAGCATCCATACGTTCGTTCCATACCGATTCTGGGTAGAGAACCAGACATGGTTCAAAGATATCTTTGCGCAATATCAGTGAGTCTTCGCCCGATGCGTTGAGCACCTTGCGGAAGACGGCTGGTAGGAAAGCTCTTCCTTTTGCGTCTGTTTTTGCTTCGATATTCCCTAAGAATCTCATGTCTATTTTTTATAAAGCTGTATTTGGCTTCAAAGTTACACATTTTTCCCCACATATCCCCACTATGCTCCACTATATTTTGTTAAGGACTTCTTTTTTACGAATATTAACACTCTGAGGGTTGCTTGTTCCCTCTTAAAAACTGGTTAAAATGATGTTCTTGTTTTCTGCTCTTAATTGGTGGTGTGAAAAGGATGATTTATGGTTTTGAAATATGTTTACAAATATTGATTCAAAAATGCTTTATTTTAACCCTAAAAACGCTATTTGGGATGTCTTTGTAAGTGTTTGTAAATCAAGTGTTTGTAAAGAGGCGCGGAAAAAGATGCTTAATTCGACTCTTAAAGGGCGTTAGTAACACTTCAAAAGGGCATCTTTAAGAGGTCAATTAAGCCTTAATTCGAGTGCTATTGAGCCTTAGTAAATTTTGAAGTTGTGAAATATATTTACAAAGGTGGTTTGAAATAGAGGCAAAAACTTTCATCTTTTCTTCCTGATGTCTTCGGTAGATTAAAGACTTTATTTGTGTTTTAATTCTGATGATTGGTCTGTTTTAGATCTCTTTATGTAAAGTGGGGGAATGTAAAGAGAGTGGGACGTGATTTGTCTTTTGAGTTTTTATATCATCTGTTAAGTAAATTGTTGATTTGATTTTTTTCTATTCAAACCTATATTTTTTGCAAAAAAAGAGAGCTATTCCAAATCGTTTCGTTATTTTTGCACTTTGTTAGGAGAGAATTGAGCACATGAGTATAGGAATAGAGAAAACGATAGACATTGACAAGATTCTGAAAGATAAGATGGGAACGAAAGCAAGATTTGTTCCTTCTTTTGCCGTCAATTGGCTAAAACGTATCCTTCATGAAGACGAGGTAAATCAGTTTCTTTGGGATAGTCGTGGTTTGACAGGGACGGAGTGGCTCAATGAGTGTATACACTATCTTGATATGACATTGCAGATTGAAGGTTTGGAAAACCTTCCTGATAAGGATGATGGTAAGCTCTATACCTTTGTTTCAAATCATCCTCTTGGTGGACAGGATGGAGTTGCATTGGGATCTATTATCGGCAAACATTATGATGGTAAGTTTCGCTATTTGGTTAATGATTTATTGCTGAACCTCCCGGGCTTAAAACCAGTAAGTATTGGTATCAATAAAACGGGAAAACAGAGTCGTGATTTCCCTCGAATGGTTGAGGCTGGATTTAAAAGTGATAATCATATTTTGATGTTCCCAGCTGGATTGAACAGTCGTAAAATTGCGGGAAAGATTCATGATTTAGAATGGAAAAAAACGTTTATCACAAAGAGTGTGGAGTATCAGCGAGATGTTGTTCCAATCTTCTTTGGTGGACGCAATTCTGATCGCTTTTATCGTATCGCCCATTTCAGTGATAAATATGTCAAGAAAGTGAATATAGCTATGCTCTTCCTCGTTGATGAGATGTATAAAAATATTGGGAAGACATTCCGTGTTGTGATAGGAAAGCCAATCCCTTGGCAAACGTTTGATAAGAGTCGTACATCGATGGAATGGGCAAAATATGTTGAAGATTTGGTTTATAAGCTATAACCGTTTGAGTTATTAACGATAGAACAAAGAGGCAAACCAAGCGATAAGATATAGAGAAAGAAAAAGATTTGATAGAATATATGGAAGAAGAAATCATCCAACCCATTAGCAAGGAACTGCTCAAAAGCGAGTTGACTCCTGAACGGATGCTTCGTATGACTAACAAAAGTCACAATGAGATATATGTTGTGACCGCTAAAACAGCACCAAACGTCATGAAGGAGATTGGACGTTTGCGCGAGATAGCTTTCCGTTCGGCAGGAGGTGGTACGGGCAAATCGATGGATATCGATGAGTTCGACACGATGGAGAATTGTTGCAGACAATTGATTGTATGGAATCCTGAAGCTGAGGAGATTATTGGTGGTTATCGTTATATCTTTGGTAGTGAGTGGAAGATAGGCAAAAATGGACAGCCAGTGGTTGCAACGAGTCATATGTTCCACTTTTCAGAAAAGTTCATGAAGGAGTATGCTCCTTACACAGTAGAGTTGGGACGTTCGTTTGTTTCATTGGATTATCAGAATGTTCGTAAGAATTCTAAGAGTATCTTTGCACTGGATAATCTTTGGGATGGACTTGGAGCGTTGACAGTTCTATATCCTGAATGCAAGTATTTCTTCGGTAAGATGACAATGTACCCTTCTTATATCCGCCGGGGAAGGGATATGATTCTTTACTTTTTGAAGAAGTATTTTGATGATAAGGATAACCTTATAATCCCGATTAAACCGTTGAAAATTGATACTCCAACGATAGAGTTGGATGCACTCTTTCAAGGAAATGGCTTCAAGGAAGACTATAGGATATTAAATCGTGAGATACGTGAGCTGGGATATAATATCCCTCCTTTGGTGAATGCTTATATGAACCTTTCTCCAACCATGAAACTCTTTGGTACAGCGATCAACTATGGGTTTGGTGATGTTGAAGAAACGGGAATCCTCATTGCTGTTGATGAGATTTTTGAAGAGAAACGTATTCGTCATATTGAGAGCTTTGTAGATGAACATCCTGAAGCTCTGAAGATTACGAGTGGTGCTAACAATGTTATTTACAAGGAAAAAGAATTGCAATAAATCATTAGGATAAAATAATAAAAGAAAAGGCAGATAATCTTGTGTTATACGGATTACCTGCTTTTTCTTTTATTATTTTTGGTATCGAAAGGGATACATATCCAACAAAAAATAACTTATTGCCTTAACCTATATCTAAATTTTATTTAATCATTTATATAGAGAATAATATCCCTAAATACTTTGCAAGATAATCCGAAAATAATTAATTTTGCATTCAGAACTTTCATTAAAGGTAAATAATATGGCAAATTTAAGATTCGGAGCTGTCGAGGAAGCATTTAAGAAGCGCCCTTTAGAAGTCAAAACACCAACAGAACGTCCAGAGCACTTCTATGGTAAATACGTCTTCAACCGTGCGAGAATGTACAAGTATCTCCCTGTGGATGTGTACCAAAAACTGATAGACGTCATTGATAACGGCATACGATTAGACCGTTCTATCGCAGACGCAGTAGCACAAGGCATGAAGAAATGGGCGGAGGAACATGGCGCAACTCACTACACTCACTGGTTTCAACCCCTTACAGAAGGAACAGCAGAGAAACATGATGCCTTCGTTGAACATGATGGTAAAGGGGGAATGATTGAAGAATTCTCAGGAAAACTACTTGTTCAGCAGGAACCTGATGCCAGCTCTTTCCCTAATGGAGGAATCCGTAACACCTTTGAAGCACGAGGCTATTCAGCTTGGGACCCTACAAGTCCTGTATTCATCATCGAAGACACACTTTGTATTCCTACAATATTTATATCTTATACAGGAGAAGCACTTGACTACAAAGCCCCACTATTAAAATCACTCCACGCTGTAAACGTCACAGCAACTAAAGTTTGCCAATACTTTTATCAAGATGTTAAGCAAGTTCACACCAATCTTGGATGGGAACAAGAATACTTCCTCGTAGACGAAGACTTATACTTTGCACGCCCTGACCTTATGCTTACAGGACGCACACTGATGGGACATGACTCTGCCAAAAACCAGCAGATGGACGACCATTACTTCGGGACCATCCCTGAACGCGTGCAAGCATTTATGAAGGATCTTGAGATACAAGCACTCGAATTGGGCATACCTTGTAAGACCCGTCACAATGAGGTAGCACCGGGTCAGTTTGAATTAGCTCCGATCTTTGAAGAGTGTAACCTTGCAGTAGACCATAATATGCTACTGATGTCACTTATGAAGAAGGTTGCCCACAAACATCGCTTCCGTGTCCTTCTACATGAGAAGCCTTTTGCTGGCGTTAATGGTTCTGGTAAACACAATAACTGGAGCCTTAGCACAGATAATGGAATTCTCCTCCATGCTGCAGGAAAGACATTCAACGATAACCTCCGTTTTGTCGTCTTCATCGTAGAAACATTGATGGCTGTCTATAAGCATAATGGGCTTTTGAAAGCATCCGTGATGAGTGCAACTAATGACCATCGCCTTGGAGCAAACGAAGCCCCACCTGCTATCATCTCATCTTTCCTCGGAAGACAAATCAGCGATCTTCTTGAACATATAGAAAAGGCTGATAAAGAAAATATCTTCAACCTTAGTGGAAAGACTGGTTTGCGGATGGATATTCCTGAGATTCCAGAATTACTTATCGATAACACCGACCGTAATCGCACATCACCATTTGCCTTTACTGGTAACCGCTTTGAGTTCCGTGCTGTTGGTTCTGAAGCCAACTGCGCATCAGCAATGATAGTCCTCAACACCGCTATGGCTGAAGCCTTGCAGAACTTCAGTGAGCGAGTGGACACATTGGTTGCGAAAGGAGAAGACCAAACATCAGCTATCATAGATGTTCTTCGTGAAGATATCAAGACCTGTAAGCCTATTCACTTCGATGGAAACGGATATTCTGAAAACTGGAAGGAGGAAGCAAAGAGGCGTGGACTCGATTTTGAATCAAACTGTCCAAAGTGTTTCGATCGCTACCTTGACGAAGATGCTATTAAGATGTTTGAGTCGATGAACGTGATGAAACGCAATGAATTGGAGGCACGTAACGAGGTAAAATGGGAGACATACACTAAGAAGATACAAATTGAAGCACGCGTCATGGGCGATTTGGCGATGAATCACATAATCCCTGTAGCAACTCACTACCAAAGTCAGTTAGCGAAGAATGTGCAGAATATGGTCAATATCTTCGGAGATGTAGAAGGTAAACAGCTCAGTGTACGAAACATAAAGATTATACGTGAAATTGCTGAACGCACCAATATCATCGAGGCAGGTGTTGAAGAACTTGTCAATGCACGTAAGCAAGCCAACAAAATTGAAAGTCAACGTGAAAAAGCAATCGCTTATCACGACACAATAGCTCCTAAGATGGAAGAAATACGCTATCAGATTGATAAGTTAGAGTTGGTTGTCAGCGATGAGTTATGGACACTTCCTAAATATAGAGAACTGCTCTTCATCAGATAATAAACTACGATTTCATCGATATAATATACTTGTTTCTTCTTCGCATTAGAAGTAAAGAGAAGCAAAAGAATTGACTCTGTAGGAAATGATGGTGGAATTATTTAATTGATATTTTTACTTTCATTTGTATCATGGAATAAAATTGGCTCTTCAAGTATTCGAGGGGATGAGTTTTGTTTCGTGATTTTAGAACTTTAAAGAATGGGCACACGGAGTTACAGCACGAACAGAGGTTTGTTAAATACAAAGTCATCGTGGGCACAGAGATACTGCTGTGATGTGGCTTTTAATTCCGTGATCTCCCTTACTCTGTGTGCCATATTCTGTGTGTCATATCATGTCAGGAGGCTTACTTTCATCACTTCATATCTCGGAAGAATCAGCAAAGTATTTATATCAATTAGCCGATTTCGTTTTACCGAGCAATCCATAAACTAAATTTCCTGTCATTCCTGTCACTCGTAGTAGACGCTTAACTTGTTATATTACAGTAAGATAGATAAAATGTTAAAAGTGACAGCAACTTAAAACAAAACTATTCTTGTATTTTGTGTAATAATATCTGTCTTATTTGGGAATACTTATAATCCCAAACTTTGGAAGGCTTTTTATAATTAGCTTTTTGTATACCTATTTCCTCACCTTTTTCCTACTGTACCCTCGAAATATGACAAAGATAATCAATAGAACCCCCACCTTAAGAGTAATTCTTTATAAAAAGAAAAAGTGTACATCTGCTCACGCAGACATACACTCAGCCACTTAACTAAATAACTCAAAAATTATTTGACTCAAAATATTCTTTAGGTAGTCTTCGTCACGAGGACATAACCTAAGTACTTACATTTGACTATTAACTTACTAATAACTATTTAAACGTAATTTGATTGCTACTCAATAATAGCTTTGAATTAACGGTTGCAAAGATAATACTTTTCTTTGAAAGGCGTGCCGATATAAACACTTTTTGTTTGTTGTAAGCGTAATTTATTGTAGTTAGTAGTAATTACAACCTACTAAAAGCATCTATTTTCACCCTTTTCATCGACTATATTAGATGATGTCTTTATTTTTACAATTCATATATTGCAGGTGATAAAGATAAGAATTTAAACTGAGACTACCCTTTTTTATCTTTATTGAAGCATGGTTGTCTTCATTACCAATAGAATGTCTGAATAAGAGATATTGGCTGGGCATAATATTTTAAGTGCTTTCAAACTAGCATCCTTACCTGCAAGTTTTATCTTTTGTTGTATAGTTCTTGCCTTTGACTCATCAATCACCTCATTCAGTTGTATGTATCCCTTTTGAATATAAGGGATGAGATGTCCCTGTATTGTTGCTGGTGTTAAGCCACGCTCCTTAGCAATAGCTTCAATACTCTTACCTGCTTTGAAGAGATTATAAGAGATTTCCCCAGTACTGATTTTAGGTACTTTTGGCGCAGATTCTTCCGTCTTTTTCTTTTGCTTTCTGCCCGTTCCATCGTCCAAGCTATTAAGTATTGCTTCTTGTTTAGACACTAGATAGCCTGTAATGGAGAATCCTTCATTCATAATAGCCTCTAATACTTCGTGTTTAGTTGAATATGCCTGGCGTAGATCGGAGAAGCTATTATCAAATCGTTTGTTGGCTGTTTTGTTGTTAGATTGTACCCCCTTCGTTATATCAATAAGGTGACTAAAGATCTCTGTAAGCTGACTATGGAAGTAAAGAGCACTCTTTTTCACCCGTTCTAAGAACTTCTCTTCGTGCAACTGTTCGGTAGTCATGCGCCAGATAACGCTTCCCCATTTCATAGAAACACCTATGATACGCTCATCAAGATCAATTATTGCCATCTTGTGAAGCGTTGTTACCTTCGGAAACTTGAAGAAGTATTCTGATAAAACACGATAGATAGCATCTTCGCAAGCCTTAATTTCATTGAAGCTAAACAATTCTAAGAGTAGTTGTCGATAATACTCCTCTTTCAAGACTGGTAATGCTTTAATACTTTTTGCGGCTTCTTCCGTTTGATGAGATATGTAATTTGTTACCTGACTATCGTTAATTATGGCAGAACTACTTATCGGTGAAGCTAAGACGAGCCCTTCCAATGTCTTACAACGGCTCAAGGCGACATACACCTGACCAGCCGCAAAGGACGACTGAGCGTCAATGATAGCATGTTCAAACGTCAGTCCCTGACTCTTGTGTATAGTGATTGCCCACGCCAAACGCAAGGGATATTGCTTAAAAGTGCCTTGTACCTCCGCTTCTATTTGTTTTGTCTTTTCGTTTAAGGTGTATTTTGTATTCTCCCAAGTCTCTTGTTGTACTTCAATTTCCAGTTCATCACCAGGACAAAGAACCTGTATTTTCTCATTATCAAGGTATGTTACATGTCCAATTCTCCCATTGTAATAACGTCCGTTATTATCATTTCGGATGAACATAACCTGCGCCCCACGTTTAAGCGTAAGTCTGAAGTCTGCCGGATAGTTGTATTCTGGAAAATTGCCATCGACCTCTGCGGTGAATGTGCATGCTTTTGAAGGAAGATTACGCAGCTGATCATCATTGTAACTTTCAGCCATTCTGTTGTGAGTTGTCAGTCGGATATAGTCGCTTCCCACCTCTGGCTCAAACTTAGGATCGTATCTTTCGCTCAGTTTCAGCAAGTCGGTCTCACTCACTCGTCCCTCCCTTATATTATTAAGTAAGGTGATAAACCTGTCATCTTGCTGTCTATAGACATGCATCAGTTCGATGGTTACATAGTTAATACTACGTAATGCCTTTGAACCAAAGAAGTATGGTGTGTCATAATAACGCTGAAGTAATCTCTCCTCTTCGGGTGTTACAACCGGAGTAAGTTGTTGTAAGTCACCAATCATAAGCAGTTGTACACCTCCAAAGGGCTTATCATGCTCTCTAAATCGGCGTAGGACGGAGTCGATAGCATCGAGAACATCAGAGCGCACCATGCTTATCTCGTCAATGATAAGCAAGTCTAGCGTCCTCATTATCTTACGTTTCTCCTTGCTGTAATCAAATCTATTCTTGATACTTGCCTCTGGTACAAATGGAGAAAGGGGTAGTTGAAAGAAAGAATGAATGGTCATTCCACCTGCATTAATTGCTGCCACGCCTGTTGGAGCAACGATGACACTACGTTTAGAACTCTTTTCTTTGAGCGTTCGGAGAAATGTTGTTTTCCCAGTCCCAGCCTTTCCTGTAAGGAAGATGCTGATACCAGTATGTTCAACAAAGTCCCATGCATGCCTTAATTCGGGGTTCTTTTCCATTGTCCTATCGTCTATTAATAATGGAGAACAAAGGTAATTGAAATTCTTGGAAGTAGCAAATAAACCTTTGCTTGATAAATGTCAACCAACTTGATACATAGCAATAAAACCAAGAAAAAGAGCCTTTAGCCGTAATAATGCTTGTTCCTAAGTTGGAAACTAACTACCTTTGCACTCGTAAAAGATTAAGGATAACATATTAAAGAACCAGAGACAAAGGGTCTCTATTAAACGTAAATGATTATGGTTTCATTAGTATTATCAGCTGTAGTAATTGCAGCAACAGTAGCAAAGGCAGTAAGTGTTAACAACCACATGGCTGCCTAATTATTAGACAAAGTTTAGAAATTTGAGAGTAAAAACAATATTCCAAGTTCACCAAGAGTGTGCTTGGAATTTTTGTTTTATAGGTGTTTTATGACGTAAATATCATAGATTTACACCATAACCAAACAACGCAAAGTCTGCTTTTAATGGGTCTTCGGGGAAGAAAGTGGCAAGTTCTTCTGTTAACCGACGTGCTGCAACCATTGTTGCTGACTTGCTTTTAAGTAGCCCCAACTGCATAGCTTGCTGAATGACATGTGTGTCGAGTGGCATAATCAAGGTGCGTTGATTGATGAGTTCAGACCAAATTCCTATGTCAACAGGCGATCCTTTGCGTACCATCCAGCGTAAAAACATACAAATACGTTTACAACAAGAGTTTGTATTCTTCGGTACGATACCTGTAATCTCGTGTTTTTGGAAGTATTGACAGATAGCATCTATGGCTGTAAGAGCATCGATTTCCTCCATTTCATCGTACTTTTTAGAATACGAACGGATGTAACTCTCCATGTCTCCATGCTCCTCATACATAGATTGTAAGGCTTGGAAAAGACCGTACATCATGTGATTTGTATATAAACGATAGAAACAATTGTCATCATCGGGAATGTCTAATGCAAATCGTCCTGTCCTTACCCATTGATAAGGTTCACCTCTTGAGCAATCAAGGATATACTGAATACGAGGCATAAAGACTTGTCTTGACCCATAACTCAAACATGAAGCTATAAAGGCAATAGCCTCTTGGTTTCGCTTACCAACGACTTGATGCATGAACCATGAGGGGTCATCTTTTATGAAATCTTGTGTTTCATATTGAGTAGCGAGGGCATGAAGTATATGCTCCAAGCCCTCGAAAGTCTTTGTTTTTACCATATAACACTCTTGCTACCATTACTTGCTTGGAGCAAGAATTTGTGCTGCATGATCTTTCGTTTTAATCTCTTTCGGACCAATGATGCGTTCAATGATACCCTCCTCATTAATAATAAAGGTGGTACGGAATGTCCCCATGTAAGTACGACCATACATCTTCTTTTCTCCATAAACCCCAAAGGTCTCAACGAGCTTTAGGTCTGTATCGGCAATGAGGGGGAATGGTAGCTCATTCTTCTCTATGAACTTCTTATGCGATTTTTCGTCTTGTATACTTGCTCCAACGATTGCATAGCCTTGAGCTTTTAGTTCCGTATAGTTGTCGCGGAGGTTACAAGCCTCTGCGGTACAGCCTGATGTCGAATCTTTAGGATAGAAGTAAAGGACGAGCTTCTGCCCTTTATAATCACTCAACTTAATCTCCTTGCCGTCTTGATCAGTACCCAGAATCTCTGGTGCCTTATCTCCTACATTCATAATCTATTGTTTTTAATGTTTCACTTAATTGATTTACAAAGATACAGAAAGCTGTGGAATAATTACAAGCTAATGCTCTTAAACATTAAAAAAATATGGGACCTCATCTCACGATGAAGTCCCACTGGTAACTAAAAATATCCTATAAAAGTAGGATTTAGTAGTTTTCTCTTCAGTATAGCACCTATTTCTATACTTTATTTCTTATGTCTGCACTATGTATTTTAGTAAACTTTACTCTCTTAGACATGCGTGTAAATGTTTTTACCTAAGCGGTAATTTGTATACCATTCTATCGGCTGCAAATATACTACTTTTTGTGGAATTAATAGATAAATATCGCTATTTATTGTTTGTAAAGGGCAAAAAATTGATAAGTATCATTTGGTTTTATCTATGTTAATTTATTACATGTATGCCTTGATAAAGGGCTTAGATTGTAAAATCAAGTGACATCATTTGCAACCCATCTAATGCTGTTTTATATGAATGACAATCAATGCTATAATATAAGAAGAGCCTCTTCTGTAATGGAGAAGAGGCTCTTTTGAGCTTGAAGAAGGCGTTATCTCACGTCAAAGAAAGCATCTCTTACCAGATGTGAGCACGTTTCTCCTGTGGGACAAAGAGTTTATCACCCTCTTTAATATCGAATGCCTTGTACCAAGCATCTATCATAGGAAGGGCTGCATTAACACGACTTACGTTAGGAGAATGTACGTCTGAGTTAACGATGTAAGCAACAAATTGAGGTGCAACATTGCTTGCCCATACACGACCCCATGCGAGGAAGAAGCGTTGAGAAGGGGTGAAACCATCCTTGTCGGTAAGTGGATTCTGCTTCATACTATTCTCTAATGCACGATAAGCAACGTTTAAACCACCATTATCACCAATGTTTTCTCCAAGCGTCTTCTCGCCATTTACCTTTAGTCCTGGTATAACTTCTTGCTGGTTGAACCAGTCTACTAATACCTTTGTTCGTGCATCGTAGTTCTTCTTGTCTTCATCTGTCCACCAGTTCTTCATGTTTCCTTCCTTATCAAACTGGCAACCTTGATCATCGAAGCCGTGGCTCATCTCGTGACCAATCACTGCACCAATAGCACCATAGTTAGCGGCATCATCGACCTCAGGATCAAAGAATGGAGGCTGGAGGATAGCGGCTGGGAAGTTGATACTATTCGTTGATGGATCATAATAAGCATTGACTGTCTGTGGGGTCATGTGCCATAGTTTCTTATCAACTGGTTTGCCCCAACGCTTAGAGATAATATATTTTGAAGCAGCCTCTTGTACGTTTTTTACATTGTCAAGAAGCGACTTTGCCTCGTCAATAACAAATACACTATCCATGTTTTGCCACTTATCTGGATAGCCAATCTTTATGTCGAATGCCTGTAACTTTTCGAGTGCTTTTGCCTTTGTAGCAGCTGTCATCCATGTATTCTCTTCGATACGCTGTGCAAAAGCTGATTGCAAGTTCTTAACAAGCTGAACCATTCTTTCCTTGCTACTCTCTGGGAAGTACTTCTGAACATAGAGCTTACCAACGGCCTCTCCCATGATACCTTGTACGAAAGATAAAGCACGTTTCCAACGTGGCTGTTGCTGTTGAACGCCGTAAGCAACCTTTGTGTATTCGAATTTACGCTTTGAGAAAGCATCAGAAAGCATACCTGCAGAACTTGAAATAATAGCTAATTCCATGTAAGCCTTCAACTGATCGAGTGGCGCAGTAGCTAATATTTTCTCTACCTCATGTACTGGCTCTGGCTGACCAACATCCACTTTACCACCATTATTAGGATAGCCAGCAATCTTCAGGATATAGTTCCAATCAATACCTGGGTAATCCTTTAAGAGTTGTTCCCATGTCATTGGATGGTAATTAGCCTGTGGATCACGTGATTTCACTTGATCATAACTAACTTTAGCAATACGATTCTCAAGAGCAAAAGCCTCTTCCACCTTCTTCTTTGCAACTGCTGGAGCATTGCCAACCATCTTCAGGTAGTCATTCTTCAAGCTCTTGTAAGCAGCCACAACAGTCTTTTGTTGTTCATTAGGTTGTGTGTAATACTCTGGATCCAAGCCTAATCCTGATTGTGAAACACCGATGATGTATCGGCTAGAATTCATTGCGTCTGTGGTCATACCGAAGCCTACAGGGAAGGTGTTATAGCCCTTTTCGTCAAGATCATACATCAGTTTGATGAGCTCCTTACGTGTCTTAGCAGCGCGAACTTTGGCTAATACAGGTTTGATAGGGGTATATCCCTCACGATTACGGCGTGTGCTGTCCATGTAGAGATTGTAGATAGAAGCAATCTTCTGTGCTACTGTGCCCTGCCTCTGTGGTTTCTTGGCATAGTCCTCAACCATTTCTCGGATGCGTTTGTTGTTTAACTCCTCTAAATCAACAAATGCGCCGTTCATCGGATGTTCCTTGTCTAGAGGGTGAGTCTTCATCCAGTTACCTGCAGAATACTCATAGAAGTTCTCTCCCGGTTTAACATTTAGATCCATGTTGTTGCGGTCTATGCCCGATTTCAAGCCTTGTGCAAATGCAGAGGTGGCAACGAGTGAAGCCGCTAGAAATAGCATTCTTGCTTTCATGTGCTTAATATTTTAAAGTGTTGAATATTATCTTTTCTTTCGCTAACAAGCTACGAATGTTTTACAAAGATAGCTAAAAAAGAGTAATCCTTTTACTTTCTATGCTCTTTTTTGATAGTTAGTAGGTTTGTAAAGTGTACTTTTAATTATTTTAACTGGCTGTTGGAGGTAGAATACTTCATGTTCTACTCTTCTTTCATGGAGGCTATCAAGCGATGGAACATTTCCTTTATATTATAATAAGGTGTCCATCCCAAACTCTGTATCCGTTGCGTGTCTAAGCGTAATTTGGTGGTAGGTGAATAGCCTAAACCCTCTTGCATCTCAATTACAACATGCACATGATCAGGATTGAACGTCTTGGCAACGAGTTCAGCCATTTGTCGAATGGAGATGTAAGTCGCTTCATTTGCCACGTTATATGCTGTTCCGTCTTCACCTTTCAATAGAATATAAAGCATGGCACTGATCGCATCTGTCGTATAACAATAACACCTACTTAGTTCGCCAGTTGTATGTAAGATGATGTCTTCATTATGGATAACGCTACGTGCAAACTGCGCAAAGACGCGGTTGTCCTGTTTGCTAACTCCTGCGCCAAAGGTTTGTGCCAATCGTGCAACCTTTACTTTTACTTGCTTCTCCACAGCATAGTTATGACATAACGCTTCTGCTGCACGCTTTGCCAAAGGGTAACTACTACGGGTTGCCATAGAATCTAAATAACCTTGTTTGTCCTCTGTGAGTGGGGTAGAGTCATCTGTTATCGTACCATAGACTTCCAATGTTGAGGCTAAAACAAGTGATTCCAACTTTGCTTGCTCAGCATAGTTGAGGATATTCTGCATACCCATATAAACCGTATTCATCGTTTCTACGGGTTTTTCAACGAAGTCTTTTGATGCGGTTGGAGCTGCAAAGTGGAAAAGATAATCCACCTTTCTCTTCGGTTGGAAAGGTTCCGTTGAACTGAAGTCATATTGATAATAGCTGATCTCCTCACGCTCTTCTCCAAAGAAGCGAACAGTTTTCTCCATATTTCGTACTACTGCCACAACATGTAAGTTGACGCTTCTTTGTGCCTTCAAAGCCAATAGACAACGCACCATACAAGCTCCTAACAATCCCGTGGAACCAGTTATTGCTATCGTCTTACCCTCTAACTCTGTGGCTAAAGCAAACCGAGACGCAAAGAGCTGTATATCTTCTTTCAGTATGTTATTCATCTTCTTCCTCGTTCTTACAATCCAAATATCTGTTGATCTTCATGTACCTGAACCATAGCACGCAGTACGAAATAGTCTGTTGGAGTCGTAATCTTGATATTCTCCATGGGTCCGATAACCGTTGCCACCTTATGTCCATAATGGCTCATCATAGTACAGGAGTCTATAAAGTCATGTCTTCCATCCTGCAAAGCACGTCGATGTGCTGCCATGATATCCGATAAACGGAAACTCTGCGGAGCACGAGCAATGAGTGATCTCGCACGTGAAGGAATCTCTAAATTGCCATCATCTTGTTTCACAATAAAGGTTTCGGTGGCAGGAATACAGGTGATGCAGCTTCCTTCCTCTTCTACCTTCTTGATATTATCGGTGATGGTTTCTTCCGTTATCAATGGTCGCACACCATCATGGATTAGTACGGTTGTCTGCTTCGCATCAGCCTTATGTTTCTGTGCATACTCTTCAGCAGCACACAAACCATTATAGATAGATTCTTGCCCAGTACTTCCTCCAGGCACAATCTTCACCACTTTGTTGATTTCAAACTTGCGTATCTGCTTTTCTAAGAAGGGTATCCAACTCTCGATACAGGCTACAACAATAGCATCAATAGCCTCGTGGTTATCGAATAACTCTAGTGTGTAAATGATAATCGGCTTACCATTGAGGTCAAGAAACTGCTTCGGTCTTGACTTTGTGTGCATACGGAGACCAGAGCCTCCAGCGAAGATTACGGCGATATTCATACGTTACTTTTAGAAGATTAGTTATTCCTTTGCTTCCTACTTGAACTCAACATCAATCTTATGTCTGTCCCGCTTGTCCTTTGGAGGCAAGTCCATGTAATTGCCATAAGCAATCCTACAAAGCCCCTCTGGGTCAGCTGGCCCTTCAAAAGTATATCCTTCGAAGACGATGTCTTTGTGAGGAATCATGTACTGACGTGGGTTCTGCTCATAAAACCATGCTCCGTATGAGTGCATGTATAGGTCAGGGTTACCAAAGAGCCTACCGAGAATGCGGAAACCAGGAAATATAATGTAGTGTAAGAAATCGTAACCAAGCTGCGCTAACATGGGGTATCTGCCAGCAAATTGTAAGTTAAGATTCACTGACAGTTTAGCTGCAAGGCGTTGTAAAGAGGGTATCATATATCCTTCGTAAGGGAAGATATCAATATGCAAGCCCCTAAACTTCTGTGCTTCATGCACTCTTCTGTTCTCACTGTCACTTGCTTCATGACTGCGATTCTCACTCTTTAGGTCGCGCAGACAAGCCCATTCTTTATAGAAACCAGGGTCAGTATCATTGTCTTGCAGCACATATTGAGGGTGGGGGTGGGCTTTGAGGTAATCGCAAAGACGCTTGAAATCATAATAGCTCACCACCATATCAATGTCATCATCCCATGGAATAAAGCCACCATGACGCAGAGCACCGAGCACATTACCACCATCCAACCTACAAGGAACGCCTATCTTGCGCGCAGTCTCTTGTAGATAGATTGCCATATCCAATAGTCTCAGTTGTGCTTTACGTAGCACCGAGCCATCTGGATTATATTCCTGTCTCAAACTCTCTTGAGTCTCCCCCGTGTTGAATGTTTCTATCATCTCTTCTCGTTATGTTTCATGCAAAGATAATAAAAGATTGTGATTTGATTCTCTAAATTAAAGTCATTTTACACTCGTACTTCAACTTGAAGCATTCCTGGGATTATTCAGGTGACATCCGATAAATGTTTATCTGGTATTCAAAAATAGGACAGAAGCTCTCCTCTGTCCTATGTATTCAACCCTTTGCGGGTGGACAAATGAGAACTTCAGTCCTTACTTTGTAGTACTATTTGAGATTGAAAAACCTATCCCAACTAGCCCCCGTAGGCACATCCCCTCCTTTGGAGGGGCTTGGGGAGGCTTTTTACCCCACCACTGGTCCTCCCTCTTCTTTATTCTCCTTTTCTTTTAGCTTGGGGGCGGGGGTGAGGCTTTCTTTCCACTCTTCCCAGTGAATGTTATCCGAAACTAACGAACGAGTGGCAACCTTATTGCTCTGTGTGCGCGAAGTCTCGGGGATGAAGCGTACACGGACGTTCTTTATCTGCTTTGCCGTCACTTCTTCAGGCTTTGCGATTCCCTTGTCGGCATTTATGGTGTAGTAAAATGTACCCACACCTTCCAACTTCACCGTGCGACCCTCTGCCATAAAAGCAGCCATAACAACTCCTAAGTCTTTCAGCACGGCATACGTGTCACCACGACTCACGGTCGAAATCAATGCCAATCGGTCAGCCACTTGGTCGGTTGTTACGGGCTTTCCTACGGTTATCGCTTCTGGATACCATAGTCCCGTCAACTTCTTCTTTACTTTCTTAAAAAATGCCATAATCTCAATGTTTTAAAGTTAGCAAATACAATATGTAAATTATTTTCTTATTCGAGCCACCCTCGGTATGGGACTGAGGGTACCTAAGTATCATACTTAGGGTACCTGAGTATCATACTTAGACCCCCTAAGTATTATACTTAGATACCCTATTTGTAATACCTTGATTATCAGATACTTATAAAGGGTTCATTTTCATCCTCTTTTGTCATGTTTTTTCGCATTAATTATCCCCGAAATCCGAGAATGGCTGCGCCCTCAACCCACGGTAGCGGTACATGCCGAACACCTGAACACTACTATTGGTGAAGTTCAGGTAAAGCGCAGCGTAGTCGTACCATGGGCTAGCACTAGACGACCAATAGTAACCGACACCGCCGCCAATACCGATCAGCATACCAGAGTCGTAGTAACCCAAGGCGGGCAGGTAAAAGTATTTGTTTGCATCGGCAGCAGAGGGTATACCTGAAGCAATACTACTGTTAGTGTTGGTGTAGTACTTATATACTGCACGTGAGTCCGTTGAACCATCTGCGCCTTTCTCTGTGTCGTAATGACTCTCTGCTTGCAGCACGGACTTCTTCTTAAACCACATACCACCTTTATATAAGTGACCCATAGCGGTCCAAAGTTCGTCATCATCCCAACGTGGATCGCCATACATACAATACCAAGACATCTCGTTAATGTTAGGGAGGTCTTTACATGATGCGTGAGTAGCAGGATTGCTTATGCCTCCACCAGGGAAACTCTCGTTATACCAACGTGAATCGCTATTGTTCTGGGCGTAGTTTGAAGAACTGTTGCCGTAGAGGGTTGGCTGACCAGTGTTTCCAGGCAGGTGCTTTGTCCATTCATAACCATACCAATACTGTTGTTGTGCATCCCACATATAGTAATGGTCGCCACCGTAATCACGCACATCAAGGTTAGCGGTCACGTCGTAGTAGGTGTTTGAAACGAAAGTTGTAGAAGGAAGTATCTTTGTGATAGTACCCTCTGTACCTATTACATTATCCCTTACCCAGTAACGTACCCTTAAGGTATGAGTTCCTGGCTTGATTATCATGTAAGCTCCGTTTGTAGTTCTGCTGGCAGAGCTGTTGGTTAAGGGGAAGCCACCACCCATAGTCAAGATGATTTGCTTGCCGCCTGCTGAACCATCCAAGTTATCCGTGCTGGTGTTGATGGTGTAAGTCTCTGCTATATCATTGTCGGAAGTAACTTCAATCTTGGTTAGATAACAGTTCTGTAGAACCGTATTACTTGTGTAAGGCTGGAAGATCAGGTAAGTTGGTTGATGTTCGAGTGTGAACTTGAACTGCTGTTTGCCTGTTATCTTTGTTGCTGTTGCAGAACCATAGTCGCCAGATGTACCAAAATGCTCGGTGTTGTCTGGGGTGGTTTGGCTCTGGGCAGCAGAGATTGTCACTTGATTGCCACTACTGTTCTTACCCAAGTAATAAACCTTATAACTGCTATGGGCTGTAAACTTACCCGGAACCATATACTTAAAAGCAGCTACCTTACTGGTTGGGGCATTGGTACTCTTCTGCCATGTGCCGTCGTCGTCCTTTACGTAGATATAGTCGCCTGCCTCCCAATAGA
>ERZ772807.708-NODE-708-length-19958-cov-11.455258_pt1 | contig 19958 bp, 18 predicted proteins | sample MGYA00511472_ERZ772807 | MGnify/ENA primary metagenome ERZ772807 (study PRJEB29015, sample SAMEA2737947) | human oral metagenome | biome: human oral; feature: human-associated habitat; material: dental | place: China | collected 2039 ...
CAGATAGTACAAGTAGTACAGCAAGGCGAGCCAACGCTGTATAAGGCTTAATTGGGACGACTATAATACGCCACTAAAAACGTCGGGCATAAATGCCCAACCTACTTAGGTTCTACAAGCGTTTCAGGCTGCCTTTGCGAAACATCAAAGGCAGCCTGAAAATTATTACGCCGTAAGCAACCGCAGGGCTTCTTGATACTTGGCAACAGTTTTCGCCAGCACATCTTCGGGGATGGCGGGGGCGGGGGGCTGTTTGTTCCAGCCGCTGTGTTCCAGCCAGTCGCGGATAAATTGTTTGTCAAACGAAGGCGGATTGCTGCCGATTTGGTAGCTTTGCGCTGCCCAGAAGCGGCTGGAATCGGGGGTGAGCACTTCGTCCATCAGGGTGAGCGTGCCGTTTTCGTCTAGCCCAAATTCAAATTTGGTGTCGGCGATGATGATGCCGCGGGTGACGGCGTATTCGGCGGCTTCTGTGTAGAGCTGGATGGCTTTGGCGCGCACTTGTTCTGCCAATTCGCTGCCGATGATGTCGCAGCAGCGGGCAAAGCTGATGTTTTCGTCGTGGTCGCCGACTGCGGCTTTGGTGGATGGGGTGAAGATGACTTCGGGCAGTTTTTCGGCTTCGCGCAGGTTTTCAGGCAGCCTGATGCCGCAGATTTCGCCTGTGGCTTGGTAGGCTTTCCAACCGCTGCCGCTGAGGTAGCCGCGCACCACGGCTTCTATTTTGACGGGGGTGAGCCGTTTAGCAACGACGGCGCGTTGTTCTATGGCGCGGGCGGTCTCTTCGGGCAGAATGTCGTAAACGGTTTGCCCTGTGAAGTGGTTGGGCATGATGTGGGCGAGTTTGTTAAACCAGAAGTTGGAGATTTGGGTGAGGATTTCGCCTTTGTGGGGGATGGGTTCGTTGAGTATGACGTCAAAGGCGGAAAGGCGGTCGCTGGCGACGATGAGCATGGTTTGCTCGTCGATTTCGTATAGGTCGCGCACTTTGCCTGAGTAGAGTTTTTTGAGTGGGATGGGGGTCATGGTTGGGGCTTTCTTGGGGTGTTGGGGGAAAGGATGGTTGAGGCAGCCTGAAAAGAGTGAGTTACGGCAACGGCAAGAGTGGGTATGGCGGCGATACGCCATGTTCTGTTTCAGGCTGCATCAAGGCTTGGGGCAGCCTGAAATGGGTGGGCGACTGTGAACGCGTTTTCAGGCTGCCTTAGGGTAGCTGCCTTTAACCAATATATCGCGGGTTACATTTTGGATGTCGCGGTGTCCTGTGAACGCCATGCTCAAATCCATTTCGTTGTACAGGATTTCCAGCGCGCGGGTTACGCCTGCTTCGCCGTAGGCGGCGAGTCCGTAGAGATAGGGGCGGCCGATGAATGTGCCGCGTGCGCCCAGCGCCCATGCTTTTAGGATGTCTTGCCCTGTGCGGATGCCGCCGTCTAGCCAGACTTCGGTTTGGCTGCCAACGGCTTGCACGATGTCGGGCAGGGCGCGGATGCTGGATGGCGCGCCATCTAGCTGCCTGCCGCCGTGGTTGGAGACGATGATGGCGTCTGCACCGTGTTGCACGGCTTTTTCGGCATCTTCGGGGTCTAAAATGCCTTTGATGATGAGCTTGCCGCCCCATAGGTCTTTGATGTGGGCGATGTCGTCCCAGCTGAGTTTGGGGTCAAATTGTTTGGCCACCCACGGCATGAGCTCGGATAGATTAGTTACGTCTTTGGCGTGGCCGGCGATGTTGCGGAAGGTGCGCCGTTGGGTGTTGAGCATTTTTAGCCCCCATTCTATTTTGGTGGCGAGATTGAGTAGGTTGAATAATGTGGGGCGCGGGGGGACGGTGAGCCCGTTTTTGATGTCGCGATGGCGTTGCCCGACGATTTGTAAATCGGCGGTTAAAACGAGCGCGCTGCATTGGGCGGCTTTGGCGCGGCGGATTAAATCGGCCATAAATTCGCGGTCGCGCATCACATAAAGCTGGAACCAAAAGGGCGCGGTGGTGTTTTCGGCGACGTCTTCTATGGAGCAGATGGACATGGTGGATAGGGTGTAGGGGATGCCGAATTTTTCGCAGGCGCGGGCGGCGAGGATTTCGCCATCGGCGTGGAACATGCCTGCTAGCCCTGTGGGGGCGATGGCAAGCGGCATTTTGACTTCTTGCCCGAGCATTTGGCTTTTCAGGCTGCGGTTTTCCATGTTGACCAGCACGCGCTGGCGAAATTGGATGGGGGCGAAATCGGCGCTGTTGGCGTGGTAGGTGGTTTCTGTCCACGAGCCGGTGTCGGCGTATTCGTAGAACATTTTGGGCAGCTTGCGGCGGGCGATTTGGCGCAGGTCTTCGATGGTGGTGATTTGGGCGAGGGGTGGGGTGAATAGCATGGGGTTTCCTTTTGGGGTTTTCAGGTCGCCTATTGATAGAGCGTCGGCGGCTTGCCGACATGGGCGGTTGGGTTGATGAGATGGCTGAATGGTTAGCGTTTATGGCGACGAGCCGTCGCCGTTCCATTGTGGGCAGAAAAACAATAGGCAGCCTGAAACACAAAATCCGTTTCAGGCTGCCTTTGCGATTTATGTGTTGCGGTAGGCGAGTAATAAATTGCGGAATACGTTGGGGTCTTTGATAAAGGTCATTTCGCCCTCGGCGGGGAAGTGGTAATCCAATAGGCGCGATACCCAGAAGCGGATGCAGCCTGCGCGGTAGGCGGTGGGCAGGTAGTCTTGTTCGGCGGGGGTGAGGTGGCGGATGCTTTGGTAGCCGTTTAAAAAGGCTTGTTGCAGGGTGGGGTCTATGTGGTTGTCGGCGGTGCGCGCCCAGTCGTTGATGGCGATGGCGATGTCGTAAACAAAGCTGCCGTGGCAGGCGTAGTAAAAATCGATGAAGCCTGCGGCTTGGTTGCCGTGGAGCAATACGTTGTCTTTGAATAAATCGGCGTGGATGATGCCGCTGGGCAGGTGGGTGTCGGGGTGTTGGGCTAGGTGGGCGATTTCGTCTTGCAGCAGTTGCGCGTCTTGGGGTTCTAGGTGGGGAATAAGTTGCGCGGCGCTGTCTGTCCACCATTTTGCGTGGCGCGGATTAGGCATGGTTTGGGGGAAACTTGCGCCTGCTTGGTGCATTTTGGCGAGCATGATGCCTGTGTTGTGGCATTGGGCGGCGGTGGGATAGGCAACGTCGCTGCCGTTGAGTTTTTCTACGATGCAGGCGGGCTTGTTGGCAAGGGTGGCGGTGAGTGCGCCGTTGCGCTGGGCGATGGGGGCGGGGCAGGCGACGCCGTTTGCGCTAAGGTGTCGGGTGAGCTCCATGAAAAACGGGACTTCGTGCGCTTTCAGGGTTTCAAACACGGTGAGCACATAGCTGCCGCTTTGGGTGTGCAAAAAATAATTGCTGTTGGTTACGCCTTGGGCGATGCCTTGCAGGGATTGAAATTCGCCAAGATTGTATCGGGTGAGCAGTTGGCGCATTTCGTCGTCGGAAACGCTGGTGTAAACTGACATGGGGCAGCCTGAAAACGAATGGGGTTGAAAGGGGGCTATGATAGCAAATTTGGGCAGCATAGGCAGCCCGAAAAGGCTAAGTGGCGGGCGGCGGGTAGCTTTCAGGCTGCCTTTTGATATGGTTGGGGCAGCCTGAAATCTTGGCAAAACGGGCATCCGTTGCACTGCAGCGTTTTTCCGACATCTTGCCGACATTTTGTTAGCACGGTACGCCATTGGGGCGATGCGCCGTTGCCGTTCCATTTTAGGCTTCAGGCTGCCGCAAACTCCGTTTGGGGGCGATTGGGGTTTTGTGATACATTTGCCACCGTTTCAGCCAAGCAATTCAATTATTTAATCTAACCCAGTTCAACGGAAGCCCAAACCATGCCCACATCTGTTATCCGCCCCGATATTCTCGCCCAAACTGCCTACCACGTTGCCAATGCGCCCGCCGATTTCATTAAGCTGGATGCGATGGAAGTGCCGTATCAATTCCCCGAAGCCCTGCGCGCCGAACTCGCCGCCGAGCTGGCTGCCGCACCGATTAACCGCTATCCCAACATCGCCGCCAGCCCCTTGCCCACGCTGTTGCGCAGCACGTTTGCCCTCCCCGAAGCCGCGCAAATTGTGCTGGGCAACGGCTCGGACGAAATCATCCAGTTCATCACGCTGCTGGTTGCCCAAGCCAACACCAGCGTGTTGGCGGTTGAACCCAGCTTTGTGATGTACCGCCGCAACGCCGAATTGTTTGGCTTGAACTACATCGGCGTGCCGCTCAACCCCGATTTCACGCTCAATTTAGAAGCCACGCTTCACGCCATCCAGCAGCACAAACCCGCGCTGATTTTCCTCGCCTACCCCAACAACCCCACAGGCGTGCCGTTTAGCCGCGAAGCCGTGGAAGCCATTATCCAAGCCGCCACAGGCATTGTGGTGATTGACGAAGCCTACGGCGCGTTTAGCCACGACAGCTTTGTCGCCCAAGCAGGGCAGCCTGAAAACCTAGTGGTGATGCGCACATTAAGCAAAATCGGCTTCGCAGGCTTGCGCGTGGGCTACGCAGCAGGCAGCCCCGCCGTGATGGGCGAGTTGGCAAAAATCATGCCGCCTTACAATATGAACCAACTCAGCTTAACCGCCGCCGCCTTCGCCCTGCGCCATGCCGACGTGTTCGCACAAAACATTGAAACACTGAAAAACGAACGCGCCCGCGTCGCCAACGCGCTGGCGGAGTTGGAAGACGTAACCGTGTTCCCCAGCGAAGCCAATTTTGTAACCACGCGCCTGCCCGATGCACCGCTGGCGTTTAACACGCTCAAAGACAACAAGATTTTGGTGAAAAACCTGCACGGCGCGCATCCCCTGCTGCAAAACTGCCTGCGCCTCACCATCGGCACGCCCGAGGAAAACGACCAAGTGCTGCGCGTGTTGGAAAGCGTGATTGCTGAGCACGTTCGCGCCAAGCAAAGCGGTTTCTACGCCAGCGCCGATGCCATCGCGCGGCTCAACGCAGGCATGATTAAAGGCGTGCTGCTGGCGGTAACGCTGTTTTCGCTGATGAGTATTTATCTTTGCGTGCATTATTTTAGCGATTTGGTTGTTGCCGTTTAGGCAGCCTGAAAACGAGCGAAGCCAGTTTCAACGAAGCTAAAATGCAATCCAGCGAAACAACAAGGAAAACCCATGCGCCAAGCCGCCCGACGATATGCCCTTGCCTTCCCTAAGTTGTTTTCAGGCTGCCTATTGCTGATGCTGCTGTTAGCAGAATTAGGCGTTTACACACCCAGTAAAGACAATGATGCCGCGCAATGGGTGGGGCTGATTTTCTGTTTCGGCACGGCGATTTATTGGCGCAACCGATTGCCGCGCTGGCAACTGCAACGACAAGGCTACACCGCCATGCAAATCCAGCACGCGCAACGGCTGTATGAAACCATTTTCCATCGCGTTAAAGCGCGTTATTGGCTGTTTGCTTTTGCTTTGTATTTATTGCTCCTTAGCGTTTTGCTGGGATTGACAGAGCGTTATCAGCTAAATACCACGCTGCTTGATTTTATTAGAGAGCAAAAAATCATGACCACCTATCTGGTTGCTATCGTATTCCGCTGCCTCGCCGCGTATTACGCTTTGTCTCCGCATAAGCGTAAACATAAAACCCATTCGCAAAAGACAGCCTGAAAACGCATCAAAAGCCATTTCAGGCTGCCTATCCAAACACCCCATTTCAACCCCAATCCCCAAAAGACCCACCATGCGAACCGCCACCATCACCCGCAACACCAGCGAAACCCAAATCACCGTATCCCTCAACCTAGACGGTACAGGCAAAGCCCGCTTTGACACGGGCATCCCCTTTTTGGAACACATGCTGGACCAAATCGCCCGCCACGGCTTAATAGACCTAGACATCGTGTGCCACGGCGATTTGCACATTGACGACCACCACAGCGTGGAAGACATCGGCATCACGCTCGGGCAAGCGCTCAAAGCCGCGCTGGGCGACAAAATCGGCATCCGCCGCTATGGGCACAGCTATGTGCCGCTGGACGAAGCGTTAAGCCGCGTGGTGCTGGATTTGTCGGGGCGCGCAGGGCTGGAATACCACATTGACTTCACCCGCGCCACCATCGGCAAGTTTGACGTGGACTTGTTTAGCGAATTTTTCCACGGGCTGGTGAACCACGCCATGATAACGCTGCACATCGACAACCTGCGCGGCAAAAATGCCCACCACCAAGCCGAAACCGTGTTCAAAGCGTTCGGGCGCGCGCTGCGGATGGCGGTGGAATGCGACGAGCGCATGGCGGGCAAAATGCCATCTACCAAAGGGACGCTGACGGCGTAGTGTTTTGCGGTGTAGATAGGTTTTCAGGCTGCCTTTGTGTGATGTAAGGCAGCCTGAAAACATTGCAAAACCGTAGGTCGGGCATTTATGCCCGACATTTTATTGCGGGTGTTAGGATAAATGTGTTCATGTTTGTCGGGCATAAATGCCCGACCTACGACTGCTAAAAGGTTTTACAACAAACAAATATGATTAAGGCAGCCTGAAAACCTCATTTCAGGCTGCCTATTGTTGCACGATTATTGGCTAATATCGCGGTTAAACAAGGTGTATTCGTCTTTTTCAAACGCTTGGAAATCGCCTTCCATTTCGTGCCCCTTCCACGGCGTGAACGCAGAGAAATTGCTGCCCGGTTCGCCGCCCCAGTTCGCCCATGTCATCATGTAGGCAAGTTTGCGCGCTTGCGGGTCGGCTTTCAGCGCGGCAAGCAAATCGGTGTAGAAATACAAGTCTTTGTTGCCTGTGGGCTGAATCATTTTGTCGCCCGCGCGACCGAATTCTGCCAAGGCGGCGACTTTGCCTTTGCTGGCGGCAACGCGCGTGAGCATCGCCATGTCTTCCACCACTTCGCCCACCCATCTGTCTTTCGCCAGCATATTGTTGTTAGTGGCGTAGGCATCGTAGCCCAAAATGTCCACCACATCATCGCCGGGGTAGAGCAGGTTGTAGCGTTTTTCATCACCGTTAAAATTGCCGTTGGGCGCAAATATGGTCAGGATTTGGTCTTTCACGCCGTGGTTGCGGATGTAGTTTACCGTGTAGGCGAACAGTTTTTTGTAGGTTTCCGCGCCGCCGCGTTCGTAATACCACCAAGCCCATGTGCCGTTGGCTTCATGCAGGGGGCGGAAGATAAACGGGATTTTGCTGCCGTCGGCGCGCACCGCGTGTTGGGCGGTTGCCACGATTTCATCCAGCCAGCTGTTGTACAGGCTGTTTAAGTCGCCATTGGGCAGCAGGCGGTTCAAATCGATTGCGGAATAATCGTTTGCGCCGTTGGGGCCGGGCATCGGGTTGTCCCAGTGGGCGGAGAGCGTGGCAATGCTGCCGATGCTGTCTATTTGGGCGATTGCGTTGCCCATGCGTTTGCCGTTTTCTTCGGCAGACAAGCCGCGCTGGTATGGCGATTCCAGCATCGCCAAGCCAATCACGGCGGGATATTGCTGCGTCATGGCGTATACGTCTGATTTGAAATCGGCGTTGGCATCGGGGGCGATGGCGACATCCAAGCCGCGCTGCTGCCCGAACAGCGTGGCTTTGCCGTTTAAGCCGGCAAGGTAAGCCAGCAGGGCTTTGGCGGAGGTGAGCTTGCCGTGTTTGAACGATGCGTCGGGCGTTGGCGGCGCGGGCGTGTTGTTATTGTTGTTGCCATTTGCGCCGCCTGAATTGTCAGGCGCAGGCGTGGGCACAGGTTCTGGCGCGGGTGCGGGGGTATTGGGATGATTGCCATTATCGGGCGTGGTGTTTGTGTCGCCGCCGTTGTTATTGGATGGCGGCGGGGCGGGGGTGGGATTATTGGGAGCGGGGTCGGGTTGGTGGATGATTTTGGGATTTTTGTTTTTTTTGACCGTTATTATGTGTGCATTTTTGTTGGATGATGAATGCGATGATGAAACGTCTACTTTTTTATCTTTTACGCAACCTGTTAAACACAATGCCAGCAGGGGCAAGAGCCAATAATTTTTGTTCATGGTTAAACCCAATCAAAATAAGTTGAAAAACGGTGTTCACGGTTTCATCAATATTTAACCGCATTCAAAACATTAGCAAAAATGATGCCGTTTTGTAAATTTTTGCCCTGTTTGTGTAAAACCATCAGGCAGCCTGAAATAATACATGGATATGATTTGCGCACTAAAAAAACCTGGGTGGTGTCCTAGAAAGTATGCCGCTTGTCTTTTTAGTAATTCAAATTAGCCAAATTCCGCTGTTTTAACAGGAAATTTTGCACGATAGAAATGCCGTTATTGGCTTGACGTTTTATGTCAGCATACTTTTAATGCCGTTATTGGCTTGACGTTTTATGTCAGCATACTTTTTAGGACACCACCAAAACCTGCATCCACCAGCAGCATGGCGAATACAGGTTTTTTAATTTTCAGGCTGCCCTAGCCACCGCACACGCCGCAGCAACCGCTTTCGCCGTGTTCTTTTTTCTCATCGTTTGCGTTGTTCAAAACAGGCAGTTCTATCTCTTGGGCTTCGTTGTTTTGTTCGTTTACATCGTTTACTTGAATGGTGTTTTCGCTCATGGTTTTTCCTTAAAAACGGCGGTTAATCAAGCGGCGGATTATAGCGTGTTTACGCGCCATCAGGCAGCCTGAAACCACTCTAGCCCATTTTCAGGCTGCCCCAAACCCCGTATCATTCACTCTCTTTTTACCTAGCCTCAACACCCCATGCGCTACCCCATCCACCCCGCCAGCGACCACTACAACCCCATCAACCAAACATTCTACGTTACCCCGTCGCAGCAGCCTGTGCAGGGCGGCATCAAAACCGTGCTGCGCTGGCTCAAAGCCATGACGCTGGATGCCAAACGCTACGCTCCGCCCGCGCCGCTGCCCAGCCAAAGCCCCGATTGGGCAACCTTTCTGCAAGACGACCAACCGCGCCTTATCTGGTTTGGGCACAGCAGCGTGTTTATCCGCATCGCAGGCAAAACCCTGCTGCTAGACCCCGTGTTCAGCCAATACGCCTCGCCCATCCCGCTTATCTCGCGCCGCTATCAAGCCCCGCCCGCCCCCCTCAGCCAACTGCCGCCCGTGGACTACATCCTATACAGCCACAACCACTACGACCATCTAGACAAAATCACCGTGCGGCATCACATCGACAGCGATACCCAATTTATCGTGCCGCTCAATCTGGGCACGCTGCTGCAAAAATGGGGCATCCCCCGCCAGCGCATCATAGAACTAGACTGGTGGCAACACACCGCCATCGGCAGCCTGAAAATCCACGCCGTGCCCGCGCGGCACAACAGCAGCCGCGGCTGGGGCGATTTCAACAAAACCCTATGGGCAGGCTACATCATCCAAACCCCGCAACACACCATCTATTTCTCAGGCGACAGCAGCTACGGCAGCCACTACCGCCAAATCGGGCAACGCTTCCCCCAAATAGACCTTGCCATGCTTGAAAACGGGCAATACAACGCCAACTGGCGCGACAACCACATGCACCCCGAAGAAACCGCCCAAGCCGCCGCCGACCTGCGCGCCCAACGCTTTATGCCGATACATTGGGGTATGTTTAGCCTAGCCATGCACCCGTGGAGCGAATCCGTGCGCCGCAGCATCCCCCTTGTTCGCGCGCAAAACATCGCCACGCTCACGCCAACGCTCGGGCAAGTGTTCACGCTTGACACACCAACAGACGACTGGTGGGAACACGTTAAATGATATAATCCGCGCCATTTCAGGCTGCCTTATCTTGTTTACAAGAGCAACAAAGGCAGCCTGAAAACCCGTTTACAAGCCTATCTACCCCCATTTCAGGCTGCCTCCAAGCCCCCACCAAGTTTCAGGCTGCCTCTCACCCATCCACCCCCCAACACGAAAGCACCCACATGGCAATCCAATGGTTCCCCGGACACATGAACAAAGCAAAAAAAGCCATCACCGACCGCCTCAAAAGCGTGGACATGGTGATAGAAATGCTAGACGCACGTCTGCCCGCATCCAGCGAAAACCCTCTGCTCGCCCAGCTTGCCAAAGGCAAACCCAAGCTCAAAATCCTCAACAAGCAAGACCTCGCCGACCCCGAGCGCACCGCCATCTGGTTAGATTACTACGCCAGCCAAGCGCAAACCCAAGCCATCGCGCTAGACAGCTCCGAAAAAGCCGCCGCCGCCAAAATCACCGCCGCCTGCCGCAGCCTAATGCCCAACCGCAAAGGCATCGACAAACCCCTGCGCGTGCTGATTTGCGGCATCCCCAACGTGGGCAAATCCACGCTCATCAACGGCATGATCGGCAAAAAATCCGCCAAAACAGGCAACGAACCAGGCATCACCAAAGCCGAACAACGCCTATTTCTCGCCGACGACTTCTGGCTTTACGACACACCGGGGATGCTGTGGCCCAAAATCATCGTAGAAGAATCGGGCTACAACCTCGCCGCCAGCGGCGCCATCGGGCGCAACGCGCTGGATGAAGAAGAAGTCGCGCTGGAACTGCTGGACTACCTGCGCCGCCACTATCTGCCCCTGTTGCAAGCGCGATATGCCGCCGACAAAGACCCCAGCAGTCATTGGCAAGACACCCAATGGCTAGAATGGATTGCGCAAAAACGCGGCGCCGTATTAAGTGGCAACCGCATCAACTATCAAAAAGCCGCCGAGCTTATTCTCACCGACTTTCGGGAAGGCAAAATCGGACGCATCACGCTGGAAACCCCCAGCCAATGGGAAACATGGCTCAAAGCCGCCCGCAAAAAAGAAGCCGAACTTAAAGCCGCTCGCGAAGCCCGCCAAGCCGCGCGCAAGAGATAATTAGTAAAAGAAGCACTTAATATTATGTTTTGATTTATGTAGAGATATATTATGAATACCAACAAGAAAAAGAAACAAGAACATTTAATCGTTAGAATTGTTAAATTTTTTACAGGAAATTTTATTTCTTCTGTGAAAGTAACGGCGTTTCTTATATTAGGTATGTTGTTCGCATGGGTAGTAGATAGAAGAGGGATTATCCTTTCTTACTTATTAAGAAAAGAAGTTCTTGACACCTTAATTGTGGTTATAAGTTTAATAAGTTTAATTCTTAATAATATATTGAAAACGGCCAATATCGAAGATAGATATAATGATATATTGGCTTCTTTTTTGAAAAAATTTTCTGTAGTACTATTTATTGTAGGTGTTACTGTAATCGCTTCAAGTTTAATCTCTGGTATTCAACTAAATTTTAATCCTTATTCATTTGTAGCTTGCTTAATTGCAATTTGTATTTTTATATATATTGAAGGATGGTTACTAGAAACAAAAGCACCCAGTAACACACAAGGAATAAATATGGCAAAAAATAAAAAGAATAGCAAAAAATTAGAAAAAATAAATATAAAAATTAATAAATTATATATAAATATTAAAAGCTCAGAAGGGTGCATTAATGAATTAAAGAGGAGTATTGTAATTGCGGAAAGAAAAATTAAAAAAATAAAAAAAATAATAATTTTAAAGTTAAACGCAATATGTGAATTGGTTTCATTGGTATTAAAATTTTTATTATTTAGTATTGTAAAAATAATAAGTAAAATTAAATTGCATTTGGTGGGGTTAAAATATAAATCTCAATTGAATAAGAAGCACAAACTGATGCAAAAATTAATTTTTAACAGGTGTGTTATTACTGATAAATCATATATTGCTTATGCTTTTTGGTGGTTGGTAATATTGATTTATTATCTTGTTGTGTGGGTAAAATGGTCATGAAAATATTTATTTAATTTTAAGTAGCCTAAAAACCCAAATACCCCTCGCCAACTCTCATTCCCAACAAACTCATCATGCAATCCCAAACTCCCCGCCCCATCTGGCAACTCCCCCTGCTCGTACTCGCCCTTGCCGCGCTGGTTTTCGCCGCCCTGCGCATCGCCCTACGCGCCGTCTATCCGCACTATTTCGCCGACACCCACCTGCTGCCCGCCCTGCTCACAGGCGCGCGCTTTGACCTCAAACTCGCCACCCTCGCGCTTGCCCCCTGCCTGCTGTGGTGGCTCGTGCCCACCCGCCGCGTCCGTGCGGCAACGGCATGGCTCGCCTTTGCGCTGCTGGTTGTGTTGCTCGGCTTGGGCATCGCCGATTTAGCCTATTTCGGCGAAGTCAGCCGCCACATCGGCAGCGATTTGCTCAACATCGGCGGCGACATCGGCAGCATCATCGGCATCGCATTCGGCTCGCGCCTTGTTTACACCCTAGCCGCGCTCGTCGCCTTTGCCGCGCTCGCCTATTTATGGCAACGCAGCGTGATACGCATCGCCCGCGCGCCCATCCAAGGCAGCCTGAAAAGCCAAATCCCAGACATCATCGTGCTGCTGGTCGGCTACGTTTTCCTTGCGCGCGGCATGGTGTTCACAGGCAAACCGCTGAACAGCATCGATGCCTTTAACGGCAACGGGCAAAGCCAAGCCAACCTTGCCCTAAACGGCACGCTGGTAACGCTGCAAGCCCTAAACGACCGCCGCCAAGCCGCCCCGCTGCATTATCTGGACGATGCCACCGCCCAACGCATCGCCGCCCAACACCCCCATCCCTTCCGCTACCAAAGCAGCAACCCGCCCAGCCGCAAAAACGTCATCATCCTGCTGCTGGAAAGTTGGAGCTACAAATACATCGACGCGCTCGCAAGCAACGGCTACCGCGCCACGCCCCACATGGACGCGCTCATCGCCCAAAGCCAAGTATGGACCAACTTCTACGCCGCAGGGCAACGCAGCATCATCGGCATCCAAGCCAGCTTAACTTCCGTGCCCGCGCTGCCCAACCGCCAACCCATCGGCTTCGGGCTAGAACTCAACAACATGAGCCGCATCGCCGAGCTGGCGCAAAAGCAAGGCTACCGCACGCTGATGCTGCAAACCTCCAACCGCCGCTCGTTCCACATCGACGGCGTCGCCAAAGCCATCGGCTTTCAAGAATACTACGGCAAAGAAGACGTGCCCATTATCCGCGCCTACCCGCAAGACCCGCCCCCCTTCGGCTGGGACTACGACAGCCTGATGTATTTTGGCAAACAAATCAGCAGTAAGCCCAAACCCTTTTTCGCCTTCTTTTTCAGCGGCACCACGCACGAACCCTACGCCCGCACAGGCAAAGAATTTGACACCCGCCCCCACGCCGAAACAGGCGAAAATGGCTTTCTCAACACCCTGCAATACAGCGACTGGGCGATCGCCCAATTTATGCAATACGCCGCCCAACAACCGTGGCACAACAACACCATCTACATCTTTATGGCCGACCACACCCGCAACGAACCCATCCGCAGCGACAGCGTGCGCGAGCAATACCACATCCCCCTTATCGTGTACCACCCCCAATGGCAGCCTGAAAAACACAGCGAACTCGCCAGCCAATACGACATCCTGCCCTCCCTAGCCGACTGGCTCGGCATCCAACAACCCGTGTACACCTTCGGGCGCAGCCTTGCAAACCGGCAAACACGCGCCAACGAACTGCCCCTAATGCTCAACCACGGCGACGATGCCTACATCCTCAGCCCCAACGGCATCGCCCCGCTTGTCCAAGGCAGCCTGAAAACAAACGCAGCAAGTTTCGGCGAAGCCAAAACGCTAGACAGCAACAGCGCATGGCAGCAAGACCAACAATACGAACAATGGCGCATCCAAACCGCCGATGAAAAACTGCGGCAGAACCAATGGGCGCAGTAGGCGCAGGTGCAACAAAGGCAGCCTGAAAGCCGTTTTATCCACTTTCAGGCTGCCTATTTGCACCACTTTAATCATCGGAAGGAAACAAAATGTCATACACCGTTAACGATTTGCAATGCGTGCTGCAAAATGAAGATTTGTTAAGCTACGTTTATCTTGCCTACGATGATGGCTATTTCATCATCGGCAAAGACGAAGACATCGGCGAAAACGACAATCCGCGCCTGATAACACTAGAAAAAGACGAGCAGCAATACAGTACCGCCGCGCTGCCCCAAGCCGTGCGCTATGAAATGGGCAAGCACACGGTGTCATTTGCCTTAAATGATGACGTGGCAAGCGCCCTTTGCGCCGAGCGCGAGCTTGCGTTTGCATTGCCCGATGATGCCGATGCCGCGTTGATGGCGCAGGTTTTGGCGTATGTGTTTAGCGAACAATAAGCCATGCAGAGGCAGCCTGAAAAAGGGTTTATTCGTTTTGGCTTTGCCACTTTGTTGCGCTACGCAGGCTGAAACTTTTGCAAAACCTGCAATCAATGAAGCGTTGGCGGTTCACCAATATTTTGCTAATGAACAAGCACAAAAACACCCGCCTCCCCCCGCACCATCGTTAAGCTATTTGGCGCGCCTACACTCAGGACAAAGAAAGTGTTACCTCGCTTGCCAATTGCTTTATGGTTAGCCGCCCTACCATCTATCGTGTGCTCAAAGCCGCCCGAGGTGTAGAAATCCCTAGCGTTGTTTACAGGTTTCCGCCTGAAAACGCATTATTACTGTTTTCAGGCTGCCAACATAGGCGGTAGCACCACGCAGAAATTCCAAAGCATATGCAACCAAATGGATACATACAGCGAGCCGCCAACAGTACGTCCGCGCAAGAAAGACCAGCCGAACAGCGCACGAGCAATCAACGCCAGTGGCGTAAACTCAAAATGGCTAAATGAAAAAGCAATGCTGGTAACAGCAATAGCCAGTTCGGGATTATTGGTGCTGTCGTACAAGGCAGGATACAAAATCCCACGAAACCAAATTTCTTCCGCAATTGGCGCAACGATAACTGTGCTGATAAACGGTATCAGGATTAAACGGTATCAGGATGCCAATTTCTTGATATTGTGCGATGCGCTGTTTGTCTATTTCGTTTAAATGGTTGATGCTGCCTACCGCAAATTGTAGAAACAGGATCAGCAGCGTCCATTTCAGCACAAATTTCCATTTGATATTGTTTAGACCAAATAGCCCCAAATAAGATGCAAGTGTTTCTTTGGTTTGTATTTTTTTACGTCTTTTCTGCACGCGGTATGTCATGAATAACACGCTGAAAATAAGCGCAAATTCTTGCACGATAAATTTTGCAGCGGGTGTGTTCACCCTGTTTCCCGTCAGGAGCATAAAGCCCAAAGCCGATAAAAATATCATGCATATTAGCGTTAGAATAAACACCAACAACAGCCCAAACGCCTCGCCCTTGCTAAACAAAGGCGGCGTGTAAGCATCGTCATCATTTGCATCAATCGGATAATGCTGCATTTCAGGCTGCCTCAATCCGCAGGAACAAGTAAACAAGGCGATTATAACGTTATTTTCGCGTTTGATTGCGCGATTAGGCAGCCTGAAAAGCCCGTTTGCCTTGTTTATCAAGCCCATCATCTCTATAATTTCGCATTTTTTGGGTGCGGTTTTCGGGCGGTGTTCGCCTGCCTTAGGCAGCCTGAAAACCACATTACCCACTCGGAGCAACCATGTCCCAAATTAACATCACCCTACCCGACGGCTCAATCCGCCATTACGAATCCCCCACCACCATTGCCCAAATTGCCGCCGACATCGGCGCAGGGCTGGCAAAAGCCACCGTGGCAGGCAAAGTAAACGGCATTTTGCGCGATGCCAGCGACCCGATTACCGCCGATGCCAGCGTGCAAATCATCACCCCCAAAGACCCCGAAGGCGTAGAAATCATCCGCCATTCCTGCGCCCACTTGGTTGGGCACGCAGTTAAACAGCTGTTCCCAAACGTTAAAATGGTTATCGGGCCCGTGATTGAAGATGGCTTTTACTACGACATTTTCAGCGAAAAACCCTTCACCCCCGAAGACATCGCCGCCATTGAAACGCGCATGAAAGAGCTGATTAACCAAGACTACGATGTCATCAAAAAAATGACCCCGCGCGCCGAAGTGATTGAAATCTTTAAACAACGCGGCGAAGACTACAAACTGCGTCTGATTGACGACATGGCAGACGACATCACCGCCATGGGCATGTATTACCACCAAGAATATGTGGATATGTGCCGCGGGCCGCACGTTCCCAACACCCGTTTCCTCAAAAATTTCAAGCTCACCAAAGTATCAGGCGCATACTGGCGCGGCGACAGCAACAACGAGCAACTGCAACGCATCTACGGCACAGCATGGGCAACCAAAGACGAACTGAAAGCCTATATCACACGCATCGAAGAAGCCGAAAAACGCGACCACCGCAAGCTGGGCAAACAGCTAGACCTGTTCCACCTGCAAGACGAAGCCCCCGGCATGGTGTTCTGGCATCCGCGCGGCTGGACGCTGTGGCAAGTGATTGAACAGCATATGCGCCGCGAACTTTCCGCCGCAGGCTACCAAGAAGTCAAAACCCCACAAATCATGGATAAAACTTTTTGGGAAAAATCAGGGCATTGGGCAAACTACAAAGACAATATGTTCTTAACATCGTCCGAAAAACGCGACTACGCCGTCAAACCCATGAACTGCCCAGGCCATGTGCAAATCTTCAACCACGGCTTGCGTTCCTACAACGACTTACCCATGCGCCTAGCCGAGTTCGGCTCATGCCACCGCAACGAACCCAGCGGCGCATTGCACGGCTTGATGCGCGTGCGCGGCTTTGTGCAAGACGATGCCCATATTTTCTGTACCGAAGACCAAATCGCCGAAGAAACCCGCGCGTTTAACCAGCTGGTGATGAAAATCTACCGCCAATTCGGCTTCCACGATGTCAGCATCAAGCTCTCGCTGCGCCCTGAAAAACGCGCAGGCAGCGATGAAATTTGGGACAAAGCCGAACAAGGCTTACGCGATGCGCTCACTGCCTGCGGCGTAACGTGGCAAGAGCTGCCGGGCGAAGGCGCGTTCTACGGACCCAAAGTGGAATACCACATCAAAGACGCGCTGGGGCGTTCATGGCAATGCGGCACCATTCAGCTTGATTTCGTGTTGCCCGAGCGGCTGGATGCCGAATACGTTACCCGCGACAACAACCGCGCCCGCCCCGTGATGCTGCACCGCGCCATTTTAGGCTCGCTGGAACGCTTTATCGGCATCCTGATTGAACAACACGCAGGCTCGTTCCCGCTGTGGCTCGCCCCCGTGCAAATGGTGGTGATGAACATCACCGAAAAACAAGCCGATTACTGCCGCGAAGTAGTTGCCAAACTGCAAGCCGCAGGCTTCCGCGCCGAGTTGGATTTGCGCAACGAAAAAATCGGCTACAAAATCCGCGACAACAGCTCGCAACGCTATCCGTATCAAATCGTAATCGGCGACAAAGAAATGGAAAACGGACAAGTTGCCGTGCGCAAAAAAGCCGAAGATTTAGGCAGCCTGAAAGTGGAAAATTTTATTGAACGGCTGCAAGAAGAGTTGAAAGCAGAGTTTTAAGTATGCTGTTGAGGCAGCCTGAAAACAGATTTTTCAGGCTGCCTATTGTTTTCAGGCTGCCTATTGCCACAAAAATCTTAAACAAACTTCACAAAACCCCTGCAAAACGTTTAGAATACGCGTTTTTATTTAGTGGGCTGCACTAGGGCATTGAGGCAGCCTGAAACATCAATTTTTATAGGAGCATTCATCATCGCACAGCAAGAACGCGAAGCACGAATCAACGGCGAAATCACCGCCAAAGAAGTGCGTTTAATCAGTGGTGACGGCGAGCAACTTGGTATTGTGAGCCTAAAAGAAGCCATGTCTATGGCAGAAGAACAAGACGTGGATTTGGTAGAAATTTCCCCCACAGCCAAACCACCTGTTTGCAAACTGATGGACTTTGGCAAATACAAATACGAGCAATCCAAAAAACGCGACGAAGCCAAGAAAAAGCAAAAGCAAGTCCAAATCAAAGAAATTAAATTCCGCCCAGGCACAGACGATGGCGACTACAACATCAAAATGCGAAAAGTGCGCGAATTTTTAACCGATGGCGACAAAGTCAAAATCACGCTGCGTTTTCGCGGGCGCGAAATGGCGCACCAACAAATCGGCGCACAGCTTTTGGAGCGTGTGAAAGCCGATGTGACAGAAGAAGCGCAAATTGAATCTTTCCCCAAGCTGGAAGGTCGCCAAATGGTGATGATGCTTGCACCCAAGAAAAAATAACCGTATAATTCCGCGTTTTCCTGATACACGCCGCGTCAGGAAAATGTTTTTTCTAGCGGCATAAAACCGTGGTTTCGGGTTTTAAGCATTGCTGCATAGCAAACGCCCGATGCCTTATCTTATAAAATGAATGGAGTTTTCCCATGCCTAAAATGAAAACCAAGTCTAGCGCGAAAAAACGCTTCAAAGTACTGGGTAACGGTGGTGTAAAACGCGGTCATGCGTTCAAAAGTCATATCTTGACTAAAAAAACCACCAAAACAAAACGTCAATTGCGCGGCACTGCTTTGGTGCATGAGCGCGATATGGCTTCCATCGCAAAAATGTTACCCTACGCTTAAAGGAGTTAAACTATGCCACGCGTAAAACGCGGTGTTACCGCTCGTGCTCGTCATAAAAAAGTGATTGCGTTAGCCAAAGGCTATCGTGGTCGTCGCAAAAACGTCTATCGCATCGCCAAACAAGCGGTGATGAAAGCAGGTCAATATGCTTACCGCGACCGTCGTCAACGCAAACGCCAATTCCGCCAATTATGGATTGCGCGTATCAATGCAGGTGCTCGTTTAAATGGTTTGTCTTACAGCAAATTTATGAACGGCTTGAAACGTGCTGCAATTGAACTGGATCGCAAAGTATTGGCTGATTTGGCTGTATTTGATAAAGCTGCCTTTGCTCAATTGGTTGAAAAAGCGAAAGCTGCTTTGGCTTAATCTCAATGAAAAAACAAGGAAATCTGTTTGGCAGGTTTCCTTGTTTTTGTTTTCAGGCTGCCTGTTATGAAACTCACCACGCCGCCGCTTGCGCCCAAAGTCATCCAAGCCTTAGCCCAGTTGAATGTGCATACTGCGCAGGATGTGCAGGCGATGAATCCTTGCCGCGCTTTTTTGCTGTTGAAGCAGTTGGGTTTGAGCGTAACCCAAAGCGTGTTTTGGCAACTGGTAGCATTAGGCGGTCTGAAAACGGTGCAGCAGCTTTCTGCGCAGGAACGTGCTTATTGGGAACAGCAGTTGCGCGAAATGCCACCTGTTGCGCTGTTTCCGCCGCAAGACGAAATGGAACGATGGATGCGTGGTGCGCTGTTTCAGGCTGCCTCAGCGGCGCGATTGGGCGAAGTGCCTGTGGGCGCGGTGGTGGTGCATTGTGGCGAAATGGTTGCGCAGGCGCATAATCGTTGCGTGGTGGATTGCAACATCAGCCATCATGCGGAGATTCAGGCGTTGGCGGCGGCGGGGCAGGCGTTGGGCAATTATCGCTTGAATGAATGCGATGTGTATGTGTCGTTGGAGCCGTGCGCAATGTGCGCGAGTGCGATGATTCAGGCGCGGGTGGCGCGGGTGATTTTTGCGGCTAATGAGCCGAAAACAGGGGCGGCGGGCAGCGTGCTTAATCTGTTTGCAAACAAGCAATTAAATCAGCACACGGCGATATTAGGCGGGGTGTTAGCCGATGAGGCGCGGCAGCAGTTGCAAGCATTTTTCAGGCTGCGGCGTTGAGGCAGCCTGAAAAGGGTGTGCAATAAAGATTTATGGTTTTACGCGGTTTAACGATTTAAAATTTCAATCTATATGCCAACTAGCGTATAATTCACCCATATTTGAGTAAAGCAGCATGGTTTAAAAATAAGGAAAAATATTGAGATGAACAACGCTTTTGCACTCTCTATTCCAAGCGGTCATGGCAGCTTGGAGCAATATATTCACACAGTAAACAGCATCCCCATGCTGACATTGGAAGAGGAAACTTCGCTGGCGCAACGCCAATTGCGTGGCGATTTGGAAGCGGCAAAACAGCTTATTTTGTCGCATTTGCGCGTGGTGGTGTCCATTGCGCGTGGTTATGATGGCTATGGTTTGAATCAGGCGGATTTGATTCAAGAGGGTAATGTGG
>ERZ772807.711-NODE-711-length-19892-cov-4.773907_pt1 | contig 19892 bp, 9 predicted proteins | sample MGYA00511472_ERZ772807 | MGnify/ENA primary metagenome ERZ772807 (study PRJEB29015, sample SAMEA2737947) | human oral metagenome | biome: human oral; feature: human-associated habitat; material: dental | place: China | collected 2039 ...
GCAAATCTTTCAGACGGCCTTTGAACCATGAAAAACATCGGACTATTCGGCGGCACCTTCGACCCCGTACACAACGGCCACCTCCACATCGCCCGCGCCTTCGCCGACGAAACCGGTTTGGACACGGTCGTTTTCCTGCCCGCAGGCGACCCCTACCACAAACCGCAGGCCACGCAGACTTCCGCCGCACACCGCCTCGCCATGACCGAGCTTGCCGCAGCGGAAGATGCCCGTTTCGCCGTCAGCGACTGCGACATCGTGCGCGGCGGCGCGACCTACACCTTCGACACGGTACAGATTTTCCGCCAGCAGTTTCCCGCCGCCCGACTCTGGTGGCTGCTCGGCAGCGACAGCCTGATGAAGCTGCACACCTGGAAAAAATGGCAGACGCTGGTTAAACAGACCCATATCGCCGTCGCCATGCGCAAAGGCGACAGCCTCGGGCAAACCCCGCGCGAACTGCACGCATGGCTGGGCGAAGCGCTGCAAAACGGCAGCGTCAGAATCCTGCAAGCCCCGCTGTACGACATCAGCTCCACCCGAATCCGACAGGACATCCGCAACGACAGCCTTCCCGACGGCCTGATACCGCCGCAGGTGGCGCGCTATATCCGCGAACACGGCCTGTACCGCTGACCCGCATCCCCGTCTGACGCCGGCAAGGCCGTCTGAAAACAGGCATCTTGTTTTCAGACGGCCTTTGTCGTTCTGTTTGCGATATGGAATGCCGTAATCGGGTATAATCGGCGGCATACTTTTTATGGAAGCCGATATGACAGAACAAGAACTGCAAGACCTGCAAAAAATGGTCGAAACCGCCGTCGAAGCATTGGACGACATCAAAGCCGACAATATTTCGGTTTTGGAAACGCAAGACAAAACCTCGCTGTTTTCCCGCATGATTATCGCCAGCGGCGACAGCAGCCGCCAGGTCAAAGCCTTGGCCAACAACGTGGCCGTCAGCCTGAAAGAAGCCGGATTCGAAATCCTGAGCACGGAAGGACAGGACAGCGGCGAATGGGCGCTGGTGGACGCGGGCGATTTGGTGGTGCACGTCATGCTGCCCGCCGTGCGCGACTATTACGACATCGACACCCTCTGGGGCGGCGAAAAGCCGAGTTTCTACGCCGGCGCGCAAAAACCCTGGCACGCGGCCGACAATTAAATCGGCCGCAACCGGCCGTCAGGCCGTCTGAAAAGCACTGAGGCACGCCGCCCCGCCCTTTTCAGACGGCCTGATTTCGTCTAAACATGTGATTTGAATCAAAGAAATAAAATGACAATGTTTGACGCACGGCCGAAATGGTTTAACATGCAGGTCCTTTTAACCAAAATTTCTAAAAGAGAGATACCGATGAAAACATCAGCTTTACTGGCAACCCTGTTGGCCGCACTGGCCCTGTCCGCATGTGGCGACAGCTCTTCCGGCTCCGGCAGCGCAAGCTCGGCAGTCTGCGACGAATACGAAAAAGCATTTGCCGCATCCGTCGAAGGTGTGGACGCAGCAACTAAAGAAATGATGCAAAAATCGTTCGACCAGACCAAAGAAGCGCTGAAAAACCTGCCCGCCGACCAGCGCGACGCCACTTGCAGCGAATCGCTGAAAGCACTGAAAGGCGAACAAGCCGGCGCCGCAGAGGATAAAGCCGAAGAAGCGAAAGAAGCTGCCGAAGAAGCCAAAGACGCCGCGGCTGACGCTAAAGAAGACGCCCAATAATACGGCCGTTTACCATCGGAGCCGTCCGAATATTCAGACGGCCTGCGCTAAAACACCGGATTTCGAACCATACGGAATCCGGTGTTTTTTGCCTTTACCGCGCGGCAGGCAAATCGGAAACGGGGCGCTGCCGGTTCTGCCCATAAAAAAAGGCCGTCTGAAAACGATACTTCCGTTTTCAGACGGCCTTTACTTTTCCCTATCGCGGTATCAGCCGTTTACCATTGGTAGCCCACGCCTGCGGTGGCGCCGTAATGGCCGCGCGAGTTGCCGGTGGCCGTACCTTTGATAATCCAGTTGCCGCCGTCGGAGATACTGGAGAAGCCGACGGCATAGCCGCTTTCGCCCCTGTATGCGCTGCCGGAAACGGCCATCATGCTCTTGCCGGGCAGATAGGCCTGCGGCAGACCGGCCACGGCCATCGCCGCTGCGGTACCGGCCTTAGAGTCGCTCTCGACATCGTTGATACGTTGGTTCAACTGGTTGCCCATGTTCGCAACGTAATTGTTGATGCTGTTGATGCTCTGGTTAATCGCCTGGTTGGTGTAATACAACTGGCTGCCGTTGATGGCGTCGGTCGAAGCCGCCGATACCACGCCTGCGGCCACGCCTTGTACCTGGCGGGTTTCGTCCGCGTTGTTGCCCACGGTTACCACACCGGCCACTTTGTTGGCGGTTGCGCTCGAACCCGCTTTGCCTGCGACGGCTGCGTCGTTCAGGCCGCCGTAGGTGTACGCTTCGCCGGAAGCGGTATTGGCGGTATGCACGCCGCTGGTCGTAGCGCGGTCGCCGAGGTACACGGAATCGGCCGTACCGGCGGTGATGTTGCTGCCCAAGGCGTAAGCATTGTTGGCGGACACAGTGTTGTTGTTACCCACAGAGTACGAGCTGTTGCCGGTAACCACGCTCGGGTCGCCGATGGCGCCGGAAGCTTTGCCGCTGACGATGTTGCCGGTACCGATGGCGATGGTGTTCTCGGCGGTGGCCTGCGCACCCTTACCGATGGCGATGGCATTCATGCCGCTGGAGACGGATTGTCTGCCGATGGCCAGCGTATCGGAAGCGGAAGCCTGAGCCTGATAGCCGACTGCCGTCGAGTACGCGCCGCTCGCGCTGGAATCCTCGGTATTGGTGGCCTGAACCGCAGGATCCACTTCGCCGTCGTTGGTATGGAAGAACCTGATACCTTGCTCGTTTATACGGCCTACGGCTTCAATCACGTCATTGGTGACATACATGCCTTTGCCTTCGACGTTATAGGTAACCAAAGTGTAACCGTTGGACTGCGCCACGGTAGTTTGGTTGGTTACGTTTTTAACGTTGCCGTTCTGGCTGTTGTCCACCAGGGTAATGCCCTTGATATTGCCCACGTTGCTGGTACCGGTACTGCTGTCGGTAGTCGGTTTGGTGGTGCTGTGGTTTTCGCCGTTGCTGCCGATTAACTGGTAAAGCTGGTGCAGCTGGCCGCCGTTGACGGCATCTTTGCTGTCTGCCGACACGGTTCCGGCCGCGACATTGGTAACCTTGTTACCGCCGTTGTTGAGACCGCCCGAAGTCAGGCTGACTGCGTTGTTGCCGGAACCGACGGTAACGCCGCCGTTATCCACCACGGTATTGCCCGCAGTAACGCTGTTGACGTTCAAGTCTTTGTTGAGGCTGACTTGGACGCCGGCTGCGTCGGCTTTGGTCGTGATGTTGGCATCGCCTTTCACCGCTACGCTGTCGCCCAGTTTCTTCGCACCGGTGCTGCCGCTGTCGCCGGTAAAGGTCAGGCCTTTGGTATCGACGATGTCTTTGGCCGCCGCACCTTTGGCGATGTCTGCTTTGACGTTTTGCGCCAAATCGACGGCGTAATCGGTAACGTTGTTGCCGTCTTTCGCGCCTTTGGCCACGACGATGTCGGACGAACCGGCGGATACGCTGGCACCATCGGCGTTAACGGTGTAAATGGTCTGGCCGTTGCCGCCCTGGCTGCTGGTTACGCTTGCAATGTTGGTTCCGCCCGCCACTTCGGTTTTGGCCGCTGCGGCTTTTTGGTTCAACTGGCTGACGTTGACGGCATCGGTGTCGTTGACGCCTGCGGCCACGTTGGTCACGGCTTTGTTGCCCGCGTTGATGCCTGCGGCGGTTACGCCCACGTCTCCGGCTTTGAGGCCGTCTGAAGTCAGGGCTACGTCGTTGCCTACTTTGACGCCGTTGTTGTTCAACACGGTATTGCCTGCGGTAACGCTGTCGATGTTCAGGGCTCTGTTGAGGCGGACTTGAATGCCGTCTGCGTCGGCTTTGGTCGTGATGTTGTCGTCACCTTTCACCGCCAGAGTGTCACCCAGTTTCTTCGCACCGGTGCTGCCGCTGTCGCCGGCAAAGGTCAGGCCTTTGTTGTCGACGGCTTCTTTGGCCGCTACGCCTTTGGCAATGTCCTCTTTGGCTTCGTCGGTCAGGTCGAGCGCGTAATCGGTTACGCCGTCGCCGTCTTTCTCGCCAGCGTTCACTTTAACCGCGCCGCCGGCAGTCTGACTGAGGGTGGTCTTGTCGGCATTGACGGTGTACTCGGTGTTGTTGCCTTCCACTTTGCTGCTGACGGTAACGTTTTTGCCTGCCGCTACGGTGGTGGTTTTTTCGCTAGCGTCCAACTGCTGTTTCAACTGGCCGAGGTTGACGGCGTCGGTGTCGTTGACGCCTGCGGCCACGTTGGTGATGGCTTTGTTGCCCGCGTTGATGCCTGCGGCGGTTACGCCCACGTCTCCGGCTTTGAGGCCGTCTGAAGTCAGGGCTACGTCGTTGCCTACTTTGACGCCGTTGTTGTTCAACACGGTATCGCCTGCGGTAACGCTGTCGGCTTTCAAGTCTTTGGCTGTCGCCACTTTATAGGTGGTGCTGCCGTCAGAGTTGTTCACGGTTTCGACTACGATATTGTCGTGGCCGCTGGCAACTTTGCTGGTGGCCGCCGCTGCCGCTGCATCGAGCTGGGCTTTGTTTACTGCGTCGTCATCCGCTTCGCCTTTGGCAACTTTGCTGATTTTGTTGCCGCCGTTGTTGAGGCCGTCTGAAGTCAGGCTGACCGGCTGTTTGCCGCTTGCGGCGGACGGTGTAACGGTTACACCGTTGGCCGAGATTTTGCCGGTGTTGCCGTCTGCGTCTTTAAATTCGGCGGAAGCCAATTCTTTCAACTCTTTGGCCAGTTTGACATTCAGCGTATCGCTGCCGTTGGAAACGACGCCGATATTGCCTTCGCTCAGTTCGGCCGCATCTGCGCCGCCTTTGACGAATACTCGGCTGCCCAGTTTGCGCTCGAAGTTTGCGGTATCGTTGTCGCCGCCGAAAGTCAGCGGGCTGGTAACGGCGGTGTTCAATGCATTCAGCGCGGTGCCTACATTGTTGTAAGTCTTGGCGGGTTTGCCTTCCGCCGGCGTACCGTCAACCAAGGCATAGGCCGGAGCAACCAGATTGCCGTCGTTGTCAACGCTGCCGCCCAACACTTCGGCCGTTTTGGCCGCCGCGTTGTACAACTGGCTGCCGTTGACGGCTTCTTTGCTGCCTGCGGCAACTTTGCCTTCGGCAACATTGGCCAGTTTGAACGGATCGGTCGTGCTGCCCGCTGCGTTTTGCAGGGAGGCAATCACGTTGGTGTCGGCAATTTCGTTGCCTTGTCCGTTCGGTCCGGTACGGAAGCTGCCGTCTTGCTGTTTGTACACTCTGTTACCGGAAGCATCGGTGTAGACCACCGGATGTTGTGCAGTTTCGGCAAGGTTTTGCGCATCGACGCTGACTTTGACGGTGCTGACGCCGTTTGCACTTTCTACGCTGACGGTCGTACCGGTGCCGTTGGCGAAGTTAACGGTATCGTAGGCGGTAACGACGTCTTTCGCTTCGCCGTTGCCTTGCAGGTTCCATCCGGCGTTCAGTACGTCGTTCACCGTGGCGGCATTGCTGCCGTTGATGTTTGCGGGTTTGGCCGCCGATGCGTCGCCTGCGGCGACTGTGGTCAGGTTGTCACCCAAGCCGCTGATTTTGCCTGAGGTACCATCGATAGTAATCGGTTTGGCCGCGTTTTTACCGACGGTAATCTTATCGGCTAGGCCGAAATCGATTTGGTTGTCGGACACGGTCGTTACGATGTTTTTGTCCACGCTGGTATACAGGACGACTTCGCCCGGTTTGACATGGTCCTTCGTCTCGCTGTTTGCCAGATTGCTCTTGTCGGCGGTAATGTTCAGACCTTTCTGCAACTCGATGCCGATGTTGTCCAACGCGCCCTGTACGGTATTGGCCGCTACCGAAGAACCGTCGGATTTGGTTACGTTGAACGTCGGTGCGGCAATACTGCCGTCGGCATTGCTGAAGGCCGCGCCCAAGGCCGCCGCCAGCGGTTTGAGCTGGCTGACGTTGGCGGCATCGGTATCGTTTTTACCTGCGGCGACCGAGGTAATCGTTTTGCCGCCGTTGCTGAGGCCGTCTGAAGTCAGCTTCACGGGATTGGCGGCCGTACCCACGGTTACGCCTGCGGCGTTGACGGTAGTCGTATTGCCCGAAGTATCGGTAAAGGCGGCCGAATCCAAGCCTTTCAGTGCTTTCGCCAGTTTGACGTCCAATGTACCCTGGCCGTCTGAAACGACGCCGATGTTGTTGTCGCTCAATTTATCTGTATCGGTTTCACCGCCTTTGACGGTAACGGTGCTGCCCAACTGTTTGGTAGCCGTCGCACCCGTATCGCCGGCAAAGTTCAGCGGACTTCTCACAGCATCGCTCAGGGCGGAGAATGCTTTGTCCGCACTGTCGTAAGTGGTCACGCCCGCAGTGGCCGGGCTGCCTGAAATCACGGTATAGCTCGGCGCGGTAATGGTACCGTCGGGATTAACCTTGGTACCGGCCGCTTTAGCCAGTTTGTCGAGCTGCGCCACGTTTACCGCGTCGTTCTGCTTGGTACCGGCTTTGATATTGCCCAAAGCGGTCGGAGTGGAAGTCTGCGGATCGGTCGGATTCAGCGCCGCAATGGTGATATTACCGGTATCGGTGTAAGGCGTACCGTCTTCGGCATGGACGAACGATACGGTTTTCACACCCGTATGCGGGTCAACGTCCACTTTACGGTTCAGGATTTTGCCGTCCGAACCGATATAGGAAAACGGTGCGTCGTTATTGACCGTTGTCAGCGTGCTGACGCGCAGGTTGTTCAACGCGTCGGTCAACTGGCCGAGATTGACCGCGTCGGTGGCACTATCGCCCCTACCGACATTGGTAATCTTGTTATCGGCCATATCCAAGCCGCCTTTGGCCTTAACCACGCCCGAAAACTCAGGGGCGTCCGCCGTGTTGATGCTGACGGTGCTTTCGTTTTGGTTCAGGACGATGTTTTTGCCTGCTTCAAGCGTGATGGTCGAGCCGCTGGTGATTTCTTTCAGCGAATGGTTGTTTGCCTGCCCGTTGGTGCCGCTGGTGGCCGCCGTAACCAGTTTGAATGATTTGTAGGCACCCGTATTCAGCGCCGAAATCGCACCTTCGATGGTGCTGGCGCCCGTGCCGCCGATATTGCTCATGGTAATTCCGCCGTCGGCATTCAACTTGGCATTGCCGCCCAGCACTCCGGCAACGGTTTTACCCATATTGTCCAAAGAAGCCTGCGTGGAGTAGAGCTGGCTGCCGTTGACGGCGTCCGTACTGTTTGCATCGACGCGGCCTGCGGCAACGTTGGTAATGGCTTTGTTACCCGCATTGATGCCTGCGGCGGCTACGGCAACGTCTCCGACTCTGAGGCCGTCTGAAGTCAGGCTGGCGGAATTGCCGCCGGCAGACGTAATGTTCACGCCCCTTCCGTCAACGACAGTATCGCCTACCGTTACTTTATTGAAAGCCACTTCGTCTTTGGTCGCAACGGTTATTTTGTTTTCGGCCTGGGTCAGCTTGATATTTTTTCCCGCATCTACGGTAACAGTTTCGCCGTTTTGTACGTTTTCGACGTTCGAACCGGCCACTTCGCCTTCAGATTGAGAAGTTTGCAGCTTGAAGCCGGCCGATTTGAGCTGGGCCACATTGACGGCATCGGTGTCCTGGGTACCTGCCGCAAGGGAGGTAATCTGGCGCGTGATGTTTCCTTCGGCATCGCCCACCGACACGGCGGCACGGGTGGATTTCCATGCCGCAATGGTTTTATCGGCAGCCGAACCCAACGGATCCGCACCCACCGCACCTTTGTCGACGGAAGCTTTGCTGGCACGTCCCAAAGCAACGCCGTCTGAAACGGTTACCGACGTGCCGCTACCCAATGCGACCGCACCGGTAATATTTTTCTCGCCGGCAAAAGTTACGGTATCGCTGCGCGGTAAATCCCTGCTCGGATTGGCGGCCCAGTTTGCAGTCGTCAAAGTTGCCGCAGAAGCGCCGATTTTTACATCGTTACCCAACACGAAGGTATCGGAAGTCTGGCTGCCGACGATATTTTTATTACCGATGGCGTAGTTTCCCGTACCGCCGATGACACTGCGCGCCTCCACATTCCTGTCGGCCCTCGCACCTGTTCCAGCGTTTTGGATCGCACCGCTCCATACACCCGAATATGCGCCGGAGACGACGGAACCCGAACCAAAGGCGGTACTGGCATGGGCATTTTGAGTAACCAAGGAATCGCTGCCGATGGCGACGCTGCTATCCGCATGGGCGGCCGAATAACGGCCTATCGTGCTGGCACGGATTCCGCTCAAAGTTCCGGTACCCAATGCCACACTCTGCGCACCGAAAGCATTGGCCGTAGAGCCGATCGCCGTCGCATAATCGCCTGCTTTGGAATAAGAACCGATGGCCAGCGCATTGTTTTCAAGGGCTTTTGCACTGTTACCGATGGCAACCGTACTCAATTTCAATGCTTGGGAGAGTTTGCCGATGGCAATAGAGGAATCTCCGTTTGCAATATTCTGCTTACCGATAGCAATGGCGTTAGAGGCATTTGTATTCGTGTTACTACCGTCCGTCGAAATGGAAACTTTGTTTTCGGAACCGATGGCGATGGCCGGTTCTTCATTGTCCGCGCCTGTGCCGCCAACGGTATTCCTACTTCCCATTACGATGGCGTGGGTACGGTTTACCGTATTGCTGTTACCTTGGATGTGAACATTGGTAACGGCATTGATACTATTGTCATTGCCGATTATCGTGCTCTGCGTGGCCGCAATCGGTGCGCCCTGCGCGCCGTTACCGTTACCCAAAACATGAGTGTTTGTACCGCTGACGAAACCGCGTCTTCCGATAACGGTAGAAGATTCCCCGCTTGCTTCGTTAGTGCTGCCAATCGAAATCGACTGGTCGCCTTTTGCTTTGACATTTTGCCCTATTGCAACGGCGTTATTTCCCTCCGCCAGCGCATCGACACCCGCCGCCAGCGCGTTTTCGCCGGTTGCGCCGTCGTTGTTGTAGTTGCCTTTCGTGCTGTCCGTATTTTTAACGCTGTAAAAGTGGTGTTTCGCGGTATTGACGGACTGATTGAGGCTGTTAATCGAATTCCGGATATCGCCGACAGACGTATTCAAACCATCAATGGCGGTATTGGCTTTATCAGCCGCCGCATTTGCAGCATCGGCGGTCGTTTTCAGTGCCGCCAAGGCATCGTGCACGGTATTTTGGTTCGTACCGCCAAGATTGTTTACGGTCAGGTTGCCCGCGCCATCCACGGCAGTCTCGCCGCCCAAGGCATTTTTAGTGGCGGCGGCAAGGTTGAGCAGATAGGAATTGGTGGCGTAGAGCTGGCTGCCGTTTACGGCATCAGTGCTGTCCGCACTGAGCACGCCGGCGGCCACGTTTTGAATCTGGCGTTTGGTACCGACTGTTTTACCGACGGAAACAACGCCGTATGAATCCTTACCGGCGGCGGTATAACTGTTGCTCAGGGTATACTCACCCGCATGTGGCGCCTCGGTAACGCTTCCCGCGCCTAAAGCCACGTCGTTCTCATTGACCGCCTGCGAAGCATAGCCCAACGCAGTCGAATTTACGGCTTCGGCCTTAGTATAAGCGCCCACGGTAGCGGCTCCGGCGGCATTTGATGTTGCTGAAACACCGAAGGCAACGGTATTGGCACCCAAAGCACCGGCAGAATGGCCGATAGCCAGCGCTTCGCTGTCTGTTGCCTGAGCCGTATTACCAAATGCAATCGAACTGTTGCCCAGAGCTTTGGTATCCAAACCCATAGACATGGCATAATTTTCGGCGGCCACTGCACCGCTGCCGATGGCGATACCGTTAAGTTTGCTGTCTGATACGGTGGCTTTGTTACCGATAGCAATGGCAAACTTACCGGAAGCATTGGAATCTATACCCAATGCTACGGCTTCGCTGCCGGAAGCATTGGCACGCTGGCCGACAGCCACCGCAGATACTCCGCTTGCAAGGGTATTGTGGCCAATCGCAACGGTTTCATGGCCGTTTGCACGGGCATTGCTGCCTGCGGCCACCGAGAAATCGCCGGCAGCGGCAGCAGCCACGCCCGCCGCCATAGCGTTTGTGCCCGTTGCACCGTCATTGGCGCGGTTGCCTTCCGTATTATCTTGTTCCGTCGGATTTACCGAATAATATTTCACACTTGCGTCGGCAATTTTGGTTGCCAGCACGTTGGCCACAGAATAAAGCTGGCTGCCGTTAATGGCATCGGTAGAAGTCTCAGAAATCGCGCCCGGTGCGATATGTTTGAGTTGGCGTTCGTAGCCCGCACTACCGAAGGATACTTGGTCGCCGGCGATAATCCTGCTACCGCCTGCAAAATTGCCGTATTGCACGCCGTTGACGTTGGCGTCGCGCACGCCCGTTGCATCTGTTTCCGTCGTGCTGCCCGCACCAATCGCCACCGCATTGCCTTTGGTCGCTCTCGCACCCATACCGAATGCAGCGGAAGCCAAACCTGTCGCACTTGTACCCGTACCGAATGCGGTTGAAAGCTCGCCGGTGGCTTGCGATTTAGTACCGATGGCTACGGCTGCTTCGCCCGAAGTCGGTTGAATATAGCTGTTCTTTCCGGTTGCCATCTCGTCGCCGGTATATTCCCTATAGATTTCTTTAACGGTTTTGCCCGAACCGTCCTCTACCTGTTTTTCTGCAACGGTGTCCCAGTCATCCGAACCGATGACGATAGAGGAGTTGCCTTTGGCGGTAACATTGTTACCGATAGCGGTAGACTGGTCCCCCCAGGCATTGGCAAAGGCCCCGATGGCCACAGTCTGGTTGGTATCTTGATTTGAAGCAGAGTCTGCCGGATTGATCGCCGAAGCGTTATAGCCGATAACCACGGAACGCGAGTTATTGGAGTGCGCTCCCTCGCCAATCACTATCGAGCTGTATTTCGAAGCCCGGGCATTATTACCGATGGCGATTGCGGCAGCCTGTTCCGCCATGCTGGATGTACCGATGGCAAGTGCATTAGTATCATTGGCATTCGCCCCCTGACCCAAAGCAACGGCATTCGCCTGACGGGCATGGCTGTTCAAACCTATAGCGACAGCTTGTTCACCGTCTGCATTAGCCGAACGTCCGAATGCGATGGAATCGACTTTCCAAGCATTGTTGTTCGTACCGATAGCAATGGCATCTTTGCCTTCGGCTTTGTTGCTCTTACCGAAAGCCAGGGCATTTTGGCCGGAAGCCACGGTAGAATCACCCATCGCAATGGCATCGCCTGCCAATGCCTGCGAATTTTTACCGAAAGCCATCGCACGGTTTTGGGCGGCGTTGGCATTGTTGCCGACGGCGACGGCATCTTCGCCCAGCGATTTGGCCTCATTGCCCAAAGCAATGGCATTTGCTTTGGCCGCATTAGCTTGGCGGCCCACTGCAAGTGAATTTTCTCCTGTCGCACGGTTATTGAAACCCAGTGTAGCCGCACCCGAAGCAGGCGCCTGACTATAAGGGCCGACAGCAACCGAGGAATTTCCCTTAGCCATCGCGCCATCACCGAGAGCTACGCTGGATTTGCCTGTTGCTTGGGAGTTTTGGCCGCCCGAAAACGAGTTCTGCCCATAGGCATTGCTGGCCTGGCCGATGGCGGTTGCATTTGTGCCGCTCGCGGTGCTTAGCGCACCGATCGCTACGGAACCTGCACCCGTGGTCGTACCCGAAACGTTGGGATCGGCGGGCGCCGTATCCGCATTAACCGAGGCTCTATTACCGATTACCACCGCATTTTGTGCCTCTGCCTTGGTTTCACTACCGATGGCAACGGTCTGTTCGGCAGTTGCCTGAGTCGCGTAGCCGATGGCAACAGTATTGTTTTTGTTTGCTACGACGTCGGCACCGACGGCGATAATGTTATCGCCCCTTACCAGCACATGGGTACCGATACCGATAGATTTTGTTCCCTGAACCCCGAGGGCGGCGGCCCTGCCCGCATCGTTACTGCCGATGCCGATGGAACCCTGGCCGTTTACCGATGTATCCGCACCAATCGTGATGGCTTTTTGACCGGTCGCTTTGATGTTTACGCCGATTGCCGTTGAATTGTTACTTGCCGCAATGGTAGAAGAAGTACCGGAGTTCGGACCGATTGCCAAAGCTCCGTTGTTACTTGCCTGAGCATTGTTACCGATAGCCACCGCACCGGAACCGTGAGCCGAGGTGGTGCCGTTGCCGATGGCGAATGTCGCGCCTCCCGTAGCGGGTCTTTCAGTAATGGTCGCCCAAACCCCTTCCGACATTCCCAGCAATGCCATACTCAATGCAGTCAGTCTGAACAAGGCTTTCAGACGGCCTTGTTCGACGGCGCGGACTTCTTCTGCCGCGCCGCCGACTGTCGACGAGGCTTTGACATGTCCTTTTGCCAATTCGGAAGTTACGACGAAAGACTGGATCGTACGGTTCCAAACAATCTTGAAAATCTTGTTCATTTTATTTTCCTAATAATGTTAAACAAATAAATTTAATATATTACTGATTTTCTAAAATACTCCCGCCATTCGAAAATCAGTTTGCGTGGGACGGAGCAATCCGCATGTTGGAAATCGGGTGAACCCTTTGCAAAAATACCAAAGCAATATGACGATTATTGTCACTTCCAAACAAATTTCAGAATAAATTTATATCCTGAAAGATAGTATCTATACTTTAAATACAATCCGTTCAGGCTTATAAATAATCCGATTATCTATGAAATATAAAAAATTTAACTTTATTTTTCATTTTTAACGGAACTCTGACTGGCAATATCGAAGCAATTACTATGCCAAAACCTAAAATCCGTTTTACGGCGTCTGTATTTCTACGGCATTTTTCGCATTTTCAGACGGCAAAAAAGAATACAGGCCGTCTGAAAATTTCAGACGGCCTATATCAGAAAAGCATATCGATTAATTTTGAACAATTTTAGAATGATTACTTGATTAAGAAATTTCAACAATCAGAACAACGGGATACCGCCACATTCGTTTGACGCCGCCCAAAACGGGCAAAAACAAAAGCAGCAGCACCAAAAAGACACGGATGACATTTTCAGACGGCCTGACGAAAATGCCCGCAGGCCGTCTGAAACCGATTCAGTTTCCGTCCTGTTTTTCCAGCCGCTGTTTAAACCGCACGCCGGCGGCGTGATAAAACGGTTTGGGTGAGAACTGGCGCGAGACCTGCGAAGCGGTGATGGCGCCGATAAGCAGCCAGAACAACAGATTTTGTCCGCCGGTCATCTCCATCACCACCACGCTGGCGGTCAGCGGCGACTGGGTGGCGCCTGCAAGGAAGGCCGCCATGCAGATGAGGACGACGACGTTGACGCCCGTTTCCAGCCCGACCAAGGCGGCGATATGGCTGCCGAGCATGGCGCCTATGGTCAGCGACGGGGTAAAGATACCGCCCGGAATACCCGCCCAATAGGAAAACACGGTGGCCGCCCACTTGGCGGCGGCGATGCCGAACGGCGCATCGTACATGCGGCGCAGCGCACCCGATGCTTCGTTATAGCCCGTACCGTAAGTCTGCCCCTGATAAACCGTGCCCAACAGGGCCAGCAACACGCCCATTGCGGCAGCCAGCAGCAGCGGATGGCGGACAATCAGGCCGCGCCATTTTTGCGGGGAAAACGCCGCCGCGCCTTTATACAGAAATTGCCCGAACAGGCCGCCCGCGATGCCGCAAACCAGCCCCGAACCCAATACCCACAGCAGCATATTGTCCAACTCGCCGCCGTGGAAGCCCGAAAAATACGGGTTGTTGCCCTGTACCGCCACTTGGATGAAACCCGCCGCCAGCACGCCCAACAGGATTTGCCGTTCCCAGCGCAGCATCACGCCCCGACCCAGTTCTTCAATGGCAAAAACCACGCCTGCCAACGGTGCGTTAAACGCCGCCGCCAATCCGCCTGCCGCACCCGCCGCTATCAGATCGTTTTCCTGCATCCCCCTGAACGCGAGATTGTGTTTTTTACACCAGCCGCCCCAAGCCGACATCACCGCCGCGCCGACCTGTACCGACGGCCCTTCGCGGCCGATGGACGCGCCGCACACCATGCCGATGAAGGTCAGCGGGATTTTGAGCAACGTCTGTCCGAACGGAATCAAACGGGTTTTGTTCACCCCGTAGGGCAGCGACAGCGAGGCCAGCACCTGCGGAATGCCGCTGCCCGCCGTATACGGGGCGAAACGGCGCGTCAGCCACGCAATCAGCGGAAGGCCCAGCGGCAACGCCACCCATGCGAACCACGGATATTGCCTGACCAGCCTAGCGTTGGTTTCCAACGCAAAGTCGGCCATATGTGCAAACAGGAGCGACACCAGCGCGACCAGTGCCGAACCGGCAAGCAGGAAAGCGAAGGCGGCGGTTTTGCGGGAAAGGCGGCGCGTCTGCCTGAGTTTGTGGGCGATGCGCAAACCGATAAATCTTGGGAGAGGCATTTTGTCGTGCAGATGGAAAAGTTGGATAAAAGGCCGTCTGAAAATGAAGTCGGCAGGTTTAAGCGGGGATAATAACCAGTTTTTTCAGACGGCCTGTCGGATTTGCCGCATCATCGCGGCCAGGCGGCAATAGCCTGCCGCTACTTATTATTTTTTCTATATTTCAGATAATAATGGATGCCTAAAGCGAAAAAAACGGTAGTCAATAGAGAACCTATTGCGTTTTTCAATAACGGATGACTACCTGCCGACAAACCCGTCAGACTGTCCCATATCATATTCAGAACAAAAACCGACACAAAGAAAAACAGATAAACTACCAAATTTCTCTTTAACATTTTGTTTTTTTCCTTAAATTACTGGTGCTGCAATTTTATCGCTAAAATTGCAGCACCTTTTTAAATCAAAACAATTAGCTAAAATTACCACCAACATGTGCCTATATGCCTAGCGGCACCTCCTAAAGCCCCGCCGACCAAACCAATTGTTCCTCCAAGAACAGTTCCTGTTCCAGGGACAAAAGAACCACCTATCGCCCCAGTAACACCTCCTGCTATTGCCCACCTACTATGGCTTTACCATAATTTCTCCAGCTACAGCTATTCGCTTCGGCGCTACCACCTCCACAAACCAAAGTCATTTGATAATTGGATAAAGTTTCCATTTCTTGCTCCTTTCAATTAAAATTTACATAAAATCAAAGTAATACAAATATCTATTAATAAATAATAGATATTATCTACGGCCGTAAACTAATTAAAAAGGTTTAGTATTTTACACGACTTAATAATTAATACTTAATAAGTATATGTCTTTAGAAACAAATTCCATCCAAACTCTCAAACCACAAAGGCCGTCTGAAAACTGTTTTTCAGACGGCCTCCTGTTTACGAGCGGTAATCCGCATTAATCGATATATATTCGTGCGTCAGGTCGCAGGTGTATACCGTCGCTTCGGCCTTGCCGCGCTGCAAATCGATGCGCACGGTGATTTCGTCTTCATCCATCACCGCCTGCCCCCTCTCTTCGGTGTAACTTTCGGCGCGGCCGCCGTGTTCGGCAACCAGCACGTCGCCCAACCACATCCTGATTCTGTCGACATCCAAATCGGCGATGCCCGCATAACCGATGGCGGCCAGCAGGCGGCCGAGGTTGGGGTCGCTGGCGGAAAAGGCGGTTTTGACCAGCGGGGAACGGGCAACGGCATAAGCGACCTTGCGCGCCTCTTCCCTGTCGGCGGCGCGCTCCACGCGGATGGTGATGAATTTGCCGGCACCTTCGCCGTCGCGCACGATGGCCTGCGCAAGTTCCAGCGCGATGCTGCCGAGCAATTCTTTCAACTGGCCGTAACGCGGGTCGGCGGTATTGTCGATTTCCATCTGGCCGCATTTGCCCGTGGCCATGATGACGAAGCTGTCGTTGGTGCTGGTGTCGCCGTCGACGGTGATGGTATTGAACGTAGCATCGGCGATTTCCTGTGTCAGAAGCTGCAACACGGGTTGCGATACTTTGGCGTCGGTGGCGATAAAGGCCAGCATGGTGGCCATGTTCGGATGAATCATGCCCGAACCCTTGGCGATGCCGGTGGCGCGGACCGTGTGTTTCTCACCGACTTTCCCCTCGCGGCTGGCGGCCTTGGACACGGTGTCGGTGGTCATAATCGCGCGGGCGGCGTCGCTCCAGTGTACGGGTTTGACATTGGGCAGCGCACCGATGATTTTCTGAACGGGCAGCGGCTCCAGTATCACGCCGGTAGAAAACGGCAGTATCTGCGAAGGTTTGCAGCCCACCTGCCGCGCGGCGGCCTCGCAGACTTCCACCGCGTCGGCGCGCCCTTGGGCGCCCGTACCCGCATTGGCGTTGCCCGTATTGATGACCAGCGCGCGCACGCCGTCTTCGTCGAACAGGTGCGATTTGGCGATATAGACCGGCGCGGCGCAAAAACGGTTTTGCGTGAACACGGCACCGACGGTATTCTGACTGTTCAGCACAATCAGCGTCAGGTCGTCGCGGTCGGCTTTTTTCACGCCGGCCTGACCGACGTATACCTGCACGCCGTCGATGCTCAGCAGTTCGGACGGGGATTTTTCTGTGAGGCGGACTGCCATTTTCTGCTCCTTGTTTTTCCTTGCGTTTTTCGTTTTCAGACGGCCTTTTGACGAAACAGGCCGTCTGAACGTTAAAATCAAGCCCGTCCGGCTTCCTGCGGGGCCGGCGGCATCGGATTGCTCTTGGCGGTGTGTTGCGTGCGGACGGCCCGTTTCGGCATCAGCGGGACAAATCTTCTTTTTTTACAAAGAGAACGGTTTCTTTGTTTGATTTTTGTTAAGGTCTTAATCATAACGCGCAAGAGGCCGTCTGAAAAGTACCGGCATGAAAAACGGCATCCTTGCGGATGCCGTTGCGATATGTCAGTTTTTCCGGTAAGGGTTTTCCACCGCCTCAATCAGCGCCTTCAGATATTCGCGCAACTGCGCCTCGCCGCAACCCATCAGCAGCGCGTCTTCAAACGCGTCCTGCGCAAGCTGGTAAAGTTCGGTCATGTTTTCGGTCATCACCTTCACCTTCTCGGTACACGACACAATCTGACCGTCGTCGCCATACCATTTCGGCATTTCCGGCATACTCATGTTTCACGCCCTCAGTTCAGGAAACGGGACGGGTCGTTTTTCTTCACGCGGCGGCCGAACGCGTATTTCCGGTTCCAATATTTGTTGCTGAGGCTGGTGATTTCGATGCGCTTGCCGGTACGCGGCGCATGGATGAAGCGGTTGTTGCCGATAAACAGGCCGACGTGGGAAATCCGCCCGCGCACCGTGCGGAAAAACACCATGTCGCCCGGCTGCAATTCGCTGCGGCTGACCATCGTACCCATCTGCGCCTGCATGGCGGACGTGCGCGGCAGGCTGATGCCCATGCTGTTGCGGAAGATGTGCTGCATGAAGCCGCTGCAATCGAAGCCGGTCCGCACCGACGTACCGCCCCAGCGGTATGCCACGCCCAGCAATCCCATCGCGCTGCGGATAAGGTCGTCCGCATTGCCGTCGCGCTGGTAGTTTGCAGCCTGCGGCGCAATATCGCCGCCTTGCCCTTGCCCGTTCAGAATGGCGGCCGCGCGCGAAGAAGACGGAACCAGCAGTTTCTGTACGGTTATCGGCGAGCCGTAAGAAGGCCGCGCAGGCGTTACCGGCGCGGTGGCGGGAGAAGAGGGAGTGGTGGAATTGCCGCCGTTAAACTGGTTCAGCACCTGCTGGCGGTTGCTCAACATTTTTTCCAAATCGTCGGCGTGGATAGGGGCTGCAAGCAGGCAGGCCGACACCATCATTGTGATCAGTCTGACAAATCGGTTCATTCGGTATTTCCGTTTCAGACGGCCTCTGTACCGTCTGCTGTTTATGTTATTCTTAAACTGTTTTCAGCATTTTCGGGTCCGATTGTATATAAAAATCGGGATGCTTGGCAAAAAAGCATCTGTTATATTGCGTTAACATATTGTTTTACAAAGACTTCATAAATAATCCTATATCATGATGATTCCCACTTTGCTCGCCATGCGCGACATATCCCGAATGCGCGAAATTATTACCGTTATGACAAAATACGGGTTGGGCGGTTTTTTGCAGCGCATCAAACTCTCCTACGGCAGCGCAGACGAATCTGCATCGGGCAGCCGCTATATGAGCACGCCGCGCCGCTTCCGTATGGCATTCGAAGAGTTGGGGCCGACTTTCGTCAAGCTCGGGCAGATTCTGTCTACGCGGGTGGACATCTTCGACGCGGAATGGATTGAAGAATTTGAGAAGCTGCAAAGCAACGTCGCCCCGATTCCGGTGGCAAGCATAGACGAATTAATCGAATCCTACCTCGGCAGGCCGATGGGGGAAGTGTTCCGTTCGTTCGATTCCGTCCCCGTCGGCAGCGCGTCCATCGCACAGGTGCACAAGGCCGTCCTGTCGGACGGCGAAACCGTGGCCGTGAAAATCAAGCGCCCCGACATCGAGCCGGTCATTCAGGCAGACTTGCGCATCCTGACCCACCTTGCCGGACTCATAGAATCGGAAATCCCCGAAGTGCGCCGCTACCAGCCGGTGCAGATGGTGCAGTATTTCGCCCGCAGTCTGGCGAAAGAAACCGATTTGTCGGTGGAGCTGCGCTATATGCAGCGCTTCGGCCAGACCTTCGACAGCGACCCGTTCGTCCGCATCCCCCGCGTCTATCCCGATATTTCCAACCGCCAGATTCTCGTTCAGGAACACATCGGCGACACATTATTAAAAGACATCCGCATCGAAACGCTCGATGCGCCAATGCGCACGCAGCTCGCCGCACGCATCACCGACACCCTGTTTACCATGATTCTGCAACAGGGCTTTTTCCACGCCGACCCCCATCCGGGCAATATCTTTATCGGTTCAGACGGCCGCATCACCCTAATCGACTTCGGACTGGTCGGCCACCTCAGCAGCACCCGCCGCCGCGAAATCGTCGACTTAATCAACGCCCTTACCCGCAAAGACCAGTTCACCATGCAATACGTATTAAGCAACTGGGCGCAGGGCGATCTGCCCGATGAAAACCTGCTCGGAGCCGACGTATTGGAAATGCTGCTCAACTACGAACACACGCCCGTGCGCGACCTGCGCATCAGCCAAGTCATCAACGACATCACCCAGATTATGCGCAACCACGGCCTGACACTGCCGGGCGACTTGGTCATGCTGTTTAAAACCCTCATCACGCTCGAAGGCGTGGCCAAGCGGCTGGACGGCCAGACCGAACTTTTGGAGCGGGCCAAACCCATCGTGGCCGACGCCTTCAAAGAGCGTTCCTCGCCCGAACACATTTTGCGCAAAGGCAGGATGCACCTGCAAACGCTGCTGCAAGCCGCCGACGAACTGCCGCAAAACCTGTTCCGTCTCAGCCGCCGCCTGCAAAAAGGCCAAATGGGGATTACGCTGGACTTCAAACGCTTCGACCAAATCAGCCACCAAATCGACCGTGCCGCCAACCGCCTGACGATGGGCATCGTTACCGCCGCGCTGATTATCGGTTCGTCCATCGTCATGAGCATCGAAACCGGCCCGAAATTCATCGGCTTCATCGGCTATCTGCTCGCCTTCGCCAACAGCCTGTGGATTATCTGGTCGATTTGGCGTTCGGGAAAACACTGAAACATCCGGCGCACACGCCCCTTTAAATGAAATCAAACCCGTCAGGCCGTCTGAAACCGCGTTCCGCCGCACACCGTTTTCAGACGGCCTTGATTTATCCGCCGGCGCAACCATATAGCCGTCAATCCGTTATCCGCATAATATATAGAG
>ERZ772807.713-NODE-713-length-19880-cov-13.152131_pt1 | contig 19880 bp, 23 predicted proteins | sample MGYA00511472_ERZ772807 | MGnify/ENA primary metagenome ERZ772807 (study PRJEB29015, sample SAMEA2737947) | human oral metagenome | biome: human oral; feature: human-associated habitat; material: dental | place: China | collected 2039 ...
CTCGCAGAAGAATTCGAGCTGGGGCTATACTTTTACGCTTGCCGATGAAAATAAGGCATACGATTATCAAGGTAATGAAACGAGTAGTAACATTGCTTTTAAAGTAACCAGCTATCGCGAAGGTGGCGGCACACAGCAGCCCATTCCTTGGAAGATTTCAAAATACGAAGAATGGGACTATACGCTCAACGGCGGCACTGGTGGCTGGGTAGACCGCGGCACTACAAAGCCCGCTTGGCTCGGCGACCTCACCGACCATGGTAATGGTGGCACTGCAGCAGAAGCAGGAAACACCGCAGTGAAACCTGCCACTATTATTAATAAGCTTGACGCTTACAACAAAGTGCTCAAGGATGCTACGCCCAAAGGAACAGCCACCGATCCCTACAACTTGGCTAATCCCGGTGGTAATGGCTCTATGATGGATATAGAAGAAAGTGCCAACTGTTATCTCATCTCTGCTCCCGGCCATTATTGTCTCCCATTAGTTTATGGTAATTCCTATAAAAATAACATCGTTAACGGAAACTCTTACCGGTCGACACAGCCTGCGAGTACCCCCTATTTGCTGAAGACCTTTAAAGATCATCGGGGTATGGACATGGCCGGGGCAAGAATTAGTGCGCAGCTGGGTACTTACCTTAATGGTGCTTCGATTGTTTGGATGGATCAACCCAATCTGATACGCAGTTCTTCTTTAAGCGTTGTTAATAATATTCCAACCAATCTTGGCTCCATGGATTTTTTGGAGTTTGAAGTGAAGAAAGAAGACATTCACAATGGTAATGCAGTTATAGCCGTTAAACTCGGCAACACCATTGTTTGGTCGTGGCATCTGTGGTTTATTCATGACGATGCGCTCAACACCGTCACTTGCACAAACTTTCAAGGCCATGAATACAAGTTCACACAGGAGACACTTGGCTGGAAATACACCGCTTTGAAAGTTTCTACCTATTCCGCTCCCCGCAAGGTCAGGGTGAAGGTGGAGCAGACCGTTGCCAATGGCGGCGTGAAACAGTCTGCCTACATCACTATTACGCAGAATCCGGGTAACTCGCGGAAAGGCTACAACACCCTCTACCAGTTCGGCCGTAAAGACGCCTTCCCCGGCACCAATACCTTAGCCGAGGGTTCGTTCTCTGTGGAGCTGAACAGTGGATATTCTCTCCAAAACACCATCCAGCATCCTGATATACTCTATGCAGGGATGAGTGGGTATTATTATTTTTATTTTAAGAATATTTGGTCTGCCGACAACACAAGCGAGGGTTTCAACGATAATCCCGTTGTCAAGACCGTCTATGATCCTTGCCCCGCAGGTTTCCACATGCCTGCCTCTAACGCCTTCACCGGTTTCACGACGAATGGTCAGAATGATGGGCCAAAGAATGTCAGCGGTGCTTGGGACTACGGGTGGACCTTCAACAACAAAATCACTTCTCCCGATGCCACCGTATATTTCCCTGCTTCGGGTTATTACTACAACCACAACGGCTCGCTGGGCGACCTGGGCAGCTACGGCTACTATTGGTCGGCAGTCCCGTACAACACGTACTACGGTTGCTACCTGCGCTTCCACTCGGGCGACGTGTACCCGCAGAACGGCGAAAATCGGCCATCCGGGTTCTCCGTCCGTCCCGTAGCCGACAATTAAACGAAGAATGATGTTGATGTGGAATCATGCTAATATGGAATTGACTGTACCGTGTTCCGGACAGGCATTTCCTGAACGGGATGGAGCTGTACCGTATTCCGGACGGTCGTTCCCCGAACAGGATGAAGCTGTACCGTGTTCCGGACAGTCATTCTCTAAACGGGATGGAGCTGTACCGTGTTCCGGACAGCCGTTCCCTAAACGGGATGGAGCTGTAACGTATTCCGGACGGCCGTTCCCCGAACAGGATGAAGCTGTAACGTATTCCGGACGGCCGTTCCCCGAACAGGATGAAGCTGTAACGTGTTCCGGACAGCCGTTCCCTAAACGGGATGAAGCTAGCCCGTGTTCCGGACAGTCGTTCCCCAAACAGGATGGCGCTAACCCGTATTCCAGACAGGTATTCCCCGAACAGGATGGAGCTGTAACGTGTTCCGGACAGCCGTTCCCCAAAGAAGAACCTATGGGCCGAGGGTGGTTCGGCCTTCATTCATAATCAAAAAAAATTAATCACGATGAAGAAAATCAAAGGTTTTGACTTGCGAGGCCTGAACAACGGCGCGCATTTTCAGTTTATGAAAGCGGTGACCGAGCAGTTGGCCACGGAAACGGAAATCAACAAAAATGCGGTGGCCAAAGCGGCTGTCGAGGCGTTGGTGGCGAAGTTTAAGGTGGAAGACGAATGTCTGTCGATTTCGCAGAAGAATGCGGAGAGCGATGCCATCGCCGAGAACGATGCGTTGCGCGACGCCCTGTTTATGGGCTACAAGAAGGCGGTGGGGAGCTACGTCAAGTTTCCCGTGGCCGAGAAGGCTAAGGCCTCGAAAACGCTGATGCAGCGCATCAAGGATTACAAGATTGACCCCGACATGCAGTTGGAGCGCGAGACGGGGCTCATCACCAACTTGGTGGCCGACTGCGAAGGTAAGGATGCGGCGGCGGTGGCGTTGCTGAACCTGACGGACTATGTGGCGCAGCTCAAAGCGGCCAACGCGAAGGTGGAGTCGCTCATCAAGGCGCGCAGCATGGCCAAGGCTCCGCAGGTGGCTGGGGCGCTGAAACAGGCGCGGCGTGCGTCGGACGAGGCCTATCGGCGTATGGTCGAGGTGATCAATGCATTGGTGTCGTTGGGCATGGCCGAAGGTTTCGACCCATTTATCCTCTACCTCAACGAAACCATCACGCGCAATGAGCAGGAGGTGCTGCCGAAGAAGAAGCCTTCGGAGGATAAGAAGCCAGGAGACGGTAAACCTGGGGATGGTGGTAAACCGGGTGACAAGAAGCCGGGTGACGGTGGGAAGACTCCCGATGGGAAGAAACCGGGTGACAAGAAACCGGGCGGTGGAAAGCCGGGCGGTGATGGCGATGGTAAGGATAACCCCGGTGATGGTAAGGATAAGCCGGGTGGAAAAGGTCAGGGCGATGCCACGGTGACGCCGAAATCATAACTTGCTTTAAAACAAAAGGGCATCATCTCGATGCCAGTTTGCATACATAACTTGTTTTAAAGAATGGGGGCGGGAGTGCGCGATGCATTTCCGCCCCCGATGTGTTGTGTGGTTGTATTCATTCATTTGCGTATGGAAACGCCGCTACGCGGACGTTCGGGCGGGCACGCAGGCACCGCCCCTACGGTTTCGTTTGGGCAAGATCGCGCGTGGGACGGTTGATGTCGTTTGGGTAGATTGTGTGTGGACAGTTGATTTCGTTTGGGTGGATTGTGTGTGGGTGGTTTTGTCTGTTTGTTGGGAAAACGGTACACAAGAACCAACACCATCGGTGTTGTACTTTTGATAGACCAGGGTTGATTGAGCGCAGCGAAATCTACCCTGGGTAAAGTCGTGGGTGGGGAACCTATGCCATCGGCATTGTACTTTTTAAAATCAATTTTCGTATGGGGAAATCATTGGCGAATAATCCATTCGCCGCATGTGGTAATGATGTGCGATGAGAAAAAGTACAACCCCCAAGGGGGTAGCCTCCTCGATTACATCATTACCCAGGGTAGGCTGCGTTGCACTTGCCAACCCTGCGCTATCGAGAGTATAACCCCGATGGGGTAAGGTCACACCGCGTGGTTTGGAGCTATCGAATGTGCAATACGGTGGGGTATGGGCACACCGTGCGATTGGCGTGGACTGTTGAATGTACAATGGATAATGGCACACCGCAATGTTTGATGGAGATGGGTAGGGGCGGCGCCTGTGTGCCCACCCGTGTCGCCCCACAAGGGTGCATCCATCGTTCAATTCCCCACACACAATGCATGTATATTTGGTATGGAAATGCCACTGCGCGGACGTTCGGGCGGGCACATAGGCACCGCCCCTACGGTTTCGTTTGGTGGATTGCGCACAGGCGGTTGGTATCGTTTGGGTGGATTGCGTGTGGACGGTTGGTGGCGTTTGGGTGGATTGTGTGTAAATGGTTATTTTGTTTGTGTGAAATTGTGTGGAAAAATATAATGGAGTTTGGTAGGGGCGGTGCCTGTGTGCCCGCCCGTGTCGCCCCACAAGGGCGCATCCATCGTTCATTCCCCGTGCATGATATGTGATTTTTGGTATGGAAACGCCGCTGCGGGACGTTCGGGCGGGTACATAGGCACCGCCCCTACGGTTTCGTTTGGATGGATTGCGCGTTGATGGTTGATGTCGTTTGGGTGAATTATGCGCGCGGACGGTTGGTGGCATTTGGTTGGATTGCGCGTAAATGTTTTTTTCGTTTGGGCGGATTACACGTGGCCGGTTGATTTCGTTTAGGTGGATTGCGCGTGAACGGTTGGCATCATTCCTGCGATATTCTGCCCGTATGCCTCTGCGCATTCTCTTTTTTTATGCTTTTTATTTCTGCAGCATTTATTTTTTCAATGGATAGCGATGAAGGTATTTAAAAAAATGGTATATTTGTCCCAAGTTTATAAACGGGTGTACTACAAGCAAATGAAAATGAATTTTTTAGGACGCTATCGCATGGTGTTGGGTTTGTTCGGATGGCTTATTCCGACCGTGATGGCTGCACAGGAATGGGATGATAAAATCATCATCACACAGAACAACGACGATTATACCTTTGCGATTGACGACGGAAAGCCGGTGGTTAAGAATGAAAAACGCGTGGTGTTTCAATCGAATTCGGCCTCGACGGTCTATCCCGAGATGGTGGCGCTGTATGGAGAGTTTATCAAATTGGAAGATGTCTCGGGTTCGGGCGAGAAGATTTATAAGAATATCACCCCTGAGAATGTGTTTTACGATGACACGAAAGGTTGCATCTTGCGCAGCGAAATCCGCAAGAAGGGCAAGACTTCGAAGGGCTCTTATGAGCGAATCTTCAAGGACACGAAATATTTTACGCGTGTGTATCTGCTCGAAAACTATTTCGTGCGCAGCAAGACGGTGACGATCACGATTCCCAAAACGCTGTCGGGTTACCGCATTCAAGAGATGAATTTCAAGGGTTTTCCCATTGAGAGCACCCACGAGACCACCAAGGACGGTGAGGTTTATCGCTACACGGTGACCGACGCTAAGCGCATGAAGGAGGACGATCGCATGCCGCCGTTTGCGAATGTCTATCCTTATCTGTTGATTAAAGGGTCGTTTGCGGATGTGAATGCGCTCTACGCGTGGTCGAAAGCAATGGCCGATGTGGATGTGAATGTGCCCAATATGAAAGACGTGTTGGCCGAAATCAATGCGCAAAGCAAAACCGATGTCGATCGCATCAGCAATACTTTTCATTGGGTGCAGGACCACATCCGCTACGTAGCTTTTGAAGCCGGTCTCTCGGGACATCGGCCCGATACGCCCAAAGAGGTACTTCGCAAGCGCTATGGCGATTGTAAAGGTATGGCGTTGTTGCTCAAAACGCTGTTGAAAGCGCAGGGATTTGATGCCCGACTGACCGATATTGGGACGACCGAAATACCCTATCGCATGAGCGATGTGCCGACACTTGCGGCTGCCAACCATGCCATTTGTACGCTCTTTTTCAAGGGGAAGACCTATTATTTGGATGCCACTTGCAACTACATTCCATACGACTATGTGCCGCAACACATTCAGGGTTCTCAGGCGATGATTGAGAATGGGGCGAATCCGTTGCTGCAGATTGTGCCGCGAAGCAAGCCCGACACATCGATAGACAGTTTGAATTATGTGTTCGAAATCAAGGGGAATGCCCTGTCAGGGAAGGCGCAGTATCATTTAAGAGGTGACATGAAAGAGTGGTTTATGACGTCGTTGGCGAGTGCATCGCAAAAAGATCATGGCGATTATTTGGGGAATAACCTCAACGCCGACAACCATCGCATGAAGATTTTCAACGTGAAATGGCAGGACAATAACGCCCAGCACACGTGGGCTTGTTTTGTGGGTGATGTGGTGAACGAGGCGGCTTTGCAGCGCGACGGCAATGATTTGTATGTGGATTTGAATCCGCATAATTATCTTTTTGCCGGACGAATCGATACTGCTCAGCGCGTACACGATTACTATTTCCCCGTGCGTTGCAATGTGGTCAGACAGGCCTCGTTGGTGATTCCGGCCGGTTATGTGGTGGACTATCTGCCTCCTTCGGCTACGTTTACAACGCCCGAAGGAACGCTTACGTGCCAGTTTATGAAAAAAGGTAACACCATCGTGTATCATCAGAAGCTGCAAATCAGCAAACGTCGTATGGCTCTGGCCAATATCGTAAAATGGAATGAAGCGATGAGAAAGTGGAAAGACGCCTGCAATGAACAGATTGTGCTGAAACGAAGAGGCTGAAAATGCCTGCTGTCGGGCGTGGAGATGACGTGAAAAATGATATTTACAATTAAAAGATACAAGGATATGAAGAAAGCATTGTTTGCCCTTTTGTTGGTTGTTATCGCGCTGCCTGTGTCGGCATTTGACGATAAAGACTACAAGGCGTATGTAGAAAAGGTGAAAAAAGAGGTGTGGAGCCGCAACCTGCCGCAGTTTAAAAACCGCAATGTTCCGGCGCGGTTCAACAATGAATCTGCCGTGATACTGGCTCGCTATGAGGAAGCAACTGTCGACCAAAAGCGCAAGTTCAGCATCTATGCCAATCAGGGAATTGTGAAACAAATCAACAGTACCCACCTGCAACGCTACCTCATCAAGATTAACGATAAGGCTGCTTTGGAGAAGTTCTCAACCTTTGATTACCGCAAGTTCGACCGCCCCATCTATGGCGGTTTGGGTCGCGACGACCATCGAACGGTGCTCGGTGTGAAAGTGATTAAGCCGAATGGACAAGAGAAAGAGGTAGACAGCAGCGACTATCAAGACGTGGAAGAAGGCAAGAAAGGCAAGGAAAAACGTGCTAAATTGGCGGTGCCCGACTTGCAAATCGGCGATATGATTGATTATTTTATCTATGACATTGATAACGTGAAAGAGGAAAATATTCCCCCGCTTTCCTTTGTTTTCCGCTCGGAATATCCCATACTCGACTATCAGATTCATTGCGCCATCGACAAGAAAATGTGCACGCAGTATCGCACACTGAACGGTGCTCCCGATTTTGTTGCTTCCAACACGGACGACGAAGTGGTGCTCGATGCGCGTGTAAAAGACATTGACAAGACCCTCCCGAAGTATGGATACAATGCCGTTGCGCAAGCTCCCTATACCTTATTGTATATCACCGGTAAGGTGGAGTTGAGCTATGTGCCCGAGAGCACAAAGAAAAAAGGGCTGCAAGCCAACCCTTCTGTGGAGGTTATTCAAAAGGATGCGTGGAATCTTTGGGCCAATTCGAAAATCAGTTGGTCGATGGATAAGCCTATGCTCAAGGTGATTAAGCAGGCTAAAACGCTGGCCGACGACCAGGCAAAGGCTGATTATATCTACAACTATATGTTGATGAGAAGCATCGTTTATAAGACGCCTTACATGTATTATGACAGCCGTTTCGCTTCGTTGTTCTCAGAGCTTTTAGAGCGTGCCGACGTGCCTTTCTCGCGCGCTTTAACCACCAGTTGGGAAAACGAACCCTATGATAAGATTATCAGTTACAGCGATGCGACGCCCATCATTGTCTTGAAAAACGGTAAGGTCTATGTGCCCATTTATCCCTATTTTGCAGGAGGAAATGTGGTGCCTTCAACCTTTCAGAACCGTGATGCCTCGCGTTGTGACCTTCCGAAGAAGTATTATAAGGGTCCGTTCACGGCGATGAAGATACCGGGAAGCACAGCCGAAGACAATGTGCGAACGGTGGATGTCAAGGCGTCGGTTGACGGTGGGTTGTTGCATATTGTACGCCAAAGCACCTCAACGGGTTGCGAGAAAGAAGGGCTGGCAATGACCTTAGCTTCGGCCGAAGAGATGGCTCAATCGTGGGGGAAACCCTACGGAATGGAGACCTATGAGTCGTTGCTTTTAGAGAAAAAGAGCAAGGCTGAAGGCTTGGCCAAGGAGCGTGCCGAGAAAGATAAAAAGGATATTGAAGAACGCTTCAAAGACGAAGTGAAGAGTTTTCATGACAAAGCACCGGTGAAAATCAATGCCACGCGGGTGACAAGTTTCGGCAACGACAACCAACCTTTTACCTACCAGACCGATTATACGATGGATGGACTGGTGAAAAAGGCAGGCAGAAACCTCACCATTTCAGTAGGTCAGCTCATTGGTCAGCAAAAGCACTTGGAAGGAAAAGAGCGGAAACGCAGCGAAGATGTGTACTATGATTATCCCAGCAGCTATAAAGTAAACCTTGATTTGGAGGTTCCTTCAGGCTATTCAGTGTCTGCAGAGAGTTTGCAAAAGCTCAACACATTGGTTGACAATGCGGCGATCCGTTTTGAGGTCAATGCAGAACAGGCCAAGGGAAAGGTGATTGTCCATGTGCAAAAGGTGTATAAGAAGCAGATTGTTCCCGTAGCTGAATGGGCACAACTGCTGGAAGCCTTAGATAGGGCCTATGCTTTCACCAATCAACAAGTGATTTTGAAAAAGAATTAAGAGTTTGTTACAGGTTTCTTTTGCAGCGTTGTCGCGTTATAGAAATCTGTTGAATGTGTCGTTTTTCGGCATTCCATTCTGTTTGAGGCAGATGCTATAGGGGAACACCCTGTGGCATCTGCCTTTATTTTTCCCGTTTCTTTGAATTGGTTGTTAGATGTGCCAAACCGACAGCGGTCGTAGGTTGGTTAGGGTTTCGTTTCGGCTATTGACTTTTTATGGCAAAAGGAATTAGCAATTTTATTTGTGTTTGATTTCGTTTACAACGCAGAAAATCGTAATTTTGTCGGCGTTTTAATTCAATGTTTTAAGATGGTTGTATGGGAGTATATGTTCAGATTGGGCTGAAGCTCATCACGGGGATGATTGGCATATTGGCCTTTCTTCGCATTGCAGGCAAGGCACAGATGGCACAGATAACGCCGTTAGACACGGTGAGTGCATTTGTGATTGGTGCTTTAGTCGGTGGTGTGCTTTACAATCCCGATATGTCGATGTGGCACATTTTGTTTGCCTTGGCCGTGTGGACAGCGTTCAACTTGTTTGTTCGTTTTTGCATGCGTTCGGCTCGGTTGCGTCATTTCATCAAAGGCGAGAGCGAGTATTTGGTGAAAAACGGCATTATCAACTTTAAGGCTTTTAAGCGTAACAGTTTGGAAATGGAACAGTTTAGAATGTTGTTGCGGCAGAAAGGCATCTTCTCAATGTTCGACGTGGAGGATGTTTTGTTTGAGGCCAATGGTGCAGTTACGGTTTCAGAGCCTGGCGAAATGGCCGAGTCTCATTTGCTGATTAATAATGGTGCTATTGTGGAACACAATCTGAAGCGTTCCCATCGGTCAAGAGCTTGGGTGTTGCGGCAGTTGAAAAACAATGGATATGAACATCCGGGAGAACTGTTTTGCATGGAATGGACGCCGCGAAAGGGTTTTTATTTCGTGACTTATGAAGGCGATGTGAGACGTGGAAAAGAGGAGATTTTGGCGGAATATATTAAGCATGAGGACCATAGCTAAATGTGTTTGATTCAAAAGAGCGTGTAGCATGAGTGTTTTAGTTTTTACGATCATCTTGTTGTTGGGGGCCTATGCCGCCGGCTTATTAGGTTCCTTAACAGGTTTAGGGGGCGGTGTGATTGTTATTCCGCTGCTCACTTTGGCATTTGGCATTGATTTTCATTATGCCATTGGTGCAGCTTTGGTGGCCTCTATTGCCACATCTTCGGGTTCGGCGAGTGCCTATGTGAAAGAGGGTATGACGAATATTCGCCTGGGTATGTTCTTGGAAATCGCTACGAGTGTGGGTGCTGTGTTGGGCGCTGTGATAGCCCTTTGGATGCCAACCAATGTCATCGCTGTGATTTTTGGCGTGGTGTTGTTCTTCACGGCCGTGATGCAAAACCGGCAAAAGGTCGATCATGTGGGTGTGAAAGGGAGCGCTTTGGCGATGAAGTTGAAGCTCTTTGGCAGCTATCCCACGAAAGAAGGTGTGCAAAACTATGAGCTGACGAATGTGCCGGGCGGCTTCCTCGTCATGGTTGTTGCAGGTGCTTTGTCGGGTTTGTTGGGCATTGGCAGTGGCGTGTTGAAGGTGTTGGCGATGGATTCGTGCATGAAAGTGCCCTTCAAAGTGAGCACCACGACGAGCAATTTCATGATTGGTGTGACGGCGGTAACGTCGGCTGTGGTTTATTTACAACGCGGTTATATCGAGCCAGGTATCGCTTTTCCCATCATGGTAGGTGTGTTGGGTGGTGCACTTACGGGTGCAAAGTTGTTGAAACACCTCAATGTCAGTTTGCTGAGAAAGATATTTGCTGTTGCCATTTTGTTAGTGGCTGTGAATATGATTTATAACGGATTAATGGGCAAGTTCTAAGTATGGAAAAAGGAAATGGAGCCAAGAATGGCATGAATGAGCTGATAGGCAACACCCTGCGTATTGGTGTTTTTGCGGCTTGTATCATCGCACTTGTGGGTGGTATTTATTATTTGGCAACCACATCAGGCCACCCTGTGCCCGATTATACAACCTTTCATAAGGGCGCAGCGAGTTACACCACCTTCGAAGGCATCGTTCGTGGCGCTTTTGGTCTGTCGGCAACAGAATGGATGCAGTTAGGTGTTGTGGTGTTGATGCTCACACCAATTATGCGTGTTGTGTTGTCATTAGTCGATTTCTCCATTCAGCGCGATTGGCTTTATGTGGCCATTACAGCTATAGTCTTGGTTGTGATTATTGTCAATTCGTTAGTGGGCGTGGGGTAAAAGCGTTGCTTTTATGTGGCAATCTTATAGAGATTGTGCGGCAATATGGTATATATTAGTGTGCAATCCTATATATATTAAGGTGAAAAGAATATGAGTTTAAATATAGAATCATAGAACAATGAACGAAGAACAAAGAGAAAATGAGGGACTTCAAATTGATTTGAACCCCGAAATGGCTAAAGGTGTTTATGCCAATTTAGCCTTGATTACCCATTCTAACACAGACTTTGTGCTCGACTTTGCGTCGATTTTGCCTGGAATGCCTAAACCGCAGGTCGTTTCGCGTGTGGTGATGACGCCGGAACATGCGAAACATTTGTTGCGCGCTTTGCAAGAAAACGTGCAGCGTTATGAGCAACAATTCGGCAAGATTGTCATTCCGGAACAGGAAGGAAGCATCGCAACACCCTTTAAAATCCCCGAAGAAGAGTCATAAAACTGCAACGAAATTTGAATAATCGTTAATAAAACCTATATCTTTTAAATTTCAAAATGATATAGGTTTTTTGCTTTTTATATAATTAGGTAATTCGGATATTTGTTTGTACCTTTGCAGCCCGAAATAGGCTTTTGAAAGGCCTTTTTCTGTGGTATTTGATAATAAACAAATAAATATATAAATTAAAAAGTAAGATTATGCCTACTATTTCACAATTAGTAAGAAAGGGCAGAAAGGACATCGTAGACAAGAGCAAGTCGCCGGCGTTGGATAATTGTCCGCAACGCCGTGGCGTTTGTGTTCGTGTTTACACAACAACTCCTAAGAAGCCTAACTCAGCAATGCGAAAAGTTGCTCGTGTGCGTTTGACCAATCAGAAGGAAGTGAACTCTTATATCCCTGGTGAAGGTCACAACTTGCAAGAGCACTCTATCGTGTTAGTGCGTGGTGGTCGTGTGAAAGACCTCCCAGGTGTACGTTACCATATTGTACGTGGTACGTTGGATACAGCCGGTGTTGCTAACCGCACACAGCGCCGTTCTAAATATGGAGCTAAGCGTCCAAAGGCAGCTAAGAAGTAATTGCTGCGCCCCAAAAAGATTTTTATTAAACGTTTTGCTGGAGATTTGTTGTTAACAGGTTGAGTAAACACTCGGGAGCGGGTGTTGAAGGACAGGAAAACAGCCCCAGTCAGAATTTATTTCAAACAAAATGAGAAAAGCAAAACCCAAGAAACGCGTGATCCTTCCGGATCCGGTTTACAATGATCAAAAGGTTTCTAAGTTCGTAAACCATTTGATGTATGATGGTAAAAAGACCATTTCATACGAAATTTTCTACAAAGCTCTTGACACCGTAAAAGAGAAGATGGCTAATGAAGAAAAAGCTCCTCTCGAAATTTGGAAACAGGCTTTGGATAACATCACTCCTCAGGTAGAGGTGAAGAGCCGCCGTATTGGTGGTGCAACATTCCAGGTTCCGACCGAAATTCGTCCTGATCGCAAAGAGAGTATCTCGATGAAGAACTTGATTAACTTTGCTCGTAAGCGTGGCGGAAAGTCGATGGCAGAGAAACTTGCTGCTGAGATTATGGATGCTTACAACAATCAGGGTGGTGCATTTAAACGTAAAGAGGATATGCATCGTATGGCAGAAGCTAACCGTGCGTTCGCTCATTTCAGATTTTAATTGATTTAAAAGCAAAAAGAAAATGGCAAATCGCGATTTACATTTGACTCGTAACATCGGTATTATGGCGCACATTGATGCGGGTAAGACAACCACTTCAGAGCGTATTCTGTTCTATACGGGTAAGACGCATAAGATAGGTGAGGTACACGATGGTGCGGCTACGATGGACTGGATGGCGCAAGAGCAGGAGCGTGGTATTACAATTACCTCTGCAGCGACAACCTGTAACTGGAATTATGATGGGAAATCTTATAAGATTAACTTGATTGATACTCCGGGACACGTAGACTTTACGGCTGAAGTTGAGCGCTCGTTGCGTGTGCTTGATGGTGCTGTTGCTACCTATTCGGCTGCTGATGGTGTGCAACCTCAGTCTGAAACCGTTTGGCGTCAGGCAGACAAATACAACGTGCCTCGTATCGGTTACGTGAATAAGATGGACCGCTCGGGTGCAGACTTCTATGAGACGGTTCAGCAAATGAAAGATATTTTGGGAGCCAACCCCATCGCTATTCAGATTCCTATTGGCGCAGAAGAGAACTTCAAGGGTGTTGTAGACCTGATTAAAATGAAGGCCATCTTGTGGCATGATGAGACGATGGGTGCGGAATATGATATAGAAGATATTCCTGCTGACTTGGCTGATGAGGCTGCAGAGTGGCGTGAAAAGCTCGTAGAAGGTGCGGCTAACTTCGATGATGAAGTGATGGAACTCTATCTCGAAGGTAAGGAAATCAGCGAAGACAAGTTGCTTCGTGCTATCCGTAAAGGTTGTATCGCTATGGAATGCTGCCCCATGTTGTTGGGCTCTTCTTATAAGAACAAGGGTGTTCAGCCTTTGTTGGACTATGTTTGTGCATTCCTTCCTTCGCCTGTTGATACACAGGCTATCGTTGGAACGAACCCTGATACAGACGCAGAGGAAGATCGTAAGCCTTCAGAGGATGCGCCTACATCGGCACTTGCATTTAAGATTGCTACCGATCCATTCATGGGTCGTTTGGTGTTCTTCCGTGTTTATTCGGGTAAGATTACAGCCGGTTCTTATGTTTATAACCCTCGCTCGGGGAAAAAAGAACGCATCAGCCGTTTGTTCCAGATGAACTCAAAGCAAGAGATTCCTATGGATTCGATTGATGCCGGTGACATTGGAGCAGGCGTAGGCTTTAAAGATATCCGCACGGGTGATACGCTTTGCGATGAGAATGCACCTATCGTGTTGGAATCTATGACATTCCCCGACACTGTGATTTCTATTGCTGTAGAGCCTAAGAGCCAGGCCGATGTGACCAAATTGGATAACGGTTTGGCTAAGTTGGCCGAGGAAGACCCAACCTTCACCGTTCGCACGGATGAGCAGAGTGGTCAAACGATTATCTCGGGTATGGGTGAGTTGCACTTGGATATTATCATCGACCGTTTGAAACGTGAGTTTAAGGTTGAATGTAACCAAGGTAAACCTCAGGTGAACTATAAAGAGGCTATCACGCGTTCTGCACAGAGTCGCGAGACGTATAAGAAGCAATCGGGTGGTCGTGGTAAGTTTGCTTGTATCGATGTAACGATTGCTCCGAAGGACGAAGACTACACAGAGGGTGATTTGCAATTTGTGAACGAGGTGAAAGGCGGTAACGTTCCTAAGGAATTTATCCCTTCTGTTCAGAAAGGTTTTGCCGATTGCTTGAGCAATGGTGTGCTCGGTGGCTTCCCCATGACAGGCATGAAGGTGACTTTGACCGATGGTAGTTTCCACCCTGTAGACTCTGATCAGTTGTCTTTCGAGTTGGTAGCTCACCAGGCTTTCAAGGTGCTCTGTCCTAAAGCAGGTCCTGTTTTGATGGAGCCTATTATGAAGGTTGAAGTTGTTACTCCTGAAGAGAACATGGGTGATGTGATTGGTGACTTGAACAAACGTCGTGGTTTGGTTCAAGGTATGGAAGAGGCTCGTAGTGGTGCACGCATCGTAAAGGCAATGGTTCCATTGGCCGAGATGTTCGGTTATGTGACTGCTCTCCGTACAATTACTTCTGGTCGTGCAACATCTTCTATGGAGTATGACCATCATTCTCCACTTTCTACAAGCATTGCTAAGGAAGTACTTGAAGAGGTTCACGGACACGCAGAGCTTCTGTAAAGAATATTTTATGGGCAAAGAGGCGCTGCTTAGCGAATGACTCTTAAGCAGTGTGCCTCTTACGCTCTTATTTAATCATTTTATAATTAAAAGAACAATGAGTCAAAAAATTAGAATTAAGCTCAAGTCTTACGACCACACCTTGGTTGATAAGTCGGCAGAGAAGATTGTAAAGGCTGTAAAAGCAACGGGTGCTATCGTTAGTGGTCCTATCCCATTGCCTACACACAAGCGCATTTACACGGTGAATCGCTCAACTTTCGTGAACAAGAAATCGCGTGAGCAGTTCCAGCTTTCAGACTTTAAACGTCTTATTGACATTTATAGCTCTACCGCTAAGACTGTGGATGCTTTGATGAAATTAGAGCTTCCTTCTGGTGTAGAAGTCGAAATTAAAGTCTAATTTTTAAGTGAGGTAAATTATTAATTAATTAAAGTAAGTATTGAAATGCCAGGATTAATTGGAAAAAAAATCGGAATGACATCCGTTTTCAGTGCCGACGGAAAGAATGTTCCGTGCACTGTTATCGAAGCTGGTCCTTGTGTTGTAACCCAAGTTAAGACAGAAGAGAAAGACGGTTACAAAGCACTTCAGTTGGGTTTCGGTGAGGCAAAGGAGAATAGAACTTCTAAGCCCATGATGGGAACCTTTAAGAAGGCAGGCACAACACCCAAAAAGCACTTGGCCGAGTTCAAGTTTGATGAGGAGCATAACCTCGGAGATACCTTAACAGTTGAAATCTTTGCAGATGCAAAGTTTGTTGATGTTGTAGGAACATCTAAGGGTAAAGGCTTCCAAGGTGTCGTAAAGCGTCATGGTTTCGGTGGTGTGGGTCAAAGCACTCACGGACAAGATGACCGCGCACGTAAGCCGGGTTCTATCGGTGCTTGTTCATATCCCGCAAAGGTATTTAAGGGTATGCGCATGGGAGGCCAAATGGGAGGCGATCGCGTTACCACGCAGAATCTCCAAGTGTTAAAGGTAATTCCAGAACACAATCTTCTCCTTGTGAAAGGTTCTGTAGCTGGATGTAATGGTTCAACTGTTTTAATCAAGAAGTAATGGAAGTTAGCGTTTTAAATATAAAGGGTCAAGAGACCGGCAGAAAGGTAACGCTGAATGAAGCTATCTTTGGTATTGAGCCTAACGATCACGTTCTTTATTTGGATGTAAAGCAGTATCTTGCCGCACAACGTCAGGGCACAGCTAAATCGAAAGAAAGAAGTGAATTGAGCGGTTCTACCCGAAAACTTGGTCGCCAGAAAGGCGGTGGCGGTGCTCGTCGTGGTGATATTAATTCGCCAGTTTTAGTAGGCGGTGCACGTGTATTCGGTCCCAAGCCTCGCAACTATGATTTTAAGTTGAATAAGAAAGTAAAGGTGCTTGCACGCAAATCTGCACTCTCTTATAAAGCTCAAGAAAATGCTATTGTTGTTGTTGAAGACTTCAATTTCGAGGCTCCGAAGACGAAAGAATTTGTAAATTTAGCTAAAAATCTCAAAGTTGAGGGCAAAAAGGCGCTTGTTCTTTTGTCAGAAGTTAATAAAAACGTATATTTGTCTGCTCGTAATATTCAGCGCGCTGATGTGATGCTGGCAACTGCACTCAATTCTTATAAAGTTTTGAATGCAGATGTTTTGGTGTTGACAGAAAGCTCTTTGAAAGCAATTGACGGCGTTTTAAATAAATAAGAAGGAGAATTAGATTATGGCATTTATTATTAAACCATTGGTTACTGAGAAGCAAACCAAGATAACAGACAAGCATGCAAACCGCTATGGTTTCATTGTTCGCCCAGAAGCTAATAAACTCCAGATTAAGCAAGAGGTCGAAGGCTTGTATAATGTTACAGTGATTGACGTGAACACCCTTCGCTATGCTGGTAAACGTTCAAGTCGTTATACAAAGGCTGGGCTGATTAAAGGGCAGAAGAATGCTTTTAAAAAGGCTATCGTTACCGTTAAGGACGGCGACACAATTGATTTTTATAGCAATATCTAAATAAAAATGGCAGTACGTAAATTAAACCCGGTTACTCCGGGACAAAGACACAAGGTTATTGGCACGTTCGAGGATATTACTGCATCCGTGCCAGAGAAGTCTCTCGTTTACGGCAAACGTTCTACCGGTGGTCGAAACAACACTGGTAAGATGACCGTTCGCTATATTGGTGGTGGTCATAAGCAAAAGTATCGTTTGATCGACTTTAAACGCGAGAAAGATGGTGTTCCAGCCGTAGTCAAGACAATCGAGTATGATCCTAACCGCTCTGCTCGCATTGCACTTCTGTACTACGCTGATGGTGAAAAACGTTACATTATTGCTCCTAATGGACTTCAGGTAGGTGCTACTTTAATGTCGGGTGCTGATGCTGCTCCTGAGATTGGTAATGCACTTCCGTTGGCAAACATTCCTGTTGGTACCGTAATTCATAATATTGAGTTGCGTCCTGGACAGGGTGCTTTGTTGGTTCGTTCGGCTGGTAATTTTGCTCAGTTGACTTCTCGTGAGGGCAGTTATTGTGTTATTAAGCTCCCCTCTGGTGAAACACGCCAGATTTTGAGTGCTTGTAAAGCTACAGTTGGTAGTGTAGGTAATTCTGATCATGCTTTGGAACAGTCTGGTAAGGCTGGTCGTTCGCGTTGGTTGGGACGTCGTCCACACAACCGTGGTGTTGTTATGAACCCTGTAGATCACCCAATGGGTGGTGGTGAAGGTCGTCAAAGCGGTGGACATCCACGCTCTCGTAAGGGTCTTTACGCTAAGGGTCTCAAGACTCGTGCACCCAAGAAACTTTCTAACAAGTATATAATTGAAAGAGCTAATAAAAAATAAAGAGTAAGATATGAGTCGTTCTTTAAAAAAAGGTCCATATATTAATGTATCGCTCGAGAAGAAGATTCTCGCTATGAACGAGAGTGGAAAAGCGAGTGTTGTGAAAACATGGGCTAGAGCATCAATGATTTCCCCAGACTTTGTGGGGCACACTGTTGCTGTTCATAACGGAAATAAATTTATTCCTGTTTATATTACTGAGAACATGGTCGGCCATAAGTTGGGTGAGTTTGCACCTACACGTCGTTTTGGTGGTCATGCAGGAAACAATAAGAAGTAAGCAGGTTACACATCCATTTAACAAATAAGAATAATAATGGGAGCAAGAAAACATATTGCAGCTGAAAAAACAAAAGAGGCTCGTAAGAATTTGTACTTTGCAAAGCTTAAGGGTGTTCCCTCTTCTCCACGTAAGATGCGCTACGTTGTAGACATGATTCGTGGCTTAGAAGTGAGCCGTGCTTTAGGCGTTCTTCGATTCTCTAAGAAGCAAGCTGCCGCAGACGTTGAGAAACTACTCCGTTCTGCAATTGCTAACTGGGAGACCAAAAATGACCGTAAGGCTGAAGATGGAGAATTATATATCAGCAAAGTATTTGTTGATGAAGGTGTTACAATGAAGCGCATGCGTCCTGCACCACAAGGTCGTGGCTACAGAATTCGTAAGCGTTCGAATCATGTGACATTATTTGTTGATGCCAAAACTAACGACGAAAAATAATTAAATAGAATGGGACAAAAAGTTAATCCAATAAGCAACCGCCTTGGAATTATTCGTGGTTGGGATTCAAATTGGTTTGGTGGCAAAAGCTTTGGAGAGAACATCGTTGAAGATCGTAAAATCCGTAAGTATCTGAACGAGCGTTTGGCGAAGGCCAGTCTCTCTCATGTTGTCATTGAACGTACATTGAAACTCGTCACCATCACTATTTGTACAGCCCGTCCGGGTATCGTCATTGGTAAAGGTGGTCAAGATGTAGACAAGTTAAAAGAAGAGTTGAAGAAGCTTTATAAGAAAGACATTCAAATCAACATCTTCGAAGTTAAAAAGCCCGAACTCGATGCAAACATCGTAGCAAATAACATCGCTCGCCAGGTGGAAGGTAAGATTTCTTATCGCCGTGCCATCAAGATGGCTATTCAAAATACGATGCGTGCAGGAGCAGAAGGTATTAAAGTTCAAATCTCTGGTCGTCTGAATGGTGCAGAAATTGCACGTAAGGAGATGTTTAAGGAGGGGCGTACTCCTCTGCATACATTCCGTGCAGACATTGATTACTGTGCAACAGAAGCTCTTACCAAGGTAGGTCTCTTAGGAATAAAAGTTTGGATTTGCCGTGGAGAGGTTTATGGTAAGCGTGATTTAACCCCCAACTTTGCTCAAGATAAGCAAAATGGTGGTCGTCCAAATGGCGGACGTAACGGTCGCGGTAATCGCAGAAGAAACAATAACCGTTAAAACAGAGAACTATCATGTTACAGCCAAAAAGAGTAAAATATAGAAGACCGCAAGATGGTCGTGGAAATAAAGGTAATGCACACCGCGGTACAGAATTGGCCTTTGGTTCTTTTGGTATCAAGACATTGGAGCCTAAATGGATCAACAGTCGCCAAATAGAAGCTGCTCGTGTTGCGGTGAATCGTTATATGAATCGTCAAGGACAAGTGTGGATACGTATCTTCCCTGATAAGCCCATCACACGTAAACCTGCTGATGTTCGTATGGGTAAAGGTAAAGGTGATCCCGCAGGTTGGGTTGCACCTGTTACACCAGGTCGCATTCTCTTTGAAGTAGAAGGAGTTTCTTTTGATATTGCAAAGGAGGCACTTCGCCTTGCTGCGCAGAAACTTCCTGTGAAGACCAAGTTTGTTGTTAGACGTGATTTCGATAAAAATGCTTAAGCTATGAAGATGAAAGAATTACAAGGACTCGATGCTAAAGGATTGGCAGAGAAGTTAGAAGAGGTAAAAGCTAAGCTTGTTCAGCTCAAGTTGAACCATGCAGTTGCTCCTCTTGAGAATCCATCACAGATTAAGTTTGCTCGCCGAGACATCGCGCGTATCGAAACAGAACTTCGTCAGAGAGAACTTAAAAAATAATAATGGTTCAGATGGAAACAAGAAATTTAAGAAAAGTAAGACAGGGTGTTGTGGTAAGCAACAAAATGGATAAAACCATTGTTATTGCCTCTAAGTTCAAAGAGAAGCACCCTATTTATGGTAAATTTGTCCAAAAGACAAAGAAGTACCATGTCCATGACGAGAAAAATGAGGCCAATATAGGCGACACTGTCCAAATCATGGAGACTCGTCCTCTGTCTAAAACAAAGAGATGGAGATTAGTACAAATTGTTGAAAAAGCTAAGTAATTATGATACA
>ERZ772807.716-NODE-716-length-19804-cov-5.330650_pt1 | contig 19804 bp, 18 predicted proteins | sample MGYA00511472_ERZ772807 | MGnify/ENA primary metagenome ERZ772807 (study PRJEB29015, sample SAMEA2737947) | human oral metagenome | biome: human oral; feature: human-associated habitat; material: dental | place: China | collected 2039 ...
CATGGTCGGCGTCGTCCTGCTGGAGGCCTACCGTGCGGGTGCCGTCATCATCGGCATGAGCGTGACATTCTTAATGCCTGCCGCCTTCAGCTTCGGCATAACCGTTTCAAGAGACGGCCAGCCTTCGACCGTATAGACATAGACGTTCTTAAGACCGAGCTCATTGATCTTCGCCTGGATGACGGAGTAATAAGCATTCGAGACCTGCGGCGTGCCATGTGCCATGATGAGGAGTGCATCCTGGGGTCCCTGCTTCGGGAACTGGGTCTTCAGCGCCTTGATCGTCTCCGTCACATCATCCGGCTGATTTTCCTGTCCCTGCCAGTACATGAGAGACGTGCCGAGTGTCATCTTCTTGAACTGATTTTTGTAGTTGTGGTAGACACCTAAATCATAGCTGTATTCCATCCCCGGGATGACGTCGAGCGAGCAGAGAGCAACGCGCGTATAGCCATCTTTCTTCAGCTGGTCAAGTGCTTCTTCCGGCGTTGGATAGACGATGCCTTCCTTCGCTTTCACGCGGTCGATGATGATATGGCTCGTATAAGCCGTGACGACCTTGACGCCCGGGTGCGCCTTCTGAATCGCGTTGACCGTTGCATCGATCGTCTTCGCACGTGTATCCTTAAACGTCGTGCCGAAAGTCATGACAACGATCGCGTCTTTATTCGAGAGGTTGGCAAGTTTCGGATTTTCGTTCTTCAAAACGCCGATTTCCGAAGCTGTCTTCAGCGCCATCGTCGCATCCTTAACCTCTGGATTCAGCTCGTACGCCGCTTCTGTCGTCGTCATCTGGAAACTTGCAATCGCGCCGCAAGCGAGAGCGCAAGCAAGCATCTTCTTCCAATTCTTCATCATGATTCCTCCCACAATACATGGATGTTTTGGCGGAAATCCGCCAATATAAAAAGCCCTTTCACGTACAGCAAAAAGGCTTTCTTCCCAATGGATGAATCCCCTTCCCTTCTGTCGCGGGTACGCGCATACTGCGCACGGTGATCTTCGGACAGGCAGTTCTCCTGGCTCGGTTCATCGCTTAGCTGCGCCTTCCCAAAAGGGCTTTTCCCCTTTCAGTGACATCCTGCAGCTTCGCTCCCCTCACAGTGGCGGGACCGCGCCGGCTTTTACCAGCTTTTCTTTTCAGCCAAAGACTCTTCCTTTGGCACCTGCTCCCAACAATATGTATGATTTACGAGATTTATCGTATCATTACCCGCTAAAAATGTCAAGAAATTTTTCTCGTTCCTCATTTCGGAAAAACATCACAAAAGACGATTTTTAGGATTCATTGACAAGTTTTCCCGTCATATACTCTGGAGTAAGCTCGAAGATTTGAACGCGTTTTACTGCTTTATGTATCTCCATTTCCACGTCTTCTGGACTGGGATAATATTTGTTGCCAAGACGGCGGCAAATGTCTTCGACTTCAGCAGAATCCTTAACCTTCTTCAGTTTGCCAAAGACCATGACAGAGGTCGGATTATAGACCCAGTCGCCTTCCTTTTGAAAGCCTTGATTATAGACGACGAACGCAACGCGTGAATCCGCATTGATAAGATCCATTTTCTTACCGACTTTGGCGCAGTGAAAGTAGATTTTCTTTCCCGTCTCATCAAAGAAAAAATTGATCGGCACGGCATATGGGTAACCATTATCTTCGCTCACTCCATTCATTGCCAACACGCCGCGGCGCACTTCCTTCAAAACCTTCGCGCATTCTTCTTCCGTCACCTGTTGATTCTTTCTGCGCATCGGACGCCATTCCATGAAAACACCTTCTTTTCTTAAATAAAAACGCACCCGCTATGCAGGTGCGCCATGCGCCGCCATCAGATGCGAGCGCAGACTTCCGCCGCCATCTCCTTTGTGAAGACCTTTTGAAAGCCCTCTTTCCAGAGATCGACCGTGCGGATGCCGTCTGCAAGAACGCTATCGACCGCATTTTCAATATTCTTTGCCGCAGCTTCCTCGTGCAGCGCGTAGCGAAGGAGCATTGCCGCCGAAAGAATCGTGCCGAGCGGATTGGCAATGCCCTTTCCTGCAATATCCGGCGCAGAGCCGTGAATCGGCTCAAAAAGACTTGTCTCCTTACCAATCGAAGCCGACGGCATCAGCCCGATGGAGCCGCCGACCACCGCTGCTTCATCGGAGAGGATATCGCCAAAGAGGTTGCCCGTGACAATGACATCGAACTGCGTCGGGCGGACGGCAAGTTGCATCGCGCAGTTATCAACGTAGAGGTTATCCAGTGCCACGTCTTTATATTTCTCTGCGACCTTTGCGACCGTACGGCGCCAGAGGCGGCTTGTCGCAAGGACATTCGCCTTATCGACGCTCGTCACCTTGCCGCTGCGGAGCTTCGCCGTCTCAAAGGCAAGATTTGCGATGCGCTCCACTTCGGGAACGGAATAATTTTCGAGATCCCATGCACGCTCGCTGCCGTTATGCTGCTCACTCTCGCATTTATCGCCGAAGTAGATACCGCCGATGAGCTCGCGAACGATGACGAGATCGACGCCCTTTACGAGCGCAGGCTTCAGCGGCGAATATTCGACGAGCGCATCTGCCACCTTCACAGGACGCAGGTTAGCGTAGAGCCCCAGCCCCTTGCGCAGTCCTAAAATCGCCTTTTCCGGGCGAAGAGCCGGGTCGACATCATCCCACTTATCACCGCCGACCGCACCGAAGAGAACGCCATCGCTTTCCTTGCAGGACTGAAGCGTTGCATCTGGCAGCGGCGTCCCGAATTTATCGTATGCCGTGCCCCCTGCATCCTTATAGTCATAGCTCAAACCGAGCTTATGCTTTTTGTCGATTTTTTTCAGAACCTGGACGGCAGCTTCGACGATTTCAGAGCCGATGCCATCGCCTGGGATGACCGTAATCTTATAAGCCATGGAATCCCCTTTCCTACTTTACTTCTTGTTTTTAATGTAATTAATGAGACCGCCCGCATCTGCGATTTCCTGTACGAAACCCGGCAGCGGATGCGCGTGAAAGGTCTCGCCCGTCGTCTCATCTTTGATCTCTCCTGTCGTCACATCGACCGAGAGTTTGTCGCCCGCATGAATCCGCTCGACGTCTTTACCGATTTCAAGAAGCGGCAGACCGATGTTGATGCCGTTGCGGTAAAAGATACGCGCAAAGCTCGCCGCGATGACGACGGGAATCCCTGATGCCTTGATCGCAACCGGCGCGTGCTCACGCGATGAGCCGCAGCCGAAATTTCTGCCGCCGACCATGATATCGCCCGCCTGTACATTCTTGGCAAACGTCTCGTCGATGTCCACCATGCAGTGCGAAGCCAGCTCCTTCGGATCGAACGAGCTGAGGTAACGCGCAGGGATGATGACATCCGTATCGATATTGTCGCCGTAGCGCCAGACTTTTCCTGTATACTTCATTTAAACCTCCTCCGGCACGGCGATATAGCCTAGAATCGCACTCGCTGCCGCAACGAAAGGACCCGCAAGATAGACTTCACTCTTCGTATCGCCCATGCGGCCGATGAAGTTGCGGTTCGTCGTCGAAACGCAGCGCTCGCCCGCCGTCATGATGCCCATGTAACCGCCGAGGCAAGGCCCGCACGTCGGGGTTGAAACAGCGCACCCTGAGTCAATGAACGCATCGATATAGCCGCGCTTCATCGCTTCTTTGTAAACCCATGGGCTGCCGGGGATGACGATGCAGCGCACGCGTTCTGCGACCTGATGTCCCTTTAGAATCTTTGCTGCAATCGCCATGTCTTCCAAGCGTCCATTCGTACACGAGCCGATGATGACCTGGTCGATGGCGATCTTTTCGCCGATGTCCTTGACCGCCTTCGTGTTCTCCGGCAAATGCGGAAAGGAGACGACCGGCGTCAGCTCATCGAGCGCAATCGTGACGACGCTGCAATACGCCGCATCCGCATCTGCTTCCACCGGCTCGTATGCCTTCTTAACGCGGCTTTCAACGTATGCCTTTGTCACCTCGTCAAATGGGAAGATACCCGCCTTAGCGCCCGCTTCGATCGCCATATTCGAGATCGTCAGGCGATCCGTCATCGTAAGCTCTGCGACGCCCTCGCCCGCAAACTCAAGCGAGCGGTATAGCGCGCCATCGACGCCAATGCGGCCGATGAGCGTCAGGATGACGTCCTTGCCGCAGATGTTTTCCGGCTTCTTGCCCGTCAGAACGACCTTGATCGCCTCTGGGACCTTGAACCAAGCTTCGCCCGTCGCCATCGCTGCGCCGAGGTCTGTCGAGCCGACGCCCGTCGCAAAGCCATTAACTGCGCCATAGGTACAAGTGTGCGAGTCCGCACCGATCGTCAGCATGCCGGGAGCAACGATGCCCTTTTCCGGCAGAATGACGTGTTCTATGCCGACGCGCCCCTGCTCAAAGTAGTTCACAATCCTATACTCGCGTGCAAAATCACGGACGATCTTGGCAAGACCTGCACTCTTGATGTCCTTTGCCGGCTGAAAATGATCCGGCACGAGTGCAATCTTTGTAGGATCAAAAACCGGACGACCTATCTCGTTAAATTTTTCAATCGACGGCGGTGCCGTAATATCATTTGCAAGAACCATATCCAGCTTACACGTAATCAGCTGCCCTGCCGAAACGGAAGAAAGCCCCGCGTGCTTTGCGAGGATCTTCTCGCTCATATTCATGCCCATTGCTTGCCCTCCTAGATGATGGAAGTGAAACCCTCCATGAAAAAACTTGCCTGATACAAAGCTCTTTCCAATATATAGCTTGTTTATTCTATACTAGATTCGCCCGCTTTTCAATCACTTTTCTATGAAGCCTTCGATATTCAGCCGAAATCCCATGCCTTTGCTCCGCCTTTTTCTTGAAATACCGATGAAATCCTAGTAAGATAAGAATGGTTCAGATACGACAGCAGATAGAGAACATCCGCAGGTTGAAAATCCCGTTCAAGGAGGAAATATCATGCAAAACTTCACGTTTAAATGTCCAACAGAAATCGTTTTCGGACACGGCGCAGAAGAACGCGTTGCGGAAAAGCTTCGCGCCTATGGCGCGAAAAGCGTCTTCATCGTCTACGGCGGCGAGAGTGCAAAGAAGTCCGGGCTTCTGCCGAAGATTGAAAGGAACCTCACCGAAAGCGGCATCACCTTCCAGGTGATCGGCGGTGTAAAACCGAACCCACGCCTCTCTCTCGTCCGCGAAGGTGTCCGCTTGGCCATCCAAGCGAAATCCGACTTCATTTTGGCCGTCGGCGGCGGCAGCGTCATCGACTCGGCAAAGGCCATCGCACACGGCGCAGCAAACCCTGCGACAGATGTCTGGGATTTTTGGCTCGGACGCCAGCCGCTCACCAAGTCACTGCCCGTCGCCGTGGTGCTGACGCTTGCAGCAGCGGGAAGTGAAACGAGTGACTCTGCGGTTCTCACCGATGAGGATACGCACCGCAAGCTCGGCATGAACACGCCGCTGAACCGTCCGGCAATCGCTTTTATGAATCCGGAGCTCACCTATTCTGTTCCGAAAAAACAGCTCGTCAGCGGTGTCTGCGACATCATGATGCACACGATGGAACGTTATTTCACCAAGGTCAGGGAAAAGAACATACTGACTGATCGCTTTGCTGAAGCCTTGTTAACGACTGTCATGGATGCGCTCAAGGTCGCAGAAAAGAATCAGACAGATTACGATGCGATGAGTGAGATCCTGTGGGCAGGCAGCGTCTCACACAGTAATTTTACAGAGCTTGGACGCCTGAAGGATTTCTCATGCCACCGTCTCGGTCATGAGCTTTCCGCCATGTTCGATGCGACACACGGTGCGACACTTACGACGATTTGGCCAAGCTGGGCAAAATACGTCTACAGAGACGATCCTGCCCGCTTTGCACAGTTTGCAGAAAAGCTCTTCGGCATAGAAGACGGCTCTGACATCGAACGTGCGGAAAAGGGCATCGAAGCAATGACAGACTTCTTCCGTTCCGTTCAGATGCCAGTCAATATGAAAGAACTCCTCGGCCGCACGCTGACCGATGCAGAAGTTGAAAAACTCGCCGACCTTGGCACAAGCGGCGATACAAAGAAGCTCGGCAACTTCCATCCGATCGGCAAGAAGGAAGCGATCGCGATCTATACCCTTGCCAATCGCTGACAGATACGCCCCGGCGGATTTCTTTCGCTTAAGCGCAGCGCGTTAAGCTACAGGTGCACGACCGCCAGCATGACGAGGCATTCGCGTGGGGCACGCACGTCCGCAAAGTTACGCAGACCAAAAAAGCACCGCTCTGTAAAAGAGAGCGGTGCTTTTCTATTGGGGAAAATTACACATCAACGCGGGAAATATCCGCGCCGAGTCCGACGAGTTTTGCGACGAGCTCATCGTAGCCGCGGTCAATGTGGTGAATAGCGCCTACCTCTGTCTCGCCATCGGCCACAAGACCGGCCAGTACCATAGCAGCCCCCGCACGAAGATCGGTTGCATTCACATAGCAGCCCGAAAGCTTCTTGACTCCATGGACGAAGCTCGTCCTGCCGTCGATATGGATATCTGCGCCCATGCGCTTCAACTCGTTGACATGCATGAAGCGATTCTCAAAGACTGTTTCCGTCACGCGCCCGACACCATCGGATACAGCGATGAGCGTCATAAACTGCGCCTGCATATCGGTCGGAAATCCAGGATACGGCATCGTCTTAATATCGATTGCCTTCGTGCGCTTGCTGCAAGTGACCCGGATGCCTTCAGGGTGTTCCTCGACTTCGGCACCGGCTTCCTGGAGTTTTGCAATGACGGGCTTCAAATGTTCGCTGATGGCGTTTTCGATAAAGACATCGCCCTGCGTCATCGCTGCCGCGACCATGTACGTTCCCGCCTCAATGCGATCCGGGATAATCGTGTACTCGCGTCCCTCGAGCTTCGGCATGCCGTCGATCTTGATGACATTCGTGCCTGCACCGCGCACCTTTGCCCCCATGACATTCAGATAGTTGGCAAGATCGACGATCTCCGGTTCCTGCGCCGGATTTTCAAGGATAGTCTGCCCTTTTGCCATGGATGCCGCCATCATGATGTTTTCCGTCGCGCCGACACTTGGAAAATCGAGATAGATCCGCGTGCCAACAAGGCCGTTTAGTGCAGCGGCTTCGATAAATCCCTCTCCGATCTTAATCTCTGCGCCGAGGGCTTCAAATCCCTTCAGATGGAGATCAATGGGGCGTGTGCCAATAGCGCAGCCACCGGGAAGGGAAATCTTTGCCTTGCCAAAACGAGCGAGAAGTGCCCCCATGATGAGGAAGGATGCCCGCATCTTTCGGACGAGCTCATAAGGTGCTTCGCAGGTTGTAACGCCGGTTGCATCGACGGTGAGGCGATGTGCTGACGCATCGAAGGCAACTTGAACCCCGAGGCTTCGGAGGACTTCCGTAATCGTATGCACGTCTTCCAATGCCGGGACTTCGTCTAAAACGCTCTGCGTATTCTGCCCGAGAAGCGTGGCTGCAATGATCGGCAGCACCGCATTCTTCGCGCCGCTGATCTTGACGCGGCCTTTCAAACGATTCCCGCCATGGATAACCAATTTTTCCATTTGACTACGGTTCCTCCTAACAATCAATCCTCAATTAATTCTGCGATCTTTTCTCTATTTACTTATTCTTTTCTACCACGAGGGCCGTATGAACGACGTTATCGATGATGTAATTCGTCGCGTATTTCACTTCTCCTGGATGCGCAGCCTCTTCCCCCGGCAAGAGCTGTGCCTTATGCTTTGCAGCTTCAGCCGCGGCCTCTGCCGCAGCGCGTGCCATACGGCGCTTTTCACTTTTGGAAAGCGGCTTAAGGGGCGCCCCTGGTGCTACTGTGATGACATTGTTGCGATCGGATTCTTTGAGCGTCTTCAGTTGATCCTCCGTCGAGGCTTCCGGCACTTCGGACATCGATGTATCACCACCCACCTGTGTCAGGGCGAGAAGCGGAGAGGAAGACGGCACATAACCACCGCCGCGAACGTCGAGAGAAAGCGGCCCTACCGGCTGTGTACCAGCGACCTTGTAGGGAATGTTTACGGTTTCTTCCGGGCGGCGATACGGCTTAATGGTTGTCTTGATCATGACCGTCTCGCCAGGTGCGACATGCGTCTTTTCCGGAACAGCGGAGACGATGGAAGCCGTCTTGCGCCCATTCTCCATGTTGATATCGACCTTGATATCCAGGATGTCCGACTCGCGCTCTTTGTTCGTGCAGATGATGCCGACAGCTGCGAGGAGTTCATTGACCGCATTCTGCCCCACATCCGTCGTGCCGAAGAACATATTCTGCCGTTCGAAAGAACCGCCTGCCGTCGCATTCGTGCGGATGGTAAATTTGACATCTGCCGTCGCTGCGCTCACCGTATCGCTCGTCTTTCCGATCGCACCGTAAGCAATCGTTGCAGCAAGCGTTGGAAGAAGATCTTCATCGTAGGCGATGGTCGAGGTATACGTATCGTCGCGCCCCAGCGTCGCATCATGTACGTGAACACGGATGGGAACCGCGGAAGGGTATTCCCCCAAAATACCGGCAATGCCCGTTTCACGATCCTGATTGATGCGCCCGATGACACTGCCGATGCCTGCAATCTTCATGCCCGACGAAACGCCCGCAATCGTACCGTAGACATCCGCATTCGTCATAAAGAAGTTGACGTTGCCGCGATGCAGGAAGGAGTGGCCGAATGCCACGACCTTCTTTCCCTGCGTCGCTGTCACCGTGCCGACGCCTGAGATGGAAAAATCACCGTACGCGACCGCAACGCCGACAGAGCTGCCCGGATACAGGACGGCATGATCCTTTGCAACCGCACCAGATGCCGCGCCGCCGATATCGACGGGCAGACAGCTAAAGCCCTTCGCCTGCAGATGCTTTTCAAGGAAATTCGTTCCCGCAGGCGTGAAGCCTGAAACATAGAGAAGATCTTTCTTCTTTTCCTTATCTTTGGGCTTCTTCGTCTCCGCCTCATCTGTGGCTTTCTTTCCCGCAAGCTGATCTTCTATGCTCGATGCTTTGCCCAAAGTGAGTTTCGCCGCTTCCGGCTTCTTCTCACCGTCCGCGCTGTGCACCTTGAGATTTATGCTCTTCAGCCGCGTCTTATTCTTTAGATCCGGCATATCCCAGAGCTTCGTCATCTCCTCGATCGGCGTGATGAAAAAAGTGTAGGGCGTCATGTCCTTATAGCCGAGCGCCACCGCACCAATGAGGCGGCCGTTCACGTAGACGGGACTGCCGCTCATGCCCTGGAGGATGCCGCCTGCTGCCTCGACCACGGAGCCATAAGCGCGCGCCATGATGAGTGGATTTTCCCCCTTGCCGCGCAGAATCGGATGGATGACGTCGACGCCAAAGGTCTTGATCTCCCGCGAGCTATCGACCACCGTATACGCCGTCCCCTGCATTCCCTCTTGGACTTCCGCCAGCGGCATGATCGGATCGAGTGCGTGGCCGGCCCTAGGAAAAAGGGCGAACGAAAGCGCAAGAGCGGCTGCTGCCGCCGCACGCTTGATGGATTTACGAAAAGACTTCTGCAAGATAGCACCTCATGATGAAAACAGCGACGAATATATTTCGCGCAACATTCCACTGTGTTTTCCTATGGATTCCGTAGGAAAATTATAACATTCAAAGGAAAGTCATAAAATTGTCTCTTATTATAGCATAGAACAACGAAAAGAAAAGTATCAGCGATGAAATTCCTATGATTTTATGAAAAAAATATGGACGCAAAAAGCATCCTTACCGAAAAAGATACTCTTACGTCCATTTTCTTATCCACATTCTGAAAACGACTGACTTTCCCGCGTCAGCGCCGCAGAAGAACGACACTGGCACCGACCGAGCGCTCATGTCCGTCTGAGGGGCTGTTCTGCACCTCACCGTTGATGACGAGTTCAGACGAGCCGCCGCCGTCCAGGTTGATGGCATTATACGCACCGTATTTCAGCAGGAGCTCTGCCCATGCCGTCAGTGTAAGACCGACACTATGGCTCTGCCTGCCGTCGACAACCGCGATGATATAGTCGCCGTCCTTTGTCACGCCGACTGCGCTGCGCGGCGCACGCCCGACGCGGATGTCGGACGGAAACTGTTCTTCACTCGCCGTCACGTGTACGCGCCCGTTTTCAACTAAGCGGGGACCAACGCCAATGACGGTCGGCACCTTCTCCCAAGCTGCGCCGAGATCCTCGCGAATATCTACGGGGTCGCCGACGCGTACGTCTGCACCCGCATAGGCATCCATCGCCGTACCGTGCACGGAAACGACGACGCCATCTTCTGGAATACGCGAGTTGCCCGCCTGAATATGGGTCACGTGGCCACCTTGCACCGTGTATTCCATGCCGTATTCGTTTGTGCGCGTCAGCTTGCCGTAGTTGCTGTTATAGAGGACAACGCCGTTTTCGCCGCGCTCGGCATCGACGGCAGAAACACCGAGCGTCACGCCGTTCATCGTCACCTTGCCGTCATAGGAGATGGGGCCGAAAACAGTCGAGCCGTCCGGCATGATGCCCATCGCGCTGCGCGTGAAATACGTTGTGCCCGCCGTCTTTCCGCCGATGCGCGTGGTTCCGATGAGATCGCCATTGCCAGCAAAGTACGAGGCATTGATCGCCGCCGTTGCTCCAGTTCTGGCAGCCGTCTTTGAAACAGGCTCGACCCCCGGTACCACGCCCTTGGCGAGTGCGAGCTCCAAGCGGTACTTCGACTTATCCGCACGGAGAATCCACGCGGATATCTGACCGCGGTCATCCCAATAAGCAAGGCTCGTCTTCGTAAGCCCGGCCGCAGGCGTCTCGATATAGGCACCATCTTCTGTGCCCGCATGTCCTGCTGGAAGCACCTCTTGTGCGGCCGAAGGCGCGGGCCGCTTGGCTATTGTCTTCTGTTTCTTTTTCTCTTCGCTCTTGTCGCGAACATCGACAAAGATGCGCGCGGGATTCTCCAGCGTATGCGCCTCATACACCATGCCAGGGCGAAGCGTCAAGGAGACAAGCAGCTTGTCCTTCTTCACCTGATAGGTTGCAGATGAAATGCGCGCCCCCTTGATGGGCAGACGGCGGAACCCCTTCTTTGCCTTCGGCAGAGTCAAAAGCAGGGTTGTATCGTCCTTGGCAAGTTCAGCCTGATAGGCATCGCTTTTGTCAAGATCAAAGACGATGCGATCGCGCGCATCCGTGCTGCTGAAGCGCACTTCTTTGACGTCTGCAAATGCTATATGAGAAAAAAGAGATACGCCCACCAAAGTCAGAGCTGCAAGGCGCCCTATCGTATGTTTCAAAGCTTCAACCACCCGCCTATACTATGCTATCATCTGCCAAGGCGTAAATTTACCGCCTTGCCGTCAAATTTCTCCAAGCTATCAAGTGCTACACCGCAGCCGATTGCTACACAGGACAGCGGATCCTCTGCCAGCGCCGTCGGTATGTCCGTCGAACGACGGATGAGTTCATCGAGTCCATAGAGCATGGCGCCGCCGCCCGTCATGATGATGCCATTATTCATGATATCTGCTGCAAGCTCTGGCGGTGTTTCCTCGAGAACTTTCTTGACCCCGTCGACGATGCGGCGCACAGAAATCTCGAGGGCATCTGCCACATTCGCCGTCGTCATCTCAATCGTCTTCGGAAGTCCTGTCAAAAGATCGCGGCCGCGTACTTCCATCGTCTCATTTCGCGCCTCCGGAAACGCAGCGCCGACCGTAAATTTGATTTCCTCTGCCGTGCGCTCGCCGATCATCAGATTGTACCGACGCTTGATATACGAAGTGATGTCTTCGTCAAACTTGTCGCCCGCGATGCGAAGCGATTCGCTCGTCACAATACCGCCGAGACTGATGACGGCGATATCCGTCGTGCCGCCGCCGATATCGATGACCATTGAGCCCTGCGGCTGAACGATATCCAGCCCTGCGCCAAGCGCCGCTGCCAGCGGTTCCTCAATCAGCTGCACATGGCGGGCCCCCGCCTGCTCCGCGGCTTCCTGCACCGCGCGCTGCTCGACCTTCGTGCACCCTGAAGGAATGCAGACCATGATGCGCGGGCGAAAGACAAAACTGCGGCCGACGACCTTCTCGATAAAATGACGGAGCATGCTCTCCGTAATGCTGTAGTCGGCGATCACACCGTCGCGAAGAGGGCGGACAGCAACGATGTTGCCCGGCGTACGCCCGATCATCTGACGCGCCTCTTCGCCGATAGCAAGCACTGCATTTTTATCCTTATCTAAAGCAACGACCGATGATTCCCGAAGAACGATGCCCTTTCCGCGCACATAAACGAGAACATTAGCCGTACCGAGATCGATTCCGATATCCATTGACATGCCGAACATATTTCTACTTTAGCCCCTTCCAAATGACAACTGCTTTCTGCTTTTCACAATGCCACATAAAATGCATCTATTATTTTTAGCACCAAATTTATACTGCCATATCTTAAAGTTCCCATAGCTAAAGCTAATGGATTCTGAGATATCACGCAGGACATTATATCATAGACAAATGCCCGATACAAGACCAGCGGCATGTTCCATCTGCAATTGCTCCAGCAAATTCTGCAAACACGCCATAAAGATGCAAAAATCGCAATAAAAATCACTTTAAGGGACAGAATTCTTCAAAAGAAACAGCCTGCCGCTCAAGCAGGCTGTTTCTGACATTTTTTAAGAGAAGAACTTTGCCCAATATCCTGCCACAAAGATATAAAGGACGATAAGCGGCAGAATCCAAGTCGCATAGAAGCGTATTGCATGCGGAAAGCGAATGCCGTTGCCGGTGTTGGCCTCGCGGATGAAATTCTTCCATCCCCATCCATAGCGGCTCGTGCAGAACACAAGATAGACGAGACTGCCGAGCGGAAGGATGTTGTTACTGACGAGAAAATCCTCGAGATCCAGCACGCCGGAGCCTTTGCCGAGCGGCTGAAAGTCCGACCAGATATTAAAGCCAAAGACACAGGGAAGCGACAAGAGGATGATGAGGAGCATGCCCCAGCGAATGATGATCTTGCGGTCGATACGAAGAAGCTCTAAAAAGGCACAGATCAAATTCTCAAAAACTGCGATGACAGTTGAAAACGACGCAAATGCCATAAAGAGGAAGAACAACGCCCCCCAGAGTCTGCCGAACGACATATGAATGAAGACATTCGGCAGCGTCACAAAGAGGAGGTTCGGTCCGGAGGATGGATTCACGCCAAAGGCAAAGCACGCAGGAAAGATAATAAGTCCCGCCATGATTGCGACAAAGGTATCGAGCACAGTGACCCAAATCGCCTCACCCGTCAGTGACTTCCGCTTGCCGATATAGCTGCCGAAGATCGCCAGCGCACCGATGCCGAGCGACAGCGTGAAGAACGCCTGTCCCATGGCCGCGAAGATGACTTCCTGCGCGCCGTATTCCGCCAGACGGCTGAAATCCGGATACAGATAATAGCGAAGGCCTTCGCCGCTTCCTGGAAGGAGAATCGAGTTGACGGCAAGGACAACCATCAGGAGCAGCAGGCAGATCATCATCCACTTTGTAATGCGCTCGACGCCCGCCTTGACGCCGAGGTAGCAGACACCGCCACAGAGCAGGACGACCGCCATCATGTTTCCTGCCATCACGCCCGGGCTCGCGAGAAGGCCGCCGAAGACCTGTCCAACACCTGCGGCATCGAGCCCGTCAAAACCGCCGACTGCCATCTTATAGAGATAGTAGAGCATCCAGCCCGAAATGGTCGTATAGAACATCATCAGGAGCAAATTGCCCGCAATGCCAAAATATTTATAAAGATGCCACTTCGTTCCCTTTGGCTCGAGCGTATCAAATGACATCGCAAGGCTTCGAACGCTCGCGCGCCCGACAGCAAACTCTGTGACCATGATGGGGAGCCCCAAGATTGCGAGAAAGATGAGATAGATAACGACGAACGACGCGCCGCCGTACATGCCGACGATATAGGGAAAGCGCCAGACATTGCCAAGCCCGATCGCACACCCCGCCGAGACCAGGATGAACCCCAGCCGCGTAGAAAAACTCCCTCTTTCCATAAAACGCTCCTTTCACGTTAGAAAACCCTTACAGAAAATCTCATGCGTTTTATCCTATGCCCTTTGTCCCTCTTTGTCCAGTCAAAGACGCGAAAATACGAAGAAAAGCATGAGGATTTTTCTTCAACTTCCCCTATCTTTCGTGTATAATATAGGATAGTTTTTTGCAGGAAGCAAGAAAGGAGGCTGCGACTTGCCTCAGCCCAATGTCGGCCACATCGACTTTTTGAACGTCACGCCGCTCGGCTACGCCTATCGCCATCATCAGGCACCAGACATCAATATCTGCTGCGGCGTTCCCAGCCAGCTCAACCGCGCCATACGCAAGGGCACGCTAGACGTCAGCAACGTTTCATCCATCCTCTACGCAAAAAAAGCGGACGACCTCGTCATCCTTCCAGACGTCTGCATCAGTGCTGACGGAGCAGTCAAGAGCATTCTTCTCGTCTCGCGCGTACCCATAGAGCAAATCGGCACATCTCCCATCGCCCTTACCCAAAAAAGTGAGACGAGCCATGCGCTCGTCAAGATCATCCTTTCAAAGAAGTACGCCGCCGCACCGACCTACAGCGTACAGCCGCTGCTGCCGGATACGCCCGTGCCCGAGGGACAGACGGCGGCTCTCTTTATCGGCGACGATGCCCTTTGGCTCTACCACCATCGAAACCCGGCCTACTATTACTATGACATCGGCACCGAATGGAAAGCTCTCACGGGAAAGAAGATGGTCTACGCACTCTTCGTAGCCAATAAAACATTTGCCCATGCTTTTCCGAACGACTTGCAGCTTGTCTACAACCGCATCACGGACGGCTTTCGCTACGGTCTGCATCACCGTGCAGCCGTCATTCGAGAGGCCATCGCCCGCCGAGCGCACGCAAAGATACCGCTTGTCTTTCAAAGAGCAGAACTTGAGGACTACTTGGGACCGACCATTCAATGGGCGCTCACCGACGCCTATATCGACGGACTGCAGACGTTTTATCGCCTGGCGTTTGAGACAGGGCTCATCAAACGCGAACCTGCCCTTACCTTCGCCTCTGTCGACCGCATAAAAAAGCCGCTTCATCGTCATGCGTGCAAAAACATTCTATCGCATTAAAAAGAAAGGCATCCACATGCAAACTTCATCCTTTTCCATTCACGCTCTCACAAAGATGGCGCTCTGTGTCGCCTTCTGCTGCGTCACGGCGTACATTTCCTTTCCGCTCCCCTTCACCCCCGGCATGGTCACGGCACTGACACTTGCGCTCGGCGTCACGGCATTCGTCCTGCCGCCTAAGCAAACGTTCATCGCTCTCGTCATCTACGTGCTGATGGGGGCGGTCGGGCTTCCGGTCTTTGTCGGCGGTACGGCGGGTTTCGGCAGGCTCTTAGGTCCGACGGGCGGCTATATCATCGCGTGGGTCATCGCCTACCCGATCATCAGCGCGCTCAAGGGAAAGAACATATCCTTCAAGCGTTATGCGCTCGTCGATATCTTCGTCGGCATTCCGCTGACCTACGTCGGTGGGCTCATCTCCATGATACTTCTGATGGATATCACGCTTCAGCAAGCGATCTTCATGGCTGTTTTGCCCTACATCCCAGGCGATATCATCAAGTGCCTTGCCGCAGCCTTTCTTGGTGTCCGTGTCAACCGCGCCATCGAGCGCTTCTGAAAAAATTGCCTCATCCTTTGGCAGAGGCTTCGCTATAGACCTCTTTTAGGAGCGTTTCTTTGCGAAGCGATGGACACGCGCAGTGATGCGCGTCGGCATCTGTCTCTCGAATCGTCTCCAAGAGGATTTCACCGATCATCGGCGCGTCGTCGTAGAAGATTTCAGAAAGCGTTTCGTGCGACCACTTTTTAATGCCTTCGCCGTAGTTCACCGTATAGTAAAGCCCGGCATAACAGGCGCCAATTTCCCTTGCCAGATAGACTTCCGGACAGATGCTCTGCCCGATGATATCGGCATGGCCTTTCAGCATGGCGACTTCTGCCGGGCTTTCAAAATGCCTGCCGTCCGTACAGGCATAGACGCCGCGGTCGAAGATACGCCCATGAAACCGCTTCTTCGTCGCAAAAAGGAGTGTCTTTCTAAGCTCCGGGCAGAGCGCATCGCGCATGACGAGGAGATAGCGCCCGTCAAGCATGACGTCCTTTCGCATCGTAAGGTCAATATAGTCGTCGGGAATTAGAAAGTCGCGAATGTCTAACAGCGTATTTGCCGTACCGACGCCGCCTTCCGACAGAACACGCTTCACGCCCGCTGCACGAAAGACATGAAAGATCTGTCTCGAAGCGTCCGCGCGCGTGACGCCTGAGCGCCAGCCATGCATCTTCACCGTGAGGACGCGCTTTTCACCGACAGAAAAGAGCCGCATCGCAGGGCTCTCCCCGTACGGCGTTTCAAAATGAAGGTTGTCCGCTAGAATTTTGACATCGCCTGCGGGTGAATGCGCGGGAAAGTCACTGGAAAGCGTTCCCGAACCGCCGACGATGCCAAATGCTGCTGCAGGAATTTGATCGTTCATCTGCCATGCTCCTTTATACTAATTAATTCACTTTTCATCGGCAAACGTCCGCAGAACACGATACTTTGTATCGCGCTGTGCGGGCGTTCTTCCAGCGCCCCGAATCATGCGGATCATCTTTTGTATGCTCATATCGTAGCGCGTACCGGCAGCGCGGACGACGTTTTCCTCAAGCATGATGCTCCCGAGGTCATCGGCGCCAAAGCCCAAGGTCAGCTGCCCGATGCGCTCTCCCTGCGTGACCCAAGACCCCTGTATATGACTGACGTTATCCATAAAGAGGCGCGTGACGGCAAGCGTCCGCATATAATCCCAAGCACTCGCCTTCTCACCGCCAAGCTCCGTGTGCCCCGGCTGGTACGTCCAAGTGATGAAGGCGCGAAAGCCGCCCGTCTCTTCCTGTAGCTTCCGAATCGTTTCCATGTGCTCGACACGGTCGCGCATCGTCTCGCCAAAGCCGATGACCATGGTCGCCGTACTCTCCATGCCGATCTTATGTGCCGTACGATGGACACGGAGCCAGTCCTCTGTACAGATTTTATTCGGGCTGATGCGCGCGCGCACACGGTCGACGAGGATTTCCGCACCACCACCCGGCAGACTCGCAAGACCTGCATCCTGCAGGCGCTTCAACGTCTCCTCGATAGAAAGTCCTGCTTTTCGCGCAAGGTAGAAGACTTCCGTCGCGGTAAAGGAGTGGATGACAATGGCAGGATAGCGCTTCTTGATGCGGCGAAGCATGTCGAGAAAGAAGTCGAGGTCGAGGTCGGGATGAAGCCCGCCCTGAATCATGACCTGCGTGCCGCCCGCCGCACTCGTCTCCCCGACTTTCTTCAAAATCGCATCATAGCTGAGAAGGTATGCCCCCGGCTCGTCCGCGTCCTTATAAAAGGCGCAAAACTTACACGCGCTCTGGCAGATATTCGTGTAATTGATATTTCGATCGACGATGAACGTCACACGGTCGCCGAATCGCTTTGCCCGCTCCGCATCGGCCGCCTGGCCGAGCGCGATGAGATCACCATGCGCTAAGAGTTCTTCCGCTTCCCTTGCCTTCATTCTGCCGCTCCTTTCTGCATGCATGAAAATCACTCTGTCTTTTCGCCGCGTGCCGCTATTTCATGATAGAACGTATCGCGCTCCACCGGAAGGTATCCCGCTTCTTTGATGAGTGTGCGAAGATGCGCCTTCGTGATGCCCGTGCCTGTCTTTGCGCCGGCAGCATGGATGATCTTTTCCTCACCGATCGTGCCGTCCAGGTCATCGGCACCGAAGCCGAGCGCGAGCTGGGCAATCGGCAGGGTCAGCATGACCCAAAACGCCTTGAAATGGTCGACATTATCGAGGACAAGGCGGCTGAGTGCCAGCATCTTGAGGTCTTCCCAAGAGCCCGCGCGCGTGATTTCATATTCTTCGGCAAGCTTCGTATGCGCCGGGTGAAACGGAAAGAGCATGAAAGCTTGAAAGCCGCCGGTCTCATCCTGGATGAACCGCTCGCAGACGATTCTGGGCTCGCAGAACTCGTAGTGCAGTTCGAACCCGCCCATCATCGCCTTCCGCAGGGCCAGCCAGGACGCCATCCGGCGCCGGGCCCCCCGGACGTCCAGGGCGCCCTTGTCCGTGACGAGGATGTTCCAGGCGGAGCCGTGGGTGGCCTTGAGGGCGAACCGCTCCGGCAGGGAGTCGAAGTCGATCTCGTCGGGCGAGTCCCACACGCCGACGAGCGGCACGAGGAACTCCTCGCCGACCCGGTCCGCGATCCACTGCCTGGCCAGGTACTTGTCGGCGACCCTGCCCTTGAGCGGGGTGCTGTCGTAGAGCTTGAGCCACTGGAGCTTGTCCATCATGGTCCGGGGGTGATCGAGGTCGCAGTCGCGGCCCTTGGACAGCCGGTACCACCGCTCCAGCTCCGCACGGTACCGGTGCGGGTCCAGCCGGCAGTTCCGGCGGTAGACCGCCTGCTTGACCCATGTCTGCGCCAGATGCGGGAGAATGGCGAGCGTGACGTCCTTGACGCTCACGCTCCGCGCCCCCGCGTTCCGCGCCTCGCTCCGAGCGCCCCGTCGCACCGCTTTCATCATGCGTCCCTTCTCCTCTTCTGAACGGCGTGCACCAGCTGCCAGAACAGGCAGTAGGCGGCGTAGGGGCGGGACAGCCCCTCGACCTGGCGGTAGAGGCTCCACGTCCGGCGGATGGACTTGGTGGCGCTGCTGGACAGCGAGCCCGACGTCTTGCGGTACTTGGCCAGGAACTCGTCCAGGCCGTACAGGGTGTGGCCGGCCTTCATGATCCCCAGCCAGGTCGCCGCGTCCTGGCCCCGCCTGATGTCGGGCATCTTCAGCAGGTCGCGCTCGACGATCCGCGTGTCGAACAGGAGCGTGTGGCTGCAGGTCACCGTGTTCTTCAGGAACCCCTTGTAGTCGATCGTGGCGGGGACCCTCACGAAGTTGCGGTGGTCGCCGTTCTCCTCGATCGTCTCGTAGGAGGTGAAGCAGGCCCCCGCCCCCGCCTCCGTCATGAAGGCGATCTGACGCTCGAGCTTGTTCGGCATCCACAGGTCGTCGGAGTCGAGGTAGGCGATGTAGCGGCCCCGGGCGTGCGAGAGCCCCCGGTTGCGCGCCAGGGCGACGCCCCCGTTGGAGGCCTGGGCGAACGTTCTGACCCGCTGGTCCCGCTGCGCCAGCCCCTCGATCAGCGAGCGGGTCCGGTCCTGCGAGGCGTCGTCGACCGAGAGCACCTCCAGATCCGCCACGGTCTGGGCCAGGACGCTCTCCAGCGCCTCGACGACGTGCGCCTCGCTGTTGTAGGAGGGGACGATCACGGAGACGAGGGGACGGGGGTCGCCGGTCCCCCGCTCATCGGCCCCGGCTCCGGTCACCGCCCGCTCACCCCCTCCGGGGAGGGCGGGGCGCCTTCGGACGATTCGTCCTCCGCGCGCCGGCCGAACGTTTTCTGGCATGTCAGGGAAAGTACAGGGACAGACGTCCGCAGACGTGGATTCATGCAGGTCATCGACGTTCCTTATGGGGAAGCACGATCTTGACCGAGGGAAGTCCTGTCGACCACGAGCATTTCATACGATCCGCATATGCAGGACGCCGAGCAGGGGCCCCAGTGTCAAGTCTCTTCTCCGCGTCACCTTTCTTCAACGCGCTGTGCTCGCAAGGCAGACGCTACATCACAAGTCAGCAACGCACCAGCAACAACATCCCGACGTCTTTCAGTTGTCTGCACCACAGCACGGCACCCG
>ERZ772807.720-NODE-720-length-19765-cov-9.513090_pt1 | contig 19765 bp, 16 predicted proteins | sample MGYA00511472_ERZ772807 | MGnify/ENA primary metagenome ERZ772807 (study PRJEB29015, sample SAMEA2737947) | human oral metagenome | biome: human oral; feature: human-associated habitat; material: dental | place: China | collected 2039 ...
TCGACTCGCTCACGGCCATGCGAGCCCTGGTCGATGCCGATGTCCCCGTCTACTCCCTGGCCAAGTCCACCCTGTTCAAGGTACCGGTCCTCGGCTCCATCCTGCGCGCCGGTGGCCAGATCCCGGTCCAGCGGGGCACTCAGAACGCGGCCACGGCTCTCAGCGCCGCCAGTGACGTCCTGGCCGACGGCGGAGCCATCATGATCTTCCCCGAGGGCACACTCTCCCGTGACCCCCTCAAGTGGCCGATGGTCGCCAAGACCGGGGCGGCCAGGCTGGCCATGACCAGTGGGGCACCCGTTCTGCCGATGGGGCAGTGGGGGGCCCACGAGATCCTGGACACCTATGGGCGCTCCTTCCACCCCTTCCCGCGCAAGGACGTGCGTGTCACCATCGGTGAGCTCATGGATCTGTCTCGATTCGGCTCGGACACCCAGGACCGTGAGGCCGTGCGCGCCTGCACCGCTGAGATCATGCGGGCCATCACCGCTCTGGTCGAGGAGCTCCGGGGCGAGAAGGCCCCCCGGCCCTTCGACCTGCACTACGACGGCGACCCCGGCAAGGGCAGGATCGGCGTGCGCCGTCCCGATCCCTTGCCCGAGGCAAACACTCAGGAGGACGGTCAGTGAGCGGAGTCGAGCGCGCAGCGAACACGCTGGTGCGGCGGGCTGCCGTCATCGGTTCGGGTGCCTGGGGCACCACCTTCGCCAGTCTCCTGGCGCAGGCCGGCACCCCGACGACGATCTGGGCGCGGCGTCGGGAGGTGGCCGACGAGATCAACGCCGGGACCAACGAGCGCTATGTCCCCGGCCACCGCCTGCCATCGGGCCTGGAGGCCACCACCGACCTGACCGGAGCCGTCAAGGGGGCGGGCGTCGTCGTCGTGGCCGTGCCCTCCCAGGAGGCCAGGGGGGTCCTGGAACCCGTCCGAAGCACGCTGGCCGATGACGCCGTGGTCGTCTCCCTCATGAAGGGCATCGAGCTGGGCACCGGGCTGCGGATGAGCGAGGTCCTGGCCGAGGTCCTGGACATCGACCGCTCCCGCGTCGTCGTCGTCTCCGGGCCCAATCTCGCCGACGAGATCGCTGCGGGACAGCCCACCGCCACCGTGGTGGCCGCCGATGACGAACAGGTCGCGGCCCGGATCGCCTCCTTATGCGCCACCGGGACCTTCCGTCCCTACACGAACACCGACGTCCTGGGTGTCGAGCTGTGCGGAGCGGTCAAGAACGTCATCGCCCTGGCCGTCGGCGCCGCTGCCGGCCGGGGCCTGGGAGACAACTCCAAGGCCACGATCATCACCCGGGGTCTGGTGGAGATCACCCGTCTTGGGCTGGAGCTCGGCGCCCGCCCCGAGACCTTCTCCGGGCTGGCCGGCATGGGGGACCTGGTGGCCACCTGCTCCTCGCCCCTGAGCCGCAACCAGACCTTCGGCCGCCACCTCGGCGAGGGGATGAGCGTGGCCGAGGCCGCTGCGGCCTCCCGGGGCGTGGCCGAGGGCGCCAAGTCGGCCCGCGCCGTCCTGGACCTGGCCCGGGCTCACGGCGTGGACATGCCGATCACCGCCGGAGTCGTCACCGTCGTTGAGGGAGCCGCCAGCGTCGCTCAGGTCACTGACGCGCTGCTGGCACGTCCCCGCAAGGCCGAGGGCGTTCACGCTGCACCGTCTCAGGCCTAGCCGCTGTGACTCCTGAGAGCCGCCTTAATTCCGGGTTCGCCATGCGTTATCAGCATGTGGGGCGCCGCGCGGTAGCGTGGGGCCTATGACAGTCCTCCAGGAAACCGGCCCCTCCGTGCCCAGCTCTGACAAGTCTACAGTGCGTGTTGCCGTCGTCTTCGGCGGACGCAGCGGCGAGCACACGATCTCCTGCGCCACCGCCGCCGGTGTCCTGTCAGCCATCGACCGCGACCGTTACGAGGTTCTTCCAGTGGGCATCACGCCCGAGGGCCAGTGGCTGCTCGTCGAGGACGATCCGGCCGCCCTCGAGCTCAGCGACAACCGCCCCCCGGTGACCATCACCGCCGAGGGCCTGGGGCGGGGAAGGCTCAGCGCCCCCCTGGGAGGAGGCGAGCTCACGGTACTCGGCCCCACGGGGCCTGAGGTCCTGGGCCAGGTCGACGTCGTCCTGCCGCTGCTGCACGGGCCCTATGGCGAGGACGGAACCATCCAGGGCATGCTGGAGATGATGGGTCTTCCCTACGTCGGCTGCGGGGTGCTGGCCAGCGCCGCGGGCATGGACAAGCAGGTCACCAAGGTGCTCCTGGGGGCCGCGGGCATCGCCACGGCGCCGCACGTCGTCGTCGGTCCCCACGCCTGGAAGCGTGACCCCGAGGCGATCCTGGAGGCCTGCCGGTCCCTGACCTACCCCCTGTTCGTCAAGCCCGCTCGCGCCGGCTCCTCCCTGGGAATCAGCAAGGTCGACCGCCCTGAGGACCTTCCCGAGGCCATTGAGACGGCCCGCGCGGTCGACCCCAAGGTCCTCGTGGAGAGCGGCATCGTCGGACGCGAGGTCGAGGTCGCCGTCCTTCAGGGCCGCGGCGATGACGCCCCCCGGGTGGCCGAGCCCGGCGAGATCGCCATGGACGCCTCCCAGGGCGCCGGCGAGTTCTACGACTACCAGACCAAGTACCTGGCCCACGACGCCGTCGCCATGGTCTGCCCGGCGCGCATCGACCCTGAGGCACGCGCACTCCTCATAGATACCGCCGCCCGGGCCTTCGAGGCACTCGGCTGCGAGGGACTGGCCCGCGTCGACTTCTTCCTCACCGATACCGGTGAGGCGGTCGTCAACGAGATCAACACGATGCCCGGCTTCACCCCCTTCTCCATGTACCCCTACATGTGGCAGGTCTCCGGGCTGGGCTACACCGAGCTGGTCTCCGAGCTCATCGAGCTGGCCGTGGCCCGCTCCACCGATGTCAACCGCTGAGCAGGCCCCAGCCGGCGCAGAGGCAGCGGGGGAGGACGTGCGGGTCGGTGACCTCAGCGAGGAGGAGCTTCTCGCCGTCATCACCCCCCTCCTGCCCCGCGGCCCGCAGGCCCCCGTCGGCACGGGGGACGACTGCGCGGTCCTGTCCTTTCCCGACTCGCGCACGGCGGTGAGCACCGACGTCCTGGTTGAGGGACGCCACTTCCGCACCCAGTGGTCCACGGGCCGCGACGTCGGGGCGAGGGCCGCTGCCCAGAACCTCGCCGATGCCGCCGCCATGGGCGCCAGGCCCGTCGCGCTCGTCGTCGGCCTGGTCATGCCTGCGGCCACCCCGGTCAGCTGGGTGCGGGACTTCGCCCGAGGACTGGCCCAGGGCTGCGAGCCCTGCGGGGCGGGCGTCGTGGGTGGCGATCTCAGCTCCGGCGACTCACTGATCGTGTCCGTCACGGTCCTGGGCGACCTTGAGGGCAGGGCCCCGGTTCTGCGAAGCGGAGCGAGGCCCGGTGACGCCGTCGTGCACGTCGGAACCCTGGGACGCAGCGCGGCGGGACTCGCCCTGCTCAGCGCGGGCACCGACTGCGCATCAGGCGCGAGCGGCGCTCTCCCCTCAGGTCAGGAGCATCCCCGGGCCCAAGCCTGTATCGAGGCCTTCCGCGCTCCCGCCCCGCCCCTGGCCGCGGGTCGAGAGCTGGCACTGGCCGGCGCCACCTCCATGCTGGACGTCTCCGACGGGCTGCTGCGCGACGCCGGTCGGATCGCCCGCGCCAGCGGCGTCGTCATTGAGCTCGATGATCCCGGCGACCTGCCGGACGCGTCCTTCCTCGAGCCGGTTGCCGCGCTCGTGAGCGGCCACGACGGATCAGCCGCTCGCGACCTGGCCCGCAGCTGGTTGCTCACCGGGGGAGAGGACCACGGACTGCTCGCCACCGTCCCAGCAGACGCCTTCGATCGGCTGCCCGCCGGAGCCCGGGTGATCGGCCGGGTCCTGAGCCCGCAGTCCTCACCGGACCAGGTGCCGGGGCGCCGACCGGGCGTCCTCCTGGCAGGAGAACCCGCGCAGGAGCGCACCGGGTGGGACCACTTCTCCCACACCTGACGGGCCGTAACCGTGAGGAATACGGGGCACGACAAAGGCCGCCGACTGCTTGCGCAGTGGCGGCCCCGTGCTCGAAGGACTCGAGGTGATGCGCTCAGATGTTGCGCGTCACCTTCCCGGCCTTGAGGCAGGACGTGCACACGTTGAGGCGCTTGGGGGCGCCATTGACGAGAGCACGCACACGCTGGATGTTGGGGTTCCACCGGCGGTTGGTCCGCACGTGGGAGTGCGAGACGCTCTTGCCGAAGATGGGGCCCTTGCCGCAAACGTCGCACACAGCAGCCACGGTCTCACTCCTGATCTTCAATGCTTCAACGCTCAGGCCGATGCCTGGCGCCAGGTCTTACCGCCCAGGCGCGAGGCGCCGGGCAACCCGAACACAATAGCGGACCTGCGTGTGGCGCCCCAAGCCGCCCTGGCGTGCGTTCGAGCACATGCCATCGCGCTTGAGGCCCGAGGAGCAAGTGTGGACTCAGCGTGAAATGTGATGAATATCATTAAGTGATGAACGTGTGCCCTAGCCGGATGTGGTGGTAGGGGCCTGACCAGCGCGCCGAAGTCCCGAATGCCCCTTCGGCTCCCCACCGCCCCGGGCGTGGTCCTGGTGCGGGCGTCTCGCTCCGGTGGGAGGAATGTGTTCGGACAGGTACTCTGAAACCACATATCAAACCAAAGGCTCGGCCCAGCCATGAACCAGGCTCGCTGAACGCCTGCACATATGCAGATCATGCAATGGAACAGAAGGTGTTCGCAGCGTGAGACACATGGTGTGCTGGTCGTAGCCGGGATGCAGGGGAGGCGAAGATGGCGCAGTCTCAAGGACGCCGCCCCGTTACCCCTGTCTCAGGGGCCCAGGTGCTGCAGGGGGCCGCAGTGCGGCGCTGGATCGCGCTGGCGGAGATCGTTGCCGATCAGACTCGGGACCTGGTGGACGTCCTCAATGTCTTCCCCGTGCCGGATGCGGATACCGGAACCAACGTCCTACTCACCCTGCGCTCGGCCTCCGACGCCCTCCACCGCCTGGGGAGGGCCGCTGATGCCGCCCAGGTGGCCCGCGCCGCAGCCGACGGCGCGGTCCGGGGAGCCCGCGGGAACTCGGGTCTTCTGGTCTCCCAGGCCCTGGCCGCCTTCGCCGACGTCTGCGCCGAGGCCCCGGATCCCACTGGCCTGCGCCCCGTCGAGCTCGTGCACGTCTACGAGGCCATGGCGGACACCACCTGGGCGGCGGTCTCCCGCCCGGTCTCGGGGACCCTGCTGTCAGTCGCTCGAGACGCGGCCACGGCCGCCCGCTCCGCCCTGGAGGAGGCGACCGCGAGCTCCCCCGCGACCCTGAGCCTCATCGCCGCTGCCGCCGCCTTCGGTGCCCAGGAGTCCGTTGTGGAGACCTCCGGCCTCGGGCACGGCCCGGTGGATGCCGGGGGAGCAGCCTTCATGCTGCTGCTGACCTGCCTGTCGGACACCATCGACGCGATGCAGGATGCGGACCCCAGGACGACTGACGCCCCGGAGCTGCGTCAGGGCCAGCAGGACGCTGACGAGCACGCCCCCTACACCGCCGTCGCCCGCCAGATGCTCACCGACCTGGCCGCAGGCGGGGTGCCGCACAGTATCGGTCCCGAGCCCCTGGGCATGTCCACCGGCGAGTTCGAGGTAATGTACCTGCTGGAGGCGACCGCGGTCCAGGCCGGTCAGCTGCGCCGGGACCTGGAGCGCATCGGTGACTCCGTGGGCGTCGTCGGCACCCCGGACGCCCTGGGGGTGGGCCTCTACCAGGTCCACGTCCACACCGACACTCCGCGTGCCGCCCTGCCGCACGCGGGCCGCGCCCGCCAGATCTGCATCCACCACCTCCACCCCACCGCCCTGGTGAGCTCCACCGACGAGCCTCCGTCTCCGTGGGGGGCACTCGACTCCGACCCCACGGGTCACGTGGTCTCCTTCGAGCGCCTGGCCGCACGCCGGGCCGAGCGCAAGGCGAAGTCGGTGCGCATGCACCCCTCCCAGGCGGCCGCCCCCCGCCCCGCGCCGGCGCAGGCCCCGCATCTGGCCGTGCGCTCGCGGCAGTCCGGCGTCGGTGTCATCGCCTGCACCCGGGCTCCCGGGCTCATTGAGCAGCTTGCCCGCTCCGACGCCGCCGTCGTCCTCAACCCGGATCGGGAGGGGATCGCCCGCGCCGCCGCGGACCTGGGAGCCTCCCAGGCCATCGTGCTGCCCTGCGACGCCGCCTGCACCGAGGCGGCCCACGACGCCGCCCGCTTCCTCGCGGCCCGCTCCGCGGTCTCCACCGTCCGCCCACCGGCGGGGACCCGTCAGGCGGGCGCCGCTCGCGAGACCGCCCGTGTCGGGGGACAGCCGGAGCGCTATGCGGCCGAGGGCATCCAGCTCCTCGTGTGCGACACCGACGACGAGGCCCGGGTCCTGGCCGCGGCGGTGGCCCTGGCCGGCAGGGGCGAGGCGGCCGAGCTGACCGATCTGGCCCGCCGCGCCTGGAGCGCCGCCGCGGGGCTGCGCACCATCGCCCTCGACGGAGCCCAGGCCGACGCCGAGGCCGTGGCTCGCGCCGTGGCCTCGGCGCTGCGGCCCTCCGATGAGCTGCTCACCGTCATCACCGGCCGCAATGCCGGCCGTGACGTCGGTGCCCTGGCTGCCAGCGCGGCGGTGGGGGCCCGGGGACACGTGGTTGGTGAGGACGTGGAGGTCGCTGTCCATGCCGGCGGCCAGGAGCACCCCGACGTCCTCATCGCCATCGAGTAGCCCTCTCTGCGCGCTGCCATGTCTCGAGGCGCCCGCATATGCAAGCGCCTCGGGTCATGAAGGGCTCCCAGGCTCCTTCGTCATAGGGTGGGGCCGTGTCCGGCTCGTCTGATCGCTCAACCCGCACGCCCCGCCCCGGCAGCGTCGGCCCGCTCGAGCGTCCTGTGACCCGGCTCGTGGGAAAGCGCACGGCCGTCCAGCTCGCCAAGCAGGGGGTGGAGACCGGAGCGGATCTGCTGCGCCTGCTGCCTCGACGCTACGACACCTGGGGGGAGCTGACCGACATGCGTACCCTCGTCGAGGGCGAGCAGGCCACCGTCCAGGCCCGGGTCGTGCGCGCCTCCTCCCGGCGCACCCGCTTCGGCCGGGTCCCGGCCCTCATGGAGGCCACCGTCACCGACGGCGCCTCCACCATGGACCTCGTCCAGTTCGGTGCTGCGGGTCAGATGCGTGCCCGAGCGGCCCAGCTGGCCCCCGGAACCACCGTCCTGCTCAGCGGTAAGGTGGGACTCCACCGCGGACGCAAGCAGCTGTCCAACCCGCGCCTGTACGTCCTCGACGAGCTCGACGAGGACGAGCGTGAGGCCCTGCTGGCCCGCCCCATGCCCATCTACCCGGGTACGGAGGCCCTCCCGTCCTGGTTGGTGGCCAAGGCGGTGCGCATCGTTTTGGACCAGCTGGAGCCGGGCGACGTCGCCGATCCTCTCCCCGAGGAGCTGCGGCGCGAGGCGGGGCTGGTCGATGCCTACACCGCCTACCGCTGGGTGCACCGGCCCGAGGACTGCCAGCAGTGGAAGGCCGCCCGGAAACGGCTGCGCCACGAGGAGGCCCTCATCTTGCAGGTCGCCCTGGCTCAGCGCCGAGCCCACCATGAGGCGACCCGCACCGCGGTCGCCTGGCCCGTACCGGAGGCGGAGGACTCCCTGAGAGCGGACCTCGACGCCCGCCTGCCATACGACCTGACCGCCGGCCAGGTGCGGGTCGGTCAGGAGATCTCCGCCGACCTGGCCCGCACCGTTCCCATGCAGCGCCTTCTCCAGGGCGACGTGGGGAGTGGCAAGACCCTCGTGGCTCTGCGCGCCATGCTTCAGGTGGTCGGAGGTGGAGGGCAGGCCGCCCTCCTGGCCCCCACCGAGGTCCTCGCCGCCCAGCACCACTCCTCACTGGAGGCGGTCCTGGGGCCCATGGCCCGCCTCGGGATGCTCGGTGGCGCCGAACGCGCCACCCGCGTCCACCTACTAACCGGCTCCACCCCCGCCGCTCAGTGCCGTCGGATCCTCGCCGAGCTGGTCGCCGGTGAGCCGGCGATCGTCGTGGGGACCCACGCCCTGCTGTCCGACACGGTACAGATCCCCTTCCTCGGCCTGGTCGTCGTCGACGAGCAGCACCGCTTCGGCGTCGCCCAGCGCGACGCCCTGCGCGAGCGCGGCGGTCTCACCGACCCGGCCACCGGCCGCAGTCACACTCCCCACCTCCTGGTCATGACCGCCACCCCGATTCCGCGTACCATCGCCATGACGGTCTTCGGGGACCTGGCCACTTCCGTCCTGGACGAGCTGCCCGCCGGGCGCAGCGCCGTTCCCACCCACCTCGTCCCGTGGTCGCGCACCTCCTGGGTGGAGGGCATCTGGCGGCGCGCGGCCACCGAGGTCGCCTCCGGAGGACGGGTCTACGTCGTGTGTCCACGGATCGAGGTCGACGACGAGCCTCGACAGGAGCAGGCGGAAGGCACAGCGGCTTTCGATGTTGATGGTGGGCCGGGGGAGGAGCCGCTCGCGGAGGACGGGGACGGCTCGCATCCTGACCGCCCACTGGCCGCCGTCGAGGAGTGGAGGCAGCGACTAGACGGTGAGCCGGCCCTGGAGGGCGTCGACGTCGGGATCCTCACCGGGCGCATGAGCAGTGAGGACAAGGCTGCCGCCATGGCTGACTTCGCCTCGGGCGTCACCCCGGTCCTGGTGTCCACCACCGTCGTCGAGGTGGGGGTGGACGTGCCCGAGGCCTCCATGATGGTCATCCTGGACGCCGACCGCTTCGGCCTGTCCCAGCTCCACCAGCTGCGCGGGCGGGTCGGGCGCAGCAGCAGGCCGTCCCTGTGCGTGGCGGTCACCGGTGCGCAGGTCGGCTCCACCGCCTTCCACCGGCTCAAGGCCTTCGCCTCCACCACGGACGGATTCGCGCTGGCCGAGGCCGACCTCGAGCTGCGCAGCGAGGGCGACGTCCTGGGGGCCTCGCAGTCGGGTCGCGCCTCCGGGCTGGACCTGCTGCGCGTCACCCGCGACGCCCGCCTCATCGCCACCGCGAGACGTCAGGCCGAGCGGATCGTGGCCGCCGATCCGCAGCTGAGCGGGCACCGAGCCCTGGCCGCGGCGATCGCCGAGCGCCTCGACGAGGAATCCCAGGCCTTCCTCGAAAGAGCGTGACGCGCCAGGGCACGAGCCGGGGAGCGCCCCCGGCTCAGGCCGGTTCTGCGAACCAGATCGTGGTCTCGCCGTACCGCTTGTCTGCGAAGCGCTCCAACCCCGCCGGCCAGGTGGGTTCCGGCGAGCGCGTCGAGCGCTCGACGACGACGACGGCGCGCGGCGCCAGCCACGGGTCCTCGCTGCGGACCAGGGGGGTGAGGATCGCGGTGAGCTCCTCCTCGCTCAGCTCGTAGGGTGGGTCGATCAGCACCAGATCCACCGGGGCGCCCGCCGCACCGGCCAGGAAGGCGGCCGCCTTCGCGGTCACCGCCGACACCCCGCCCAGGCCCAGTGAGCGGATGTTGCGCTGGCAGGTCTGCGACGCACCGCGTGAGGAGTCCACGAGCGTGACCTCGCCGGCCCCCCGGCTCGCGGCCTCCAGACCCAGGGCCCCGGAACCCGCGCACAGGTCCAGCACCCGGGCGCCGTCGAGCACCCCGTAGTGGTCCAGGCGGGCGAAAAGAGCCTCGCGGACGCGCTCGGAGGTGGGGCGCGTCCCGGACCGGGGCACCTCGATCCTGCGTCCGCCCACGGTTCCGGCCACGATCCTCGTCATGGGACAGACCCTACCCGGCCCGCAGCCCGCTTCCCTTGTGGCCGCTGCGCTCAGCCCTCCTCGGCCGGGGCGTGCTGACCGTAGCCGGTGTCCTGGATCTTGCGCGCGACCGCCGCGATCTGCTCATCGGAGAGGATTTTGGGGCTGCCGACGGCGAGCGTGCGCAGGTAGAGCTCGCAGACCCACTCCAGCTCCTGGGCCAGGACGTAGGTGGAGGCCAGGTCCGGCCCGGTCACCACGGAGCCGTGGTTGCTCATGAGGGCCGCGATACGTCCCTCAAGGGCCTTGGCGACATTGGCGGCCAGCTCGGGGGAGCCGTAGATGGCGTAGTCGGCCACTCGCACGTCACTGCCGCCGAACATGCAGATGTAGTAGTGCACGGCCGGGAGCGCGCTCACGCCCTCGAGGCTGGCCACGGTGGTGGCCGCGTAGGAGTGGGTGTGCACGACCGACATCTGTCCGGTCGCCCGCAGTGCGGTCAGGTGCAGGTCCAGCTCGCTGGCGGGCTTGAGCGGTCCCTCGACCTGCTTGCCGGTGGCGTAGTCGACCACGGCGACCAGGTCGGGGCGCATCTCCTGGTAGGGCAGCCCCGAGGGAGTGATGGCGACCAGGTCCCCCTCCCGAACGGACAGGTTGCCAGCGGTGCCGACGACCAGGCCGTCGTCGGACAGGTGGGAGCAGGCGTCGGTGATCTGCTGTCGAGCGTCGTTGAGAAGCATGATGGGCTCTTTCCCCGGGGCGTACCGCTGCGCGCCCCGTTGCGTCAGAAGTGGTGCCGAGGCATCGTCTCATGTTGGCGCTCTCATGTCTACGATTTTGCGTTCTTGTTTTCATGCTTGACATGGCTGCTTGGTTGGGGTCATTCTATGTTTGCGCTCACATCGATGTGGGTCCTGGTCATCGTCGCCCAGTGAAAGGAAACCTGTCATGCCCACCGCGTCCTACCCCGCCATCGGAATCCGCCCCCTCATTGACGGGCGCCGTCGTGGCGTGAGGGAGTCCCTCGAGGACAAGACCGCTCAGCTGGCCAAGGATGTCGCCGAGCTCATCTCCTCGCGCCTGACCTACCCCGACGGCAGCCCGGTGCGCTGCGTCGTCTCCGAGACCGCGATCGGGGGCGTGGCCGAGGCCAACCGCTGCAAGGAGCAGTTCCGCACCGAGAACGTGTGCGCCGACTTGACTGTCACCGCCTCCTGGAACTACATCACCGAGGTCCTCGACCTCGACCCCTCCATCCCGCACGCCATCTGGGGCTTCAACGGCACTGAGCGCCCCGGGGCCGTGACCCTGGCCGCCGCGGCCGCCGCCTACAACATGCTGGGCATCCCCTGCTTCGGCATCTACGGCCACGACGTGCAGGACGCCGACGACTCGGGCCTGACCGACGACGTCGTCGAGAACATCCTGCGCTACGCGCGCGCCGCCCTGGGGGTCGGCCTCATGAAGGGGCGCAGCTACCTCTCGATCGGGACCGTCTCCATGGGGATCGCCGGCTGCCGCGTCCCCGAGCAGTTCTTCGTCGACTACCTGGGCATGCGTGCCGAGTACATCGACATGATCGAGATCGACCGCCGTATCGCCCACGGCATCTACGACCACCAGGAGTACGAGACCGCCCTGGCCTGGGCCCGGGAGCACCTCACCATCGGGGAGAACCGCAACCCTGAGGCCAACCGCTTCACCCAGGAGGAGTACGACGAGCAGTTCGACTACTGCATCAAGATGCTTCTCATCGGCCGCGACCTCATGGAGGGCAACCCCGCCCTGGCCGATCTCGGCTTCGTCGAGGAGGCCGAGGGTCATGACGCCATCGCGGCGGGCTTCCAGGGGCAGCGTCAGTGGACGGACTACAAGCCCAACGGCGACATCCTCGAGACCTTCCTCAACACCACCTTCGACTGGAACGGCAAGCGGCCCGAGAAGGTCTTCGCCACGGAGGGCGACGCCGGCAACGCCGTGGCCATGCTCTTCAACTCCGTCCTGACCCACCGTCCCCAGCTCTTCAGCGACGTGCGCACCTACTGGAGCCCCGAGGCCGTTGAGCGGGTCACCGGCTACAAGCTCGAGGGATGCGCGGAGAACGGTTTCATCGACCTGCGCAACTCCGGGGCCACCACCCTCAACGCCACCGGCCAGGAGAAGGACGCCGGGGGCAACCCCATCATCAAGCACTGGTGGGAGATCACCGAGGCGGACATCGAGGCGGATCTGAAGGCCTCCACCTTCCACGCCGCCACCCGCGAGTACTTCCCAGGAGGCGGTTTCTCCACGCACTTCACCACCGCCGGCAACATGCCCGTCACCGCGACCCGCCTGAACTTCGTGGCCGGTCAGGGGCCGGTCCTCCAGATCGCCGAGGGCTGGACCGTGGAGCTGCCCGACGACGTGCGTGACCAGATCGTCTACCGTACCGACCCGACGTGGCCGACGACCTTCTTCGTCCCGCGCCTGACCGGCCAGGGCGCCTTCACCTCCGTCTACGACTGGATGGCCAACTGGGGCGCCAACCACACGGCCACCGGCTACGGACACTTCGGCGCCGACCTCATCACCCTGGCCTCGATGCTGCGCATCCCCGTCTACATGCACAACGTCGAGCGCGAGAGGATCCTGCGGCCCAAGGCCTGGGTGCCCTTCGGTACCGCCGAGCCCGAGAGCGCCGACTTCCGGGCCTGCGCCACCTTCGGTCCTCTCTACCGCTGAAGGATCACGGCCATGACGAGCACCGACGAGCACCGACAGAACATGAGCCTGAGCGGCGCGGGGCCGGACGGGCAGACGGCTGAGTTCCACGCGCTCGCCCTCGACCTCGGTTCCAGCTCCGTGCGAGCGGTCCTGGGAAGCTACCGACAGGGAGCCGTCAGCACCGAGGAGGTCTTCCGCCTCCACCACCAGGCGGTGGACGACCACGGCACCCTCACCTGGGACCTCGAGCGCATCATGGATGGTGTTCGTCGGAGCATCGCCATGGCGACGCAGCGCCTGGGGCGGGCCCCCGACTCCATCGGCATCGACACCTGGGGAGTCGACTACGGCCTGCTCGACGCCCACGGAGAGCTGCTGCGCGCCCCACGCGCCTACCGGGACCGGCGCATGGCCCGCTGGGCCGCGGACCTGGACCGGGCCCTCCCTGCGCAGACGGCCTGGAAAGAGACCGGCATCCTGCCCCAGCAGATCAACACGGTCTACCAGCTCTACGCGGACCTGAGACAGGAGCCCGGCCTCGTCGATCGGGTGGATCGATTCCTGCCCCTGCCCGACCTCGTGGCCCATCTGCTCGGGGCCCCCGTGCAGGCGGGGCGGGCGATCGCCTCGACCACCGGGCTCGCCTCACCTGGGGCACGAGAGTGGTCGCCTCGCGTGCTCCAGGCAGCCGGGATCCCCGAGGGCTGGATGCCCCCGCTCGTCGACGACGCCTCGGTGGCTGGGGCGACCCCGGAGGGGATCACCATCGTGCGTCCCGGCGGGCACGACACCGCCTGCGCCGTCCATGCGCTCGGTCTGGCCGGTGACGAGGTGCGCCTGTTCATCTCCTCGGGATCCTGGAGCCTCATCGGAGCCGCGGTTCCCAGCCCCGTCCTGGATGAAGCGGCGCTGCGGGCCGGACTGACCAACGAGGTCCGCACCGACGGAGGCATCCGCCTGCTGCGCAACCTCACCGGTTTCTGGCTGCTTCAGGAGTGCCAGCGAGCCTGGCACGAGCCCGACACCGGCGCGCTGGTCGAGGCGGCGGGGCAGTGCGCCTCCCTCGGGGTCGTCATCGACCCCGACGACGAGCTCTTCTCCACTCCCGGAGACATGCCGGACAAGATCGCCCAGTGGTGCCGCAGTCACTACAAGGTGGCTCCCGAGGGGCCGGCGCAGACGGTCCGGCTCATCCTCGAGTCGCTCGCCTGTGCCCACGCCGCCTACGCCCAGGGGCTGCAGGACGTCGTCGGTGACCAGCTGGATCCGGCGGCACCGATCCACCTGGTGGGAGGCGGGGCGCGCAACAGCCTCCTGCCGGCCATGACGGCGGCGGCCTGTCACCGTCGGGTCATCGTGGGCACGCCGGAGGCCAGTGCCCTGGGTAATATCCTCGCCCAGCTCGAGGCCGCCGAGGTCCTCGACCCCAGCGCGCGCGGCGAGGTGCTGCGCCGCAGCGTCGGCTCCGTGAAGGTCGACGCCTCCGGGGCCATCGCCGATCCCGGTGCCTTCGACACCATGCGGGAACGGCTGGGCAACGCCACCGCCGACTGACCGCCAGGCACGTCGAGCGCAACCACACATTGAACTGAACACCCACCACACGAAAGGAGCAACGATGCTCCGCAACATTCCCGCCAACCTGTCACCCGAACTCGTCAAGATCCTGCTCGAGATGGGTCATGGCGATGAGATTCTCCTGGCCGATGCGAACTTCCCCGGGCACCACCTCCACCCCACCACGGTGCGGGCCGACGGCCTGGGGATCCCCGACCTGCTCAGGTCCATCCTCACGCTCATGCCCCTGGACCGCTACAGCAGCTACCAGGTTGCCCTTATGGAGACGGTTGGCGACGACCCTCGACCTCCGGTGTGGGACGTCTACGAGCAGATCTGGAACGAGGCCGAGAAGGATGCCGGACCGGTGAACGTCAAGACGATTGAGCGCATGGCCTTCTACGACTACACCCCCAGCGTCTACGCCGTCGTGCTCACCGGGGAGACCGCCCTGTACGGCAACCTCATCCTCAAGAAGGGCGTGCTGTGATGACTGCGATCCTCGACCCCGTGGCTGAGGAGGCCCCCGTCCGGGAGGGGACGGCCAAGCGGGGCTTCCTGTATCCCGGGATGGCGCTGCCCTTCTGTCTGCTGGTCTCCTGCTTCGCAGCCTGGGGCCTGGCCGGAAACATGACCGATCCCCTGGTCAAGGTCTTCCGCTCCGTGTTCTCCATGTCGAACCTGCAGTCCTCGCTGGTGCAGTCGGCCTACTACGGGGCCTACTTCTGCCTGGCGATCCCGGCGGCCTTCATCAACAGCCGCCTGGGCTACAAGGGCGGGGTCCTCATCGGGTTGGTGCTGGCGGGAACCGGCGGGCTCCTGTTCATCCCCGCGGCCTATGTCATGACCTACTCGGTGTTCCTGACCGCCCTGTTCACCCTGGCCGCCGGCCTGTCCATTCTGGAGACCAGCGCCAACCCCTTCGTGATGTCCATGGGGCCGGAGCATAACGCCACCCGTCGTCTCAACTTCGCACAGGCCTTCAACCCCATCGGCTCCAACCTCGGGGTACTGCTGGCCGCCCTGCTGATCCTGCCCAAGGTGAACCCGGCCACCGCCGAGCAGCGCGCGGCCATGAGTCAGGAGGCGCTGCTGGCCACCCAGAGCGCAGAGCTCAAGGCGGTCATGGGCCCCTATGTCGCCCTCGGGCTTCTCTACATCCTGCTGGCCGTCATGATCGGCCGGGTCAAGGTCGTGGAGCGGCCGGTGGACTCCACGGCGGGTGGCAGCGGTGGGCCAGGCAGGCTCATGCGCCTGCTGCGCAACAAGCGCTACAGCTTCGGGGTGGTGGCGCAGTACTTCAACGTCTCGGCCCAGACCTGCATCTGGACCTACACCCTGCACTACGTCACCAGCGCCTTGGGCGTCTCGGACAAGGTCGCCGGCTACTGGCTTCAGGCCAGCCTGATCGTCTTCCTGGTCTTCCGTTTCCTCATGGTGGGGCTCATGGGGCGGTATGACGCACGCAAGCTGCTTCTGCTCATGTGCTCCCTCGGGGTCGGCCTGTCCCTGTTCGCCATGGTGAGCGTCAACATTCTGGGGGTGCTGGCCATCATCTCCCTGTCCGCGTGCATCTCCCTGCTGTTCCCCACCATCTACGGCGAGGCCCTCCTCGGGCTGGGGGAGGACACCAAGTACGGGGCCGCAGGCCTGGTCATGGCCATCATCGGTGGAGCCACCATGCCTCTGGTGCAAAGTGCCATCATGGACCACACGTCTCCTGCGGTGTCCTATGTCACGGTTGCCGGGTGCTTCGTGGTGGTGGCCGCCTACGGGGTCTACACGCTGCGCGCGCCCAGGCCCGTCAGCGCCTCCTGACGGTCGGCTCCCACCTCGGGGCCCTCTGCACCCACGTGACATGACGTGGGCGCAGAGGGCCCCTCCGCAGGCCCAGTGGGCCCGCCCGGGAAGGTGGTCGCCGGCGCTAGGCCCTGGTCGATGACGCCCTGACGACGAGTGTCGGCTCCAGGCAGATGCTGTGGGCAGGGGCACCCTCGACGAGCTCGTCGGACAGGCTCAGCGCAGCCCTTCCCAGGGCGTCGAAGTCCTGCGTGACGCTGGACAGGGACGGGGTCGCCCAACGCGCCAGGGGGATGTCATCGAAGCCGACGACGGCGACGTCGTCGGGAATCCTCACGCCGGCGGCGAGCAGCTCATGGCACAGCCCCAGAGCGATGTCGTCGTTGGCGGCGAAGACAGCGTCGGGCAGACCACTGTCGAGCAGGCGCCTGGCGACCTTGGCCCCGGCCTCTCCCGTCCAGGCATCCGTACCCACCCAGCGGCCGGGAACCCCGGCCTGGGCGCATACCGACTGGTAGGCGGCCAGGCGCTCCGAGGCGTCCTGCCAGGACAGGTCCCCGGTGACGTGCAGCAGGCGGCTGCGCCCCTGAGCCAGAAGGTGCTCCGTGGCCAGCCTGGCCCCCAGGGACTGGTCGATGGAGACGGTGGACAGCTCGGAGAACTCGTGCTGACCTGAGATGATGGCCACGACCGGACCACGGTGGCGCTGGGATGAGAGGATGGTCAGGACGTCGGCGCGCTGAGCCAGGACCACGATGGTCGCCACGCGGTGGCCGTGCAGATGGGCCAGTGCCTGTCGCACGGATTCCGAGTCGCTTCCCTCGGCAGTGGCCAGGACGAAGGTGTCCCCCCGCTCGCGCACCGCCCTGGCGATCGCGGAGAAGGTGGAGGCCATCCCGTGCGACAGCCCGGCCGTCAGCAGGATGCCCACGGCCCCGGAGGATCCCGAGGCCAGTAACCGGGCGGCGAGGTTCGGCTCATAACCCAGCGCCTGAACGGCCGCCAGAACCTTCTGACGTGTCTCGGGACGGACCGACGGGTGGTTGTTGAGTACGCGGGAGACGGTCTGAGACGAGACTCCGACCGCCTCGGCCACGTCACTGAGGGTCACGCGTGTGGACACAAGGGAAATATAGCAGCGCCTCCATGGGGCTCCCGGGACGCCCGGCGCGCAGCGGCAGCGTGCTGGCGCGGGTGGTGCGGCGCGCGTCCCGCACCGCGGCGGGCCCAGCCAGTAGCGTGAGCGCATGAGCCTGGCCGTCTACCCCGGAAGCTTCGATCCCCTCACCCTGGGGCACGTCGACATCGCCGCCCGTGCGACCACGCTCTTCGACGTCGTCGTCATCGGGATCGCCCACAACGCCGCCAAGGCCGGGCGCCACCTGCTCGACGTCCACGAACGCCTCCGCCTGGCCAGGGAGTCCACCTCCCACCTGCCCGGCGTCGAAGTGGACATCGTCCCCGGGCTCCTGGCCGACTACTGCAGCCGGCGCGGGGCGGGCGCCATCATCAAGGGCCTGCGCAACGGCAGCGACCTGGATACCGAGCTGCCCATGGCCATGCTCAACCGCGACCTGGGGGCGCCCGAGACGGTCTTCCTGCCCGCGTCCGCCGCCTACGCGCACATCTCCTCCTCCCTCGTCAAGGACGTCGCCGGCTATGGCAGGGACGTCTCCGCCCTCGTGCCGCCCGCTGTGGCCCACGCCCTGGAGGTCCACCTGGCCCAGGCCCCCGGGTCTGCAGCCCACGACGGCGTCGACTCAGGACCCGTCCCGCCCGGGACCCCGCCAAGCCGCTTCGTCGGCGCCGACCACACTCGAGAGGACCTACCGTGACGACCAGCCGCGACGCCGGAGACGACCTGCTGCGTATCCTCGATGAGCTCGACGAGCTCATCAGCAACGCCCGATCCATGCCGATGAGCGCCTCAGTGATCGTCAACCGGGAGAACGCCCTGCACCTCATCGATCGGGCTCGCGACGCGGTCCCGACCGCCGTTCGCCGCGCCGAGAAGATCGTCGCCGATGCCGACGCCGTCCTGGCTGAGGGGCGGGCCGAGTCCGAACGGCTCGTCCAGTACGCCCAGGAGGAGTCCGAGCGTCTCGTGGCCGGGGAGAACATCGTGCGCATGGCCAATGACCGGGCCGACAGCATCGTGGCCGCGGCGGAGGACAAGGCCGCCTCCCTGCGTCACGGGGCCGACGAGTACTCCGACCGCACCCTGGCCTCCCTGGAGGCCGAGGTCGCCAAGGTCGCCGAGCAGATCCGCGCCGGCCGTGAGGTCCTGGCCGGCCGCCTGGGCGACGGCTCGGGCCAGCCGGTGGAGATCCAGGAGCCCGTCCGCCGCCGCTCGGCCTGGTCCGTGGACCCCTCCGCCCACTGAATCGGTGGCGCCGCCGCCCCACCGGGTACGCTCGCGCCAGACACCTCGTCCATCACCCCGCCCACCAGCCGCCCCGCACCGTGTGCATCACCTGGGCATCACGCGGACATCATGCCGCTGGGGCCCCTCGGTCATCGCTGGATGCGGCGCGGTCAACCCGCTGTGGAGGAACCCATGTCAGGACTCGTCGTCGATATCGTCGACCTGCCCCGTGCCACCGGCTCGGTCAAGAACCTGCAGATCCGCACCCCCGCCCCCGCCGACCTGGGCACCGAGGTCATCGGCGTGCCCGAGGGCAGCGACCTCGTCCTCGACGTCACCCTGACCTCCATGGACGACGGCGTCCTGGCGCACGCCGACGCCGACCTGCACGTCCACGGAGAGTGCGTGCGCTGCCTGCGCGACCTCGATGAGGACCGCAGCGTGAGGATCGACGAGCTCTACCTCTTCCCCGAGGTCATCGAGGCCCAGCGGGCCGAAGGCGATGAGGAGGCCGAGGACCTCCTTGCGGTGGGGGAGACCACCCTGGACCTCGAGCCGGCACTGCGCGACGCCCTGGTGCCCACGCTGCCCTTCCAGCCCCTGTGCCGCCCCGACTGCCCGGGGCTGTGCCCCGACTGCGGCAAGCGGCTCGAGGATCTGCCCGCTGACCACCACCACGAGGTCCTTGACCCGCGCTGGTCCGCCCTGGCCGGCCTGCTGGAGACCGAGACCGGTCAGGAGGGCGAGCAGGACGCGCCCACGAGTGGGGAGGAACAGGCCTGATGGCCAAGCGCCGCAGCGCCCCGCCCGCGCGCACCGACACCGAGGCCCTCGTCTACCGCTGGGGGCCGAGCATTGATGCCCAGCTGCTCGATCTGGCCCTGACCCACCGCTCCTACGCCCACGAGAACGGCGGCCTGCCCACCAACGAGCGCCTGGAGTTCCTGGGGGACTCGGTCCTGTCCATCGTGGTGACGGAGAACCTCTACCGCGCCCACCCCGAGGCCCCCGAGGGCCAGCTCGCCAAGATGCGGGCGGCCACCGTCTCCGAGCCCGCGCTGGCCGCCGTCGCCCGCGACCTGGGGGTGGGGGAGTTCATCAAGCTCGGCAAGGGCGAGGCCCTGTCCGGCGGCAGGCGGAAGGACTCGATCCTGGCGGACACGGTCGAGGCACTCATCGGGGCCGCCTACCTCACCCACGGACTGGAGCCGACCCGTGAGGTCGTCACCCGCCTGGTCTCCCGCTTCCTGTCCGCCGCGCCCACGCGCGGCGCGGGGCTGGACTGGAAGACGAGCCTGCAGGAGCTGACCGCCGCCCACCACCTGGGCAGCCCCTCCTACGAGGTCGTCGGCGAGGGCCCGGACCACAGGCGGGTCTTCACGGCCACGGCGCTGGTCGACGGGCGGGTCCTGGGGCGGGGGACCGGCTCGTCGAAGAAGGCGGCCGAGCACGACGCCGCCGAGGCCGCCTACGCGGAGCTCCTGGCGCGCCACGGCGACGGCGGACTCGACCTGCCCGGCGTCAACGCGGCCCTGCGCGCCGACCTGGGTCTGCCCGGCG
>ERZ772807.729-NODE-729-length-19669-cov-3.425105_pt1 | contig 19669 bp, 27 predicted proteins | sample MGYA00511472_ERZ772807 | MGnify/ENA primary metagenome ERZ772807 (study PRJEB29015, sample SAMEA2737947) | human oral metagenome | biome: human oral; feature: human-associated habitat; material: dental | place: China | collected 2039 ...
AAAGCTGGTAAAAAAGGATGTGGGAAATGTACTCGTGCGGATAATAGTATAGCGGTAGTCATTTCTTTTGTGTCTTTCTTGTATGTTGAGTGCTTGTGCCTTAACTTTACTAGTGATGACTTGATCCAGCAACCTGTCAAACATTGAAACAAGTCACATCTGTTCTGCTTCACTCACCACGCGCAGTCATCATAGTCACCAGTGTACGGAAACCGGTGCCCTCGATAGACAACCCCGTCAGAAAGCGTGAATACCTCACCATAACGAGAGACAACAATGTCGTCATCAATGTGTATTTCTTCCTCAAAGTCAAAACCATTACGATGTAGGGCAATCTCCATGAATCGCTCAGCGGTATCACTGGCCTCAGGAATACGTGTAGCAACCCAGTAAGCAGCGCTACTATAAATGCGCTGCAGAAACTCAAGGATACTTCTCCAGTGATAGATGTCTGCAATGGACACCTCATCAAGAAGACCACGAGCGCGAGAGATGTCTGCCTCACTAACCTCCAGCATCTCAGACATCCACACTACATTGTAACCATGCCCATGAGGAACATCAAAGTTGTAACCTAAACGAATAATAGCAATAGAGGAGTGCTGGTGGTTCTCAGTATGAACAGCAAAAACATCCTCGTTGCCATAAAGGAACTGAATGTCACTAGTCACCTCAGAGAGAAATAGTTCTGAATTCATGAGATTGGTAATAACAAACTCATGAGAATACCCGTCAGTCACTGCCTCGTTCATGACGTCAACCAGCTCGCTGTCTGTGCGGGCAGTAAAGACCATGGCTCTTCTCCTTGTGTTCATGTCAGATCTTTTTTTGTGGTCCTGACCTTGTACCTCTACTCTACATGAGAGCACTTGTCACAAGCAAGCAGTGAAGTAGTGAAGTGGGTCACTCCGAGGAATGTAGAGCAAAGGTAACCATTTTTATTTTGAGTAATGCCAATGAGTAGCATATTGAGGCACACCCAGTAGCACCTTATCCACTACTCAACTCAGGACAGCATTACGCCCATTGTTCCCTCTGACGCCTGTGAACCCAGACCTGACGAACTTTGCGACATGCTGACCGAACTTAGAAACAGAGAACTCGCCAGTATCACGAACGACAAAGCCCTCAACTGGAATGCCTTCTGTCTCCTTGTGCTCCATGTGCTGGTGTCCCTGAAGAACTGCGTTCTGGTAGTCATCCTCGTGACCAATGACAGGAACCATGTGTATCCCGAGTTCATCAGCCCACATGGTTGTTGTTTTCCAGTCAAGAACCATGCCAGCATCCAGATCAATCATGGAGAACACCAGAAAATCAGCAGTCAGCGAGTCATATGGGACGCTTTTGCGCCAGTAAAGGAACTCACCGCAAACACCCAGTCCTTCTGGAATAATATGAGCAATCCTGTTCCAGGTTGAGTACAAGGGGTATCCCCAGGAAGATGGTGGTTGGTTACCAGAACGAGTCATCATACCGTCACATGTCATGACAATGTTTGTGCCATCCATCTTCTCAGTCGCTACAAACAATTCACCAAGAAGTCCTGCATTACCTTTGAGAACAATGTCATCACTAGTTGCGCATGATCCTGAAATATGAGGCGTTCTTGGGTATTTGAACGGGTTTGCTGACATAATTGACTCACCTCCTGAAGGTATCTCTTTACTATTAGTGATGTGATTGCGTTTTGTTCAATCTAGTTGGCGAGCCAGCGAGACGTAAGGTTCTTCTTGTTGTCCTCAGAACTTACAAAAGAAGTGCAGGCGTGCGACATGTCATCATAGGTGCCACTGATTGTGATAGTGCCATTCGTAGTCTCAATGCAGGTGTGCGCCTCTCCACTAGGACGCAGCGACTTCTTGTTGTTGAAAGAAACGCCAGTTGAACCAATACTCTTGACAATACCACCCGGCTCAATCTCAAATTTCTCCACATCAATAGGAGCACCAATAATGGACACAAAACCATTGGTCGTAGTGATAACGAGATGCATCAAATCCTCATCATAGGCAAGGCTGGTAATCTCTGACCCAATAATGCGGCACAATGATGCGCTGGTACGAATCTCGAACTCGAAGACCTTCATGTGTGTTTTTCCTTTGTTTTCTCGCAGAAAGGCGAATCCCTTCTGCTCTGGTACCTCTAGAGTACACCAAGAAGAAGGGATCTCAAACACCACATCCAGTGATCTGACTCACTCTTTTTATGGAGTTAGTTCAGCAGAATCGCCTATCAGCACAATTGGAACAAGGTGGTTTACTCAACCTTCTCGTAGGTCTCAAAGAAAATGTCGCGTCGGCAGCAGTAGTGCTCGCCTCGCACACCCTCGATGATGTATCCACCAAAAGATCCATGCATCGGACCCTCCAGCGTCGGAATCGTGATACCACCATCAACAACCTCGCCACCAACCCAGTCAGCAACTTCCTGAGCATTGTCTTCAGTTAGTTCAACTGCCTTGATCCTTGTTGGACGCTTCTGCCAGCACTCAATCTGCATGCCTGCCACCTGTTCGTCAGAAAAATGGACACTTTGTGACACACATCATACACAGAATCTCATGTGACGTCAAGCACACTTATTGTCTGTTAAGACAGAGCAGGCAGCAGAAAACCCGGCAACCAGATTCTCAGAGATTGACCTCCGGTTGCGCCCAGTAGTGGTTCTCATACATGTAGGCAGACACCTGGTCAACAACTTCAGCAAGGTCGTCAGCGCTCAGACCATAGTGAGTCGTCTTCCAGGATCCGTCTGTCTGGTCTCCCATGATAAGGATTCCATCATGCCATCTGTCGTCAGTCAGATCAATGCACACACCATGCTCACCGGAGTACACAGACAGGTAGATGTCCTGCTCCAAGACGATAGTGCTGTCAGAGTCCAGAACTCGATTCAGAGCGCTGGCAATCTGTGAGCCAACAACTCCCATAATGTCAGCGCTGGTACTCACTGGCTGCCAGGTCCTGCAGTCACTCATCCTCATCACCAGCAAAGACCTTGACCTGGTGAGCGATGCTCTTGATCTCCTCATCAGACAGGAACGCAACAGGGAACGAGAGGTCACCAGATAGAGACTTCACATTACTCCAGTTGTCAGTACCAGTCTCCTCGACATCAATTTCAAAAGAAGACTGGTCCTGAGGGTAGAGAGCCATGCAGATGGAGCCGAGGTCCAACTCACCCCGGTAGTTGAAGAAGTACTCTCCAATACCACCAATTGCCTCAAGAACGCGAGTAACGGTGTCCTCGAAAACTTCCTCAACGCTCGGGGTGATAGCCATGATGTCTCCTTGGTGTGTTCCTGCCAGTCACCCTGTGTGCCCGGCTTGATAACTCCAGTGTACATGTATAGGAAGCCTGTAGACAACTTGCCAACGTATGATACAGATCACATGTTCTCAGGTTGTCAACACGACTCCGCCAGTGCTATTGTCATTAACAGAAACACACCCATGGAACCTGTCAGTGCAACATTTAAGCACCGATGCGAAAAAGGAGGACATCATGACCAAGGCGATTATCAGGGAGTGCACCTTCACTCTTACTATTAAGGGCGAGTACCTGAAGAAGCACTCTATTGAGGAGTACGCTTCTTGGGCGCGACAGGAGATTAAGAACGTGTTTAACACTGGCGCTGATTCGAGTGTCATCTCGCCCAATTCTCTGGCTATCAACTCGGCTCTTTCCAAGCGCGAATTCAACATTGCCATCAACCTTTTCAATGCCAAGTTTCATCACGTTCTAGAGGGCATTGAAGCACATCAGGAGAAGAAGGCGTCCTGACTGGTAAATGAAGTCACACTAGCGCCAACCTTTGTTTTATCTAGAGATTGGCGCTAGTGTGCTTCTTGTAGGAAAGCAGAATCACACCCATAAATGAACTCTCTACTGGTGCCTCAATGACTCCAGTAATCCAGCCCACTTCTGTTCCTCATCTTCTATGTAGCCTTCTGGCAGGTCATCCCATCTGCTAACATCAAGCAGCATTCTCTCAGCATCATCCAACGACAGATTGTTTTTCTGAGCAAACGCCTGAACGGCTCTCTGGTTGGTTGTTGTGCTACTTGCTGTCATTCCTGCTGCACCTCATAATCTGTGAACGATTGAGTGTACCACATATCACAAGAATCTGACAGCAACTCCAACCCTTTCTTAATGTGCTCTAGTGGTAGTGGTCCATCTCACGTATACACGCCTTGACTCTGAGAGCATGTGTCGTATAGTTAACTACAGAACGGTCCTTGACAGGCAAGCGACCACCAACCCACCAAGGAGATAACCATGGCGACCACGACTGACCTCTTTAACCAGTTCAACGCTATCAAGACTGTTGATGACTTCTGCAACTTCGTTGATGGGCGGATCAATGCCACCCTTGATGACCTTGCTGTTGTCGCTGATCTCTGCCCGCTTGTGGACGCAGAGGTGACCGAGGCAATGCGAGCCCTGTCCAAGACGGATGACTGCGCATTCTTTGCTGTCCGCGAGTCTGTTGACAGCGATAAGACGTTCAAGTGCGAGTATGGATTCGACATCCCGTATGTCCGTGAAGAGGGCTGGGATTACGATCTCACCAAGCCGATTAATGTTGAGCGCGTTCTTTCCCAGTACACCTCACTGAAGGCCCTGAAGTCCCTTGACCGTGCCATCTTTGAGTACGAGGTGGACTTCATTAGTACAGCCTACCTGCACCTCCAGAATCTTGATGGTGCTGTTGACAGCAAGGCTGGTGCCATCATGTTCGCCGTCTGCATGACTCGCAACGGACTGGATGTTGACTTCATGGATGACGACAAGCACATCGAGTACAAGGTCTCCTCCACTGAGCGGTCCTATGCCCTCAGTCGTGCTGGTGGTGTCAAGACTATCTGAGCCAATTCTCTCATATAAAGGATGAATTATGGATACAGGATCTCTGATTCCTAAGAAGAAAAAGTATGAACACCCTCACCCTGAACTTTTTGTTCCACGAACTGTCAGAGTTGACGAGATGTCAGTTTGGCACTACGTGATGTACAACGACCAGATGATGTTCATTGAGGGCATCACACACAACAAGGACAATGACACCATTTCCAGTGTCACCCTTGAGTTGTGCTACTGGGACATGGATGCAGAGCCTGGCCCAGTCAAGAAGCGACTGAAGACAACTCTGGCTGCAGACACAGAACTTCAGTACTCTGTTGTTGGCTGGACGATCCCCTAATACTCCACCAGTAGTGACTTAAACACCAGCCATCACATATACAATCCGTTTTTACACCATATGACTCTATAGATCTAGGAGTAAGGGTGGTTAGTGGTGTGCTCAAGATCTGTTCTTGGATGCATGGGCCTGTACTTGTCTGCAACTATCTGCTAGGATGTTTAAGTACAGGCCCATGCAGCATTAGCACACATGTAAGAGAAAGGTATGATTCTTATGAGCACTGACAAGAACCAGACAACAAGCACTCCAAGTAATGACAGCAGTCGCGCTCACAAGTTCACAAAGTGGCTGAGCCCTAAACACTGGGTGAACCTTTTTGAATCCTCCTTCCATGCACGAGACGTGGCTCTGGTAGCACTTGGAGTAGAGGTAGGGGTCGTCACCAGCACTCTTGGCTTCCTTTCTGCAATTCTTGGAGGACTAGGCGTCTTCATCTGCCTTGCTGTTCTAGTTGCCTTGAATGCATGTTTCGCTGGTTATCTCATCTACAAGGTGATGCGCATTGATGGTAGCGTAAGAAACAATAGTGATGCAGTTATTTGCGGTGCTACTGCTTTCTGAAATAGGAAGGCGCTTCTGATTTCCTGAAAGAGGTTGAGCAGAGATGAGTTTCATTCAGAGAATCCTTAACCCTATGTCTGATGACAGCAACGTGGATGCAGGTAAGGTTGAGCGAACTGCTGTCTGTTTCACTTACGATGTGTCTGAACCTGAGAAAGACTTTCTGTCCTCAAAGTATAGCGCCTCCATCACCTACCAGACCATCCATGTTGCCAGCACAGACAGAATTGCGCTTATCCGCCTGATGCGTGGAGTTGTTGAGTCAACCTACAAGCGCTATCAGGATGTTCTCTCAGGTCAGCGCTCAGCAAAAGACCTCATGGACCACCTTGCAGGAAGCATCTGCTCAAAGGTCTGGGAGATGGAACCAAATCAGTTCTTCGAGGTGACTGACGACAGTGGCAACCATGAGACCATTCAGTCTGTCAGCATGACTACAGACAAGAAGAACGGCGCTCTCTATCCGCCCCATCCAACAGACTCTCCATTGATAGTCAACTGGGAGAATACCACTCTACCAACCTTGTTTATCTCCTTTGAACCAGGAAGCGAGATCATCGCTGTCTGTGACATTGACAGCAGGTCCCAGAAGTTCTCAGGTAGTGTCTTCCGCCTCAGGCGTTACGACACATGGTCAAGTGCAAGTGAGGCATATGCCGGAATGTCAGGCGAACCAACACTTTTCTTCAACTGAGACAAGCAAATGTAGACAGGCCACGTAAAAAATCTGACAGAGATAAACAACAAATCACAGAAGGATTCCAAAAAATGCCATACATCTCTAAGCGTGAACGGGACCAGCAGCGCTATGCTCAGTTCGTGGAGAAGTGCCAGAACACCAGGAACTCAGACGATCTCCTGGCACTAATGAAGGAATACGCCTCCTCGTTCTCTGCTGCCAAGAACTTGCTCAAGGACATTATGTCAAGTCCTGCTGTCGTCAAGAGGAAGACGAACTATCTTCGTGACTACATGGGCAAGGACCTATACGTCTTCGGAACCAAGGACGGAATGGTTATCCATGTTGACACTGAGCCATTCAAGGTTTCCTCACTGAAGCGTGATGAGGTCTACTGGCATAACTTGGAAATCTATTACATCATGAAGAAGGAAGCAAAGCGCCTGGGCAAGAGGGGCAAGAAGATTGACCTCTCTGGCTCCGACTTCGGCGATGACGACGAGGATGAGGTACTGGAACTTCAGGAACACCTGGAAGAGTCTCTGTATACTGCTTTGATGGTTTTTGAAAACAACCCTGAAGGTGGCACACAAACGTGTAGCGACATGGAGGAGATTCTAGAGAAGTGCCTCAAGCACATTGACGGAGTTGTCATCACTATTGGTAACGTATACACGCAAGGCAACATTACTTTCATCAGGATCAGCAGGAATGGACGAGAACTTCATTGGGAGATAGATGCCGAGGTGGAGAACGACGGCATCGGAAAGATCGTGTACGTTGGCGCTCATCTCGTTGAGGATAGCAATAATGGTATGGATGACATTGACTGGTGAGCAACCAAAGATGTACGATCTGAGCAGGAACACGCGCTCCAAGTAATAGCAAGCCAGACAGTAGGACAAAACAGGATTTTTGAGAGCACGCCATGAAGAAGTACTCACTTATGAATGACAATCAGAAGCAGCACTACCACAAACTGGAGGAGAAGTGCAGGAGGGTCAGGAAGCCCAAGCAACTCGTTCAGGCACTCAATGACCATTGGTATCACTTGTACATGGTCGCTGACCCGTATGAGTTCGCTAAACTCAGCCCAGCATTCAGCAAGAAGCACACAAAGCACCTTCTCTCTTACAACAAGAACGTTCCTGGCGACCAGCGAGCATTCGTCATGAAGGACCTCAGTGTCATCACTCCAACAAGCAATATGGCGACAACCTGGCACATCTCCAAGATTAAGCGAGATGAGGTGTATTGGCACAATCTTGGTGTTTATGCAGACACGCAATCAAGTGCTGAAACCCTATTCAAGCACAGCAAAGAGGTTAACTCCATGCTCAGCCAGAACCAAAACGGGCTGGTACACCTGGAGAACCATCTCCACCTGAGTTTCCGTGCCGCCCTGACTCTTTTTGAGAACCATCCTGACGGAGGCATGAGAGCATGTTACGACATGGAGGAAGTTCTGGATCGTGCTCTGGAGAACATTCCTGGAATCAGTATTGAGTTCCAAAATGGGTACTACCACGCCATTATCTCATACAAGGGTCCACATGACACCGCTAAGTGGGAGATCGTTGCCAATCCTGAACGAGGAGAGATTAACAGGTACGTGAGAACAAGCTTCCAGCGTATTGACAACAAGGATGCTGACTGAGTTTTCTCCGTCTCAGCAACAAAGCATTTGAAATCAACAGAAGAAAGGACGTCGCCAATGTCAGCGCCAAACCTTCCTGAGTGGTACATCCATGACATTACCAGAAAAGTGTCAGAAGCACTGAATGACGACAAGGTGTATACATGCCTTCTCTCTGGTTCTGTTGAGGTATACTCCCTGACCAACAACCTTGTGGTTCGTGTTCTGTTCAATGGTTCTGGGTTCTTCTACGAATACAGTGCTCACAGGATTCAGGATCTCGATAGAACAACTGGCAGGATGACCAGATCCTCATGTGTGTATACCTCCGACAACCCTGACGGCACTGCCACCAAAGAGCCAGAGATGGACAAGATTGCAGAGGCGATTGACGGACTTGAAGCCAAGGAGATCGTAATCTCTCAGGCAAGCAGAACCTTGGAACGTCACTTCAGCAATCAAGGCCAAAGCGCCTCTGTCTACGGGAGCACTATCTGGGTCAAGGAAGAAAAGGTATCTTTTGCTGAGAACTGGGGATCCTTCACTATTTCTGATGACCTTGTTGTCTGGGTGCACAGCAGCAACCACTTGAAGGAAATCACTGACGTCTTAAAGGGTGCTGGATTTAAGGTTCGCAACCAAGATGAATGAGACGTGATTCAGTTCACATGACACCTGCTTGACCAGTGATGGCGCTAGTGTGCATACTTATGTCATCAGGCAAGGCAAACCAGCCAAGCCACTGAGACCAGGAGGTCAAACATGTCCAAGGTTGTTTTCACCGAGGCGCCCGAGAACACCCGCTCCATGAACAATCGACTTGTTGCCTCTCTGTTCAGTTGGGCAAAGCGCGATGAGATTGACCTCGACTCTGTTGTCATCTCGCTTGCAAATGACGTTGCCTCCATTGCCTTCGTTAATGGTGTCAGCATCTCAATTGAGTCTGCACACATGACGTATGGTTGGAACCGGTGTGTCATCACTCTGGCGACCCTGACTGTTCCTGACGAGGACAAGGACGTCATTGTCAAGTTCTCGCGTAACGGCAGCAGCATGTATGACATCACGAGTTTGCTTGGTGTTGTCAAGGCAGAGGCACCTAAGGACCTCTGCAAGCATGGCAACAGTATTGAGGTCTTCCGTGAGGCTGTTGGCTACTGATGCCATCTGTAACAAGGTCGTGTAGTGGTGATGGGTTCCCTTTTGCTAACACTGACTTCAGTAAGGCAAAGGTAATCCATCACTACTCCCGTCCGTCTACTCCAAGAAGCCTGGAGAGCCGAGCAGTTGCTTCCATCTGGGACTACTGCTCTTCTCGTTCTGGACTTGTGGGTGTCTCTGGTTCCAGTGCAGGAGAAGATAGCAATGATTTCAATGGTTCCAGCACGAGCAGCGTCAGCAACTTCTGGATCCACTCCCAGCACAAACGCAACAGGATCGAACTAACGCCAAGCACGATAGGAATCAAAGTCATCCTGCATGGTGACATCCGCGAACTAACCAGCCCTAAACCATCACTTGAAGGAATCAGGGTTGAGGCCAGAATCTGCGCTCAGTCAGTCAGCAACCAGGATAGTTCAGAATACCAGCCAGAAAGTGCTCACAAGCCTCTGGAAGGCGTCTTCGTCATGAACGAGTGTCTGCATATGGTGGACTTCAGAAAGGCCCTCAAAACGGCTCACAGGAACTCACTGGTAGTGTCCAAGGTTGCTGACGCATTGCAGGATTCAAGCATCACACAGGCAACTGACGGCACGCTCTGGTCACATGGCTGGAAGGACCTGAACAACCCCAGTAAAGAGGGCACAAGGTTCAGGATTCTCCCTGACGATGAGGTCTCAGTGACTGGCTGGAACCAGGACGAGGCAGTCATCAGAATTCTTGAAAGTACCCAAGGATCCTGGCAGCCAAGTAAGAAGTTTCGGCCACATGTTGTCAAGATGAAAGTCAGTGGCAGGTAGTTGCGGTATGGTGTATCATTGTTTCAGTTGCAATGATTTTTCCATAGAGGAGTAGTGCTGAACGTGACTGAATCTGATAACTTGCCTACATGGTTCAGAAACCCTTTGAATAAGAAAATTGTCACCAAGGCGCGGTTCTTTAAGCATAACCCGTACTGGGAGGCACAACCCCTTGGAAAGAACCATGTCATAGTGAAGATAACTTTTGCATATGAGCACTTTCAGAAACATGACGTAGACAGATTTATTACCTTGTTCTTTGAGGATGGGTACAACGAGGTAGTCGATCATGTCATCAAAGGTCCTAAAGGCAGTAGAAGAGAACTTGCCAGAAGAAAAGACGACAAGAAGGCTCTCTTCTTCACTCCGCTAGGAATGACCTGCCCTGAGCCAGAAGTCATCAGAAACAAGAATGGCAAGTTTGAGAAACTAATAAGTACATGGAGCGCATATATTCTTGTGTCATCAGATCTCCATGAAGTCAAGATGATCAAAGATGTCATTAAGAGTAGCGGAAATACTGACCCAACAACATTCATCTTTGGAATACCTGGAATCCCATCAGAAAAGAAAATGGAAAAAGATATTTTATCTGAGTATGGGGACAACTATCTTAAAGAAATGAATACTCGTAAATACAAAATGATTAATGATGGTAGATTTTTTTGGATTCTTCCAGTATTGAGATGTAAGCACTTGCGAGAACCTGAATTTGACTTTCAAAGAGAGATGGGTTACTTAAAGTGGCTGAAGCAATGTCTCCGACGTACTGACTCCAAGTTCTGGTACCTACCCAGCCAACAATGACCCAAACCAAAAGAAAAACCCTCTGGTCTAGCAAATTTCTCACGTTTACAACCAGAGGGTTTCTCTATTAAAAACTACTTGTTTCGGTCTTCTTTCGGAGACTTAACATGACGATGTTCTTGATCCTAAAACATCCATCTGTCCACACGCTCGCCTTTCAGAACGCGAACAAACTTCAGCACAGGCAGACATGTCGCCAGACCCATAATCAGTATGAACGCCAAAGCAAAGCCATCGTTGGCAATTCCCAGACCAGCCACTACAGGCGCAAGAGTCAGAATCGTAAGAAACGCTGAAACGAATACAGCAATCCACCCATACAAGGAGATGTACCTGTAAGGTAGTCCTTCAATCGAATTGTCAACAGGTGGTAACCCTTCATCAGAGATACCAAGACCAGCAAAAATCCTGTCAACCACGACCAGCATACTACTCAGGTACAGGAGAACAAATACGAATGAGGCGACACAGACGGCGATGTAGAGTATAGTACTCATAGTTGAACACAATCTTTCTCTTTGGGTGTACAGATTCTTCCGTAAAGAGTATCAGCAGGCGAGAACCATACAGAAGGAACTGGTACAATATGTATTGCAACCAGAGCAACCCGAGTATTTTCAATTGAATAGTTAACTAGAACAATCGCACCCTAAAGAGAGCAAAAAGATGACTGACAACACACAACCAGATTATCCAACATGGTTCAAGAATCCTCTGAACACAAGAATCAGGATTGGTCAGGACTACCGCGCTTTATCTGATGAGTCATACTGGTGTGCAAGGGCATTGAGCAAGGATCATGTGCTTGTAGAGATGCACTTCGTTATGGATTTAGAGTTATTCAAATCAAACGATAATGTGGTTTATGCGCTATCAGTTCTCTTTCACTACGAATATAGCAACATGGTTGAGGACATCATCAAAGGGGAACGGGGAACACGCGACTCATTCATCAAGAACCAAGAGGACAAGCGAAAAGTACTGCTGCTCACACCTCTTGGCGTCTGTAGCCCATCCGTCTTTTACAATGACAACGGAGATCTGACAGCGACATGGAAGTCGGTCGTTCTCGTCACAGATAGCGAAAGCCACGAAAAACTGAAGTGCATAGTTGACGCCATCGACTCATCTGGATGCAGCGCACCTAAGACATTTGCCTACACTACAAGAGTCTGGCGATCAGAAGAAGCGTGGTGGAACAAAGTAACCAGCACGCATGGAGAAAAATACCTCAACTATCTCAACATTCATAACAATGGAGGATACTCAAACTATCTGTCATGGCTGGACTTCAAGTGGAAGATCTCTGACGGCACTATGTTTAGCCCAAATGACACTAACTGCACAAAATGGCTGACACAGAGCATCATAGAACTACGAGATAGAGTCAAGAGCGAACAGGAGCAAGTAGGACATCAGTCATAGAACCGCTCGCCAAATACGTGCTTGTGTAGACCAGCGCTGCAACTTCTGTGAGCCAAGTCACCTGTTTTGTGCTTGATACTGAGTCCTCTCCAGTACTACACTGAGTACATAAGGACAAACACACAGAAGATAAGGCGGCAGATCAAAATGATGACTCCTTCATTCCCTCCCTCCATCCTCACCAGGTCTATGAGACGGACTGACAAAAAGATGGGCAGCAAGGATAATAAAGGTCACTCGCTCAAGGAGGGGTTCTGGCAAGAGTTCCTGTCAGCATGGAAGTGGCTTAACATGATCAGTATGCCTCTTGCACTTGTATTTGTTGCCATCATAGTTGTTGTGGAGGCAATTAATGGTAATCTTGAAAAGGGTGTTACTCTTGGCCTGATGTTCGTTGCCATAGCAGAAATCGCCTGCACTTTCATGACATTTTTTACTCAGGTCATGCTCTTAATCTTTGACTTGATTGACAGATGAGAGATTGTGTGAAATAATAAGGGGTAATCTACAACCAGCAACCCTACAGAAAGCGCAGCATGTTATGGGATACTACTCAAATGTGGACGACGTATCATTCACCTCTGACTTCAATAGTCGGTTGATCTCCCTGAAAGATTGGAATGACCTGTTTAATAATGGCCGACTGCACCTCTCTTTCCTGACGCATATCATTGAGTTTCGTCCTGAACTGACATTTAGTGGTGACTACATCAAGGCGCTCGATTATGAGGTCACCTACGGCGATGGCAGGGCATATGAACTGGTATCAGAACTTCAGGCATTCAAGAAGTTCATGGACGACCATGGCATCACCTTCTCGCTAAAACTCACCTTGCTCGGAGAAGACAATCTGGACGTCTCCAAATACTCCGTGTCTAGCGATCTCCCTCACGTCATGGTTGCCGAAGGAGTAATGACCTTCACAGAATTCAAGCCAGCAAGGCACAATCCTTCTCTCTTGTGCCCACTATGACCTTTTAACAGGTGACAGGTAGTGCACAGAGATTAAAGCAAGAAAAAGAACAAGGGTGCATACATGAGATCTTTGCTCAATATGCACCCTTGTTCTGCTAAAACTCTAGAAGCGTCAATCACCAGCCGCCATTATCAAGCCGTCTCTTCGTCCAATCAGCGTACTCGTGGAACATCTTGGCGTCACCCCTGCTCAAAGCCTCCAACATCCCAGAAGCACCCTCATTAAAAGTCACCTCACGACGATAGTTCAGATCAGGATTCTGATAGTTCTGTGAGTAAGCGTACAAATCTCTAACTTTTTGACGCCATGGTGTCTCGGTCTCACCATCATAGTCAAACGTCAGATCCTTGGCACTTCCATACTCATCCACCACCTGACTGACCTTAGCGCGTGGAGGAATGTTCCAGTTCTCGCCATCTGGGCTATCAAGAACGTACTCAGCACCAGGAATACTGGACCCATCGCCATAACTGGAGTCATTAGCAACCAGTGACTCTATCTCACCTTCCTGTGCCCCGACAGAACTAGAGAATGAGTGCATCCCGTTATAAACCCAATCAGGATCATCACTGGCTATGTTGACCAGTGTCGCTCCAGCGTGCTCGTCAGCAAAATCCGTACCCATCAGCCTGTCGGCCTCAAAAGCCCTGGCAATCTCATCCCAGTTGTCCTTGCTGAGAGTAGGCTGGCTATAGGTCCGCCAAGCCTCTTGCACGTCATAGTCACTGGTCCCAGAAGGGTAGTCACTCGTTCTGAACACACGAATACTCTTGCCGTCATCACTAGACTCAACGTTGTACCCAGCAAGCCCGGCAGTAGCAGCAAGACTCTCAGCACTAACCCCATCACCAACCTCGATGTCAGCATAAAGATCCCCAGAAGACCTAAGCGCTTCAAGACGACTTTCAAGCACACCAAGCAGATCCTCCTTGTTATCACTGCTGATGGTGCTGGCCGAGGACACAGCAGAATCTTGGACAGAAGAGGCAGCAGACACTCCTCCAAGAGTATCAGTGTCACTTAGACCCATAGACCTTGCAACCATCTCGTTCGCCTCCTCTCTGCTCGACGCCTCAACATGAATAGCATTGCCATACTTGTTCAGGCGGCACGTTTCAGGGCTTTTGGCAGGGCACTTCACCATATTGTTGTGATCTCCACCCTTAGGATGAAAAATTGGCATCTTCAATCAACCTCACACATAAGCATCTTGGCCTTTACTGACTCTATGCTCTTGTTTCTATACCTCTCCCAGGAAATGATGATCACAGAGTTTATTTTGAAATGCTTCCAATAGATCAGAACAGGCACCTGACTCTAAACTTCTAACCATCAGCGTCTTCTGCATTTCTGGAAGAAGTACTCTCATCATAAGAATGATCAGAATCCTTCTCACCAGCATTCTTCTCTTTCGCTTCTCTCCTCAGATTGTCGTTCTGCTTCAAGATAGCAGCAACCACTTTAGACACCTTCACTCCCGGCCTGTTACCACCAACCGTTGCCAGCAGGGTATCCACCAGTAACGACTCAGCCGCCTCCAGCCCCTTACCATCGACATAACCGAACTGCCTACCAGAGTCGTCAAATAGGGAGACGATCCACTTACCATGACGTAGAACCTCTGTTGACACACAAGCCAGCGCCTCACCAGCAATGTTCTCACCAGGGTTGAAGTAGTACTCCTTTTGCTTGTCGTTCAGGCTTGCTTCCTTGGTGCCGGTCGTACTCTTGAACACAGCCCTCTTGAAAGAGAACGTCCTGTTGTTGTACTCAACATACCCAGCGCCACTGAACACCGCCCAGACAACCATGTCACCTTCAGCATACGTCTCTAGAAAGGCATCTGCTATCATGTCCACAACCTCAACCAGGTCGTAACTAGAACCGCTGTGGACAACTCTCTTCTTGGAGAGGTTCGGCTTAGGCTTGCCATCCCATCTCATAGCCAAGATGTTGTTGCCAAGACGCCCGTTATAAAGAGCCGGGCTGAATCTGATGGCCCTTGAAGGAAACTCATCAATCTCTACTCCAGCCCTCTCCAAAGCAGCCTTAACAGCAACTTCCCATACACCACGTTTACCATTCATCTCAGCAACCATCACATCATGATAGTACTTTCTGTGCAACCTGACATACCACTCATCTACATACATGGTGATGGACGGATGATCGTCACTAGAGTCCTCATTCTCAATGGTCTTTAAAAGAACCTTGAGATGCGGATTACCAGCGACCTGAATTAGCGTTGAGACATCCTTCTCACTGATAGTGATACCGAGTTCAGGATTTGACGCCCCACGGCTGATGATACCAACGTTCTGGTCAGTGACGAGGAATGAGCAGTCAGTACCCTTCTCTGGCTCGAGACCATTACCTCGGAACCACTTAGAGACCCGCTTCATGGACTTGGTCTTCTTAGGGGTATTCTTAGCCATCTCTACCCAATCTCCCCTTACATCATCTAGGTTTCTTATCAAGCATGTCATTTATGACATACATCTATCCAGGCAGAGAGTTTACCACAAAACACCATCCAGCACAAATGACTCAACCCTGAGCAGCAGGGGAGCAACAAAAAACCTACCGCTCAGGGGAATCGTATCGATTGACAGTACAATCGTTCCCGTTATAAGATAACAGGCATCAGAATAACATCAACCACCACTGACAATCAGACTATTGGTGGAACATGTTCTGTCCAAGTATATCACATGACATCCTCAACGACCAGCGCCTCTCTCTGTTGGTACCAGCAATGCTATCCACTCACCGGTTCTGACAGAAAAACCCTGAACATTTGTCTGTCCCAGGTGTCCCGGACAGAATTTTTGCCTGGGACACCTGCTTTTTGTTGCTGTATAAGGGAAAAGTCGGGGTGCTGTCCCATGTCACAGGCAAATCTTCAAATGGTACTATACATATACATACAAACCCCTCTCATTAACATACGTGCAATGACTTTGCCCGGGACGGGGTTAGTTGGGACAGACATGTATCTTTCGTTGCAATACCAACGTTTTGAGAGGGTGCCTTCTGTCCCAGGCTATTTGGTAGGTTGGGACAATCCGGGACAGTGACATTTTGGTAACAGAAAAGGCACTGCATTGTCTATGCGGTACCTTTATAAGAGAAGTATAGAGATCAAAAAGTTAGACAGCCTCTATTTCGACTCGCTCCCTCTGTTGATGCCAGCAATGCCGCTAGACGCTCACTCATTAACATGCACAACAAATTTCTAAACTCCTCTGCTTTTCGTGAGTGATAAAAACCGCCTCAGTCCGCCTCACCCTGCCTCAGTCTATTTCGGAGAAGTGAGGCGGGACTTTTCTCTTGTATTGCAATGAAAAACAAGGATCCGCCTCAACCGCCTCACTTTATTTTTCACTTCTTTATATATACGCACTATATGTGTAACTCTCTATGTGCTATACGCAAGGAATGATTTTTGGGTGAGGCAAGTGAGGCGGAATACCATTTTTCGTTGGTATTGCAATGAAAAACTCCGCCTCACTTCTCAATAACCTACTGAGGCGGATATTTTGAACGATCTAGACTTTTCGTTGGTATAACAAGCAAAGGTCCCGCCTCACTTTGATTTACGAGAAGTGAGGCGGCCGCTCGGTAAATAAACACTTTACACTTAAAAGTACTACTAAAGTAGTACTAAACCCGGATGTAGTGTAATGTTGAACTACATCCGGGTTCGTTGGACTAGAGGGGTAGATAATCTACTGGATAATAGATACTCCGACTATGGCTCTTACCTTCTTACCCATAGGGGCTTCTCTAGTTTTTATTGAGGTCTCAGAGCGATACTTCAACTGATCAAGGAATGCAGATCTCCTCACCTGCTTCACCACCAGTCCCGATTCCTTGAACCAGGGGTGAGCCTCTATGTCCTGTTTCCAGGCGTTCCTCGCTAGAGGTCTCCACCCCATACTCGTAACGTATGAGCAGTAGGAGTCGTAGAGATCATCTCTGAGAGTGAACTTGTTCGACTCACACTTCTCCAGGCACTCCTCGGCCCACATCATGATTCGGTCGGACTCCTCCCTCCATCTCTTGTTCGCCTGCTCCACTCGCTCTGGGAGCGGCGGTAATTGCCATCCTCGCTCGATGTACCTCTTGGCGTGCTCAACCAGGACGTGCAGCGCGGCCTGAAGCATCTCGTCCTCAGGGGACAGGCAAGCGATACTCTCAGGTGACAAGGAGGGGTCGGCCAGGATGTCATTGTCGTTCTCTGGCTTGCTGGTGAACCTGTATGGCATCTCAACCATGTTCAGGCGCCTCCAGATGGCGTTGTCTGTGTCTGTGACCTGAGGAAGGTGGTTGGTGGCGATAACAACTGTCGCCCTCATCTCAAACTCCTCCTCGTCAACACCTTTTCTCTCTCCTCTGATTCTCTGCGTACCGGACAACTCCTTGAACACGTTGGCGTTGAGGTGGCGCCCTTTAGGTAGTTCCTCAAACAGAGCAGCCCTGGCGCCTTTGAGAGTGTGGGTAGAGAAACGACTGCTCTTGGACGACTCAGTAAGAACCTCTCGTTTAGGGTTCGTCAGATATGTCCCGATAACTCTCCTCATCAAGGAGAACAGACTCGATTTTCCGTTGGATCCGTTACCGACCAGGAAAAGTACTCCGGCTGGTTGAGTCATCCTTCCCAGCAGACAGGCACCGAACCAGTCAAGAACGTACTCTCTGCTCTCTTTGGGGATGCAGGAGAGCACCTTGTTCAGTTTGTCCATACCAGCCTTTGAAGGACTGCTCGTATAGGGTACCTCTGTGTACCTGGTGAACATATCCTTAGAAGGATCAACTTCTCTGACAGAACCGTCCGCCAGAGACCCTATCTTCCCATCAGCAAGAATCTCATGAGGTGATGAGTCAAGCACGTCATGGTTAATGTCTATCTGGTTGGCGAGAACACCAGCGACCGCCTGAGCACGCCTGTAAGACTCCAGAGAGTCAGCCCTCTTGGAATCCATCTCAAGATCCCTCATCCGGCTTGACAACTTCGAGAGGTAGTGAGATACAGAGGCGCAGAACATCTTGATGGACGTAGGCGTTATATACCCCTTGCTGCTGCGAATCATCCACCTGTCACTGACTGGATCGTAGTAGTGCCGACCAGACAGATCCGTGTGGTTCAGCAACTCATCAGCAAGAGAGACATCCGTGGTTCTTGACATCCTCTCTCTGAATGCCTTGTCACTATCAGGATCCTTGACCTCTTCATCCCCGGAAGCCTTCTGCTCGTTCTTCCAGTCCTGACGCGCCCGAGCAATCCTGTACGGGTCGAACTCTTTCTGCCCGCTGGACCAGCCACTCCTGATCGTCTTGACCGCCTCACGTATTGACAGGCCAGCACTCACAGCAGCATCAGCAAGGTCACTCAGAACCAGATCCTCAGGAACACCCGCCTTACAACATGAATACGCCTTGGCATTCAGTTCCTCGTTACGCCGTCCTTTAGGCGCCTTAGAGACAGCATTCACAGCATTGTCAAGCACCTTGAGAATATAGGGGTCGTTGTGCCAGTCAATCACAGGAGCATCAGACGTCTGACCTTTAACATTGTCTGTTCTATCTGCCGAAGTCTCCTCGAAGGCGCTCTGCCTATCCTGCTTACTGTTCCGTCTGTCTTCCTCTTCATCTGGTGCTGCTGGTGATGCTTGCTCGTCAAGAAGTATTGTCGTCATGGAATGGTCTCTATCAGCATTATTGTTAAGAAGAACATCAATCAACCAGTCAGGTATCCTCACCGCCTGAGTTGTCTCACCGACAATCCTGTATTCACCATCACTGGTCCTGCTACCTGGACCCACGACCTGACCACCAAAGCCACGAACATCAACACCGTCAGGTAGACCGCCAGGAGAGTTACCGATCTTGACATCCTCATCAACGCTCTTCCTGGAGAAGTAGTAGTGCACCCCACCAGAAGGAGTACTTACTGCGAACGTGTCTCTGGGATCAAAACCATGCTTGTCACACAGGTCATGGAAGTTCTTCACGCCGTCAGCGCTCTCGTCATGCCTGTCGCAACCTGTGTGCGGATAATCGTAAAGATGCTGTCGTCGATGAAGATTGCCATCGGCAAGGTCTGCCCCTTCGCCTCGATGCGCGAGCGAAAGATCGTCGTGTGGAACTCATCGGAAAGTGCCTGCGACTCAAAGAAATTGATGTCATTCTCCTTGAGGAATGCTTGGAACTTTTCCGCCTTTGTCGCACCCTCTGCGGCAGCAGCTTCCTTCTTCTCAATCAGCTTCTCTGCCTGCTTTTCGAGCTTCGGCTCTTTCTCCGTGCTCTTTTCCATGTAAATATGCCTCCCTTATCCGTTATGAGTAAATAATCCCGTGACTATTTTACCATAGTTTTTCATCTATTTGCAAGAAAAAACCGCTGTCACGCG
>ERZ772807.730-NODE-730-length-19639-cov-4.326746_pt1 | contig 19639 bp, 12 predicted proteins | sample MGYA00511472_ERZ772807 | MGnify/ENA primary metagenome ERZ772807 (study PRJEB29015, sample SAMEA2737947) | human oral metagenome | biome: human oral; feature: human-associated habitat; material: dental | place: China | collected 2039 ...
GAACAGCTGTTATAGAAATAATTTATAATTTTCCAGGAATGGGAAATTTAGCTATAAAGGCTATATCTTTTAGAGATTATCCTTTAGTTCAAGCTTATGTACTTCTTATTGCACTTATTTATTTAGTTATAAACCTTATAGTAGATTTTTCATATAAACTACTAGATAAAAGGGTTGAGGGGGCAAATTAATTGAAAGTAGCAAAATTTACAAAAGGACATAAACAGTTATTATTTTTTCTTGTAATGGCAACAATTATTGTTTTAATTGCTATCTTTGCAAAACAAATAGCACCAAAAGATCCTTTACAGGCTGTTATGGATAAACCTTTACATAGTCCTGATAAAGTAAATTTATTAGGAACTGATATTTTAGGTAGAGATATTTTATCTCGTATTATCTATGGTACAAGATATTCTCTTTTTATGACATTAGCTCTAGTAGGGACTGTTTTTACTCTTGGAACTATTTTAGGTTTGCTTGCTGGATATTTTGGTGGAATTGTTGATACTATTATTATGAGACTTGCTGATATGATGGTATCTTTTCCAGGTATTATACTTGCAATAGCAATAGCAGGGCTTTTAGGACCTAGTATGACAAATGCTATTATTGCAATTTCTTCTGTTACTTGGCCTAAATATGCAAGACTTTCAAGAAGTATGGTCTTAAAGATAAAAAAAGAACTTTATATAGAGGCTGCTAAATTGACAGGAAGTAAAGATAAAGACATCCTATTTAAATATATTTTACCAAATATGTTAACTCTTATGTTGGTAACTGCAATTTCAGATATAGGAGCATTGATGCTTGAAATTTCTGCATTATCATTTTTAGGCTTTGGAGCTCAACCTCCTATTCCAGAATGGGGAGCAATGCTAAATGAAGGAAGAACATATCTTGCAAAAGCTCCTTGGCTTATGTTATATCCTGGAATGGCAATAGTTATAGTTGTGGTTGTCTTTAATATGCTTGGAGATAATATAAAAGATTTAATTGATATTAAGGAAGAAGATTTTTAAGAAGCAACAAAATTTTAATATATTAACAAAAAAGGAAAGGTGATAATTAATGAAAATTTTTACAAAGAAAAGTTTTGCTTTTCTGATGGCAATTTTAATGATGTTTGCTTTTGTAGCTTGTGGAGGGGATAAAAAAGAAGAAACTTCTAATACAGTAAACGAAAATGGAGAGATTGTTGTAGGTGTTACAAGTTTTGCTGATACTCTTGAACCTACTGAACAATATTTTAGTTGGGTTATAACTCGTTATGGTGTTGGAGAAAACTTAGTTCGTTTTGATGAAAATGGAGAATTAGAACCTGCTCTTGCAGAAGAATGGAAAGTTAGTGATGATAAATTAACTTGGGAATTTAAAATCAGAGATGGAGTTAAATTTTCTAATGGTAATCCTTTAACAGCAGAAGCAGTAAAGTCTTCTTTTGAAAGAACATTTAGAAAAAGTAAAAGAGCTGAAGGATTCTTTAAACCTACTTCAATAGTTGCTGATGGACAAACTTTAAAAATATCTACTGAAAAACCAGTTGCTATTTTACCTCAATGTTTAGCAGATCCTCTATTCTTAATAATAGATACTTCTGATAATGTTGAAGAATATACAACAAATGCTCCTATTTGTACAGGTCCTTATGTATTTAAAGAATTTGTTCCTACTGAATATGCAATAGTTGAAAGAAATGAAAATTATTGGGGTGGAAAACCTGGTCTTGCAAAAGTTAATTTTAAATGTATCAATGACCAAAGTACTCGTGCTTTATCTTTAAAAAGTGGTGAAATTCAAGTTGCATACAATTTAAAAATTGAAAATAAGGCTGACTTTGAAGGACAAGATGATATAAATATTCAAGAATTAAAATCACTTAGATCTACTTATGCTTTTATGAATCAACATGGAGCATTAGGAGATTTAGCACTTCGTCAAGCATTACTTAGAGCTTTAAATAAAAAAGCATATTGTGAAAATCTATTAGGTGGAGCAGCTACTCCTGGAAAAGCACCTATTCCTCCTACATTAGATTTTGGTTTTGATCAACTTGTTGATGAAAATACTTATAATCCTGAAAGTGCAAAAGAAATATTAGCAAAAGCTGGATATAAAGATGTAGATGGTGATGGATTTGTTGAAAAACCAGATGGTTCAAAACTTGATTTAAACTTTGTAATCTATACAAGTAGAGAAGAATTAAAAGTTTATGCACAAGCTGCTCAAGCTAATTTAAAAGATGTTGGTATTAAAGTTACTTTAAAAACTGTTAGCTATGAAACTCTTTTAGATATGAGAGATTCTGGTAATTTTGATTTATTAATTTGGAATGTACTTGCTGCTAATACAGGAGACCCTGAAAAATATCTATATGAAAACTGGGATAGTTCCTCAGCATCTAACCAAGCAGGATACAAAAATGAAAAAGTTGATGAATTATTAGATAAATTAAATGTAGAATTTGATCCAGAAAAGAGAAAAGAATTAGCAATAGAAATTCAACAATTAATAATGAATGATGCTGCAACAGTATTCTTTGGATATGAAACTACTTTCTTATACTCAAATAAAAAAGTACAAAATCTAAAAATGTTCCCAATGGATTATTATTGGTTAACAAAAGATGTTACAGTTACTGAATAGAAGGAGAAAAAATGTTAGAAATTAAAGATTTAACGATACAATATGGAGAAAAAGACGCTGTTGTTGAAAATTTCTCTCTAACTATGCAAAAAGGAGAGATTATAAGTATTGTTGGAGAATCTGGAAGTGGTAAATCTACTGTTCTTCGTTCAATAATAGGTGGACTATTAGGACAGGGGAAAGTTATTTCTGGAGATATAATTTTCAATGGAAAATCACTGTTAAATCTTTCAAATAATGAGTGGCGAGAACTAAGAGGAACAGTTATTTCAATGATTTCTCAAGATTGTGGTGCTACATTAAACCCTATTAGAAAAATAGGCTCTCAATATATTGAATATATAAATGCTCATACTAATTTAAGCAAAGCTGAGGCAGAAAAAAAAGCTCTTTTTATGCTAGAAAAAGTTCGTTTGCCAGAAGTTAAAAATATTATGAACAGTTACCCTTATGAACTCTCTGGTGGTATGAAACAGAGAGTTGGGATTGCTATGGCTCTTACATTTGAGCCAGAACTTATCTTAGCAGATGAGCCTACATCTGCCTTAGATGTTACAACACAAGCTCAAATTGTAAAACAAATGATGGAATTAAGAGATGAATTTAATACTGGTATAATTATAGTTACTCATAATATGGGAGTTGCTGCATATATGGCAGATAAAATTGTAGTTATGCAAAATGGTATAGTTGTTGATAGTGGTACAAGGGAAGAAGTTATAAATAATCCTAAGAGTGATTACACAAAAAAATTGCTTAAAGCAATTCCTGAAATGGATGGTGAGAGATTTGTCTAAAAATAATGAATTAATATTAGAAGCTAGAAACTTAACGAAACAATTTAGAGTTTCTAAAAATAATACTCTGACTGCCTGTGATAATATAAACTTATCTATGTATAAAGGTAAAACATTAGGAATTGTTGGAGAATCTGGTTGTGGAAAATCTACTTTTTTAAGAATGCTTATGAATTTAGAAAAAATTTCAAGTGGGGAAATTTTTTATAAAGGCAAAGATATTAGTAAATTTTCTAAAGATGAAATTTGGAAAAGTAGACAACATATACAAATGGTCTATCAAGACCCTGGGGCTTCTTTTAGTCCAAGGATGAAAGTAATAGATATTTTAACTGAACCACTTATTAACTATGGTAGATTAAAAAAAGAAGATAAGGAAAAAAAGGCTATTGAGCTTCTTAAAATGGTTGACCTACCTGCTGATTTCATTCATAAATATCCTCATAATATGAGTGGGGGGCAAAAGCAAAGAATTGGTATAGCAAGAGCTTTATCATTAGAACCTGAAATTTTAGTCTGTGATGAGGCTACATCAGCTCTTGATGTTTCTATACAAAAAAATATAATTGAGCTTTTAGTAAAATTACAAAAAGAAAGAGATTTATGTATAGTTTTTATCTGTCATGATATTGCACTGATTCAATCTTTTGCTCATGAAATCGCAGTTATGTACTTAGGTAATGTTTTAGAAATTTTACCTGGGGAGAAGTTAAAAGAACAGGCTTATCATCCATATACAAAAGCTCTTTTAAGTTCTTTATTCTCTATTAATATGGACTTTTCAGAAAAAATATCTAGCATTGAAGGAGATGTACCTAGTCCTATTGATCTACCTAGTGGATGTGTATTTCAAGGACGTTGCAAATTTGTGAAAGATAAATGTAAAACACAAAAACCTAATTTAGAAAAAATTGACATAAAACATGAGGTTGCTTGTTATTTTACAAAAGAAATTAATAACTTGTAATAGAAAATAACACCTATAATCCTTATTTCTAAGATTATAGGTGTTATTCAATTTTATTGAAAAATTAGATTAATTTTTTCAAGGACTTCTTCCAATAAGTCTTCCGGTATCTCTTCAATCTTATCATATTTTCTTTCTTCTAAATCAACTGTTCTTAAATGTTCACATAATATTGCACCTTTTATATTTGTTCTTTCATCTAATAATACATGAAATGGAAAATCTTTTATATTGTTTGTTATTGGAAGAATTACTGCTAATTTAAATATTTTATCATTTACACCTATCCCTAAATCTTTTAAAATTTTTTTTGGTAATCTTATTCCTTGGCTATTTCCCCATTTCTGAACTCTTAACACTTCCATATAAACCTCCTTGTATATTTTGTATATCCATAGTATATACTTTTTTATGATACTTGTTAAAAATATATTTTTTAAAAAAATATTTTAACAACTTGTGATGAACGACTTCTTCACTTTGATTAATATATCAGGAGAAATAGCTTTATATAAAAAATACTAGACACATTTCTGCATCTAGTATTCTTATAATATAAAAGGGTATTAATATAATTTTTTAGAACTTGTAATTTAATCTTACTCCATAATTGAAGCTATTTTTCTTATAGCCTTGATATTCAGCTCTAAATGTTACTCCATATGCATTTTCTTTTTCTAAACCTAATTCAGCTCCTACTGCTACTCTTGCTCTTCTTCTTTCTGGTTTAGATAAATCATAATATCCAGTTGAAGCATTTTTCATCTTAGCTTGATTTACACCATGATATAGTTTTGTTACATCATAACTAAATTCTGTATCCACTTTTGTAAATAATTGATGTATTGCTCCTAATGGTAATACATATTTTGTTTCAACACCAACATTTGGAGTTATTACAAAGTAATCTTTACCTTTTACTTCTAATGGTAAACCTTCATTCTTTTCTTTTATTTTAAAGATATGACCATAAGACATGTCAATTCCAGCATATGGTTTTACTGTCCAATTTGTATTTATATCATAGTCATAAGAAAGTGTATTTTTCCAAGATAATTCTGTTGAATAGAAACTTGCCTTATTTTGATAAGTATCTCTTCCTACTTGGCTATTTCTCTTAGTTCTATGAGTGTTTACTGTTAATTCTCCTCTTGTTAACCATTTTAATCCAGCATTGTCATCTTTTTTATTTAATGGAGTTTGATAATGTAATCCTAATTTTCCTGATACTACTCTTTCTTTAGAACCTTTATTAGTATCTCCTTTAAATTCAAAATTACTTCCTACAATACCAGCTGACCAACCATATTTTCCACCATATGTAAATCCTTCTCTATCATTTAAGTATAATATTCCAACTGTCTTATGCTTGTATCCTGAAACTCCTAATGTATTATCTTTATGTTCTCCACCTGTATAAATAACACTAAATTTATTTACATTTCTAGTTTTATTATATGAAGATAGAAGTTCATCATAAGATCTATCAAAAGCACTTTCAACTGTCTTCATTCTTTCTTGAATATTAGAATATACATCTCCACGGATATTTGCAATAGCTTTTGCAAAATCTCCATGTGAACTTATATTATCTAAAGACTTAAATATTGGTGATGATGAAGTAGCGGCTATCTTTGATCTAACATCTTCTAATCCACTAGCTAAATTCTTATATCTTTCACCAGATATTAAACTATTATAAGGAATTCTTACCATAGTTATATCTTTTGTAGTTGTTGTTGTATCATTAGGATCTTTAGATATTTTAGCTATCCAAGATACAGACTTAGATTTAACATCTCCTGAAAATGCTCCTATTCCTTCATCTTTAGTTTTAAATACATCTTTTACAGTAACTTTTTGTACTGAATTACCTTGTGAGAAATTAGGTAATACTTCGGCAACCCCTGAAATAGACTTAGCATCAACTATTACTTTTCCTGTACTAATATCTATAGCCATTCCATCCATATCTAATTTACCATTTTTAATTTTTATTGTTCCTCCATTTATTACCTTACCATTTATTGTAACTACACCTTTATCAGTTACTTTTATTCCTCCAAGTTCAGCACTTGATGTACCTGGTTTATCTTGAGGTTTTGAAGTAGCATCAACAGTTATTGTTCCTTTATTTTCTAATGAAGCTGTTCCAGCTAAATATATTCCTGTTGCTCCATTTGTTACATTAATTGTACCTTGGTTGTTAATTGCTCCACTATATGCTGTGATACCAAATGAAACATTCTTTGGTGTTGCTCCTGCTCCTGTTGCTTTTCCATCAACATTAAGAGTTGAGCCACTTTCTAAAGTGATAGTATCAACTTTTGTACCTGTCATTATACCAATTCCACCATTTTTAACATTTATTGTTGAACCAGTTTTTACTGTTATACTTCCACCATTTGCTGCATAAAGTCCTACTGATAATGGTTTATCAACTGTCATAGTTCCTTTAAAGTTAATATTTGAATTATCTCCAAATATTCCAATAGAGTTTTTATTTGAATCTGGATTAGAATATCCATCAGAACCTATAGTTGTTTCTCCTACTGTAATATTTCCTGTATGATCAATTTTTGTATTTTTACCATAAATACCTACAGCTTCTTTTCCTAAAGTCATATTCATATTACTGTTGATTATACTATCAGCAACTGAGTTTCCTTTATAGTAAATTCCATAACCTTTATCTCCAATACTCATTGTTTGAAGAGCTAGACCTATATTCATAGTACCTTTACCATCTTTATAAACTCCTATTGAATTTTTACCAACACTCATATTTCCAAAAGTTGTTATATGTCCACTACCCTTAGAGTAAACTCCTATTCCATCATTATCAGCCACTGTAACATCTCCATTTTGAACTATATTTGCATCTTCTCCTGCATAAAGTCCTACTGAATTATTAGAGCCAACTGTAATATTTCCTGTTGATGTTAAAGTCTTTCCATTTCCTTTTACAAGTAAACCTACTCCTTTATCTCCTACTGAAACATTTCCATTTGATGTTAAATTATTATTTTCTACATAAACACCAATCGCATCTTTATTAACTGTAAGATTCATCTTGTTATCTACTTCTGCACCTTTTGAATATATTCCAAATCCTTTTTCTGCAACTGTTAAAGTTTTTCCAGCTGCTGTTTCTACTTTTCCAGTACCTTCTTTATAGATACCGACAGAGTCCTTTCCTACTGTTATATCCCCATTAGTTTTTATATCTCCTGCATCTTTTGAGAATATACCTTTACTGTCGTTATCTCCTACTGTTAAATCTCCTCCTAATTCAATTTTAGAATTAGTTGCTTGTATTCCTATTGCTCCATTTGCTCCTACTGCAAGTTTACCAGTTACTTTTGTATCTCCTTTAGTTGCATCAGTATTATCTACATATAGTCCAATACCTTTTTCATCAACAGTCATGTCTCCTGATAATTTAGCACCTGCATCTTTTCCATAGATACCAACTGAATTCTTTCCTATTGTAGCATTACCTATACTTGTTACTGCTCCACCTTTTGAATAAATACCTATTGAAGAATCTCCTGTTGAATCTCCAACATTAAGTGTTCCATTATTTGTAACTGTTCCTGTTGTTTCATTATATATTCCTATATTTTTACTTCCAACAACAGATATTCCTGTTACTGTTAATCCTGCTCCTGTTCCTTGTGCTACAACACCAACTTGTTCAGTTGCACTGGCATCAGTTAATTCAACTGAATTTGTTATATTAACAGTATTTGTCATATTTTCAAAAACATATCCTATTGATTTATTTCCTTTTATTTCACTAACTTTTGCAACAGATGTTACTGCTCCACCTTTTGCATACACTCCAATACCTTCAGCACTCTTAACTTTAATATCAAATTTACTATCTATGCTTCCACCATTTTCTATATATGCTCCTAGTCCTTTTGCTCCATCCACTTCAATAATAGTTGCAGTATCAGCAGTTATTTTTCCACCCTTAGTTCCTAATGCAATACCATTTGCTCCTACTTTTAAAGTTCCTCCACCATTTAGAGCAACTTCTGAGTTATTTCCATCAGCATAAGCTAGAATAGAGCTTCTGTTTGCATCTGATGATTCTAATTTTCCACTAGATAAGTCAAATGTTAATTTTTTATCTTTTACATATAAACCTAAAGAATTTTTACCAACTATAACATCTGTTTTAGAAACATTTCCGTTTACTCCAATAGCAGAAATTCCTATTCCACGACTAGCAACATCAGTTGTATCTCCTATTGTTACCTTATTAGTTGATGATGATGTTACTGTAAAATCACTTCCTCCATCAAAGACTAATCCTTTTGCATTATCTCCTAAAGAAATATCAAAATCTTTAACTTTTGTAGCTGCAAGACTTTCTTTAAAATATGCTCCAACTAATTTATTTTTTGTTCCAGTGATTTTTCCTACAACAAAATCTTGGTTAGTCTTTGCTTTAACTGCTACTATTCCTACTGCTTCATCACCTTCTAAATTAATTTCACCAGCATTATTTAGAGTAGTATTTTCAAGACTACTATCATTAGTTGTATAAATTCCAACTCCTTTAGCTCCTATATTTATTTTTGCTCCAGTTGCATTTTCTATATTTGCACCTTTTCCATAGATTCCAGTAGTTTTTTCACCAGAAGTAGTTTCAATAACTCCTTTATTTATTATATTTACTTTATTTGGACCAACACCACTTTTAACAACTGCTGCTATTCCTGTTGCTTTATCTCCACCTAGTTTAATATGACCATTTGGACTTTCCAAAGTAAGTGTATAGTCTTTACCTGGCATATCATAAATACCATTTATACCTATTCCATTTGCTCCTACTTCTACAAGAGAATTAATACTAGAATTAGCATTTTTAAGTGTTAAGAAACTTCCTGAACCAGTTATATGCAACCCTGTTCCAGTTGTTATAGTTCCTCCATCTTGATATATTGCTTTTCCATCTGTTCCATTAAAATTAATATTTGCAGTACCAGTTTTTCCTAAATCTACTTCTCCACCTTTTAGGTAAACTGCTGTTCCTTTATCTCCTACATTAAAAGTAGTATTTTGAGCAACAAATTTTGAATGTTCAGGAATATAAGCTCCTATTCCACTTCCAACATCAATAGTTCCAGTGTGAGTTACAGTTGAACCTACACCTCCTGCTGCTCCAAGATAGAAACCAATAGTCTTTTCTCCTGTTAATTTAATATCAGTATTTACAGCTTTATTATATCCTGCTTTTGTATAAACACCTATTCCATAATTTTGTCCAACACCATTACCAACTGTTACTTTTGAACCTGATAGAAATTCAGCATTACCTTCGGCATATACTCCTATATGAGCTTTTCCAATAGCTGATGTTATTTGACTTTTAATTTTAGTAGTTCCTGATGCATATAAGGCAACTGTTTTATCTGCCCCTGCTACTGTTGGTGCAATATTAAAATCTACAACAGAATCTTTTGCATACACTCCAACTGCTCCTTCTTTTGTTAAGTTTAAAGTACCTGTATTTTTAATATTACCTTCTTTTGTTCCTTGAAGTGCAAGAGCTATATTTTCAGCAGATATTTTTCCTTTATTTGTAAATTTAGCACTAGCTCCATTTATATATGCACCTATTGCTTTTAAAGGTTCTTCATTTTTTGCAACTATTTCTGCACCAGTATCATTAAGACCTTCTGAATTATCTTCTACAACCATTCCAATAACTTCACCATTGGCATTAATAGTTCCTTTATTAGTAACTTTTGCTGTTTTGCCACTAGTTGCATTTGCAAGCATTCCTACTGATAATCCTGCTTCATCATTAAAATCATAAATATCTATTGTTTTTCCTGTTTCATTTATTGCTTCACCATTTACTACATATACTCCAATACCACTCTTGAAATCTCCATTATTTCCAGATTCACCTAATTGTATTTTTCCTTTATTTCTAAATATAGAACTTCCTGTTATATATGCAGCAACATTATTTTTTCCTTTTTTTATAAGAATTTCTTTATTGTTATTTAATTTTAAGCCATTAGCATATAAAGCAAGTAAATTTTCTCCAGTTGTTACTTCTATGTCAGTATTATGGTCAACTTCATTACCTGTACCTTCATAATATATTCCAGCTGCTGATGTTCCTGCTGTTTTATTTTCAAGTTCTAATTTTCCACCACTTAAATGACTACCTTTAGTTAAATACATACCTGTTCCAGCATTAGTAACTTCAACTTTATGTGTTCCCTCAACAGTAACTGTCCCTTTATTTCCGTAAAGTCCTATTCCAGCATTTTGAGCTTCAATTAATCCACCAGTTCCACTAAGTTTTAAGTTACCATCAGTAAATACTCCAACAGTGCCTTGACCATCAGAAAGAACTTTTAATGTATTTATTATATTATTTTTACTATTATCTACATTTTTTGCATAAATTCCAATAGCTTTTTTTGTTACAGAAACTTTTGCATTGCCATTACTCATATCTACTGTGTTATCTACATAAGTCGATTTACCTTTTACGGCTGTATCTAAGTACATTCCTATTGTTTTTTCATTTCCAGTAGGATCATTTGAAGGACTAACATTAAATATATTTTTTAAAGTTATTTTATTTCCTTTATCTGTTGCTCCTTCACTACCACCTTGAGCAAATAAATAGATATTCCCTTTTTCATGAGCAGAACTAAATGTAAGTGCTGTATCTCTTTCCCAATTAGCACCTGCCAAATACACTCCTATATTATTTTTAGCATTTACATTGCTAAAATCCATTGAAGTTTTATCCTTAATAGTTGCACCATCTGCTCCATATAGACCTATAGTTTTTTCTTTTAAGAACTTTATAGTTCCTTCAGAAGTAATTTCTCCATCTGCTCCACTAGCATAAGCTCCAACAGAATTTTCTCCATTTAATTCAATATTTGTTTTATCTTTTAAACCTATCTTTTTTGTACCAAATAATCCAGTAGAACTTTTACCTAATTTCATAGTATATGTATTTGTTCCATCACCATATAGTAAATCACCTTCTCCTGAAATACCAATACTATTCTCATTCAATGTTACATTTGATTGAACATTTAATTCATTATTTCCTTTTGAATAGTATGCTATTACATTATTAAGTGTTCCTACTGCTACTTCTGTCTTAATTATAGAGTTTGTTCCACGATCAGCAAGTATTCCTACTTTATTTTTAGAATCTTTTGATTGTGTTAAAGTAACTTTGTTTCCAACTAATTTTGAACCACTACCTTTTAAGTAAATACCTACTCCATCATCTCCATTAAAGTCTATAGTTCCTAAATCTTTATTTGCTTCTCCAACTTGAGAATCTTCTGCATAAATTCCTACTGCCTTTTTACCTATTTTTATTTTTCCACCTTCAGGCTTTACATTTACTCCTTTAGCATAAATTCCTACTGCTGTCTTTTCACCTGAATCTCCTACTTCAACAGTTCCTTTATTTGTTACTAAATGACTTGTTACTGTTGTGTCGGTATTGTTATTCATTGCATAGATACCAATAGCATCCTTACCTGACATTTTTATATCTTTTTCATTTGTGATATTAACAGTTCCTTCTCCTAATTTTCCACCAAATTCTTTTACTATTGGATTATGAGAAGCATCTTCTCTATATGCCATTCCTAAGATACCTACTGATTGATCTCCACCTACATCAATAGTTCCTTTATTATCTACTTTAGAACCATTTACTGCATATACTCCTACAGCTTGCTTATTAACTACATTGTTTTCTTTTTCAACTTCTATTTTTGATGTTGCATCTATATTTACTAAACCATAGTTAATAAATGCTCCTATTGCACCTGCTCCTGCATCTGTTCTATCTGCCATTATCTTTGAATTAACTAAATTAATAGCTGTTTCGTCTACACTAGTTGCATTTTTACTTGAATTCATTTCAAAGCCTACAACTTGACCATTAAAATTAGCATTTGCAAAAGCACTGTCTAAAACAGCTTTTATTGTACTTCCATTTGCAGTAGCTTTTAATCTTTGAGCTAAAAATCTATTAAAATATTGATATCCATCTTTCTTAGCTTGGTCAGTATCATCTTTTGTTCCAGATTTATCAAGATTTCCAATAGTTATTTCTCCACCATCTACTGCTGCCACTTTATATTTATTTGATGTACTTCCAGTAAATAAGTTATTTAAAGACCCTAATCCTAAGCCTAATTTAGTTTCTATTTTACTTTTTATACTTGTTTCTATTCCACCAACTGTTGTTAATCCTGTTGCTCTTTTTAAATTAAATGCAATAACATTATCAGAGTGTACTTTTATCTTTGTTCCTGAATTTAATTTTGTTGGTAAAGTTGAAGCTCCTAAATCAACATCAAAAGCTGTTGAACTTCCATGTAAGTTTAATTCAGCATCAGATAAATCTATCTTTCCTGTTCCATCTGAATATACTGCATAACCGTCTCCATTATATTCTAACTTACCTCCAGTAAAATCAATATTAGATTCTGGATTAGAAGGATCTGTATTTTTTCCAACTGAAACAATTCCAGCACTTCCATTTGTAACTTTTAAACTTAATTTTTGAGCATTTATTTTTCCACCATCTTTTGCATAAAGTGCAACTCCTGTAGCTTTTCCTTTGTCAATACCACCAGTAATATCAATATCAGTTTTCCCACTAAGAGCAGTTCTATTTACATTAATAGTTCCATTATCTGTATACATGGCTACTACATTTTTACCTTTGGATTTTATTGATACATCTCCTTCTACAGTAACTTTTCCATTTTTTGAGTAAATTGATACTGAATCAACTGAATCTACAGTAACTTTTCCAGTTATTTTGATATCTTTACCTTCTGCATAGGCTACCATTGCCTCTTTAGCTTCAACATTATTATCTATATCAGATTTTCCTATATTAATATCTCCTGTATAGTCAATTTCACCTCCTGGTAAAGCTGCACTTTCTTTTTTAGCTACAAGTGCTGTATTTCCTATTCCTCCTTTTATACTTATGTTTCCATTTGTAACTGTTAGCTTTCCATTTAATGCTAATATTCCTATACCTTTTTTAGAATGTTTTTCTAAAGTAATATCAGGAACTTGCATTTTAGCATTAGTACTTGCATTTGTATACATTACTCCTATTGCATTGTCTACATAATCTGTTGAGTATTCTGCACCTTCAAAATTTCCATTACTCTTTATATTTTTAGTATTTCCTGTTTGAATATCTGTCCAATTAAAGCCCGCTGTATCATTTCCTTTTTCTCCAATTTTTACACGGACAATAACATTCTTTGCAGGTAAATTTGATATATCCCCTGGTATATATAAGCCTCTTGCCCCATCTGCATATAAATGTACTGGTTTGTTTAGATAAATCCCACTTTCTGGTCTTAGTTTTTGATTCTGATTTACTACAACACCACTACTATTTATTCCATATAAATTTATTTCTCCATCATTTACAAATGCTGTTCTTACATGTTTTTGATATCCATTTGAGCCATTATGTCCATTACTAGTAAAATACATAGCAATTGCTTCTGATCCATATAAATTAATTTTACCATTTGTTCCATTTCCATAAATCCATCTTTGGTCAGAACTAGTATCTGGTGTATTAAAATATACTACTTGCTTTTTACTTCCATCTTTACCATCTGTTCCATTTTCTCCTCCAGTAAGATTTAATCCTGTTATTGTTCCTTCATTATTAAACACACTTAATCTAGTTCCACCGATAGTTGTTGTTGCTTGATATCTTGTCTCACTGTTTCCTAAATAAATATTACCTTTATTATTATGTAAATTAATTCCATTTGCTCCGTCACCATTGTCTTTTAAACCTGATAATGTTTTATAAGAATTAATTCTATTATAAAGATCTGCTCCTAAAACTCCTCCAGCATTTAATTTATCTAAATTTTGTTGAGATTGGTTAGCTGTTTCCATATAAATTAACTGACTTCCACCTTGTCCAAACCAAGAAATTTCAACTCCAGATGCCCATTGCATAAAAGCTGAATTTCTTATTCCAAAGAAATAATTTCTTGATAATGAATGAAATTGATTTGTTGCTGGAATTGTCCCAGTAGGATTTCCTTTAACAAGAGTAGATGATGTTGCTGAATAACCACCTTCACCTTGATATCCTTGTATATAAGCTCCTGATCCTGATGTAGCCTTAAATTTACCAGCTGTTATTGATATTTGGTCTATCATTGTAGCACCATTTCCACCACCCCAATAATCATATACATCCTGAATACTACTTCCAAATCCTGGATACTCAATTTCTTCTGGAATTTTTATTTTAGGTAAAGTTACAACTGGTGCTTCAGGAGGTGTAATTAATCTTGGTATAAACCCAGCTGGTGTAGCAGGTGGTTGTACTCCTGGTGCATTTATTGTTGGTGCTGCTGCTACTTCTGGTGTACTTGGAGTTACATTCACTTCTGACACTGCTGCAACTGTTATCCCTTGCAATGTTGGAACTGTACTTGGTGTAGTTACACTTAGATTTGGTTCATTAGGAGCTTCCATTTCACCTATTGCAACTTCTTCAGGAGCTGTCAATGTTATTTCTCCCACTTCAATTGTTGGTGGAGTAACAACTGGAGCTGTTATATCTTTCTTTACTACTGTTTTTTCAACTATCGTTTTCTCAGCTACTGCTTTTGGTGTTATATTTGCTCCAAAATCTATACTATCAACAAATTCCAATGGATTTTTTACTACTCCATATTCTCCATACCATTTTCCATTATAAAATTGACCATAGTTCATAGTACTTCCATTAGAAGCAGAATATTCAGGTCCATTGAAATTACTTTCTGTTTTATTTTTATTTTTACTATAATTTCCCCAATTTACAAAGAAGAACACTTGATTTGATTTTTCTAATGGTTTTACCCAAAATTGTCCTCTTTGTGTTAACTTCTTTATTTTTAAATCTATATCTTTCATGCTTTCTTCAGCTTCTTTCAGCATTTGAGATACATTTTCCTGTTCTTTTTCTATTTTTACTTTTAATTCTGTTCTTAATGGGGCTTGTACTGCTTCATCAGCATAAGAAAAACCACCATTTATTAAAAATGTTACCAATAGTGCTACTGAATAACTTAATCTTTTATTGTTTTTTAAAAAACTTTTTAAACAATTTTCAACTTTTTTATAATCTTTCATATTTCCCCCCTCTTATCTTAGACCTGCATTATTTAGTTTTTCTAATTTTTCTAATTTTTCTTGATATGCTTTTAATTGTGCTTTCTTTTCTTGATACTGTTGCACATCTGCTTGTAGGGCATTCATTTCATCTGAAATTCTTGTCATTTCATATTCCATTATTTCCCCTCTTGTCATTCCTTTATGTGATTTCTTATCTTGCTCAACAACTGTTTGTTCTTCTTCAACTGCTACTTCTTCACCTTTATCATTTATAACTACCTGCTCCTCAACTTTTACTTCCTCTTTTATCTCTTCTTTTTTCTTATCTGCTTCCTTTAATAGTCTCGATATTTGAGCTTCTTTACTTTCATCTACATTTGTATTATTATTAGTACAAGCAAGTATTAATAAAGATAATAGTATTAATAATATTCTTTTCAAAATCTTCCCCTCCTTTTATTTTTCTTCTGTAATATTTTTCAACGCCTCTTCAACTTTTGCCTTTGTTTCTCCAACATCTAATTCTTCTTGTCTTGCTTTTTTAGCTGTTTCTAACATAGCATCTATTTTTTCTTTTGCCTTATCTACTCTATAAATCATTTTTTCATCAGCAGTCATATTCTTTACTCTTTCTGCTTCTAGCTTTGCTTCACCTTCTTGCATTTTACTATCTTCTTCTACAACTGTTTCTTCAGCATTTTCAGCTTCTGTCATTTGCATTGCTTTGACTTCCTCTACCTTTGCCTTTTCTTTGTCCTGCTTTTCATAATATTCTCTTTTTTCTTCCAATATTTTCATAGCATCTCTATCTTCATTGTTTGTTGTGTTATTACTGCATGCAACTAAAGATGCTATACTTAGAGAAATTAACAACATTTCTTTTATTTTCATTTCTCACCCTCCTATCTTATTTTTTGAATTTTTTCAAAATTACTTACTATTTCACTGTTTTCAGCTATTTTTTCATTTATTTGACTTAAATATTTTGAATAATCTTTTACTAAACCATCAAAAGTATCTTTAAAGAATTTTGTTTTTCTTTCTTCTGGAGCTGCTTCAAGTTTTTCTTCAATACTTGCTTTTAACTTCTCTAGCTCAACATTTTGAGCTGCTGCTCTTTCTGAAAGTTCTCTTTCCTTTTGAAAACGAGCCTCTTCTTCCTTTACTAAATTATCATACTCTGCATTAAGTCCTTTTAACTCAGAGATAATTTCATCATTTGCAAATATCCCAATAGAAGATAAAACAAATAATGTTAAAATAAATTTTTTCATAATAAACTCACCCTCCTTAAAAATATTCATCTAATATTCATTTTGGCATGATATATTATATCATTTTTTCCCCTCCCCTTCAATAAAAATAATTAATATATTTTTCTGTTTCCTTTTTCTGGAGAGAACTTACAAAAAAAGAGTGTCTGTTTAAGACACTCTTAAAATTATTTTATCTTCAGGTTTTTCTGTTGCCTGCCAACTGTCAAATTCTTCAATACTATTTTAATAAATACTTATAGTTTTAAAATTGTATTAATTAAAAGTGGAATCATAAATGAAGTTGAAATTGCAGATAAGCTAAGAGCTAATCCACTCATTGCTCCTTCTACTTCTCCCATTTCTATTGCTTTTGCTGTTCCAACAGCATGGCTTGCTGTTCCCATTGCTAAACCTTTAGCTACTCGAGATTTCATAAATTTAGTAACTACTGGAGCAATAACAGCACCTATGATACCTGTTGATACTGTCATCATAGGTATTAAAGATTCTTGCCAACCAAACTTTGAAGCAATATCAAGTGCAATAGCTGTTGTTACTGATTTTGGTAAAGTTGCACGGAAAATATCATCAGGAAGTCCAAAAACTTTTCCTAATATATATAAAATAATAATTGAAAAAGTACTTCCTAAAACAGTTGAAACAAGAATAGGGAACCAGTTTCTTTTTAAAATTTGGAATTGTTCATATAAAGCAACTCCTATTATAACACTTTCAACAGGACTTATAAATATTTTTATAATACTTCCACCTTTATCATAAGCTTCAAATGGAATATTTAAAACCATTAAAAATACTATTGTTAATATAATTCCTATTAAAAGAGGATTACAAAATATAGATTTTGTTTTTGAAAAGAAATACTTTCCAATTTCATAAGCTATTAAAGATAACACTATCCCAAAGAATGGGCTAAAAAGAATTTTTTGTATTATATCATTCATTTTTACCCTCCTTTTTATCTTTACCTCCTAGTATTTTTTCTTGAGCACCTATGATAATGTCAGCTAACACTCCTGTAACTAACATAATCAAGATTGTACTAATTATCATAATAACTAACACTTTAATATAATCCATTACTGGACGAGAGTTTAACTGTGTCATAATTCCTACTCCAACAGGAAGAAAAAGAAAAGCTAAATGTTTTTTACAACTTGCCAAAGCCTCTTTAAAATAATCTGCCTTTACAACTTTAAATTCCAAAAGCAAAAATAATATTATAGATGCAATAATTGTTTTTGGAATGGGAAAAGAAATAAGGTCACTAACAAATTGCCCTACAAGAGCAAGTGCTAAAATTATAATCCATTGTCCCATACAATCTGCCTCCTAATTATAGAATAATTTCTAAGATTTTATTTTTTTAATTTCTTCTATCATAATTGGTATTATATCCATAACATTTCCTACAATTCCAACATCTGCAACCTCAAAAATAGGTGCATCTTCATCTTTATTTATTGCTACAATATAATTTGAACCCATTATACCAGATACATGTTGAGTTGCTCCTGATATACCACAGGCAATATATAATTTTGGTGCAACAATTTTTCCAGATTGTCCAACTTGGTGAGAACGAGGTATCCATTCATCTTCTGTTGCAGGTCTTGTTGCTCCAACAACTCCACCACATACTTCAGCTAATTGTTTTACTAGCTCAAAGTTTTCTTTGCTTCCCATACCTCTACCACCAGCAACTATAACTTCTGCTTCTTCTAAATTGACTGATTCAGATATTTCTTGAACTATCTCTGCTATTTTTGTAAATAGATTTTTTTCAGCTGCTTTTTCTTTTGTAACTTCTCCAGAAGCACCTTCAAATACTTCTTTCTTACAAGCTCCTGAACGAACTGCAACAACTAATGTTTTATCTATTTCAAAAGTTACTTCTTTTAGGATATTTCCACCATACATTGGCAATGTCATTAAATATTTATCATTTTCATATTTTACTGCTACTACATCAACAAAAGCAGGTACTTTTATTTTACTTGCCACTATATTAGCTAAATCTTTTCCATTTAAAGTAGAACCTAAGAAAATAACAGAAGGATTATATTTCTCCTTTGCTCCTATTAATGCATTTCCAGTAGCTTCTAATTCTTTCTTATCTTCTTCTAAGTATAGAACTTCATCTGCCCCATACTCAAAACATTTTTTAGCCACTTCATCTAAATTTTCTCCAACTAAAACAGCAATAACTTTTTTATTATTTTCTTTTGAAACTTTTTTAGCTAATGCTAGAGCTTCTAAAGATACAACAACAGGAGAGTTATCAACTGTTTCTATATATACCATTATATTTCTTTCCATCTTATAACCTCCCTAAAATACTTTTGCTTCCAACATTTTTTGAATAGCTTGTGCAACTATTTCTTCAGCAGTTCCAGCTTTTATTTTTACTCCAGCTTGTCTTTTTGGAGGTGAGAATAATTGAACTTCTTTTACTGGACTCTCATTAGCAATTTCAACTGAAATTTCAGTTATTTCTTTTTTTCTAGCTGCCATTTTACTTTTTATTGTTGGATAACGAGGTTCATAATTAGGTTTATTTACAGTTACTACACAAGGAGAAGCTAACTCAACTTTTTCATAACCAGTTTCTGTTTCTTTTTTAGCAATTACTTTTCCAGTTTCTGTATCTATATCAACTAGATTAGTTACTACTCCATAATTTAATTCATCTGCTAGCATAATTCCAACTTGCCCAGTTGCAAAGTCAGTAGTTTCTTTTCCACAGAAAATAATATCAAATTTCTTTCCTCTTTTAGCTT
>ERZ772807.731-NODE-731-length-19611-cov-5.849202_pt1 | contig 19611 bp, 6 predicted proteins | sample MGYA00511472_ERZ772807 | MGnify/ENA primary metagenome ERZ772807 (study PRJEB29015, sample SAMEA2737947) | human oral metagenome | biome: human oral; feature: human-associated habitat; material: dental | place: China | collected 2039 ...
TCGTCTTTTGTTCGTCTTTTGTTCGTCTTTTGTTCGTCTTTTGTTCGTCTTTCCTATAAGCTTCTCCCAAATTAACCATTAATCATTAACCATTAATCATTAAATAAGGCTTTCTATAAGCTCTCTAAATCTACATTATTTTATTTCCCCTCCCCCATTTGCTAATTTGCTAATTAACCCATTTACTAATTTTATCCGCTTGTGTGGCTTGCACCTGCCCGTGCGGCTCGCACCTCACACCGTCATTGATTGGGTATTATTGGTATTTCTAGCATTTCTGATATTAATCAGTTTTATTGACATTTTTGGTATTATGGTATTAATTCAGTTTCAATTCGTATCTTTGCAAAGTAATTATAAACTTTTGTACCAATGAAAACATTCTATGCGGTTGCTATTATTGGAATTATGCTATTGGGCATAGCCCATTCAGCACTTAGTTTCAAGAAATACGACCAACTTTCGGCAGAAGCCTTTTGGTTTTTCAGTGCAGGGTTAGCCCTTATCTTTGCCGGTTTAGCCAATGGCTTACACTATCAGTTACAACTGCCTATTACTTTTCGTTATGTACTTGCTATAAACGTGCTATTAGTACTTTTTACAGTATTTTTAGCAATAAAAGTACCTGCTCCCACTACTCTTTTAGTAGCGATATTCTCAGCACTACTTTGCATAGCAATTTTACTAAACAAATAGATAGGCAAGTTATTGTATTCATAACTCAATTACGATGAGTTTAATAAAAAAAGAGCTGTTCAACAATGAACAGCTCTTTTTATCCGCTCTGTGTGAGACTTTAAAAAAAATGAAGCTCTATTTTCTTTTAATTTGTAACTAATTTTTATTTCAAATCTGTCGTTTGCGACACTTCTTTTTAGAACAAAATTTCATTAAATCTTATACTTACCTTAAGGCTTATAAATAACTTTACCATTAGAAATAGACCCAAGCTCATAAATGATAATATAGAATCCTTTTGCGTATCTCGACATATTAAAATCTAAGCTTTTGCCGAAATCTAAATCTCCTTGTAAAATTCTCTTACCCGAAAAGTCAAATACTTTAACTCCAATTTTATCTAAATTATCGCGATTATTTAAGTAGTATAATACTTTTTGGAGCTCTTTATCGTTTAACTCTTTTCCTGAATATTTAGCGTCCAACCATTGCTGTAAATCCTCTGTTTGAACACGCAAAGTCGAAGTCCTATTCGTGAAAAATTCATATACAGGAATATCTTCATTTGTGCTTTTAACGGGACTATTATAAGCAGAAGCCGACCTAAATGAAGTTTGGTGTATTGCTCCGTAATAGCGGGCTATAGTATTAGACCATTTTGTAGGGGTACCACAGTCTGATATATATCTCATTTTCGTTTCCACAACAAGAGGATCAGCAGTATATCGTTTAGCTACAAATTCCTCTTCCCTATTTGTACCTCTAAATTCAAAATTGTCCTTGGGGTCTTTGTAAACAATAGTATTTTTCCACTCTACTTTTATTGACGCTCCTCCCATATAATCATCCAATATTACGTGTTTTATTATTTTTGGGGAACCATCACAACACGGAGTACCATAAGGTGATTGTGGGTGATTTTTGATAGTATATTGAGCGTTAGCCCAATTTCCTTGGTATCTCACGTAAACCTCTTTTTCAAAAGATTTTACAGTGCCATCTTTATAAGTTACAACAGCTTTAATAGTTCTATTTCCATCCCAATAGGTACCTCTAAACACACAACTTTTAGTACCTTGTCCTGAAACAATTTCCAATCTATATTCAGGATCTTCCCATTTAATAGTAGCATCATTAGGGATAGGAGCTATTAACTCAAAAGTAGCATCTGTTCTCAAGCAAAATTCATCAGGGCCTGCAATAGTGGCTTTCTGCAAAGCCTTATAAGCATCTACCAACCCATAACCCATCTCATTGTTCCAAGTGCCATTAGGACGAGTATAAGTGTTTTGGTAGTTATAACCTCCTACTTTTTGTGCGGTTTGTTCTATGATATCAGCTACTTGTTTAACTGTTAAATCAGGATTTACTGAGAGTATTAAGGCAGCTACTCCTGCTACGTGAGGACAAGCTGAAGAGGTACCATTAAAGCAATTAGTATAATCTTTATCTGAAAAATCTGAAGTTAGTTTAGTACCTCCTGCCTCTCTATGTATAAATACTTTAGGATTATATCCATTATCTCCTTGCAAATCTGTAGTAGCAATAAGAACTCCTGGTGCCATCACATCTAATTCTTTTCCATAACAACTCCCCCATTGTTCTGTATCACAAGAAGAAGGATTCTTTCTTTCCCCACAAGGACTCATAGCTCCTACTGCTATAATATCAGGATTACTATTGGCTGGATATTGCACTTCATTATTACTATTCCCTGTTGCGAAAACTACTACACAACCTTTCCCATTACGCCCTTTTGTTAAAGCATTTGTGATAGCATTATCAACATAACTATTAGGGAGACCTCCCCAAGAATTACTAATAATATCAGCTCCATTTTGCCAAGCCCAATTAATCCCTTCTGATATTTTCATATTTCCGTTAATTATTCCATAAACACCTAAAGGATAACTAATAGACATTAATGTAGATTCAGGAGCAACTCCTGTTATTCCAACTTCATTATCTACAGCCCCTATAATTCCAGCACAAGCAGTTCCGTGGGGGTCCCCAAACAGTACTTGGAGAACTTCCTTTTTCCGTATCATAACTTAGAGAGAAGATATTATCTTTTAAATCGGGGTGATTCAATTCTATACCGTGATCAACTACAGCTACTTTTACACCTTTCCCTTTTGAAATTCTCCAAGCTTGTAATGCCTTAATATCGATCTCTTTTCTCCCTCCATACTGTCCTGTATTATTCAACCCCCATTGTTTATCTGTAAATTTATTGGTATCTAAAAGTCTATTGCCTCCAATGAAATCAGGTTCAGCAGTTTCAAAATATTTAGATTCGTAAAATATATTTGCTAATTCTAAGGTATTGTAGATATTTTCTTTTGTTCTCGATAAAGTATACCAAAGAGGCATATATTTATCTTGCATTACCACTCTACATTTATACTTTTCGGCATACTCATAAAGTATTGAAATATCAGATGCCCTTCTGAGTTTTACATAAAAGTAGTTTGAAAGACCTATTTTGTCGTTACCTTTTGTTTTAAAGAGAGGAGAAACAGATAAAATATCAGGATTTGATTTTAATACATTTACTCTATCCTGATAGGTTTGCATTGAAACATCATCACCTATTTTGACTTCTCCTAAATATATTCCTTCACTAAGGGCAGGCCTTCCTTGTATAGAAACATTATTAGGTAATTTAGACACACTCATTTCTTTTGACGAAATAAGAAGGTAGTCCTTATTTAACTCAAGAGCTATTTTTTTACCTTTATAGTAATAAAAATACTCATTAACAGTTTGCCCAATTAAAAATATCGGCAAAAAGAAACTTAATAGTAATATATATCTTTTCATCTTTATTATTTTTCTGGAAAATTAACCTTTATATTGGCATTGTTAGGTAGTTTCTTCACTATAATACCATAATAAAGTACTCTTGGCTGAGTAAAAAATGTATCCGAAAGACCAACTTCGAGAGTATACTCATTATTCCCTTTTTTTCTAAAATCGTAAGATTTCACCCCATAAGTATGAACAAAAAACTTACTTCCTAATAAAACAGTCTGTGTAGAAAAATCTATTTCTTTAAAAATAGTTCTTTCTCCTAGATTCTGATTAGGAAACAAATCTTGTAATTCTTTCCTACTCTGGATTACTTTTAGAGTATCTTTCTCAAGATTAATTCCCAAGAGTTGCTCTTGAGGAATTTCTCTTACAATCACAGCCTCAGGAGAAGTATCCTTGTCTGCTTTTGAGCAACCGCACCCCACTATCACCAATAGCAGTAGTGCTAAAAATGTTTTGATTTTCATAGTTATATTGCTTTTAAAGTTTTATGCTACAAAGTTACGAAAAAATTTGTTATAATATATTGTATTTTACAGAAATCTTTGTTGGGTTATCTATTTTATGATTTACAGCTGTATTTTTATTGTTCTTAAAATCCAGTGGCAAAGGTGAGCAATCCACAAAACACTTGTCTGCTGTTCTAAAATACTCTCCATTCCTCTGAAAGGTCTCCAAGCAATCAAGCCTCTTTAATCAATTTGTCTTAAAAAGCTAAGCCTCTACTTGTTTGATTTTTATAGATTGTAAGATTTTTAAGGCTTTAGCCTTACTCTTTTTACGCTGAACTCTCATAATAAATTAAAAAAAGAGCTGTTCATTGCTGAACAGCTCTTTTTAGTTATGAAAACTATTAACGATTATCGGTATAATGTAAAGTTGCCGTAGAACTCACGTTTGTCGTATAATTCATCGTTCACCTCAATGATATACCAGTAGTCACCAGCTGGTAAGCTACGACCGTCGTAATTACCATCCCAACCCTCTCCTGATTTGAGCAGAGCTACACGTCTACCATAGCGGTCGAAGATGTAGAAGCGAGCATTCACGTTGTTGTCTAAGTTTTTAGGTTTCCAAACATCGTTAATTCCATCGCCATCTGGGGTGAAGAAGTTCGGTACTTCAATGTCAAGATATTCTTTTTCTATCGTCATTGTACGTACACAACCTTGTGCATCTTCCACCTTCACTTCTATGATTTTAATGCGTCTGCCATTATCTATTCGTTCAGGGTCATTATGCTTGATTTTGTATACACGGTTATCGCCACTATCTACTCCGTTGAAGTAGTAAGTATAGCCCTTCACTGTGCTAGTTACCCCTCCTGTAGCTATCACTTCTATCGTATTGAGGGTAGTGTTGGTTACCTGACTCAATACAAGCGGAGTGATTTGGTCTACCGTAAAGGTCTTGCTTGTTGTACAATATCCTGTGATAGGAGCTACCGCAGTGTAATGTATATGAATAGTTTGAGTGCGGGTTGTTCTATCAAAGTTATCGATATAAGCTATATTACCTACCGTACGAGTAAAGGCTGTACGACTTGCCGTACCGTTAAGACTATAAGTTATCTTAGAGTAATCTACTTCTGTATTTCTGAAACGTACTATCAAATGGTCTACATAGTTATTAGTATTCATTTCACAAGTACCTTCTTGTTCTACATAGCTTATAGCTATATCAGGGAACTCTTCTACAGTAAAGCTGAGTGTCTTAGTCATCGTACACTTATTAGTATCTTGTATCACTACTTGATAATAAGTGTTCTTAGGTGATGGAGCTAATCCTGAGAACGTTTCTGATGAACCTGCTGTCACTCCTGAGCGTCCGTCTATCTTTTGGTTATTATCAGCTCTCACAATATTCACTGTATAAGAACCTGTACCGCCTGCGATATTGTGAACTGTTACACTTCCTCCATTCTCACCATAGCAAGTAAAGAAGGTTGAGTTAGTCACATCAATATCAGCAGTAATAGGTTGCGGATTCGTAAAGGTATAACTTCCTGCTACGGTTACTGAACAGTTCTTAGCATCTACTATATCCACACGGTAAGTACCTGGTTTAATACCTGTAAAGGTTGCTTCACCTTCATTAGTAGCTATTTCAGGTAAATCACTGCCCGTTGCCGATGTTCTCACTAAAATATAGTGATAAGGACGTGCTCCTCCTGTTACACCTGTTACTTTAAGAGTACCGTCATTAGCATCAATACAAGTGATTGGGGTTGTGGTTACTGAAATAGTAGAGGTATTGATACCACTATATGGGTCAATAGTAACACTCAAAGTACCTGTAGCGGTTGCACAGCCTAAGGCATCAGTTACTGATATAATATAGCTACCTGCGTCTAAGCCACCAAACTCAATTCCTGGAGCACCTGCTCTCACATTAGTTTGTACGTGTGGAGTACCACCTCCTACAGGAGTAAGTGTTACAGTAAAGGTTTCTTGACCTCCTACTACTGTTAAGGCTGCTACCCCGTTCTTATTAGCACAATCGACAGATACTTTTTGTCGAGCATCTCTCACTTCTATCTCAGCAGGGTTAGAAGGAATAGTAAAGCGTGTTTTCGGTACTTTACATCCTACTCCATTCACTGTTACTTCAATATCATATGAACCACCTTTCAAGTTCACAGTAAAGCTACGTGTACCTGCTGGTATCGTTGCCGAAGTAGAAGTAGCTACTGTAGCTCCCACTGAGGTAATGGTATAAGTATATCCATTTGTTGATTGATCGCCGTTAGAAAGGTCTGTATCCACTAATCCGAGTGTGATAGAACCATTGTCGTTATGGCAAACCGCTCTCACTGGGTTAGTTGATTCTATCGCAAAAGTATTAGGCTGTCTAATACTGTGTACCCCTGTAATGCTACAACTAGTACGTTCGTTAATTACTTCTATTGTATAATTGCTATTACCAAAGCCACTTGAACCTGTAAGTGGTACACTAAGGGTAGTAGCAGTAGTAGAAGTAATAGCCACAAAGCCATTATCAGTACCTCGGATAGTATAGCGCAATGGAGTGCCTGCTATATAAGTAGGCGTTACCGTTAAGCTAATATTTATCACTTCATCTACCACACAAGTTACTGAGGTAGTTGTGGTGATGCTCATTGAGGTAAGAGCAAAGGCAGGAGCTACTGTTACGCTGGCGGTATTAGTACTGCAAGTGCCCGAAGCGTCTTTTATGCTTACGTAGAAGCTACCTCCATTAAGGTTTGTTAAGGTGTACTCAGTACCTGTGCCTAAACTATTACCTGCTCCGTCAAAGAACTCAGTAGTATAAGGAGGTATACCTCCTCGTATCTTAGTTACATCTACACTTACTTTTGGTGTAGTCATTCCTGCACCTCCCTCACATACATATTGAGTAGCTGAAAGAACATCTGCATCAAAGCTCAAAGGCTCTGGTGAAGTAAGTATTGTTTCTACCATTGCGGTACACCCCGTACTATTAGTAACGGTTATTTGGTATCTTACCCCTTGCGTAGTACCTCGTAGCTGTGTAAAGGTAGCATTATGAGTTCCTGCGGTTGAAGGCGTAGTAGTTACCGTTACGTTGCTACCATCGGTTAAGTCTATGGCACTTGTAATTCTAAATGTATAGGTATCAGGGTCGGTAGGGATAGCTACGTCTATGCTTCCTGTTGGGGTAGCTGTGAGACCTAAGTTACATTTTTCGTTATAAGCTTGAGTTACTATGGTCGATGGGTCGATAGGTGTTGGGTCTACCACTTGAACTTCTTTCACGATAGGACAATCGCGTGTTTCAGCATCAAATATACTGATGCGGTAGGTAGCAGCCTCAGTTGGGTTGGTAATAGTTACTACACCACCTGCTGGCAAGGCTACATTCTCTCTAATAATTTCACCTGCTAACGAACCGTTATCTAAACGCTCTAAGGTATAGTTGTATACACCTGTACCTCCACTGGCTACTACGGTTATTTCAGCCGTAGGTGTAGCACACGTTTTTACTTTGCTTACGGTAGCCGTAGCTGTGATGATAGCCGTAGTACTGAATGTTGTACTAGTAGCACAACCATTCACATCTTTCACAACGATAGTGTGATTTATTAATGGGCTTACTTCTACCTCAAAGGCTTGATTAGCTATTGTCCAAACCACAGGCTGATCAGCACTACCATCTAAGGTGTAATAGTGGTTACCTTGACCTATCTGGTTGAGGGTCACTCTCACTGGTATCTTACCTGTTATATTGTTGTAGGCTTGGCAATTCAAGGCTGTAACATCCGATATACTTGGTACATCAAACATTCCTATGGTTACAGCAGCGTGCTGTATACAGCCATAAGCATCGCTTACATATACATCCCAGTTACCTGCTGGCAAGTTGATGTAAGTAGAAGCTTGCGTAGTGCCTGTCATTACCGCTGGGTTATAAGCTCCACCTGCGGTTACATAACCGTAAGTATAGCTTGCAGTACCTCCTTTAATATTCAACCACGCTTGACCAAGTGTACTACAAGAGGCTTTCTGAGTAGCTATAGTAGATACTTGTAATGCTACCGCTGAGCGTTTTACTTCAAATGGGAAGGCTTTCACGCAACCTGTATTTTCAGTAAACTCAATATAGTATTTACCTGCTGGCAAGTTACTATTGGTGTTTTGTGTGGTATGGAACGGAGCTGTTACACTTCCTCCTGCACCTACTTGTTGGTGATTATCTTCTCTGAATATCTTCCAAGTAATAGCTGTTGTGCTACCTTGGAAACCTGTTAAGGTATAGCTTACTGTACCGTCATTACCTCCTGCACATTTCACATTGGCTACTTGTAAGGTAGCACCTAATGTAGAAGCCGTAGGCACTGGCATAGTAGCTTGTTGAGTATATCTACAACCTGTTGTGATGTTGTACACCACAAAGGTATATTGAACACCAGGTGTTAAGTTTGGTATTGTCACAGCTACTCCTGTACCAGAAGCAGTTCCTTTATACCAAGTATCAGTACCTCCATTGAGGTTAGTGGTCGTTACTTGTGTTGCTGTTGATGCATTTGGTGGATTTACAATTCCTGGGCGATATACAGCAAAGTAAGCATTGGTAGTTGCACTGAATGTAGTGCCATTACTTGCCTTTATAACCATACTACTTGTTGTTGTACAACTTGTAGGCGTTTCAGCAGTGATAGACATTACATTAGAATTAGGATTAATTACAGTGCTAAGTTTAGTTTCACAACTATTAGCATCAGTAATGGTAATATCATAATTACCATAATCCAAACCAGTGAACTCTGTTGGCATATTATTAGAAGCGGTTAAAGTATGTGTACTTTCATAACCGTTCAAGTTATTTCTCAAATGTACTGCAAAAGGTGGAGTACCTCCTCCATTAACAAGAGTTACAGTGATAGCCGCTAAATCAGCTGATGATGATGTACAGCCCATTTGTTTAGTAACCGTAGCAGTAGCAGTAAGCTGTGGTACTGCTCCTACAGTAAAGGTTTGAGAAGCCACACAACCACGATTATCGGTTAATTCAGCTACATAGTTACCTTGTGCTAAAGCAGTAGCTGATTGTACAGTTCCTCCAGTATCTTTAATCACTAAGGTATATGAAGCAGTACCTACATAGTAATCATTTGGTGTAATTGTTACTGAACCATTCGCTTTTCCACAAGTAGCTTTGGTAGTAGTGAACGGTTTCAAGAAGCGAGGTGAATCGCTTAATAAAGTGATGTAACGTTCAGCAGTACATTCGCTACCGTCAGGTTTATAGGTTACTTGGAATCTAATAACAGTAGTAGTGGCTACACTCACTGCTACAGTAGCTTGTGAAGGAGCCGTAGCTATGGTAGTATAAGTTACACCATTATCTACACTGTATTTAAATTCTTTCATTGCTGTTGGGATACCGCCTTGTGCTGTAAGGGTGTAGGTTACACTACCTCCTTTACAATCAGCATACTGTTGGGTAGTAGGCGATACCTGTAATGTCAATGAGTCGTATACTTGGGTAGTAACAGTAGTACTACAACCAAATCCATCAGTCATAACAAAGGTATGGTTTCCTGCTGGCAAAGCATCAGGATATACATAGCTATTAGTGTTGAATGAATAGATAGCTCCTCCCACACGTTGTACTTTATAATTACCATTACCACTGAGCATTGTAATAACTACTTTCTTCTCATCACCTGTTCTATAACAGTAAGATTGAGGTTCGGCAGTCGCTGAAATAGTAGCTTTATCTTCAATCTCAAAAGTAGTTTCTGTTTTACATCCATTAGCATCAGTTACTACTAAACTATAGGTTCCTGCTACAAGGTTATTAAACTCATAAGGGTTAGGTGTTTTAGCAGCTGGCTGTGGAGCACTTAAAGTACCTGTTACCAATCCCACTTGATACTGATAACCTGGTGTACCTCCAGTAGCCGATACTTTTACTTTAGCCTTTCCTCCATTGTAACAAGTTATTTTCTCCATTACTACGGCAGTAGGTACAATAGAGATAGGTTCTCCTATCTTGTAACCCGTTTGTAAGGTAGTAATACAGTTTGGATTATTAGCATCTTGTACAGCTACTACACCGTTTTGAGTAGCACTTAATCCTGTAATGGTAAAGACTCCTTGTGCGTCAAGGGTAGTCGTAGTCCAAACTGCTTGGTGAGGGTCAATAGAATATTTAACAGTATTAGAAGCTGGATTTATCACTCTAATACGCACTTGTCCGTCACTAGCTCCTTTACAGCTTACATTCTTCTCAGCACCATATTTCTCAATACGCATTTGCTTGAATTTCTCAATATTCACTAATTGAGAAACTTGTGAAGCACAATATCGTGTAGCTTGCGCTACTTTAATATTATCCACAGCATAATCATTGCCTAAGTTACCATAACTTGCGGCAGCTGTATTTACAATCTTAACGATAAGAGTACCATCGGTAAGACCTGTTAATTCAGCTTCGGTAAAGGTAACACTTACATTCTTCCAGCTTGTAGCATTCACAGTACCTACATTCTTGCCACGAAGCAGTGCTCCATCGCTCTTGTGTAATTCTACACTGAAACGAGGTGCTACTCCTGAGGTACTTGAAATAAGATTCAAGGCATCAAAACTTACAGTTATAGGAGTAAGAGCAGTTGCTCCTGTAATGCGTTTTTCATACACTAATTCGCTACTACCATTTCCTGCAATAGCCAAATAACGTCCTCCCGAAGGGTCAGTAGGTGATGGTACCCAAGAAGCATTAGTACCTACTTGTTTAGTAACTACATAATTACCATCAGCCAAGTCACCATCAGTCTTACACACTAAACCTGTAGTGGCTCCTGATAAGCACTCATTAGCACCTTTGCCAAAATCTTCTACGTATAATACATTAGGCGTAGTAGCTGTATTCAAAGTCTTATAGTACACAGTAATAGAGTGCGTACCTGGCGCTAACCATCTACTGAAAGTATTACCTGCGATAGCTATTTTACCACTACCATCTATACTGTATTCATAAGTTTGACTAGTAGTTGAAGCAATCGTTACAGTTACCATTCCATAACCATTATCACAACGATAGGTAATAGGGTTGGCAACGGTAAGAGTCGGTACAGTTTGCGCAACAATATTCACAGGGATAACAATACGGCAATCCTTGCTGTCTTTTACATACACATTACCAGAACCTCCCATAAAGCCAACGTTGTTGGTTCCATAAGTAGTTTCTCCATCAAAACTATAACGGTAAGGAGGTGTGCCTCCTGCAACATTGTTTACCGCTATTTTATATTGGTTACTTGCATCGCAATCTTTATCGGCTACTACTCCTGCAAAAGCTCTAAGAGGATCTTTAGTAGGAGCTATTACAATAGGTTTCTGACTGTAAGTACATATATTACCCCCTACATTCGATTTCATTTCTATCTCATAGCTTCCTGCGGGCAAACCAGTAAATAATCCTCCTGAACTTGTCTTGAAAGCAGGTGTGATGCGATTACCATTACTATCTAATTTATACAAGTTAATAGTACGATTTTGGTGTTGGCTACCTGCTGGGAATATCATATTGATATGTCCACTATTAGGATTGCTTTCGCACTCAATTTCTTGGGTTACTGATAAGGTATAACTATGTGGATCTGGTGGTGTAATCGTTACCTTGTTAGATAAAGCAAACTTACCATTATCCATATCACCTACTATAAATACATACTCTCCTACTTGGGTGATATTTGGTACATCTACATCTACGCTTGTTTGGTGTCCTAACTGTAATGCAATAGGTGTAGCAGAAGCAATTGCCGTTTGTTCGTCAGCAAATTGTTGTACTCCATTGATACTCCAAATATAGAAACGATAAGTAGGTTTACCTCCTTCAGCTTTAAGTTGTAATTTAGCAGTGTTACAATCTTTCCAACCTTTGAAGGCAGCAGTCATTGTCATTTCAGTGAGCTTATCTATCGTTACATTACCATTATACTCACAACCTGGTATTTGTACTGAGGTAACCTTAATATCATAAGTATCTTGTCGCAAGTTAGGAATACGATAATCATTTGTATTGATATTGTCAGTTCTTAGAAGTACAGCTCCTTTGTAGATTTCTACCTTATAGTTTACACCACTAGTGCTAAGAGTTAATCTCACTGAACCTTGTGAATAGTTTGTTTCATCAATCTTATCAGTAAGGTTACCACTTAGTCCTGCTGTAAATACTTCAAAATAGAAGTTTTCATTACAATCTTTCAAGTGTAAACGATATTTACCAGCACTATTAGCTGTAAAGGTAGCGTTAGAATGTACCGGATTCCAACAATTATCATCGGTATTACGACAATCAGGAGAAGCTTCTGTACAACCTCCGCTCCATTGTTGCCATTCAAAAGCAGTGTTTTTATAGCTTACCCTAATATTCTTACTTCCTCCTTGACAGAAGTAGAAGTGGCTTGTCCAACTACCATCACCAGGACAAGTTACCCCTATATTCTGAGCTTGTGCGCGAATAGGGTCAGTAGTAGGTGAAATACCTTGATAGTTGATAGTTTCTACTGTTACTACTGAAACTCCCTCGCAAAAATTCGTTTTCTCTACCTTATAAACACCTGGTGAATTAGCAACGATTGATTGTTTTGTTTCTCCTGGTATGAGGCTTCCATTCTTATACCATTGATAACTTGTAAAGCCTCCTACAGCTTCAAAAGTCATCGCTCCAGTACCACAGAACACTTCCTGACGATTGCAATCCGTTGTATTTATGGTGATTGTTTTAGTACCTGCTTCCGTTTGTTGATTTCCTGTACAACCCGCAGCCCCTCCTTCGTAGTCTATATTCATAGACGTTTTCAAGAAGTTCTCACAAGGTTTTAAAAAGTCATTACAATCGCCTACAAGTTTAAGAGGAATACGTATTGTACGAACAGGGTCTCCAGCTTTAAGCGTAGACTGCAACTGTACGCCTCCTGCTTTACCTCCTATCACAAACTGGTAGCTCTTAGTAGCATTGTTATAGCTACTTTGAGGAAGAGGATTATTCACTGTGCCATCACCTGCCCCATTAAGGTCAGGGTTACCATTAGTAACTACGGTAGTATTAGCAGGAAGTTTTACATTTATAGTTGCTTTATTGATATTTTCTGAACCGTCGTTCTGATAAGTAAGTACATAGAAGAACTCCTGATTAGGGGTCAACTGAGTAATAGTATTTCCAGAAGTATCAGTATAACGATGGTTCGATTTTAGTTTAGTAGCGTTAGATTTCACTGTAACAGTGAAAGAACAACTAATAGTATTTCCCTTTACATCAGAAAACGCATAGGTAACGGTATGAACTCCTATATTGAAATAATATGGAGGTGTATGGCTCTTTGTAGTAGTGATAGTACCACTACAAGTGTTATAAGCCGAAGGCTCTTGCCAATTTACCGATTTACCACAGGCTCCCTGATCAGCAAAAACTGTAATATCATTAGGACAAGATGTTCTAAACTTAATGGCATCACTTCCTGAAGCCACCTGTACAGTAGTAGATTTAGTGTATACTTTAGCATTACCACAACCTATACCTGGCTTCAAGTTATATTCAGCCAAATAGTGAGTAGTGGTCGTAATATCCTCAGAGAATGAAGGTCCCGATTGAAGTGGAGACGAAGTAGTTTTCTGTCCATTAGTATCAAGCTTAAACCATCGGATATCAAAAAGATGTCCTGATACTCCAAGAAATACTTTAACTGTATTAGTTTCGCATAATCCTGATTTATCTACTAATAAATAAGGATCAAAATCACCAGTACTATTTATCTCTATATCTTTATTTACTGTTTGGCAACGGTGAATAGTCCTCACCATATAATGCCCCATAGGTAAATTAGAGAAAATATGATAATATTGGTTTTGTGACTGCTGGTAAGTTGCTTTTTTTACAAAAGTAGTTTGAGTAGAAGTAGCACTCGGTTTAGAGTACAGCTCATAGGTGACAGGGAAAGCCACTTGCTGTCCTGTTAAATCTACTGAAATCATACCAGTGTTGCTACCACTATTACATACTGCAGGGTTTAAAACAGGGTTTAATTTCTCCATCTCTGGAATAGAGATCTCTTGGTAATTTTCGCTATTTATAGGAGGCATAGTAAGATCTGTTAAACTATGAACTCTATAAATTCCAAAAGTAGAAGAAGGAATAAAACCATACTTATTATCCCAGTCGGAAAATATCCTATATTTCCCAGTCAATAAATTAATAAATTCTCCTTTACTATTCTTTATATAACTATCATTACCATTTACTTTCACAGGTTGCCAAGAGTGATTGCCATAAGCGTCTACTACATCTCGTTCTATATATACTTTTTCTGAATCGGATCCAGTATTATTCACTAATCGCCCTATGTCAAAAATAATCTTTCCTACTTCACAATCTCTTTCATATTTCAAGATTGGATTATATCGCATTGCTGGAAGCACGTAATCTCGTGTAGTAGTATTACTACAAGCATCCGTTACTATTATTCTATAATTAGTAGAAGGCAAATTGGTACAACCAAAATTTCTAATATCACCTTCATTCGTATAATTTATTGGATATGTAATAGTACGAGTAACAGAGCTTCCTAAGGCCAATTTTCCTTGATAAGTAACCGATTTAGTACCATCTACAGGTTCTATCTTAAATTTCAATGGATAATAAAATTTATTATCACCTATTTCTTCAAAACGAAAAGCTCCTGTCCCTTCATAACTACCATAGCCTATTTTTAAATAGTTCCATATTTTCTCAATCGGATTAGAGGTAGTTTTATCTATATATTCTATATATATTTCTTTAACACAAGTTCCTCTACATCCTATAGGGTCTTTATAGGTAAGCCTATAAAGTCCTTCTCCTACCTTATCTAAATAAATAGTATTACTTGTCCATCCTGCTTGTCCCGCTCCAGGGTTGTTCCCTGCCACTATCGGTATTTCTACCCAAGGTCCTGCAGAATTACCAGTTGTACTCTTTTCTAACTTAAATTGCCCTATTTCAAAGGGAGCTACTGGCCAAGTTACATCATAGTAATAAGTACCCCCATCCAAGTTAGGTAGTTTTCTCCAAAATCCTCCTATCGCATAATAACTAAGAGATAAACGTTGCTCAAAATTTCCACAGGAACCTGGTTTATTTTTCTTATAAGAATCATTACTAGTTCTAAAGGCATCACACAAAGGAGTTGTGATTTGCTCATTAAAACGTACTCGCTCAGTAATCGTATTATTAGGTCCCTTTATAATAATCTCTACTTCATCACCTTTTTCAATAAAAGAGGGGAATTTCAATTTAAAACCATAACCATCAAAAGTACTAGAAATATCTACTTGCGGTTTAGAACTGTTTAAAAAGCGCACCACGGCTCTACCAGGTTGAGTAAAGAAACTTTTCATCTCTGAATATGTTACATTCGGATTCTGAGTTAGCCAACGATCCACCGGTCCTACTTCTTTTATTTTTAATTCAACTTCATATTTATTACAATCAGTTCTACTTCTCGTTAAATAACGATTGCTAATTCTTATGTCAATACAACTAAAGTCATTTTGTAAAGCTGGAATTTGTACTTTTGGAAGTATGCGTTCCTCACCACAGTTGTTATGTACATTTGTAATATCTTTTATTTTCACCTTTATAAAAGTATTTGGAAGTACCTTATGAGAATTATTTCCTCTTACTTCTATATAATTGTTACCTGCAGGACGAGTAAAGGTTTGTGCAGGCACCAGCACTTGGTCACTCATATCAAGTAGGGTTATCTCAAAAGGACCTATACCTCCATTAGGTATTTTAAATTTCACACCACCATTGTTCTTATTACAGGCAGGAGCAATGGCTTGTAGACTCTGGATATTCATTATCTTATAGCTAGAAATAACCTTTACGCTTTTAGCTTCAGAGTTCCCATTTTTCGCATCATATACTGTTACCGTATAGTTACCAGGATTTAAACTAGTAAAAGTATATTGCCCTGAGGTACCTCCTGCCATTCTCTCTAAACCTGAATCAGTTCCGTAACCCTCTAAGCGTACAAAATAACCTTCACTACCAGGCGCAGGACAACCCGAAGGAAGAGGTGATACTGGCTTTGCCTCTACCTTTAGCTGTGCATCGGAGTAACAAGTACCCGCCGTAGGCGTTACTTTTATGTCTATACATTGAGCTGACGCAACTCCTGCGAACATCAAAAACAAAATTGCTGATAAAAACTTTTTCATTATCATTAGTTATTAAACTATGGTATATAAAACTGCTATTCTTAAAACTAATATGTATATTATGTATACAGAGTTAGTGCGACAAAAGTAATCTTTTTTTTTTAATTACACATCATTAAAGTATATATTTTTACGTTTTTAAATCAAAAAAAATATAGGTTTTTCATTTCCAATATTTTACACTATGTTAAAGTCTTGTTAAAGTTTTACCCAAATGCATTTTAGATGTTTTTTAAGTTGTAAAAACTTTTCTTTTTGCAGAAATAAAATACGATTTCAATAATATTTTATCTAACAAATAATATAAGACACATTAAAAATATCTATAGCGTTAAATTAAATATTGCTAAATTACTTTATATAAAAAGTGAAGAGATGTTTTCTATTTACGGCTACCTTCCTCGTGCAGGAAAATAGCCACAAATCCGATGCACTTATTTTAAGAAGTTAGGCGTAATTAGTTGATTATCAAACTAATTACGCCTATTTTGTAGCGGGAACTGGACTCGAACCAGTGACCTTCGGGTTATGAGCCCGACGAGCTACCTACTGCTCTATCCCGCGATTTCTGGGTGCAAAAGTACAACCTTTTTTTTATATACCAAAATTTTTTAGGTATTATTTTTTACACTTTTCACTCTTCTATATATACTCTCTTGATTCTGTGCGCCATAGAGGTAATAAGTTCATACGAAATTGTACCTGCCGATTCAGCTAATGTCTCAGCTGTATGGTCTTTATCAAATACAATTACCTCTCCTCCCTCTTCACAAGGAATATTAGTAACGTCTACCAATATCATATCCATACACACATTACCTATAATAGGCGCTTTCTTCCCATTGATAAATACAAAGCCTTTCCCCTTACCGTAAATACGGTTGATTCCATCAGCGTGACCTACTGGTATAGTGGCTGTTTTAGTAATATGGTCAGCAATGTAACCGCGATTATAACCTAAACTATCACCTACTTGCAAAGTGTGTATTTGTGAGATAACGCTTTTGAGAGTCATAATAGGCGTAAGATATTGTTGTAGCTGAGCGTCATTGGCAAAGCCGTACATTCCTATACCACAACGCACCATATCAAACTGAGCGTGGGCATAATTCAGTATACCTGAAGTATTACACTGGTGGTAAATTACTTTATGAGAGAAAGTTTTGTTTATCTTTTCTTGAAAAGCAATAAAAGTCTTAATCTGATTTTCAGTAAACTCTTTCTCATTCATATCCTCTGAAGCCGCTAAATGAGAATAAGCCGTTTTCACTGTCACCGTAGTATTATTTTTTAACAAAGCGAGCACTCCATCTATTTCATTTAAATCAAACCCCAAGCGATTAAGCCCTGTGTTACATTTAAGGTGCACAGGATATTTTACCAAATGGTGTTTCTCAGCATACTCCAAGAATAGCTTTGTAATACGCTGTGAATATAATGTCGGTTCTAATTGATATTTTACAATATCATCAAAATTAATAGGTTGTGGGTGTAACACCAATATAGGAAGTGTAATACCTGCTTCTCTCAAAGCTTTACCTTCGGAAGTGTAGGCAACTGCAAAGTAATTCGCCAATCCTTTCTTTTGCAAATGTAAAGCTATAGGTACTGAATTATTCCCATAAGAGGAAGCTTTTACCACTCCCAAAAACAAAGTTGTAGGTTTGAGTCGGCTTTTTAAGTAAAGAACGTTTTTTTCTAAGTCGGTAAGGTTGATTTCTAAAACGGTTTCTTCTGTTTTCATTTATTCTTCAATTTTTCTAACATTAATCTTGTTTGCTCTGAAAGTACTAATTTTCCTGAAATAGCTGCGTTATTTATGAGCTCTTGTTCCCAATGCTCAGTGTGTTGCCAAGTGATGCGTTTCATTTCCGACAAAGCTACTGGGTTGGATTTCAGAAGCGTATCTATAAAATGGTCTATCGCTTCGTCCATATCTTTTGTATTTTCGAACACGCGAGCAATCAACCCTTTCTGTTGAGCCCAATAAGCACTTTTCCATTGGTCAGGAGCCATAAAAAGCTCGTTGAGCGTTGCTTGTCCGGCTTTACGTAAGATTGCAGGAGCAATCACAAAAGGGCCTATGCCCAGTGAAAGTTCCGATAGCTTGATACTCGCTGTTTCGGTAGCAAACACATAGTCTAAGGTAGCAAGTAAGCCCACTCCTCCGCCAACAGCCTTGCCTTGAGCGCGCCCAATAATAAGTTTTTTACAGCGACGCATCGCCAAAAAAAGATGCGCAAAGCCCTCAAAGAAACGTTTTCCTTCTTCTTCATTGCTAACGGCTAAGAGTTCGTCAAAAGAAGCTCCTGCACAAAAGGCTCTATCTCCTTCACTCTTGAGAAGTATAATGCTTACTTCTTCATTTTCAGAAAGCGCATCAATTTCTTTGGTAAGTCTGTTTAGCAACTCCAAAGGGAAGGAATTCGCATTAGGATGTCCAAAAGTAGTAACAGCCAGTTTTTTATCTATTTTCGTATATAACGAACCTTGCAATCTATCAGTCATTGTTATTATAAATTTATGGCAAAAGTATAACTTTTTTCGCAAATAGGTTTGGTAATTAGAAAAAATATTTTACCTTTGCGCTCACAAACGGGGATGTAGCTCAGTTGGCTAGAGCGTTTGGCTGGCAGCCAAAAGGTCGTGGGTTCGAGCCCCATCTTCTCCACAAATAAGGGACTAAATATTGCATTTAGTCCCTTATTTTTATGCTATAAATCCTGCTACTTATCATTTATAAGCCTTGCTAATTGCTCTGTTAAGGCTTTTCGGCTGTATCGTTCTATACCTTGGGGAGTAGTGCTAAGAGTGCCTGCCTTAAACTGTTGGTAATAAGCCTCTAATTGTTGTTTCAGCAGGGTTTTATCCTCATAGCTTACAAAGGTGCCGGTCTGTGTTTCTGTAAGTATAGGCGTCACATCCCAATCCTTAGGGCCTATGGCTATAATGGGTCTCCCCGAAACTATATATTCAAATAACTTGCCAGCAATAATCCCCTGAGTATCTTCCGAATCTATCTCTATAAGTAGCAATACCTGCGAAGATTTTTGCAGCTGTACAGCCTGCTGATGACTTATGTATCCCTTATAGGTATAATAGGGGGTAAGTCCCTGATTATGAATTTCTTCTTCTATCTCTTCACTTACCTTACCGGCAAAACAGAGGCTAAAATCATCCGCAAAATGGGGTACTTCACGCACCATTTCAGCCAATACTTCCCATAGTATTTTGGGGTTTCTGTCAGATAATAACGAACCTATATGGGCGATAAGAAACTTTTCCGATAGGGGAGGGGTTACTGTTGTTTCAAGGTCATAACCATTGGTAATCACCTCGATAGGAGTATTGGTAAGTTGCTGAAAGTCTTTTTGCGTCTTGAAACTTGTTGTAATCACCAAGTCTGATTGTT
>ERZ772807.733-NODE-733-length-19582-cov-7.342961_pt1 | contig 19582 bp, 20 predicted proteins | sample MGYA00511472_ERZ772807 | MGnify/ENA primary metagenome ERZ772807 (study PRJEB29015, sample SAMEA2737947) | human oral metagenome | biome: human oral; feature: human-associated habitat; material: dental | place: China | collected 2039 ...
CGCACCCGCCGAGGCGCGCGGGCGTCGTCAGGACGCGAATCCCTCCGACGCCAGCCAATCCCGAGCGATCTGCGAGGCGGACTTCTGCTCCTGGGTCGAGGCCCTGTTCATCTCGATGAGATCCGACGCGTCCAATGCCGCGCTCACGGAGTTCAGCACGGAAGCGGCCTCGGGGCTCACTCGCGGGGACGCCAGAGGAACGACGTGTGAGGAGAGGAACAGCCCGGCGGGATCGGCCAGGACCGTCAGATCCCCGTTCGCGAGCGAAGGATCCGAGGAATAGATGTTGGCCAGCTGGATCGTTCCGTCGGTCAGGGCCTTCACGGTCAGGGGGCCGCCGGAATCCTCAATCGGGGTGAAGGAGACCGTCACCCCGTAGGTCTGCTGGAGCCCGGTCGGGCCGTAGGGTCGCGTCTGCAGCTCCGAGTTGCCGCCCAGGACCAGGGGAGCGACGCCCGCGAGGTCGCCGATCGAGGTCACCGAGTGCTCGGAGGCGAAGGCGGTGGTCACCACGTAGGAATCCTGGTCGGTGGCCGCGGCCTGATCCAGGGCGCGCAGCCCGGAGGGGAGCGCGGACGCCAGGTCTCGGTACACGTCCTCGGAGGTCCTCGCCTGCGCATCGGGCTGCAGGTACTGGAGGAGGTTGCCCGTGTACTCGGGGAACACGTCGATCGACCCGGCTGACAGCTCGGGCATGTAGACCTCGCGCTGGCCGATCCGCAGCTGGCGTTCGACCGAGAATCCGGCGCCCTCAAGCGCCTGGGCGTAGACCTCGGCCAGGATCTCGTTCGAGTAGTAGTCCTGCGACCCCACCACGATCGTGGTCGAGTCCCGGCTCCCTCCCTCCAGCGTGTTGGACGAGCCGCAGGCGGCCAACGCCAGTGCGGCGGCGCCGACGGCCGCCATTGTCATCATTGAGCGTTTCATTGGGACTCCTTCGGTGAGTGTTCCCCCGATTCGGGGAGAGAATGGGTGCGCGCCCGCAGCGCGCGGGTCAGGGCCGCCAGTGCCGCGTCGACCGCCAGAGCGAGCGCAACCACGACGATCGCGCCGCCGATCATCTGCGCGTAGTCGCGCGTCTTGAGGCCCGCGTAGAGGAAGCGCCCGAGCCCGTAGTCAGCCGTGTACGCGGCGAGGGTGGCCGTCGCGATGACCTGCAGGGTCGCCGAGCGCACGCCGGCCGCCACGAGTCCGGCCGCGTGCGGGGCCTCGACGCGCGTGAGGACCTGCGCCTCGGTCAATCCGATCGCGCGGGCAGCATCCACGGTCGCGCGCGGCGTCGAGGCGATGCCCGAGTAGGTGGCCGACAGCAGGGGAGGGATCGCCAGGACCAGGAGGGCGAGCGTGGGAGCGGCCAGCCCGATCCCCAGCCACAGGCCGACGAGGGTGAGCACGCCCAGGGTGGGAACCGCTCGCGCCCCGCCCGTTGCGCTCACCAGCCACCGTCCTCGTCCCGTGTGCCCGATCCACGTCCCCGCGGGGATCGCGACAAGCGCCGCGAGCGCCACGACGAGGGCGGTCAGGCCCAGGTGCTCAAGCGTGCGCGCGCCGATGCCCGCGGGACCCCACCAATTCGACGGGGTCGCCAGCCACGCCAGCGCTGTCATCAGGATGGTCATGCTCGGCCCCTTCCTACCCACGGGGTGAGAAGCCAGCCGATGCCCGCGATCGCCGCGTCGACGGCGAGCGCCAGGAGAACCGTCGCGACCAGGCCGGCCACGACCTCGGCGATGATCCCCCGCTGAAACCCGTCCGTGAAGAGGGTGCCGAGCGAGCGCACCCCAATGAATGCGCCCACCGTGACCAGCGAGACCGTCGATGTCGCCACGACGCGCGTTCCGGCCGCGATCACCGGTGTCGCGAGCGGGAGCTCAACCTCGGCGAAGCGCCGAAGGGCCGAATAGCCGCACGCGCTCGCCGCCCTCAGGGTCGCGCGCGGGATCGCCCGGAACCCCTCCGACGCCTGGCGTACGAGGACGGCGACACCGTAGAGGGTCAGCACCACGATCATGTTCACGGGGGAACGCATGGCCGTTCCGATGAGAACGGGGACAACCACCAGGAGCGGCAGCGACGGAATCGCGTAGAGCGCCGACAGGGCGGAGAGCACCCAGCCGCCTCGGCGCGAAAACGCCGCCCAGCGTGCAATGGGCACCGAGACGAGGACGGACAGGGCGACGGCCGGCAGGGCGATCCACAGGTGCGTGGCCGCGAGCTGGCCGATGAGGCCCCAGTTGGAACTCAGCCAGGTCACGACGCCGTCCCCTCGCCCCCGGAGCCGGGCGTCAGCGTCCCCACGGGGGTCCCCTCCTCGTCGACCAGCAGGTTCCCCGGACCCGCCAGGCGCACGGGTCTGGCAGCGCGGGAAGCCCCGACGAAGTCCGCGACGAACTCCGAGGCGGGGGACGAGAGCAGGTTCGAGGGCGCCCCCACCTGTTCGATGCGCCCGCCGCGCGACAGGACGGCCACCTGGTCGCCCAGGGTGAAGGCCTCGTCCACGTCGTGGGTGACGAAAAGGATCGTCGTGCCCAGCGCCGCCTGGATCTCCTTCAGCTCGCGCTGAAGGTCGGCTCGAACCAGCGGATCCAACGCCCCGAAAGGCTCATCCATCAGCAGGATGTCAGCTCGGTTGGCGAGCGCCCTGGCCACGCCCACGCGCTGGCGCTGGCCGCCCGAGAGCTGGGCGGGGTAGCGCCTCGCCAGGTCCGGTTCCAGTCCGACGAGGTCCAGGAGCTCGCGGGCGCGCTCGCGGGCCTCGCGCGCGGGCGTGCCCTCCAGGCGGGGCACCGTCGCCACGTTGTCGGCAACCGTGCGGTGTGGGAAGAGGCCTCCCTCCTGCAGGACATAGCCGATAGAGCGGCGCAGGTGCACGGGATTCTCGCCGGCGACGTCGCGCCCGCGCACGAAGACCGTTCCCGAGGTCGGGGTGACCATCGCGTTGACCATCCGCATGAGCGTCGTCTTGCCGCAGCCGGAGGTGCCCAGAAAGACAGTCGTTGAGCCGCGTTCGACGGTGAGGGAAAAGTCCTCGACGGCGCGCGTGCCGCCCGGGTAGGTTTTGGACACGTGGTCGAAGCGGATCATGCGTGAACCTCCTCGCTGGCCGGGGCGTGGCGCCACGCGGGGTCCCCCGACTGGCCGACGCTGGGCAGCGCGTGTGCCAGCTGTTCTCGCTGGGGCGCGGAGAGCGCGGAGAAAACGTTGTTCTGCGCGGCCTCGACGACACGGGCGGCCGCCTCGAGGTGGGCCAGGCCCGCGTCGGTGACCGTCAGGATCGTTGCTCGCCGGTCGTGCGTGCACCGGGTGCGGGTGAGCAGGCCGTCGCGGTGCAGGCGGTCCACGAGGCGCGACGCGGCGCCCAGCGTGATTCCCTGGCTGGAGGCCACCTCTTGAATCCGGCACGCGGGGGTGTCTCTGACCGTGCGTAGAACGAGGAACCTGCCCAGGGTCAGTGGTTTTCCCGCCCGGCTCAGGGCGGTCTCGACCGAGTTCCAGGCGCGTACTTCCGCGCGGATCAGGGCCGTAAAGAGCGAGGGAGCTGACATAGGCATGCGGATAGTGTCACACGGCAATAGTTTCCATGTGAAGGGAATGTGAGGTGTCCCTCCCTGGGCTTCTTGACAACCGTGCGTCGCTGCTCGTGTCGTCCCGAGCGTTCGAGAGTAGTGTCAGGAACACGCATGTCGAGACCATCGAGAGGAGCCGTTGTGCTCATTATCGGAACGATCGCAGCCTTCCCGGCGGCGGGCCTCCACGCCTCTCTCCTCCTTGATGCCTCCGCGCGCGCGTCGCGCGCCTCGGGGCAGCGAGTGCGCATCGAGGAAGGGTGACGCGGATGCGTGAACGTCTCTACTCCCTGGTGAACGGCGACGAGGGGGAGGCGATGTGGTGCGGTCGCGTGATGACCGTGCTCATCGTGGCCAGCCTCGTTCCCCTGTGCTTCAAGGACAGTAATCCCGCGCTTGAGGTGGTCGAGTATGTGTGCGTCGTCGTGTTCATCCTCGATTACCTCGCCCGATGGGTGACGGCCGACCTCAAGCTGGGCAAGGGGGCGCTGTCCTTCGTCATCTACCCCTTCACCCCCATGGCCATCATCGACCTCCTGTCGATACTGCCCGTCTTCCTCGCCCTCAACGACGCGCTGCGCACCCTGCGAGTGCTCCGCCTGTTCCGGGCGGCGCGGGCATTCAAGCTCATTCGCTACTCCAGGAGCGCCTCTGCCATCTCCGCCGTGTTCGAGAAACAGCGGCAGGCCCTGCTCGCCGTCCTCTGTTTCGCCATCGCCTACATCCTCGTGAGCGCCCTCGTCGTCTTCAACGTCGAGCCGGACACGTTTCGCACGTTCTTCGACGCGGTGTACTGGGCGGTCGTCTCCCTCACGACGGTCGGCTACGGCGACCTGTATCCCTCGACCGATGTCGGGCGCACCATCGCCATGATCTCCTCGCTCATGGGCGTCGCCGTCGTCGCCCTGCCCTCGGGCATCATCACGGCAGGCATGCTCGATGAGCTGCGCCGGGACGATGACGCGAGCAACACGTAGCGACGGGGAACCCGGCGTCGATCCTTGGTGCGAACGCGACCCTGGCGACTACCGTGCCCCTGAGAAGGCCCCCATTTGAGGACCCCCTGAAGGCCCCCATGTGAGGACCCTCGCACAACAACGAGGCCGGGACCTGACCCACCCCTCACCGTGCGATGAGCGAGTGGCCGGGCCCCGGCCTCGTCGAGAATGCGTCAGATCAGGCGTCAGCCTGCGGCGCGGGGGAGCGGTGGCGCTTCGAGTACGCCTCGCCCTCCAGCTCCGAACCCGACGGCGCGGACGCGGGCGACGCCGCCTCCAGGTTCGTGCCGCGCAGCCTCGAGATCAGGCGCATCCCGTGGTAGATGAGCAGCGCCGCCGCGGTGCCCAGAGCGATGCCGCCGAAGGTCATGTCGCCGATGACCCACGTGAAGTTCGCGATCGCGACGATCAGGGAGACCGCGGCGGTGTTTAGGTTCACCGGGTTGGAGAAGTCCACGCGGTTCTGCACCCAGATGCGAACGCCCAGCATGCCGATCATGCCGTACAGGACCGTGCCCGCGCCGCCGAGGACGGCGTGGGGGATCGCCTCGATGAGGGCGCCGAACTTCGGCAACATCGACAGGGCGAGCGCGACGCACGCCGCGACCACGTAGGCTGCCGTCGAGTACACGCGGGTCGCCGCCATGACGCCGATGTTCTCGGCGTAGGTGGTCGTACCCGAACCGCCGCCGCTGCCGGCAATCATCGTGGAGATGCCATCCGCCATGAGCGCGCGGCCGGTGACGTCGTCGAGGTTCTCGCCCGTCATCGCGGACACGGACTTCACGTGGCCGACGTTCTCGGCGACCAGGACGAACACGACCGGCAGGAACAGGCCGAGGGTCGAGACAGAGAAGGCGGGGGTGTGGAACTCGGGGAAGCCGAACCAAGCGGCCTTGCCAACGCCGGAGAAGTCAACTTCTCCCTGGTAGACCGCGGCAGCGTAGCCGATCAGCACGCCGATAAGGATTGAGAGGCGGCCGAGGATACCCTTGAAGAGGACCGTCACGAGGCAGATCGACACGATCGTCACGACGGCCGTGATCGGGCCTTCCTTGACCCAGTCCCACGCAGGGGGCGCCAGGTTGAGGCCGATGAGAGCCACGATCGCGCCCGTCACCACGGGCGGCATGAGAGCGTCAATCCAGCGCACGCCCGCGAAGTGCACGATCAGGCCGACGAGCGCGAGCGTCGCGCCCACCGCAATGATGCCGCCGAGCGCGTAGGGAGCTCCCATGGAGGCGGTGACCGCCTGGATCGGCGCGATCAGCGCGAACGAGGAACCCAGGTACGAGGGCAGGCGGCCCGCCGTGATCAGGAAGAACAGCAGGGTGCCGATCGCGGTGAAAAAAAGCGTTGTTGACGGGGGGAAACCTGTCAACAACGGAACGAGGAAGGTCGCGCCACACATCGCGACCACGTGTTGGGCGCCAATGCCGATGGTGCGCGGCCACGAGAGCCTCTCGCCGGGTAGGACGACGTCGCCGGGATTAATGGATGTGCCGTTGCCGTGAAGTTTCCAACGGAACAGCGAGGTCTTCGTTTCGCTCATAAGCGTCAAAATCCGATCAGTTGATGGGCGTGATTGGCCGTACCGGTCGGAACAACAGGGTAGCGCGTCCGGGCGTGGGAGCGGCGTCTTCGCCACGCGAAAAACGCACTTACGCACAAAGTGTGGTGGATGCCCCTTTCGCTGTGGGATAGTTGGGGCATGAGTGTGCCCGCGCCAAACCTCGCCCCCGCGCCCAGCGGCGCCCCGTCGGGCAGCCCGGCGGCCTACCCCGCCGCCGTCGGCTTCGTGGATCCGGGCGACCCATACTCCGGCGTCGCCGGTGACCGCTTCGGGTACGCGCCCGTTGCTCCCTCCGCCCCACCCAACGCCGAGAGGGCCTTCTTTCCGGGAACCGAATACGTCGACGTGGGTGCCATCTTCTCCGGGGGCCGCTACAACTCTCCCGATCCGATCACCAACCCGATCGCGAAGGTGGCGCTGTGGCTCGCCGTCGCCGGGGTGTTTCTCATCCCCATCCCGATCAGCGTTGTCCTGGCGATCATCGGCCTCGTGCGCGCCCAGGACCTCCCGGATCGGATTGGCACCCACGAGGCGGTCGCTGCCCTGATCTTTGACGGGATACTCGTCGCCGTCGGGGGAATCATCTATGCCCTCGGCCTGTGAGCGTCGGCGGGCAGGTGCACGGTGTGTCGCCGTCGTGGGGATCGTCTACGCCCTCGGCCTGTGACCTGCCCCATTGGGTTGGATTGGCGCGCGGGATGCATCGTCGCTTATGATTGACGGGCACAGTGTGCACGGAGGATTCGCCTAGTGGCCTATGGCGCACGCTTGGAAAGCGTGTTGGGTGCAAGCCCTCGGGGGTTCGAATCCCCCATCCTCCGCCACGTCACCCCGAAACCTGTTGAGGTTCCGGGGTTTTCTTTGTGTTTGCAAGGAAAAGTCGGCACGGCCTCGTGGTGAGCTGGCGCGATCCGTGCCTCGTTCGCGGCCTAGACCCCGAGACCCTCGATGATCTCCGCGCCCGGAAGAGACGCCAGGACCTCGCCCGTCACGAAGAGCTTGGAGCGGCGAAGGCCGGAGCCGATGCAGCTCCAACCCGAGGCGCACGCGGAGTCGATGAGGAGCCTCCACGACGCGGGCACCCCGACTGGGGTGATGCCGCCGTACTCCATGCCCGAGGCCTCGACCGCGCGCTGCTGCGGCCAGAAGCTTGCCTTGCGAACGTCCAGAAGCTTCTTGACGACGTGGTTGACGTCGGCGTTGGTCGTCGCGCGGACGACGCACGCGGCGATCCTCTCCTCTCCCGAGCGCTTGCCTGCGACCAGGATGCAGTTTGACGAGAGTGACAACTCCATGCCGAACGCCTTCGTCATCTCTTCTGTGTCCGCGAGGCTGGGATCGATGGCGGTGACCAGGGCGGACGAGGCGGTTGCGACCCCACGCTCGGCGAGGGCGGATAGTGCCTGCGCGACCGGGGGAGCGAGGAGTTCCGGGTGGTCCAGTGCAGGACGCGGCTCCAGCGAGCCGACGCCGGGAATGGTGAGAGTGCTCATGCTCTTTAGGGTAGATGTCGTTTGGTGGGAGGGGGAGAGGCGGTCGATGGGTAGACGCGCGTAACGGAAGCGGCGGCGTTGCCCGCGGGCGGCCGCAGTCGAGTGGAGCGTCCCACGTGGTGGGGACCGACGTGTTGGCGTCGCCCGCGGGCGGCTGAGAGGCCTGGCCGCTGCGCGTGGGAGGGGGAAGCGTGTATGCTGGGTTCCGGTCCTCCGCGTGACGGTATCATCCGAACCTCCCCAGGGCAGGAATGCAGCAAGGATAAGGGTGCGCTGCCGGGTGCGCGGAGGATCTCCGTATATGCTTTTCGGTTCTGGTCGAGAGCGAGACACATCCCTTCTAGGTGGTTCACGTCACGCTGTTTGATTTTGTGTCTCGTCGCAGAGCGTGTAAGCTTATACCCAGCCAAACGGCGTTGCGCCCGTAGCTCAATGGATAGAGCATCTGATTACGGTTCAGAAGGTTGGGGGTTCGAGTCCCTTCGGGCGCGCAGCGGCCCCCCTCGGTGCGATCCACCGGTGGGGGTTCTGCATTTGTGGACAGCACCCCTGCGGGGGTGCTTTTCCATTGCCCGCCCGGCGCTTGCCGTCGTGCCCCGCCTACTCGGTCCTGCCGCGTTCGACGCCGGTGCGCTGTCATTCCGCGCCGGTGGGCGGGCTGGTGGATGCGGGCTGGTGGATGCGAGCGGCGCGGGAGTCATCCACATAGGTGAAACCAGAAGCGCCCTTGCTTTGGTGGGCGGGCGCGTGCATGAAACCGAGACCGCCCTTGCCTTCCGAAAATGCCACTAAAACGGCGTGTGGCCTGCGGCGGGGGTGGGTTGGGTTTCACGGGGACGCGTGCATGAAACCGTAGCCACCCTTGTCTTCCGAAAATGCCCCTAAAACGGCGTATGGCCTGCAGCGGGGGTGGTCCGGGTTTCATGTGGGTGTGGGCACGCCGCAGCAGGGGCGGTCCAGGTTTCACGTGGGCGCGGGAGCGCTGCAGCGGGGGTGGTCTGGGTTTCACGGGGATGCGTGCGTGAAACCGAGACCGCCCTTGCTTTGGTGGGCGGGTGCGTGCATGAAACCGTAGCCACCCTTGTCTTCCGAAAATGCCACTAAAACGGCACACGGTCCGCAGCCAGGGTGGTCTGGGTTTCACCCGGGCGCGTGCATGGCGCAGCGGGGGTGGTCTGGGTTTCACGTGGGCTTCACCAACCACGCCATCCGTCCGAGCCAACCACGCCCGCCCTCCGAGTCGACCGCGCCCCGGTCGCTCACGGCTCCGCCCGGTTCAGGCATGCCCCCCGGTCGCTCAGGGCTCCGCCCGGTTCAGGCCTGCCGCCCGGTGGGCGGAGTCACCACCCACGGGTCGGTGGGCAGGGCGCGCAGGCCCTCGATCCCCAGCGCCCGCGCGATGTCACTCGCGCGCCGGGCGCCCGAGACGCCCAGAGACTCGCCGATGAAGGCGACGACATCCGAGGCGGACCACCCCAGGCCTCGCAGGTCGCGCAGAGTCACCGCCCCGTCACGCTTGGCCAGGCGAGCACCCGAGCGGGAGAGCGCGAGGGGAACGTGGGCATACGTCGGCACGGGGGCGCCCAGCAGGTGGGCCAGCTGTGCCTGAGCCGGCGCCTGGGAGAGCAGGTCGTAGCCTCGCACAACCTGATCGACGCCCTGGAAGGCGTCGTCCACCACGGCCGCCAGGTTGTAGGCGGGAACCCCGTCGGCACGGCGAACGACGAAGTGATCGACCGGCCCCGTGTAGTCGCCGTAAAGCTCATCGGTGACCGTCCAGGTCGAGCAGGGGGCAGCCAGGCGCAGCGCGGGCGCGCGGCCGAGTGCCGCCAACGCCTCGCGCCGGGCGCGGCGCTCCTCCTCGCTCAGGGACAGGCACGTGCCCGGGTAGTGGCCGGGCGGCACGTGGGGCGCCGAGGCCGCCTCGCGGATGTCGCGACGGGAGCAGTAGCACTCGAAGAGCAGGCCGCGCGCGGCCAGGTCCTCCAGGGCGGCCTCGTGAGCGTTGGCCCGCGTCGTCTGCACGAGCGGATCCCCGTCCCAGTCGATTCCGATGGCCTCCAGGTCGGCTATCTGCCGGTCGGCGGAACCCGCGCGCGCCCGATCAATGTCTTCGATGCGCAGGACGAAGCGGCGTCCGCTCGCGCGCGCCCACGCCCAGGCCAGGATGGCGGTACGCAGGTTGCCCAGGTGAAAATCGCCCGTCGGGGAGGGCGCGAAGCGTCCGGTATTCGTCATGCCTGCCAGTGTAGGAGCCGCGCGTCCCAGAAGTTGCCCGCCCAGGGCGTACAGTGGCGCCATGATGCGCACACGGATACCCGACTCTGTCGTGGTCGGAGCGGGCGGGGTCGCGGGTAGCGCCGCCCGCGCAGCGTTGGACCAGGTGGCGGCCATGTACCCGGCGCGAGGCCTTTTTCTTCCGTGGTCGACGCTGGCGGTCAACGCGCTGGGCGCGTTCGGCCTGGGGCTGCTCGGCGCGTGGGTCGCGGGCAGGATCGCGAGCGGAGCGGGAAATCCGTCGTCGCTGCGCCGCCTGAGGCTCCTGGCCGGAACGGGCTTCGCCGGGGCGTTCACCACCTACGGAACCTACATCATCGCCTCGGTGGGCTACGCCTCCCTCAACGGAGTCGCCGAGGCCGTCGCGCAGTCCCTGGGCCTGCTGGCCCTGGGCGGGGCGTGCGCGTGGGCGGGCACGGAGGCCGGGCAACGGCTGGGCAATACCGGGCGCGCGGCAGCTGCACAGAGGGCGGGGGGCGATCAAGCGTGAACGCCGCCATGTACGCGGCCGTCGCCCTGGCGGGAGGCGCGGGGGCGTGCGCGAGGTACTGGCTGGACCGCGCGACGCAGCGGGGCCTGTCGGCCTGGGGCGATCCAGCGGCAGCGCGCCTGGGAATACTGGTCGTCAACGTCCTGGGTTGCTTCCTCGCCGGGGTGGCCACCCAGGCGGTGCCCGCCGAGGTGATGCCGATCGTGTCAACGGGGTTCCTGGGCGGCTTCACGACGTTCTCCACCGCCGTCGTGGACTCGGTCACCCTGTGGACGGACGGCTTCCGGGGGCGCAGCCTGGTGCTCGCGCTCGGCACCTGGGCGGCATCGTGGGTGGCCGCCGTGGCGGGCATCGCCCTCGCCCGGTGAGCGGGGCCTCGGCCGTGCGTCGCGCGGGGAACAGACCGGTGAGCGGCGCCTCGGCTGGGGAACAGCCGGGTGAGCGCGGAGCCGGGGTACGCGCGGTGCCTCGCCGGGGGGCGTGGTGGGATGCTCGGCGCGAGGTGGGCGCGCGGCGCCTCGCCCAGGGTCCGACGGTGCGAGGGCGGTGGTGACGGCCCCGCGAATGCGCGGCGTTGCCGAGGTATGTGCCCTGACCGGTGAGGGTTTAGCCACGATACGGAGTTTTGTAACGGCATGCATGGCGCTCGCGCATCCGCCCCCCATATGCTGAACGTGCGGGCCGACCGGCCCAGTAACGGAGAAGCATATGATTGACCTCACCGGGGTGTCCAAGGTCTACCCCGTGAAAAACGGCGGACAGGTTGTCGCGCTCGATGGGGTGAACCTGCACGTCGAACGAGGATCCATCCATGGGATCGTCGGCAGGTCCGGCGCCGGTAAGTCCACGCTCATCAGGTGCCTGACCGCCCTGGAGAAGCCCACCGACGGCCACATCGTCGTCGACGGACGCGACCTGAGTACGCTGACCGGTGCCGACCTGCGTGCTGCTCGGCGCCGCATTGGCATGGTCTTCCAGGCCGCGAACCTGCTTGACGCGCGCACCGCGGCAGAGAACATCGGCTACCCGCTCAAGCTCGCGGGCGTCCCCAAGGCCAAGCGGAACCAGCGCGTCGATGAGCTGCTGGAGCTCGTTGGCCTGTCCGGGCGCGGAAGCTCCTACCCCTCCCAGCTCTCCGGCGGCCAGCGCCAGCGCGTCGGCATCGCCCGCGCCCTGGCCGACGAACCCGCCGTCCTCCTGTGCGACGAGCCGACGAGCGCACTCGACACCGAATCAACCGCGCAGATCCTCGCGCTGCTGCGCCGCGTGCGCGACGTCGCCGGTGTCACGGTCGTCATCATCACCCATGAGATGGCCGTCGTTCGCGAGATCTGCGATTCGGTGACCCTCCTGGGCCACGGGCAGGTCCTGCAGACGGGGAGCCTCGAAGAGGTCGTGGCCGACCCCGCCACGCCGCTCGCTCGCGAACTTGTGCCCATGCCCGTCGTCGACACCGCGGACGTCCCCGCCGATACCGGCTCCGGCGTCGTCCTCCTCGACGTCGTGTTCACCTCGCACCCGGGCGTGCCCACGGGAGCCACCGTCCTGCACCTGGCCTCGTCGATGGGCGCGGACGTGACCGCCGGAACCTTCGAGTCCCTGGGCAGCGTGCAGGTGGGCCGCCTGGCCCTGACCGTCCCCGCGTACCACGCCGACAAGATCATTGAGCAGCTGCGCAAGAACAACGTCCACGCGGAAGTGAGGGACCAATGACCGCCGCACACAACGCCGCTGCGACCGCCGCTCACGCGCTGGCGCTCCTGCCCGCGGGCAAGGGAGACCCCACGTGGCTGGACAACCCCGCGCTGACGGAGAAGTTCGGACCCGCGATCCTCGAAACCCTCATGATGACGGGCCTGTCGACCCTCTTCGCGGTCGTCATCGGCACTCTCCTGGGCCTCGTCCTGGTCCAGACCGGCAAGGGTGGGCTCACCCCCAACAACGCGGTCTACCAGGGCGTCTCCTTCGTCGTCAACATCGTGCGGTCGCTGCCCTTCATCATCGGCATCATCATGCTGATCCCCCTGACGAAGCTCATCGTGGGCAAATCCACCGGCTCCCTGGCGACCGTCGTGCCGCTCGTGATCCTCTCCGCGCCCTTCTTCGCGCGCCTCGTGGAGACGAACCTCCTGGCCGTCGATCCGGGCAAGATAGAGGCCGCGCAGATGATGGGCGCGTCCAACAGGCAGATCCGCTGGGGCGTCCTCATTCGCGAGGCCCTGCCCGCCCTCGTCCAGTCGATCACGACGCTGGCCATCACCCTGATCGGCTACTCCGCGATGGCGGGCGCAGTCGGCGGCGGCGGCCTGGGCCAGATGGCCATCAACTACGGCTACAACCGCTGGCAGGACGACGTCATGATCTCCACCGTCGTCGCCATCATCCTCATCGTCCAGGTCATTCAGCTGGTCGGCGACATCATCTCCCGCGCCCTCGATCACCGGGCGCGCTGACAGACCCGGTGAGGCCACCCCGGCCTCGACCATCCATCCCATCACGAACCAAGAAAGAGAAGCACCATGCGTCACCGCACTCTCGCAGCCTTCGGCCTGGCGGCCGTCGCCTCCCTGGGCCTGGCGGCCTGCTCGGGCGGCTCCACCACCACCTCCCCCGACGGTTCCGGCGTCGTCACGCTGAAGGTGGGCGCCACGCCCTCGCCCCATGCGAAGATCCTCACCTACGTCAACGACAACCTCGCCGCCGCCGAGGGAATCAAGCTCGACATCGTTGAGTACACCGACTACGTTCAGCCCAACACGGCGCTCAACGACGGCGATCTCGACGCCAACTTCTATCAGACCGTCCCCTACCTGGAGAACGCGGAGAAGCAGTTCGGCTACGACTTCGAGGCTGGCGAGGGCATCCACCTGGAGCCCCTCGGCGTGTTCTCCAACAAGCGTAAGTCCCTGGACGAGCTGCCCGAGGGCGGCACGATCGGCATCATCTCCGACACGTCCAACCAGGCGCGCGCCCTGGAGCTTCTGGCCACGCAGGGCCTCGTCTCCATCCCCGAGGGCGACGGTGACGTCAACATCAACACCGTCACCAAGCTGAAGAACTTCGACTTCCGCGAGGTGGAGGGTCCGCAGCTGGTGCGCTCCCTCGACGACTTCGACTACGCGGTCATCAACGGCAACTTCGCCCAGGAGGGAGGCAAGAGCATCGCCAGCGACGCCCTGGTTGTCGAGTCGCCCGAGGGTAACCCGGCCGTGAACGTCCTCGTGTGGAAGAGCGGGGCCGACAAGTCCGAGGCCATCGCCAAGCTTGAGAAGATCCTCCACTCCGAGCAGGTCAAGAAGTACATCCAGGAGACCTGGTCCGACGGCTCCGTGATCCCGGCCTTCTGATTCGAAGACGCCGACACGGACGTGGCCCGGAACCATTCGGTTCCGGGCCACGTCCGTCAACAGGGTGCTTCAGTTGGTGCGAGTCTCGAGCGGGAACTCGGCGTCCGGCTCGTGGGTGATCCGGTTGCGCATGTCGCGTCGGAAGACCTCGATGACCCACAGCCAGATGATGTGGCCGAAGAACTCGGAGAAGTGCTCCGCGAAGGGCTGATCCCACGGGGCGGGGACGGTGCCCATCAGCGGCATGAGGACCACGTGGAAGGCCACGTAGACGACGATGCCGAAGGCCGCGCCCTGCCACAGCTTGATCTGGGGGAATCGCTCGGCCAGGACGCAGTAGATGACGGCGAAGCCGATGGCGAAGGCGAAGTGGACGATGAAGGACACCCACGGCAGGCCATCGTTGCCGTTGAAGGAGTAGCTCAGGTGCGTGACGCTCTCGGGCACGCCCAGCTGCTGAAGGAGCTCCTGCGGGGGGTTGGTCGCGTTGCGCTCGGGGGTGCGCGGGGGCAGGGGCACCTCCCACCCGAACTTCACGATGGCGGAAACGATGCCTCCGAGGACGCCTGCGAGTGCTGCAACGCCGTAACGGCGGCGCTTGGGATTTGTCTGGATCAATGCCATGCGATAAGCATGAGGTGAGGGTCAGCTAATTTCGAGGGGCTTACGCTACAACGAGCGCAAGGTCACAGTGTTCCCGGACCTGCCCAAACGCCTCGCCGACGGGCGAGGAAGCGCGGCCAATGGCCAGTTGGGAGGGGAAAAGTGTGGGGAGGGAACGAATCCCTCCCCACATCGTCGCGTTCTCGCGCGGCTCCCCGGCCCTTCCTGGAGCGTCAGTCGACGATCCCGTAGAGGCGGTCGCCCGCGTCGCCCAGGCCCGGCACGATGTAGGACTTCTCGTTCAGGCGCTCGTCGACGGCTGCGACGACGACGTTGACGTCGGCGCGGTCGCCGATCGCGGACTCAAGCGTGCTCACGCCCTCGGGGGCGGCGAGGATGCACACGCAGGTCACGTCCTTGGCCCCGCGCTCGAACAGGTAGTTGGTGGCCGCGACCATGGTGTGACCGGTGGCGAGCATGGGATCGAGCACGAAGCACTGGCGTCCCGACAGGTCGTCGGGCAGGCGGTTGGCGTAGGTTTCGATCTCGAGGGTGTCCTCGTCGCGGCGCATGCCCAGGAAGCCGACCTCGGCGGTGGGCAGGAGGCGGGTCATGCCCTCGAGCATGCCCAGGCCGGCGCGCAGGACGGGAACGACGATCGGGCGAGGTTCGGAGAGCTTGAGTCCGACCGTCGGCGCGACGGGGGTGTTGATCGCGGTCTCGGTGACGGCGACTTCGCGGGTTGCCTCATAGGCGAGGAGGGTGACCAGCTCGTCAACCAGCTGACGGAAGGTCGCCGACGGCGTCTCGCGATCGCGCAGGACGGTGAGCTTGTGAGTGATCAGGGGGTGGTTAGCTACGTGGAGGCGCATGGTTATAGGCTACCGCGTTGGCGCGGGGCCGCGCACCCCGGTGTGCCGACCGCGCGGTTGGTGTGGGTGAGGCGGCGCGGCAAGGCTGCCAGCTCGCCACTTCTTCGCGGAATGGGAGGGTGTCAAGCTCTTGTGTCACACGAACCTCACCAGCCCCGCGGACTTCAATTACCCCAATGGTGCTCGGCCCGGTAAGCTAGGAGGGTGACAGTTAACGAACAGTACCGCGAAGCGATGGGCAAGGCCCTGTTCCTGGCCAATCGCGCGCGCGAAACGGGTGACGTCCCCGTTGGAGCCGTCGTCGTCGATGCCGGTGGCCGCATCATCGGGCGAGGGTGGAACTGTCGCGAGGGCCATCACGACCCCACCGGCCACGCCGAGGTCGTAGCGCTGCGCGAGGCCGGATGCGCGCTCGGCACGTGGCGCCTGACGGGCTGCACGCTCGTCGTCACCCTCGAGCCCTGCACGATGTGCGCGGGAGCGATCCTCGCCTCGCGCATCGACCGTGTCGTCTTCGGCGCGTGGGATCCGAAGGCGGGCGCGGCGGGCTCCCTGCGCGACGTGCTGCGAGACGCTCGCGTTCCGCACCCCACCGAGGTCATCGGTGGCGTCCTGGCCCAAGAGGCCGCCATGCAGCTGCGTTCCTTCTTCATCGGCCGCCGCTCCGCCAACGAGATGCCCGTCGTGGCCGCCCCCGTCCACGAGCCCGAGGATCTTGCCGCCCAGGCGCCGACGCCTCGGGTCGAGGCCCCCGCCGCGCACGCCTCGGGCGAGGGTGTCCCCGCCCAGCTGATCACCCCCGACGCTCCGGCGGCTCCTGCGGCATTCGTCGCTCATTCCGCTTCTTTCGCGCCCGTCGTTCCCGCGTCGGCCCCTGCGGCACACGCCGCGCCGGTCGCGCCCGCCGCGCGCCCCCAGGGGCAGCCTGTCCCGATGCCTCCTCCCGCGGGACTGTCTCGCCACCGCGGCTCCGAGGCCTCGCCCCTGCCGCGTCGAGCGGGCCGCCCCTTCTCCGAGCGCGTCTCCGGTAACGCGGACGACCCGGCAGACATCCCCGCGGCCTCGTCGGTCCTGCACGCGCCGGACGCACCGCCCCTGCCGCCTTCGCGCCCGCCCGTCCGAGGGGGGGCACCCGTCGCTTCCCCCAGCGCCCCCGAGGGCACCCGCGGCCCCGTCACGAAGTCGGTTCCCCAGATCCGTCCCGTTCGCGTTCGCCCCACCGCGGTGGTGCCCGACGGAGCCTACACGCCGGCCCAGCACCGCCGCACCCAATACCGCGCAGCCTGAAAACCGTGCCGTGTTCCACAACGCCGCCAGCGTGTCGCCATCCCACAACACGCGCCACGCCGCGCCCGCTTGGGCAGCCTGAAACGCAATCGCCAGCAGGGGCAGCGCGCAGCACGCGGCCAGCGTAAGCAAGGCAAGCGCCAGCAGGGCGCGCTCCGCCCGCGGGCGCCCCATTGCTGACACAATGGGTTCGATCGGGCCCCGGCGGCCGGGCCCGGCGCACCGTCAAATGAGGAGGGCACAGATGGCTCAGGACGCCACCCAGCGCTGGAACCGTACCGAGGGCGTGCTCGTCGCCCCGGGATCCACGCCCGACGACGTCGCCGCCCGTCTGCGCGAGCGCGCGGTGGTCGCGCGCCTGGAGTGGTACCCGGCCAGCGCGCACCTATTGAGCATCACCCTGCTGTCGGACACCGAGGGCCGCGTGGCCGTCACCCCGCCCAGCCGCGGGGGCGTCGTGCCGGGGGCGGGGGTCTCCGAGCTGGCCGAGGGCCTGGCGCGCGAGCTCGGCGCGGACGTCACCATCGGCCCGGCGTCGTTCAACGCCCTGCCCGAGGGCGTCGAACTGCCCGAGGTGAGCGCCGGCCCCTCGCCCATGTCGCGCACCGTCGTCGTCTCCCCGCTGAGCGCCTACATGGTGCCGCTGCAGGCGACCCTCCTGGAGCGGCCCCTGGCCGTGGCCTCCGCGCCCGGCATCGACCGGCGCATCGTCATGTACTCCGGGGAGGGCGCGGAGCTGGGCGCCTTCGGCTGGGACGACGAGTCCCTGCCGGCGATCATCTTCCGCGTCGACGAGCGCGACATGACCGTGCGCGCCGTCCTGACCGGGGAGTCCGAGGACGACGCCGTCTACTCCTGGTCCATGACCTCGCGCTACGTGTGGGGCGGGGTCGAGGAGCCCGGGCCCGCCCTGTCCGCGCTCGTCAACGAGATGCTCACCGACTCCACGGACGCCTCGCTCATCGCCCGGGCCGTGCCCGACGCCGACGTCGAGGCGGCGACCGCCGCGCTCGCCGTCGAGGGCGTCGAGGGCCTGGCCCAGATGCTCACGGCGCTCGGGCTGCCGGCCTGGGTGGAGTCGGTGCTCACCGGTCGGCTCGCGCCCGTGGAGGTGCCCGGCGTCGTCGTGCACGAGCCGCGCGGGCTGTCCAACGCGGTGGGCCGCAGCGTGGGCCTGCTGCTGGCCGACCCCTCCACCCCGGGCTCGGCCTTCTGGCAGGGTTATGTGCGCACGGTGACAGACAAGCCGTGGGCGGTGCGGGGCGCCGCGCTGCTCGAGGCGGGTCTGGGCGGGGCTCTCGTGGGGGCTGCCGTGCGCCGTCGTCGCTCGACCGGCAGCATCCCGGGCGGGATGGCGGCCGTGGGGGCCTTCCTGCTGGTGGACGCCATCACCGAGGTCTCGCTGGCCTCCTGGACGCGTCACCGCGAGCTGCGCCGCCGCGCCGACGAGGAGATGGCCCTGGTCGCCGAGGAGCTCGGCGCCTGAGAGCCCGCCGCCGGGGGCGCCTGGTGCCGCCCGTAAGCCGCAGGTGCGCCGGCGGGCTACTCAGGCATCCCCCGGCTCAAGATAATCAACAACGGCACCACGCCAGCGACGAGAATATGCAACAGCACCACCAGGGCGAAGATCAGCGACCCCTTCTCGGTTCGGGACATGCCGTGGTGCTTCCCTATGCTCAGCGCCCCCGGGTCGCCGTTCAGGATCGAGGCGCGGTAGAACACCGGGGCCACCTGGCCGGGTTGCATGACGAGCTCAAGGCGCGGCTTGGGACTGAGAAAGGCCGCGAAACGGTAGGACACAACGCTCACCGGCCCCGGCGGCACCGCAATCCTCACGGACTGGCCCGCGGACAGGCGCATCGCCCAGCCGTTGATCGTGATGGACACGGTGCTCTTGCCCGGCAGTGAGATGGACGGGTCGAAGTACAGGTCGATGAAGGCGCTGTTGTCCGGCGTGGCCCCGGGCAGGGCCTGAAATGCGGGCGCGTCCTGGCTCATATCCCCGTCACGGCCCTTCTCATCGTCTCAACTGATCGAGGCCAGACTATCAACCAGCCGGACGCCACCGGCGCCCTCGCAACCCCCGGTCTGCAAGGCGCGACCTACTCCCCCTTGAACTTCATGCCGGCGGTGAAGCCGTGAGGGTTGGCGGCGTAGTCGGCCAGGGTCTGTTCGTCGCGGGCGGCGAACTCGGCGTCGTCCTCGGGCGTCGGCTCATCGGTGTCGTCGTCGACGACGATCGCCTCCATCTCCTGGGTGTCCCCGTTCCCCAGGTAGGCCCGTTCGTCACGGTGCTGGGACAGCACCGTGGCCACATAGTCGTCCACCGCCTCCTGGGTGGTGACGTAGCGGTCCTGGGCCTCGGACATGTACCAGCGGTGCTCGAGGATCTCGTGGAAGATCTCGGCGGGCTCCAGCTTGCGGCGCATCTCGACGGGGACGGAGTGAATGGTGGGCTCGAAGACCTCCGCCAGCCAGGCGTGGGCCACGAGCTCGATGGGGTCGTCGCTGCGGCCGGTGATGGCCCGGTAGGCCTCCAGGTCGTTGAGCATGCGCTGGCCCTGGCGCTCCTGGACGTCCAGGCCGGTCAGCCTCATCACCTGCCGGTGGTAGTGGCCGGCGTCGACGACCTTGGGCTGGATGGTGATGTGGTTGCCCTGAGAGTCCGTGTCCATGGTCAGCTCGGCGACGTCGTAGCCCAGCTCGTTGAGCTTCTGGACGCGGCGGCGCAGGCGCCAGCGCTCGTCCAGGGAGAAGGACTCCTCCGCGGTGAGGACGTCCCACAACTCGGTGTACCGGCTGACGATCCGGTCCCCCACCTCGATGGTGTCCACGCTCGGCTCCAGCAGCGCACCGGCCTGCAGGTCCATGAGCTCGCCGATGATGTTGGTGCGGGCGATATCGATGTCGTAGAGGCGTTTGCCGTCGGTGAGCCCCTCGGGGTGGAGCTCGCCGGTCTCGGCGTCCACGAGGTAGGCGGCGAAGGCGCCCGCGTCACGGCGGAACAGCGTGTTGGACAGTGACACGTCCCCCCAGTAGAAGCCCAGCAGGTGCAGGCGCACCAGCAGCACGGCGA
>ERZ772807.740-NODE-740-length-19461-cov-4.744718_pt1 | contig 19461 bp, 12 predicted proteins | sample MGYA00511472_ERZ772807 | MGnify/ENA primary metagenome ERZ772807 (study PRJEB29015, sample SAMEA2737947) | human oral metagenome | biome: human oral; feature: human-associated habitat; material: dental | place: China | collected 2039 ...
TGGGCGATATGCATTTCCGTTCAGTATATGGCGTGAACGTAACACGTATCAGCCGACAGGGTATGGACCTCTTTGCTGGTCGCAATCACCGTTTTATCGTGGGTGACCGTATCATGGTTGTTGGTCCAGAAGAGAACGTAAACCGCGTTGCTTCTATGATGGGTAACTCTGAAAAGCGCCTTAACGCACCAAATATTGCAACCATCTTCGTTGGTATCATCGTCGGTATCATCTTCGGTACGTTGCCAATTGCGATTCCTCACATGCCTGTACCAATGAAACTCGGTCTTGCAGGTGGTCCGTTGGTTATCGCTATTCTTATTGGTCGTTTTGGTTATCGAATGGGACTTGTGACCTATACTACAACGTCAGCGAATATGATGCTCCGTGAGATTGGTCTTGCACTCTTCTTGGCTTCCGTAGGTATCAAGGCAGGTGCAACCTTCTGGGACACCGTAGTACAGGGTGACGGATTGAAGTATGTGTACACAGGTTTTATCATAACGATTGTTCCAATCCTTATTGTCGGCACTATTGCTCGTTTGAAGTATAAGTTCAATTACTTCACGATTATGGGTATGCTTGCCGGAACCTATACCGATCCACCAGCCTTGGCTTATGCTAACTCTATCTGTGCAGGTGAGGCTCCAGCTGTAGGTTACTCAACAGTTTATCCGCTCAGTATGTTCCTTAGAATCTTCCTGGCGCAGGTAATTGTACTATTCTTCTGCCAGATTTAGGAAAGAATAAGATTAAAACGAAAAATAATTAGGGTGTATCAAATTTCTGATGCACCCTATTTTTATTCTCTTAAACCGAAACCGAAACAACACAAAAAACAAGAGTTCCTGAAACATTGTGGTCTAATGACCGATTTGGGTTAAATGTGTGAGAGAATGTTTTTACTCTAAATACAAAGTCCTTAGCTATCTGTTTTCTTACCACAAAGTTTCTTCTTAAGCTTCTGAATTTACTTTACATTATTTCGTTGTTTATTTGCCCCAAATGGCTCTAAAATCTCTTTTTAAATAGCCTTTGTAACTTCCTTTATATCAATCTATTGTAAAAATGCTTTTCAAAAGGTGCTTAGTAAGGTTTCAAGAGGGCGTTAGTTAGCCCTCAAAAGGGCATCTTTTACAAGCCAATTGGGCGTTAATTGCAAGCTGATTTATGCCCTTCTCAATTCGAATATTAGATTTTTCTTTACATTATACTATTGCTCTATGGTATCTTTGATAGGTGAGTAGGGGTAAAGTGGTAACTCATTATGCTATTATCTCATTCCATATTATTTTGTTATTTGGTCTTTGCTTACTTTGTTACCTTGTCTTTTTACCTTATCTTTATTCTGTCTCCCCTAATCTTTTGTCTTCCTTTAAGTCAGCAATTTTGTTCATTTACACGCCCATTTACATGTAAACAAAACTTATCAACATGTAAACAAAATCCTATTTTTCTTTTATAACTAATACCTTGTTCAGATGTTCACTTGTCAACTTGTCAAGTAAAACCTGTTTACTTGTCTACTAAACGCCCTTCTGTTTATAATTATAAGTGTTTTATGTACTCTTTTGTTGAAATCAGTAAGTATTCAATTAAATTTTAATAGAAAATGTAATTTTACTCGAAAAATGCTTGCAACTTATATAAATAATATTTAAATTTGCATCCCATGAAAGTAATAATCTTTTTATATTGTGAAAAAGCAGCAATATATTTAGGTTTAAGACTCATCTCTAATAAAATGTTTCAGAAAGGAACAAAATCGTAAAGTTTAGCGAAACAGTTACACAATAATATTTTTAATAATCAAAAGAGATCTATGGAGAAAAGAATTACTCTCTTTTTGTTTGGTCTTATCCTGTCATTAGGAACAGCGTTTGGTCAGGCAAAGATTAACGGAACCGTAGTTTCTCAGGACGATGGAGAAGCCATTATCGGAGCATCTGTCATGGTACAAGGTACTACGACGGGTACAGTTACCGATATTGATGGTCACTTCACTATCGACGTTCCTGCAGGAAAGAAACTCGTAGTCAGTTACATTGGTATGGTCACTCAGACCGTAACAGCAAAAGATGGCATGAAGGTTGTCCTCTCTAATGACAATCATCAGCTTACTGAGGTCGTCGTAACGGGTATGACCCAGCAAGACAAACGCCTCTTCTCTGGTGCTGCTACCAAGATTGATGCTTCAAAAGCTAAGCTCGATGGTATGGCGGATGTGAGCCGTTCACTCGAAGGTCGTGCTGCCGGTGTGAGCGTTCAGAACGTGTCTGGTACGTTCGGTACTGCTCCTAAGATTCGTGTTCGTGGTAACACGTCAATCTTCGGTTCATCAAAACCTTTGTGGGTTGTGGATGGTGTCATCATGGAAGACATTGCCAATGTTGATGCAAGTTCGTTGTCATCAGGTGATGCAAAGACTTTGATTTCTTCTGCTATTGCAGGATTGAATGCTGATGACATTGAAAGTTTCCAGATTCTGAAGGACGGTTCTGCTACATCTATCTATGGTGCTCGTGCTATGGCAGGTGTGATTGTTGTAACTACAAAGAAGGGTAAGGCTGGTCAAAGCCATTTGAGCTATACTGGTGAGTACACCCTCCGTTTGAAGCCAAGCTATAAGAACTTTAATATCATGAACTCACAGGACCAGATGGAGGTTTATCGTGAGTTGGAGAAGAAGGGCTATTTGAATTATGCCGAGATTGCTAACGCCTCTACAAGTGGTGTTTATGGTCGTATGTATCAGCTCATCTCTGAGTATGACGCTACTAAGGGACAGTTTGGTCTTGAGAATACACAGGCTGCACGTGATGCTTATCTGCGTGCTGCTGAGTATCGCAATACTGACTGGTTCGACCAGCTTTTCTCAAGTTCAATCATGCACAACCACTCTGTGAGTGCTTCTGGTGGTACAGACAAGGGTCAGTACTATGCTTCACTCTCTGCGATGTATGATCCGGGATGGTATAAGTCAAGCCGTGTTCAGCGTTACACTGGTAACATCAACACGACTTACAACATTAATAAGCAGGTAGGTTTGAACCTTATCGCTAATGCTTCTTACCGTAAGCAGAAGGCTCCAGGTTCATTGAGCCGTACGATTGACCCAGCAACAGGTGCTGTTAGTCGTGCGTTCGATATCAACCCTTATTCTTATTCTCTGAATACGTCACGTACACTTGACCCTGCAGAGTCATACACACGTAACTATGCACCGTTCAACATCTTCAATGAGTTGAACAATAACTATATGGACCTTAACGTACACGACTTCCGTGTACAGGCAAGTATTGACTATAAGCCAATCACTAAGGTGAAGCTTACTGCTTTGGTAGCAGTGAAGAGTGCTGCCTCAACCATGGAGCATGTTGTTCGTGAGAACTCTAATCAGGCCTTGGCTTATCGTGCTATGGGTACGACAACTATTCGTGATGCTAACCCATACCTTTATACGGATCCAGACAATCCGTTTGCTCTTCCAGAATCAATCCTTCCTGAAGGCGGTATTCTCGACAGAACAGGTAATCACTTCTTTGGTTGGGATACACGTCTTTCCGCAGCTTACAATGATGTCTTCAATGACTCACATATCGTGAACCTCTATGCTGGTATGGAAACCAACAGCGTTGACCGTAAGCAGACTTTCGATCGTGAGTGGGGTATGATGTTTGATGCTGGTGAGATTGCCAAGCTGAACTATCGCGCTTTCAAGATGTTCCAAGAGCAAGGTACAGACTACTATTCTTTATCAAACACACATATCCGCAGTCTTGCTTACTTCGGTACAGGTACCTATTCTTATAAGGGTCGCTATCAGGTGACTGGTACTTTCCGTTATGAAGGAACAAACTATTTGGGTAAGGCTACTTCTGCCCGTTGGTTGCCAACCTATAACGTTTCTGGTGCATGGAACGCACATGAGGAAGGCTGGTTCAATAATGTGTTTAAGAATGCGTTGACACATGCGACACTCCGTTTGAGCTATTCACTCACCGGTGACCGTCCTCCTGTTACTAACTCATTGCCAATCTTCACAGCTAAAGTGCCTTGGCGTCCATTCACAACGATTCAAGAGACGGGTTATGATGAAGAGTTTGGTAATAAGAACCTTACTTACGAGAAGAAGCGTGAGTTCAACCTTGGTTTCGACTTCGGTTTCGTAGACAATCGCATCAATCTTACCACTGACTTCTACTGGCGTCGCAACAGTGACCTTATCGGTTATGTGAACCATCCACAGTTAGGTTCTTACAACCTTGCAAACGTTGCTGCAATGAAGTCAAATGGTGTGGAGCTTTCGTTGAATACACAAAACATCAAGAGAAAGGATTTCAGTTGGGAAACTAACTTCATCTTCTCTTGGACACACAACGAGATTACAAGTCTCTTCACCCATGCACGTGTTATCGACCTCGTACAGGGAACAGGTTATAGTCTTGTAGGCTATCCTGTAAACTCTATCTTCAGCATTCCATTTGCTGGTCTTAATAGTGAGGGTCTGCCAACCTTTATGAATGAAGATGGCAAGAGGACGATTTCTGACATCAACCTTCAGGAGCGTGATCAGGAGAAGATTAAGTATTTGAAGTATGAAGGTCCTGCTGATCCAACAACAACGGGTTCATTTGGTAACGTCTTCCGTTATAAGAATTGGGACCTCAATGTATTCGTAACTTATAGCTTTGGCAATAAGGTTCGTTTGAACCCTGTCTTCAGTAACCGTTATGACGATATGGATGCTTTGCCTAAGGAGTACCGTAATCGTGGGGCAAACAGTGGTGAGCAGGCTATGACTAACATCCCTGTTATTGCTTCACGTCGTCAGAATAATAATAACTCGCAATTGAACGTGGCTTATAACGCTTACAACTATTCTGATGCACGTATCGCAAAGGGTGACTTCATTCGTATGAAGGAAATCTCATTGGGTTATACCTTCCCAGCTGCTATGATCAGAAGCATCGGTGTCAGCAGTCTTGCATTGAAGCTTCAGGCAACCAATCTCTTCCTGTTCTATTCAGACAAGAAGTTGAACGGACAGGACCCAGAGTTCTTCAATACAGGTGGTGTTGCTGCTCCAGTTCCAAAGCAGTTCACAATGACATTGAGATTAGGTCTTTAATATCATAACTGAGGTTTAGTTTCAGCAGAGAGAAACCTTGATGTTGGTAACAACATGGGGAGCTTAATAAGGCAAGAGGTTGCCATACGGCAGCCAAAAGCTACGAATAAGAAGCTGAAACAGAACCAAAAGTAACTTAATATAGTAAGAATATGAAAATTAAGAATATCATATATAAGGGCAGTTTGATGCTTGCATCTGTAGCGATACTCGCATCTTGTGCTGACCAATTGGATACGTTGCCTGACAACCGTACGACCCTGGATAACCCAAAGAAAGTGGCAGGTCTGTTGGTGACAGCTTATCCTGATCGTACCCCGACACTCTTCAACGAATGGATGTCTGATAATACTGACTATATGGGAGCACAGAATAGTCTGGGTGACCGTGGTGGTGATCAGTACTTCTTTTGGCAGGAGCAGACGGAGGGTGGCAATGACTCTCCTGAACAGGTGTGGATGTTTTATTATGAAGGCATCTACAAAGCTAATGAGGCTTTAGCAGCTATTGAGCAGTTGGGTGGTGCAAATACTGAGTCGCTACGTAATTCAAAGGGTGAGGCTCTGTTGCTTCGTGCTTATAACCACTTCATCCTTGCTAATGAGTTCTGCCGTCCTTATAATGGCAAGACCAGTACTACTGATGCTGGTATCTATTATGCAACAGAGATAGCCGACTTCTCTGCAGGAACAAAGCAGAGCGATCGTGGAAATGTTGCTGATGTTTATGCAAAGATTGCCGCTGACCTTGAAGCTGGTATCCCATTGATTAACGATACCTATGAGGTGCCAAAGTACCACTTCAATAAGAAGGCTGCTTATGCCTTTGCAACTCGTTTCTACCTTTATTATGAGAAGTGGGAGAAGGCAAAGGAATATGCTGATAAACTCTTAGGCAGTAATCCTGCTGCTTCCTTGCGCAATTATAGAGCATTGAAGGCAATGCCACTTAGCAACTCTGATCAAGCAGTAAAGATTGCAGAGGCTTACTGTAGTGTTGAAGCAGAGTGTAACCTTCTTGTTCAGACCAGTGTAAGTAATGCCGGAATGGCACTCGCTCCTTGGAGAACCAATAAGCGTTATACGCTCACGAACTATCTTTCAAAGTCTGAGGGACTTGAGAGTAATAACATCTGGGGTACTGCGGCAAATCTTATTTGGACACCATTCACCAACAATCAGGGTGAAAGTGACTTCTCATTATTGATGAAGCTCCCTCGTGAGGTGGAAATTGTTAATAGGACGACGGGTTCAGGTTATCTTCGTACATTGAATGTTGACTTCACCATTGATGAGGCATTGCTCAACCGTGCAGAGGCTGAAATCATGCTTGGTCAGAATGATGCTGCTTGTGCAGATATGACTATTTGGATGAAGAACTACTTCAATACCAATGTTACCCTCACACCAACAAGTGTACAAACTTACTTTGCTGCACTTCCATACGCTTATGCTGACGCTGATAAGTTAGTACCAAGTATTAAGAAGCATATCAGCCCTCGCTTCACTATTGGTGATGAAGGCTCTGTACAGGAGTCACTCTTGCAGTGTTTGCTTAACTTCCGTCGTATAGAAACTTTACACCAAGGTATGCGTTGGATGGATATCCGTCGTTATAATATTGAGATTCCACGCCGACTGATTGGTGCTAATGGTAAGCCTTCAAAGAATCTTGATTGGCTCGTAAAGGATGACCCACGTCAGGTGGTACAGATTCCACAGAGCATCCGTGAGGCTGGTGTTGCTGGCAACCCAACTAAGACTGCAGCAGCAGGTGCTAAAGCTATTGACCTCTCCCAGTTAAAACAACCTGGACTCTCTCTGGTCAATCAGTATCCTCTTCAAGCAGGAAAGGTTAATTTTTAATAGCTAATAAAAGATTAAAGAAATGAAGAAAAACATATTGGCTTTATCGCTATTGGCGGTTGTTGAGGCTGGCTTCACTGCTTGTTCGAGCGACGACTTGTCAAGCGAGAGCGTTATCAAGTCCTCTACGACTTCAGAGACAGTCTTTGATAAATGGCTGTATAAGAACTACGTAGTACCTTATAACATTCAGATTCAGTGGCGTTATGAGGATAATGAGTCAGATATGGCTTACTATGATGTACCTGCAGACTCTGCACAATCAGTAGAGTTGGCACACATCATTAAGTACACTTGTGTTGAGGCTTATACTGAAGTTGCAGGTATCGATTTCACCCGTCGTTACTTCCCAAAACTCTTTAGTTTCCTTGGTGAATTTGAGTATGATAATAGCGGTACAATGAAACTTGGTACGGCAGAGGGTGGAAAGAAGATTCGCCTTTTGGGTATTAATCATCTTGATCAGTACAAGAACAACCGTTCAGCTTTGGATGAACTCTATCTCAAGACCATCCACCACGAGTTTGTACATATCGTAAACCAGACAAAGGACTATCCACGTGACTTCGGTAAGGTTACTCCAACGGGTTATGTTAACGACTCCTGGAGTTCTGACGCATACGGAACAGGCTTTGAGAAGCGTGGTTTCGTTACAGCTTATTCACAGAAGGAAGAGCGTGAAGACTTTGCTGAAGTGGTAAGTACCTATATCATTTCAACTCCAGCACAGTGGAAGGCTATCCTTCAGAAGGCTACTATCATGGATGCAAATGGTACAGTTGCTAAGGAACAACCAGGTGTGACAGCTATTGAGAAGAAGCTTGAAATTTGTAAGCGTTACTATAAAGAGGCATTCAATGTTGACCTTGATAAGGTGCGCGATGCTGTCATTGAACGCGAGAACAATGTTGTCAACGGCAGTTATAATCTGACAAATCTTAATTAATTAAGAAAGGATCATTTATGAAAGCAAATAAATTATTTATATATCTCCTACTTGCTTTACCAGCACTCTTCTTACAGTCATGTCAGACGGAGCAAGAGGATGTCTTCGATAAGCCTTATTCTGAGCGTATGGAGGAGTTTCTCCAGAAGACGCAGGAAACGTTGGTTGCATCACAATATGGTTGGGCTTTAGATTATTATCCACAGAGAAATCAGACGTATGGTGGTGTGGCTTATACCGTTAAGTTTACTCGTGACAATGCAATTGTACGTTATGAGAATAATCCTGATGATGGCGAAGTAAAGTCATTGTATAAGATGAAGGAAGACGATGGTCCTGTTCTGTCTTTCGATACATATAACACTTTCCTTCATGTCTATGCAACTCCAAAACGGGGTGAGTATCGTGGTAAGGAAGGCGACTTCGAGTTTGTTATTGATAGTATTGGTGCTGATTGTGTCAAGATTCACGGCAAGCGTTCGATGAATACGATGTATCTCCGCAAACTATCTGCTGAGGCTTCAGAGTATATGGAGAAAGTGACAGAACTCTCTAATCTCTTTGTCTTCTCTGATGTTACTCTAAGTGTTGGTGGAAAAGCGTATAACCTTGTCTTCACTGATAAAACAAATCGTCAGTTAGGCTTCTATGATGGTAATAAACTTGTTGCATCTTCAGCTTATGCCTTCACTGACAAGGGAATCCGTTTGTATGAGCCTATCACGTTGAATGGTGTTCAGGTCTATGACTTGACCTTCGATGCAGCAACAGCTAAGTTCTCTGCTAATGGTGTTGAGTCAACAGCAACAAACATTGATGTAAACCTTGTTGCAGAGATGATTGGTTCAATCAGCGTTTCTAATGGTGCAAAGACCGTTACAAAGGTTATTCCATATCTTGATAAGCTCAACATAAGTTGCGATGCTCCGTGGGTTCAGCTTACAAAGGAGGGCAACAAGCTCACGATTACTGTGGAGGCTAATCCAAACGCAACTAAGGCGCGTGGTGCGAAAATAAAGATTTCAAATGGTACCAATGTGGCACAGGTACAGGTGTTGCAGTTCGACCTCCCTGCATTGCTTGGTACTTACCAACTCACAATGACCTCATACGTATCAGAAAAGAAAGGCTTCTTTGAGAATACACGTACAGCACGATTGAGATATGTAGGCTCTGGTGCGAACCGCAAGTTCTACCTCAATGTTCATAGTGATTATGGCTCAGACTATGTCTTCCCATTGACTTATGTTGCTTCTGCCAATGCGTTCTTGATGCAGGGTGGACAGAAGGTGATAACCCTACATGGTCAAAGCACAACCTATTACATCGGTAATGCTTTCAATATTGACGAGAATCGTGGTACAGGTACTGGCACAAGTGCTTATAACCTGATTACGTTCAGCATTTCTGATAATGGTGACATCAGTGCATCTCTCTGCGGTCCGTTGTTCCTGATCTCTAACGGACAACCACAGTACACAGGTCTGACCACAGAGCGCATTATCCTTTGGGCATACACAGGCGAGCCATTCACATCAGAGAACCTCGCTGGTTTGTGGGATCAGTGGATGAATCCTGTGATGAAGAAGAGTGCAAGTTCTTCACCAGCCAAGCCATCTGTCTTGCCAGAGGAGTCATTTGACAACACAGAGTCAATGTTGATGCCACAGTATGCACCAAATCGTGTTGTACGCTTCGATGTAGACAGGAACTCTTTCATCACAACATCTATTGCTTCTCAAGTAAAAATAAACAAGTAAGTGTTTTATGAAAAAGATATTTAATATTTGTTTTCTCCTTGCTGTTGCTGCAGGCTTCGTTGCCTGCAGTGATGACAATGATGCAGGTAGCAACTACTTGCGTGAGAACCCAGTGAAGGTTGTAAGTTCAAAACTCTTCTTTAATGCCAATGCGCAGAAAGGTGGCGTGAAGTTTACTGCACCAGCTGGCTCAACAGTCTCTGTTAGCGACTCATGGGCTACAGCGCAGTTGCAAAACGATTCTGTTATTGTCAGCGTTACTAATAATGCGGCGGTTGACAGTCGTTCAGCTGTATTGACAATCAAGAATGGCAACGACTCAACTAATCTGCCTATCTTGCAGACGGGTTCTATCTTTAAGTATGATGGAGCAAAGAATTTCGTTGTTAGCAATAATGATACGACCCTTATCTTGCCTTATACAAAGGTGGGAGCTGAGCCAACATTGACACTTGCTGACGATGCAGATGCTGCTGCCGTAACATCTATTGAGGATAAGGATACTGCTTTTGCTGCACATATCGGGGCTAACACAACAGGCGAAATCCGCACATTCTCACTTATTTTGAAAAATCAAGAACATCGTGATACGATTACTGTAACACAGGGTAGCATCGATAACTTTGTTGGTAAGACATATTTTATCTATGGTTATGATATCTTGAAGATGACCTCATCTACAACTGATATCAACGACTTGATTACTCAGATTAGTGGTAAGTTTGTGAAGACCTCAGACACACAGTTGACACTTGTCGCTGATAGCTCTGCTACAAAGTTTGTGTTCGATTTTGATCCTGCAACGCTCAAACTGACTATTAAGGGTGGTGACATCATTCTCAGAGAAACTTCATCAACAGGTATGTTGTTCTACAGAACTGCAATTTGGGACGTGAAACACTATGCCGCATTGGTGAAACTCATCAACCAGGCTGTTCAAGAACATAAAAATGGTAAGTTGAGTGATGACGACTACAACACATTCCAGTCATCAACTGTTCCTGCTATCTATAACCTCTATGCATCTAACAAGCTGTCAATGTCAGCTTTTATGGTCAACTCTAAGGAAGATGGCATCGTTGCTGGTTTGCTCAGCGATAGTGGTACAAATGCTGACTATATCAGCGGTCTGACACCTTTAGGGAAGTTAGGTTTCCCAATCAATAGCTTTACCGCAAATATGTTCGGTATCTACGAATATAAATTGGCTGGACAGAAGTTGGCTCTCAATGCTCCTTCTATCATGTTGCAGGCTGTTATGATTTATCATCCTCTAAGCACAAATGCCAAACCTGCTGCTTTCGTTCAGAAAAGCGCTGCGCAAGTGAAGAGGTTTTGATAAGGTGACGAGTTAAAAAGTTGACAAGTTAATTGTTTTGAAGAGTAAGGCTCTTTCCGATAATTAACTTGTCAACTTCTTTTTGTTTTTCCATTAAGAAGGGGTCTATTAATTAGCTTTGTTATTTTCGAGAGCAAATTGCAGTTGAACGAAGAAGTCATGCGGACATAACAGATGAACTGAACACGCAGATAAGTACCCCATCAATTCATAACTATGTTTCTCGCTTTCTAAAAATTAACATCTTCCTTTGTGTAGGTGTGTAAATTATTTTCAAACATCTTAAAGTCTATATATGGTCATTTGGGTTTGAAAAGATGCCCAATTGGCTTGCAAAACATGCCCTTTTGAAGTCTTACTAACGCCCTTTTGAGGTCCAATTAAGCACCTTCTGCAAGAGAGGTTTGTAACCATTTGATATTATGCGAGTTACAAATCTGCTTTTTATGCTCGTTTTGGGCTGTTTTTATAGAACTTTCCCTCGTGGTTGTGTAATGATTTTTCAAATCGTTATCGCGTTTTTAGACATCAGGAAGGAAACGTTTTCAACTCTTTTATACCCACGACAAGCATCTACGTATTTAATGGAAGAGCCCTTTTTGTGTCCAGTGGCATTCCAGTCTATAATTTCTTCTCCAAAATCCTGTGGCAGACTATAGTGAAGCGCATTTACTTTTTGCTATTCATTAACAGCTCCACATTGTGGGCATCTTCCTTTTCTGTGAAGGCGTACACCGCAATTTCCGCAATAATAGGTCTCACGGGTCTTACGAAGATAGATTCGGAAGGCATAATAGATATAGACGATAAGAAGTGGATAACCTATATAATATAAGGTGAGCACTGAGAAGACGATATAGTTTACAGCACATACTGCACCTAATCCGCTAAGATAGAGTAGGGCTTCGCCCGATTTTAGGAGTCTTCGTACATCGTCAATTGTGGCGATGCTGATGATGAGCATTGCCCACACAAGTACCAAGAAGATGTTGAGTAGTAAGGGTTGTGAGAAAGGATTAAGCGATGGGTGGAAGTAGAACTCACGCCAGGTCTCTGGTGCAAAGAGTTGTATGGAAGCATAGAAAGCTGCAGAGAGTGCCACGATGACAGCTAAGAGGGTAGGGTAGAAAGAGCTGATGTCGTTGAGATGCACAATATGTGCGTTCTTCTTCAATATCTTACGAGCTAAATACCCTACGCCCATAATTGAGATGACTATCAAGAAAATGAGCAGGTGAATGTTTGAGAAGGTAGAGATAAATTGCGAGATGGGGTCGGCAGGAACAACTTGTTTTAATAGTTGAGATTCGTGAATCCATCCAAAGGCATAGTCCTCTGTCGCTATTTGTACCCATACAGAATCTTGCTTATCATTCGGGAGAATACGTATGTCAGCTACAACAACTTCCTTTCCCTTCTTCACTGCAAAGGAATCGGTCTTCATGTCGTTGACAGCCTCTTCTGGTTGTTGACGGAGAAGCATTAGCGAATCTGGTATAACAACAAAATTAAAGCCTTGCGAATAATGGTGTTTTACACGGAAAGCCAACGAGTCTACCTTGCTTCGTGTACCGCTCCATTCTATTTGGTCCTTATCATTTTGTTTCAATACAGAATCATCTCCTGCCTCTAAACGGCGGGAGATTTGTGCTTCCTGAATGCTATCGGGAAGTCGGAAAGAGGATGGGGTCTTCTTATGATAACAGCCTGTAAACGAGAAGCTAAATAGTAAGAGAAGGATTATCCCTATAATACCATTTCTTTGCATAGAGCAATTATCAAATTTCTTTGTTGTTGAAGCCTGAGCATACTCTTGTCTTTGGGGGGCTGGTTGATTCGTAATCATCATGATAAGTTATAGATTATGACTTTTGATTATGTAACGTTGCACACATTCATCTGACAGTTTTTACAATCAAACTCTAAGCGAAAGCGACGTTTGTCGGGTAGTTCGAGGAAGAGAGGTTCACGCCAAGTGGGCTTCTGTCCACCCCGTTTAACACAATAGCCAAGTGAATAACGAATGCAATGACGGCACTGCATCAATAAATTAGAAACGGCTTCTTTATCGCCCTGAATTGAGAATGACTTATCAGTTGGTTTAGAGCCATTGGGAACGCCAGCAGGATATTGAAGCTCAAAGGCAGAATCGACTTTGGTCAGTCCTTGCTGTTCATAAAACTTGCGAGCAGCATCATTGGAGATATTATACAGATAAGGCAATTGCTGATATTGTGCTGGGTTTACCATTGAGAAATTCAGCTTTGGATCAGATTGCTTCTCCTTCGACTTTCTATGGATGGTCATACGTTGCATGTGCATGACTTGTTTGTCGAGATTTTCTATCACTATGCGACGCAAGTCGGCTAAGATGCTACTTGGAATGAAGTATTTGTCAGCTCCGTCAACTATCTCAACGTCTGCACATTCGTACACAGTATTACCCAATTTTGTAAGCTGGCGTATGATGTTATCACGTTGAGGTTTTTGGGCAAGGGGAAGAGGAAGGGGGACCTCCCCCAGCCCCTCCAAAGGAGGGGAGAACCTAACGGGATGCTCGTTGGATATCGTTTCGTGAGAAGTTGGATCTGAAATAGGATGCCAGTCAGAAGTTTGATTTGAAACAGGATGCTGGTCAGGTGTTTGATTTAAAACAGGATGCTGGTCAGAAGTTTGATTTGAAACAGGATGCTGGTCAGAAGTTTGATTTGAAACAGGATACTGGTCAGATGTTTGATTTAAAACAGGATACTGGTCAGAAGTTTGATTTGAAACAGGATGCTGGTCAGAAGCTTGATTTGAAACAGGATACTGGTCAGATGTTTGATTTAAAACAGGATGCTGGTCAGGTGTTTGTTCGTAAGATGAAGGTTTAGAGCCAATCACCTCAGCTCTTGCCCATATCACCCCACGACTCTCCGTTAGGTGCTCCCCTCCTTCGGAGGGGTTGGGGGAGGTCTCAGGGGAGGTCCCAAACCACATCTTTATCTGAATCTTACGTTCTGCGGTTTTTCCACTCAGTTCCTTATCAAACGCTTGGTCCTGATTACGATACAAACCCATACCAGGCTTTAAGCCTCGTGGCATTTTGAAAGGATAGAGGCGATTACCAACAGCACGGTTCACACGGAATCCCTCCAAGCGTGTTGACTGACTTTCTGCATCACGTGAAAGGAAACATAGTCCGTCACCATTGGCAAAGTTTGCTGTGCTGGACACGTTGAAACTATCTCGTCTTATCTCTTTTACACGACCAACAAACTCACCCAAAGCCTTTGGCGTGTCGGGTGAGAAGATGTCTGCTTGTCTACCTTTGAGAAAGTAATTGGTATAACCACGATTGAAAGTCTTCTTCAAATCGGGTGTAAAGGAATAGCGAACACGCCCCAACGAGGCTCGACGGAACTCGCCAGGATGCTTGCGGATAATCTCATCAATGCGTTTACTATAAGCTGAAACGACATTCTTTACATAGTTGATATCTTTCAGTCTTCCCTCTATCTTAAAGGCACAAGCTCCTGAGCGCATCAGCGTTTCAAGGTTGTCAATCTGACTCATATCCTTCAATGAGAGGAGATGGCGTTGATGTTCGATAGTCTTTCCGTCAGAATCCTTCAAGTCGAATGCTAATCGACAGAACTGTGCACAAGCACCACGATTGGCTGAACGCCCAAAACTATATTGTGAGACATAGCATACACCACTATAACTCACACACAATGCTCCGTGTATGAATGCTTCTAACTCAAGGTCTGGTAACTTTTTATGAATATCGCTAATCTCCTCAGCTGATAGTTCGCGAGCAAGTACAACACGGTCAAAGCCCTGCTGGCTCAACCATTGTGCTTTCTTCCACGTGCGTGTGTCACATTGTGTGCTGGCGTGAAGGGCTACTGTGTCGGGAACAATCTCTCTCACCTTACTCATCAATCCCATATCCTGTAAGAGGAAAGCGTCAACGCCAACGTCAACTAACGAGCGCACCAAAGCGAGTGTGTCATCAATCTCATCGTTATAAATAATTGTGTTGATAGTCACGTGGACCGTTGCACCATACCGATGGGCATAATCGCATAACTTGCCAATATCCTCCACACTATTGCCTGCTGACTGACGAGCGCCAAAACGAGAAGCACCGATGTAAACGGCATCTGCTCCATGGTCAATAGCTGCTATTCCACATTCGAGGTTTTTAGCTGGGGCGAGGAGTTCGATTGTGATGGGTGTTGGGTGTTGGGTGATGGGTGATGATGAATGCATATTGTTGGGTGTTGGGTGTTGATGGTTACTATTGTTGAGTGAAAGGTGTTGGGAGGTAATGTTAAGCAAAACTTACATTTCATTAACATCCATCACCTAACACCCATCACCCAGTTTGTGAAGAGCAAATTGGCATGTGCACGCCAAGTGACCAGCGGACCTTTCTCTGGGTTGTCTTCACGATAATAATACTTCGGAAGTTCAACGTCATCACGCTTGCCAAGGTCACGACGATACTCTGTGTCAAGTGTGTTGGGGGCATACTCCAAGTGACCTGTGATAAAGAATTCACGTTTATTACGCGACCTGACAATAGACACGCCACTCTCTTCAGACTCAGCGATAATCTCAAGGTCGTCAACTCGTTCAATATCCTCACGCCTAACCTCCGTATGACGACTCTGTGGCATACGAAAGACGTCATCAAAACCACGGAAGAGAGATAGCTCTGGCTTTAGAGGGATTGTCGGGAAGATACCAAACATCTTCTTTGGTAATGGATATTTCGGTATGTCATAGAAATGATAAAGTCCCGCTTGTGCCGCCCAACAGATGTAGAGCGTTGAACGCACATGCTCACGTGCCCAATTGAATATCTCTTGTAGTTCTTTCCAGTAGTCCACTTCCTCGAAAGGTAAATCCTCAACAGGTGCACCCGTGACAATCAGTCCATCAATCTTCTCCTTGCTCACTTTCTCAAGCGTATGATAGAAGCGGTTCATGTGTTCCTCTGGCGTATGCTTGGAAGTATGGGATTTGAGTTTCAGAAAGCTAATATCCAACAATAGTGGACTATTAGAAAGAAGTCGGATGAAGTCAGTCTCTGTCGTGGATTTGAATGGCATAAGATTGAGTATGACAATACGAATCGCTCGTTTGTCTTCTTCCTTTGTAAGCATATCTTCAATGTTGATATTCTCACGTTTCAATATATCAATAGCGGGAAGCCCGTCAGGTAATCTTAATGGCATATCCTGTTTCCTTTATCTTTTATGGGCGTATGAGTGCATACAAGCTTTCTATTCTCTTTACTATAAATAAGATACAAAGATAGTAATTAATAACAAATTCTACAAATCTTACTTGCATAAAAGTGTTGCTAAGAACAATATGTGCCTCACTGAAAAGACACAGAAAACTCACTCTAACCATTTCTATTCGCATTATATACTGATAAAAATGGTTAGCCGTGAGCTTTTTAATGTATAGATTTATCGGTGTGGGTGATACCAAATGATAGGAATAATCGTGAGATAACTATCAAGCCATCAACGCCAATCACTCATCACCCATCATCCAACGTTTACCAAAGCTTCAAACGTTTAGCTTCTGGAATGAACAGCTTATCACCTTCCTTCACACCGAACGCCTTATACCATGCGTTGATATGTGGCAAAGCACCATTCACACGCCATTCACCAAGAGAGTGAGGGTCACTCTTTACACGACTACGAATCTCTGCTTCAGTGATGTTGTTTGCCCATACACCAGCATAAGCGATGAAGAAGCGCTGTTCAGGAGTGAAGCCCATGATTGTCTTACCCTTCTTCGCTTCTGGTGTCTTCTCGAATGCGTTGAAAGCAACCTCAAGACCACCATGGTCGGCAAGGTTCTCTCCCAAGGTGAGTTTACCATTTGCATTGAGGTCAGGTAACACTTTAATAGCACTGAAGAAGTCGGCATACTTACTGGTACGAGCCTCAAAGTTTTTACCATCTTCTTCTGTCCACCAGTCTGTCATATTACCATCTTTGTCATAGTGACGACCTTGATCATCAAATCCGTGTGTCATCTCATGACCGATAACCACACCAATAGCACCATAGTTAAAGGCATCATCAGCCTTTGGGTCGAAGAATGGATACTGAAGAATACCTGCTGGGAAGCAGATTTCGTTTGTCGTTGGATTATAATAAGCATTCACCGTCTGAGGAGTCATCAACCACTTATCTTTATCAACTGGCTTACCAGCTTTCTCCTCGATAGCATCCTTAGCCCAGAATTTATGGCAAGACTGCACATTCTCATAATATGACTTTGACGGATCTATCGTGAGCTGGCTCAAGTCCTTCCACTTGTTAGGATAACCCACCTTAACATAGAAGGTTGAGAGCTTCTCAAGTGCTGCTTTCTTTGTGGCTTCACTCATCCAGTCCTGTGCCTTGATACGTTCGGCAAGACTCACTTCAAGATTCTTGATCAATTCTTCCATACGCTTCTTACTTGACGCAGGGAAGTAACGTTCACAATAGATACGACCCAAAGCCTCACCCATCTGCTTCTCAACCTGTTGTGTGGCACGCTTCCAACGAGGATAATCCTCTTTTGTACCACGCATTGTCTTACTGAAGAAGTTAAAGTATTCTGCACGAACATTATCGCTTAGATAATTGGCTGAAGCAAGAATAGCACTCCACTCCATACGAGCACGAAGTTCGTCAGCACTCTCTGTTGAAGCCAACTTGTCAACACCTGCAAGGAAAGTAGGTTGACCTACAACCATTGTCTGAATATACTTGCTCTTAACGCCTTCAGCATTCAACAATTGTTCAAGAGGAATATTAGGGTACTTTTCCTTAAACTCGCTAAGTGTCATCTTATTGTAGTTTGCCTCTACATCACGCATCTCCGTGCGACTCTTTGAAATCAACGCAAGCATCGTTTCGTAACGCATAACGGCATCACGTTTCGCTTCGGCTTGTGCATCAGAGAAACCATAAAGACGGAACATGTTAGCAATAAACTGACGATAAGCATTACGAATGTTAGTCGTAGATTTGTCATTGTCAAGATAGTATTCTTTCTGTCCAAGACTTAGTCCACCCTGATAGATAAGAAGAATATTCATCTTTGCATTCTTCTCGTCAGCTTCAAAGGAATAATCCATTGGCACACCATAGCCAAAGCTTGCATACTTCAACTGAAGCGCACGAAGGGCAGAAAGTGTTTTTGCCCCCTCCATCTCGTTGAGCAGAGGTTTAACAGGGCTAATCCCCTCCTTATTACGACGCACAGAGTCCATGGCGAGCTTATAAAAGTCGCTCAACTTTCTCTCTATTGACCCCTCCTTACCTGGTTTCTTAAGCAAATCGGTAAGGATGGTATTGATACGTTTGTTATTATTCTCCTGCAATTGGTCGAATGAACCAAAGCGAGAGAATGCACCAGGAAGTGGATTCAGTTTCTGCCATCCTCCAGTAGCAAACGTAAAGAAGTCGTCAGCTGGACGCACCGACTTGTCGAGATTTTCAGCCTTGATACCTGCCTGCCCCTGTGCCATACCAGTAAGGGGAGCAGATGCAAGGAGCATCATTGGTAAAAGTTTTTTGATACGCATAGTAAATATGTTTTATATAATTCAGAATTTAAAATTCATAATTATGATTAGCGAATTGGAAAAGCTCAATGCTCAACGTTTAAAGTTCAAATTTTACTCTCACAGAATGCACAGATCAACAGATTTAACAGAGCTACAGAGACCTAAAGGTCATTGATATCACAGACTTTTTATGCTGACAGGTCTCTAAAATCTGTGTTATCCAAGACCGTCAGGTCTCTGTGCATTACGTTAGCGAAAAAGGAAATCTGTTCCATCTGTTCGTCTGTGATATCTGTGAGAAAATGAATATAAGCCATGAAAGTTAAAAGTAAAACCGTTAACGCTCAAACTTCAAACTTCAAACTTCAAAGTTCAAACCTCAAAGTTCCAAGTTCAAAGTTTCAAGCTCTTCCGAGCGTACGAGCCATCTGTCGTTCTCTTCATCAAGTTCACGCTGGAGGTTGGTATATTCTGTCACGAGTTCCATATTCGAAGCATTCTCTGGAGCCATCAGAAGCTCATCGAGTTCGCTCTTACGTGCCTCCAGCTTTGCTATTTTAGCTTCAGATTCGTCCACAGCACGTTGAGCCTTACGAATCTTCTTTTGTTGTTCTTTGCGTTCGGCGTAAGATAAAGTCCCCCCAGAAGCCTCTCCCGACCCCTCCGAAAGGAGGGGAGAAGCATTTCTGCTATCAGAAGACTCCATAGCTACTTTTCTGCTATTACTTGATTTAGATGATGTCAGCGAGAGGTTCTCTGCACTCTCCCCCTTTTGGGGGAGCTGGAGGGGGCTTCTGAGCCAGTCATAGATACCACCCAAATGCTCTTTTACCTTACCACC
>ERZ772807.741-NODE-741-length-19445-cov-6.279474_pt1 | contig 19445 bp, 14 predicted proteins | sample MGYA00511472_ERZ772807 | MGnify/ENA primary metagenome ERZ772807 (study PRJEB29015, sample SAMEA2737947) | human oral metagenome | biome: human oral; feature: human-associated habitat; material: dental | place: China | collected 2039 ...
CCCCGACCTTCTCATTGCGAACGAGACGCGCTACCAACTGCGCCATAGCCCCAAGGACTCGAACAGCTTAGCACCATGGCGATCAGCGACGCAAGCCGACCACGACCACGTGCGGGACACCACGGATAGGAAGAAACGCAGCGATTCGCCGGTCTACGCCACGCCGTTACCCAACACTACGCCACGCCGTTACCCAACACTGCGGAACGCGCATGAGGCTCGATGAATGGGCAGCGCCAGCACAGCGTCCAGACGCTACGTATTACGCAGGAACGTGCTCGCGTACGACGCACCGGACTGGGAACGCTCCGGACCAATAGACGACGATGAAGCTGGCAACCGCGAGGACTCACGCCCTTGTCGGCGACAACCGTTTTTCAGCGCCCGCATGCAACCCTTCCATCAGCCCCCGAAAGCAACCCTTCCGCCAGCCCCCGCATGCAACTGTTCTCGGTCAAGGCTATCTAGGTGGGCCCGCACGCAACCCCGCCATCAACCCTCCTGTATGCAACCCCGCCATCAACCCTCCTGTATGCAACCCCGCCATCAACCCCGGCATACGACCGCGCCGCGGCCCCTCAGGCCCGCGGCGCGACATCACAACAATGTTCGCTTCCTATTGAGCACGCCTCGCGTCCAGGACCGCATCCAGGTCGAGGGCGACGATCTGGTCGGCGACGACCTCGGCGGTGGAACGAGCTCCGGCCTGGGCGGTGGCTGCGATCGGGCGGGCCGGAACCGCTGCGGCGATGCGGGGAATGCCGCGCAGGTCGGTGTCGGCGTGGACGATGCGCCCACGGATGCGCTCGCGCGACGCGTAGGTGGGAGCGGGAACAGGGGCAACCGTCCAGGCACGGGCCGGGGTGTCGGCGACCTCCACCACCTCGGGAACGTCGACGCTAAAGACCAGGGAGGTCGATCCCGTCGAGGGCTCGGCCGTGTCGCCGTTGTGGTCAGCCTCAGAAACGGAGGCGCCGTCCCGGCTGTCGGCGCCAACGCGGGAGTCCTCGGAGCCGACCGGCGCGCGGGGGGCGGTGCGGCCGCGCACGTCGCCACGCAGCTTCGTGAGGAGTTCAAGCTCGCGTTCGGACGCGCGCTGGGAGCGGACGGCTGCTACGCGCGAGGCCCCCAGGGAGGCCGCGAGAGCGGCCACGGGAATGAGGATCCAGGCGAGGGGCAGCGACGCCACCGCGATGACGATGCCGAGGCCAACGGTGAGCAGGGCACAGACACCGGCGACAACCATGCGGCGTCGACCAGCCGCGCTTTCGGCCGCCAGGCGCGCCGCGCGGCGGGCACGGAGCTTGGCGATATCGCGGACCGCCTGGTTATTGCGGCGGTCGATGACGGGCCGAATACGCCCCCTGGTCGTCTGATGCATGCTCTCTCCGCTCGTCACTGCGCGCCTGGCCAGGAGCGTTCCGCTGGCCTGGTCGCACGTGTCTAATTCTGGCTCATTCGTGTCAATGATGCGCAGCCTCGGGGAAAAACGGTCGATCTCTCGGGACTGGGCGATGGCCGAGCGGCGCGCGACCAGCGACGGCACGGTCGCCAGGAGCGCGACGAATACCGCTGCGATAACGAGTCCACCAATCTCCACCCCTTCAACGTACGGGCCTTTCCCGCTTCTACCCCCGCGCGCTGCACGCGTGTCGAGTTCTTGGACCTTTTGGTCGGCCCGCCATCGTTAACAGTTGTCACACCCGTAACACACGCCCCGCGAGCATCGCCACCCACGCCGCGGCCTAGTCGATGGCCGAGCTCCCCCACCGTCGCCGCACCAGGCCGCCCTCGGGCAAAGACTCGGCATCGATGAAGAAGGCAAGGTGATCGGCCCACGCGCCACCGATGTGCATGAAGCGCGGGCGCAACCCCTCCTCGACGAGGCCGAGGCCACGACACACGCCCAGCGAGCGCTCGTTCTCGGGGCGCACGCACACCTCGACGCGATGCAGGCCGAGTTCGCCCACGACGAGGTCAAGGATCAGGGCTGCGACCAGCGAGCCGAGGCCTCGCCCCGCCCACTCGCTGAGGACCCAATAGCCGAGCATGCCCGTGGACATGGCCCCCCAATGAACGTTCGAGATCGAGAACTGCCCGACGTACGCACCGTCAACCTGGACTCCGAAGATCAGCCCGGTGCCCTCCCGGTGATCGATATCGGCGCGGCGCACGTACTGGGCGAAGGTCGGCACATGCTCGAGGGTATCGGGAGGCAGGGTCGCCTCCCAGGGGCGCAGCCAGTGGCCGTCGGCGCGACGCACCGCATCGAGCGCGCGGTGTTCCTCCCCCTGGACGGGGCGGATCACGAGCTCGCGCGGCAGCGGGTTCGCCGCCGAACCCGAGCGCAGAAACCCACGGCCAACGGGGTCGCTCACCCTCAGGGTCAGCATGTCGATGTCACGACCCCACACGCGGCTACGCCGTGAGAACAGGCGCCTCATTCGAGGACCAGGCACTGGAGGAGATCTCCGGCCCGAACGGTGGTCACGTCCTCGGGAACGACGGCCAGCGCGTTGGAGTCCGCGAGCGCCGACAGCAGAAGGGACGCGGGCGTCCCCATGACGGCCGCGCTGTACCCCGAACGAGGAGTCCCGGTGAGGCGCACGCGCACGAACTCGCGACGACCTCGCGGGGAGTACCACGAGCGATCAACGGCCGCACGCACCACGGGACGGTTGACGCCGGCCCACCCCTGCATGTGGCGCAGGGCGGGGCGCACGAAAACCTCGAAGCAGACCTGGGCGGACACGGGGTCGCCCGGGAGGCACACGATGGGAGTGCCCGCGCGCCCGTCCTCCCCGCCGACGGTCCCCACGCCCATGATGTGTCCGGGCCACGCGGCGACGTTGTCGAAGCGGACGGTACCCAGGGCACCCAGCACCTCGCGGACGGTGTCTCCGCTGCCGTAGGAGATTCCCCCCGTCGTCAGGACGAGGTCGGCTCGCACCAGCTGGTCCTCGATGGTTTCGCGCAGGCGCGCACGCTCGTCGGGGACCGCCGCGACCCGGAAGGTCTGCGCCCCGGCGTCGGCGACCGCCGTCGCGAGGGCGTGTCCGTTTGCGTCGAAGACGGTACCGGGGCGCGCCTCGCCACCCGGTTCGACGATCTCGTCCCCGATGGAGATGATGACGACCCGCGGGCGCGGGTGCACCAGGACGCGGTCACGGCCCACGCCGGCCAGGAGGGCCATCTGGCGGGCGCCAATGCGGGTCCCGGAGCGCAGCACGGTGTCCCCCTGGGCGACATCCTCCGCGCGGCGGCGAATGTTCTCGCCGCCCGCGGGGCTTGTGCGCAGCGCGACCTGGGCGACGCCGTGGTCCGTGAACTCCAGGGAGACCACGGCCTCGGCGCCGGTGGGAAGGGGCGCGCCCGACGCGATGCGGATCGCCGTTCCGGGTACCAAGGCGGCAGGATCGACGGCTCCCGCGCGAATCTCCTCCGTCACGGGAAGCGTCACCGGCCCCTCCAGGCTGGCCCCCTCGCAGTCCCGGATGCGCACGGCGTACCCGTCGCATGCCGCCAGGTCGACGACGGGGAGGTTGAAGGGGGCCTGCACGTCCTCTGCGAGCACGCAGCTCACCGCATCCGCGAGCTTGACGTCGAGGGGCGGGAGAGCATCGGCGCACGCCATGCAATCCTGGTAGAAGTCGGCAACGCTACGCATGTGTTCAGTCCTCTAGCTTGGAGCGCAGGAACTCCCTGAGTTCCGCTCCAAGCGCCGGATCCTCAAGGGCGAGCGTCACGTTGGCCTCAAGGTAGCCGAGTTTGTCCCCGGTATCGAAGCGACGCTCGTCAATGACTACACCGTACAACCCCCCGCCCTGTTCTTCGGGGAGGTCGATCATGCGCGCGTACCCGTCTGTGAGCTGATACTCACCTCCGGCGCCCGGTTCGATGTTCTCGAGGGCGGTAAACACCGCCGGATCGAGGAGGTAGCGGCCCACGACCGCGTACTCGGACTTGACCTCCTCGAGCGGGGGCTTCTCGGTGACGTCCGTGATGCGCATGAGCTGCCCCTCCGCCAGGTCGACTCCCTCGGGGATGGGCAGCGGCTCGACCGCGGTGGAGGCGTAGGCGGTGGCCTGCTCGGGGGTGACCTTGAGGAGGGCGACGACGGTGCCGCCCAGGGCGCCTCGTACCTGGATCATCTTGCGCAGCAGCTGCGACCCTGGCTCCATAAGGTCGTCGGGAAGCAGGACGGCGCACGGGGCGTCGCCCACGTGGGACTTGGCTTGTAGGATCGCGTGCCCCAGGCCCAGGGGATGCCCCTGGCGCACGGAGTGGACACGGGCGTACTTCTTGTATTCGTTGACGTACTCGAGGGCCTTCTCTTTGCCCGCCTTCTCGAGGTCGGCCTCGAGGCCCGGTTCGGCATCGAAGTAGTCCTCGATCGACTGCTTGCCCGCGCGGGTGACGAAGAGGATGTCCTCGATTCCGGCGTCCGTTGCTTCGCGTACGATGTACTCGATCGAGGGACGATCAACGACGGGTAGCATTTCCTTGGGCACCGACTTGGTGATCGGCAGGAAGCGGGTTCCGCGACCGGCCGAGGGAACAACGGCGTGCACTACTGGCTGATTCTTCTTTGGCATACTGCACAGCGTAGCGAATAAACGGCCCGAAAGGGAGACGATGACCACAAAAACGACCCTTCGGGCGGAGGCTCGACGCAGGCGGCGAGGAAGGCGCCGCGACGCCGATCCGCCCCCGTCCGGCCCCTCTGGCTCCGCACCGATTCCGGTTCGCAACCTCGCCGAGGCTCGGGGCATCGCAGGCCGGGTGCTCGCCTTTGCCTCGTCGCTGGGCGGGATCACCCTGCCGGCCATGTTCGTCTCCACCCCGCTGGAGCCGGACCTGTCGCTCACGCTCCCCCTTTTTCCCCGGGTGCTCCTGCCCGTTCTCGTCGACGAGGCCGGGGCCGGGCTTGCCGAACCCAGCTGGGGCATCTGGGAGGGCGGCTCGCTCGCGCACCCACCGGGCATGCCCGCCCAACCCGCCACGGCACCTCTGCCCGCTCAGGCCATCGGGGACGCGGATCTCATCGTCGTTCCCGCACTCGCGGTCTCCCTCGACGGGACGCGGCTGGGCCAGGGCGGGGGCTGGTATGACCGCGCGCTCCCCCACCGGGCGCCGTCAGCCCCGGTGGCCGCCGTGGTCTTCGACGACGAGGTCCTCGCCCCCGGGTCGATCCCCCGGGAGGTACACGACGTGCGTGTCGACGCAATCATCACGCCGACACGCGTCATCGGCATCGCACGCTCGTAGCGGGGGCGAGAGAAGGGATGGCGCGAGCGGCGACGCGGCCACCTAGCACGCCATGCCCACTTTTGTCGCCGACATCTCATCGCGGGGTTTTCCGCCCAACAGCGCGGATTTCTGACCACATTATAAGGAACTGCGACGAACATTACCCTCGTCCCTCTGTATTCGCGTCGCAAGTCCCCCTACTGTTTTTCACGGTACCCGAGCGCCCATCAGGCGCGCGTTCCTCGGCGGCTCCAGGCCGCCACGCCGAGTCCACTCGGCGCTCAGACTTGTCGGCTCGCGCCGACCACTCACACAGGAGAACCCATGATCCAGGGATTCAAGGACTTCATCTCTCGCGGTAACGTCGTCGAGCTGGCCGTCGGTGTCATCATCGGTGCCTCCTTTAAGAACATCGTCGACGCCCTCGTTGACGGCATCATCAACCCCCTGATCGCGGCCGTCATCGGCAAGCCCGACTTCTCGGACGCCTTCATCCTCACGCTCAACGGCACCGACGTGAAGTTCGGCGTCCTGATCACCGCGGTCATCAACTTCCTCCTCATGGCCCTCGCGCTCTACCTGTGCATCATCGTCCCGATGAACGCCCTTAACGAGCGCATGAAGAAGCAGGCCGCCAACGATGCAGCCGAGGCCAAGAAGGAGGAGAGCGACGAGGTCAAGCTCCTGACCGAGATCCGCGACGCCCTCGCCCAAGGCGGCCCGCGCCACTGACACGTCTTCCCCTCCTGCGGGAGGACATGGGGGTGGGGCCGATGCGTTGCATCGGCCCCACCCCCATTTTCGTTGGATGAAGGCTAGGCGCGCGCCTGACTGTGCGGCGGAACATTGTCCAGGAGCCGCGCATCGTTGGCGCCGTCGCCACGATCAGGGGAGTCTGCCATCGAGCCCGGGCGAATGTCCTCGGGACGCACGCGGTCCTCCCACGAGGGAGCGAGCCCCTCGTCCATCAGGCGTCGATCGACGTCGGAGACGAAACGCGCGACGCGGCGGCGCCTGCGCGGCGAGGCCTCACTCATCGGGCTTCTCCTCCGCGGGGGCAGCGTCGTGCGCGGCACCGGGCTTCGTGCGGCGCACGACGTTTCCCAGGACGGCGTCGGACTGGAAGCCTCGGCGCGTGATCCCCAGGGCGTCGCGAAGCTCCTCGGCGGTCTCCAGATCCGTGCGCTCGACGCCGTCCGAGCGCACCCACGCCGCCATCTCGTCCAGCTGATCATCCGAGTATGCCGCCAACGGAAGCCCCTTGGCGATGGCCGGGCGGGGGCCGCGCTCCTGCTCACCGGCCCGCTCCTTGCGCGCGATGGCCAGGAGCATGCCGGTCGTGTCCTCGTCCGCCTTGCGGCGGCGCTGGGACTCCTCGTCAAGCTCCTCGTCCAGCATGGGCAGGCGGGGGGCGGCCGCCTCCTCGGCGCTCGAATCCTGCTGGCCGCCGACGGCCGTATCGGCGCCGCCGGATTCGGCCCTCTCGTCGGTGTCGCCAACCGCTTCCTCGGTCTCCTCGTCGTCGAGCACGCGCTCGGGAACGTCCACGACGGGCTCTTCCTCGCCGGAGCGCAGGGCGTCGAGCGCATCGAGGACCCTATCCACAATCGCTGCGGCTTCCCGGTCGGGGTCGATGAACAGGGCCATCGACAACACCGTGTGCACCGTCCACCCCTGGGCTTCGAGCCAACGGGGTCGAGCGCGGTCACGCACGCGCTGGCTCGGCTCCGACAGATACTCCTCATCGTCCATGAGAACGGCGACAAGGAGACGTCCGGGCGAGTCGGGGTGCCCGATCGCCAACGGGACGCGCATGCCGCCGGGAATCCCGACGTTCGCGACGACCTCCAGGCCGCGGGAGTAGAGGTGGTCGGCCAGATCCACGAGGAGGCGGTCGGGTTCTCCGGCGACGACCGGCCACGCGTCCATGCCCTCCCCCGCGTGTCCCTCGGCGATCTCTATGAGGTCAACGAGCATGCGCGATCCCTCGTGGCTCAGGCGATCCCGATCGACGTCGGCGCTGTGGAGCGAGGACACGAGGGTCAGGTCACCGCGGACGACGCGCAACGCCTCCGCCAGGCAATCCGCGCCCCCCTCCGTCGAGAGCACGCCGAAGTCGTGGATGACGCGACCGTGGGGGGTCTTGGCGAAGCCGACGGAGAGGATCATCGACTCGCGCGTCAGGCCAACGACGTCGTCGGGGCCGACGACAACGAAGGGTTCCGGGGTTCCGCGGTCAAAGAACGAGGCCAAGCCGGGCTCGTGGCTGCGCAGCGCCTCAAGAGCCTCGCTGATGCGCTGGGCATGCCGCTCGGAGAGCGCCACGACCGCCAGGGAGCGTTCGGGTGACTCCACCGCGTGCTCGATGACGGCGTCGACGACGGCATGCACCTCGGCGGAGGTCGATTCCACCGCGTGCGCTCCGGGGGCGGGCATGCCGCTGGCATCGACCCAGCGGGCGCTCACCGGCGCGTTCGCCGCGGTCCACGGCACGGGAATGCCCGCGTGCTCGTAGCCGTATCGGGCCAGCAGCAGGGCCACCTGGTCGTTGAGGCGACGCGGGCCGGGCTCGACGCGGACAATCGGAAGGATCGTCGCCAGCTCGCGCGTCGCCCCACCGTCGCGGGAGGCCGCGAGGTCGTCAATGACGACGAGCTGGCGTCCCCGCGCGATGATCGGCGCGAGTTCGGCCAGGGGAAGGCCGTCGGCCCCGTCGAGCACGACGAGATCGACGGTGCGCCCCGGCGGAGCGAGGATGGGAACCATCGAGGGAACCGTCATGAGCACGGGGAGCAGGTGGCGCACGAGCGGGAAGGAGGTGAGAAGCTCCAGGTCGCTGGGAATGGCTTCGCCCCCCAGGAGGTCGCGCAGTTCCTCGTACTGGTCGGCGCGCGCCGCGAGCGCGTTCGTTCGAATCCTGCGCACGCCCGTGATCGCCTGCGGGACCAGGGAGGCGACCTGCGCTTCGTCGAGCTCGCGGCCCTCGCGAGCGAGTTTCTCCAGCCCCGCCGGATCCATACCGCCCAGCGCGGGCCGGGCGCTGAGCATGGCGCGCAGCAGAGACGCCCACCAGGCCAGGTCGAGCTCGGTGTCGATGGCGTCCTCGTCCACGCCCCGGTCGGCCAGGTCCTGAGCCAGCTCGTCGAGGCCGCGCTCGGCGAGTCGGGAACGCAGCGCCAGCCGCGCGGGCACCTCGCGCGCGGCCGAGGTGTCAGACGCCCACCGCTCGATGAGGCTCGTGAGGCGCTGCAGGTGTGTCGCCACCAGGTCCGGTTCTTCGGCGGCAAAGACGGGGGCGATCGCGTCGAGGTCGTCGCGCACCGAGTCGGTCAACGTCGAGATTTCGCCAATTCGGGCCGGCAGGATCGGCCACGAGTCCTCACCGCACACGGCGCACCATGCGTCGCGGCGCTCCTGAACGCGGATGAGGGAGCGGTGCAGGTCGGGAACGTGCACTCCCGGGCGCACGAGGTCCTGGGCCTGCTTGACCAGGCGCGTGCGCTCCGAGCGCCCCATGGAGATGCCGTGATCCTTGCGCCACTGTTTCGGCGCCGTCGCAATCACCATGTCCGCGGCGCTGCGCTCAAAGACGCGCGGCTGGAAGATGTCCAGGACATCCGCGATCCCGTCGAACATGGTCAGCTGGCGGTCCCACTGGGCGAGGGTGCCCGCCGGCTTGATGCCGGCCTCGCCGGCGACCGACGCGATGTGTACACGCAGCTGCGGAAGCGTCTTCGAGAGCCGGTCCACGCGAAGAAGCACGTCGCTGGCCTGCTCGTCGGACGTCACGATCGCGCGGGACCATGCGCAGGAGTGGTCGACGACGAGCTTGCCCGATTGCAGGGCCTCCCGCAGCAGCGCCCGCGCGCTTTCTCCCTGGTCGACCGCGATATCGTAGAGCGCCTGCTCGCTGAGCCGCACGCGGGTCGTAGGCGCGTTGTCTCCGGTGGTGAGGTCCGTGAGCGCGCGCAGGGCATCCGCCGCGCATACCCCGAAGCGCCCGTAGGGCTCGTGCAGTGCCGACGCGTAAGCTGCGAGGGCGGAGCGGACCTCGCGCAGGCGGGCGCGCATCGCATCCACGTTCTCCTGGTCGATGACGGGGGCGGTGTCCTCCATTGCCTTCTTCACGCGGTCGGCCAGCGCCTTGCGGGCATCCGAGTAGCCGTCGATGTTGGCAACGATGTCGGACATCCCCACCTCGTCCAGCCGCGAGTAGGCGGCGATGGACCGGGAGGGCGAGGTCGAGACGTGCAGGACGGAACGGCCGGTCGCCGCGGCGTCCGCGAGAATCGCCGCCACGACCGATGCGTCGTCGCTGTGTGCGGGCAGGTCGACGAAAACGCTGTGCCCCTCCGCTGCGGCTTCGACGGCATCCTGCTGGGAGGGAAGCAGGTCCCCCACGCCCTTCTCCGCCCAGGGATCTCGGTCGCACGGGTTGGTCTGGGGGGCCTGCGCTAGGTCGGCACGCGCGTCCTGGTCGCCGGCCAGAGCGCGGATGACGACCGAGTCCTCCAGGGCGCTCACGTCCTGGTCGAGGCTGGAGGCGAGTGCCGAGGCGGGGTGGGTGAACAGGCCAACGACCAGCTCGTCGCGAATCTCGAAGTGGGGCAGCTGAGCTCCGAGGCGATGCAGGACCTCCATTGCCTGCGACGACGAGAAGCCGTGGTCGCCGCTGGCCTCGGCGAGAACCGTGTCGCCGTCGATGTCCTCGCCGCGCTCGCGCAGGGCGGCGGCGAACTCGGGGGCAAGGAGCGCGCCGCGTCCCATGGCGATGAGCACGTCATCACCGCGGCGCACGAGGCGGACCGGGCGCAGGAGGGCGGGCACGGTGACGGTCGCGTGATCGGCGCGCCAGGATGCGGTTCCTATCCCCAGGTGGACGGGACCCGTTCCGTGGGTGGCCGCGCGTTCCTCCGAGCGGGCGATGATTGCGCGCGCGCGTTCGAGGGCGCTTCCCAGGGCGATGGGTTCGCGGATGAGGAGGCTCAGGCGCACGGGATGTTCCGTGTACAGCTGGGCGAGTCCCCCGGGGTGGGCGCCGGTCAGGAACAGCGTTGGCAGGGACGCTCCGTCACGCGCGATGTCGCCGTCCAGGCGCGCACGCCACGCGGCGCGCGCCTGACCGACAAGGGAGGTCGGGTGCGTCGACGTCGACGAGGCCTTGGTGGCCTGCGACTCGTGTGCGGGACGGCGCGAGAAGATACTAGGAACCACGTTTCCACCCTACGGCAGGGCGGAGCCAATCCACGCTGCGGCGCGCCCGAAACAGGTCGACGACCGAAATGGTTGCGACGGCGCCGACGCGTCACGCACACCCGCAGGACGATGAGGATAAGGCCGAGGCACTCCAGGACGGTTTCCGACCGACACGCCAGACATCCCCAACAGAGGACCGTAACAACAGCCACCACGTGACCCGCCGCGTTGCGCACGGCTTCGTCTACCTAGTGCCCCCGAGACGATTCGAACGTCCGACACCCGCTTTAGGATTGTGGGGTACGACTTTCCTTTTCTTTATCCCCCACTTCACCATGATTCTGCGGGTTTTCCCGGAGGCTCAGTGTTGTTATATGTTGTTGATTGTCGCCCGATGTTGCTCTCAAAGAGAGTAGATAAGAGAGTAGATCTACCCTCTTTGAGTCAGGACCTCTACAACCTCCATCATAGGACGAACGTTCACATGATCTGTGTACGCACGGGCATTTACTTTCTCAGTGTGCCCGAAGTATGCGGCTCTAATGTCTGGGCGGAGGAGAGGCGCGGTGATCGTGTTGAGTGCTCCTCGCCAGGCATGTGATCGGATTTTCTTGAGGAAGGCAAGGTCTTCGGATGTGCTCGCCACACCCTCGTAGTAGTCCCGTACCGCCTTGTGCACACCCGCCTTATCCCAGGGCTTGCCTGAGTTCGGCTGTGGGATGACGAGTTCCTCATCCTCACCCTTACGTGCAAGGAGGCGCTTTCCGACCTCGGGCACAAGTACGGGAATTGTTCGCCCGACTTTTGTTTTTGATATCTCGGGCCTGACGGTCACCCAGACGATACCGTGGTCATCTTGGGTGATGTCTGCCCAGGTGATCTGTCGAGTTTCAGAGGCTCTGAGTCCTGTCGCGAGCTGTAACTCAGTGAGCTGAATGATTCTTGCGTGCCGGGCTTTTGCCTCGCGTTTATGTGCTTGGGGCACGTTCTCTTTGCCAGGCATCGGAGAGTCAGGGTCGTCGGTGAGCACGTAATCGAGAAATACCTGCCACTCTGCTTGTGTGGGGTAGTACTTATCTTCGCTGTTCTCAGATTTCAGGAAGTCAAACGACATTCCTCGGATGGGGTTCGATGAGGTGAGTTGGTGGACGATTAGTTGTCCGAATAGGTAATTTGATACCACAGAGCGGGTCTGTCGGGCCGTCTCCGGGCCGATCTCCTTGGAGATGGCCTTGAGTGTGCGGATGAGCGATGAGGCGCTTGTAGCGGCGCTGATGGATTTTCCTTGTGTGTAGCGCCTGTAGTGGGCCATGACCTCTAGATATCGGGCGCGTGACGCTTTGGAGAGTCTCTTTTCTTTGATGGCAGGCTCGACCTCGCGGTCGATGAAGTCTGTGATGGAGTCAGCGGGCGTCCAGACTGTCGTTTCTGAGGTTGCACGCTTGATTTGCTCAGCCTTCTCAAAAGCCCTCCTACGGGCTTCACCAACGGTTCTCGCTTGTGTTCGTTTCGCATAGAGTCGGCCCTCAAGGTCACGGATACGCCAGCGCAGCTCATATCCGGTTTCGGTCTTGCGGGGCGTGACGGACTTGATGGTATCTTCACCCGGTTGTAGTTTTGCTCGTCCCATAGCAAAGAGGGTAGATTGTTACGATAGGTTGTGCAACGTTGATTGTTGATGTAAACTGAGTATGCATTGGAAATACCAATGTGCTGACTTCGTGGGGTAACGGCCCACGTCGGAGAAAGCGAGTCGTCCTCGCCCACTACCGCTCCCCTGTCGGTAGTGAGATGGAGCTAAGGGGTTAGACCGCACGGGGCCATGCAATGAACCGCGCCGTGCCAGAACCAATAGCTGGAGATTCCCCCAGAGTTGGTGAGGACTATTAGGGAATCCCGCCTTGAGCTGAAGTCGCTGGCTTCTCGGGGAAATATGGTAAGAGACAGCGTCATCGAAGATTTTGCAGCCTTTGCAACAAGCAAAGGAGTCTTTGATGACCATGCTTTCTACCCCGGTCTGTGCACCGGCTGACCCTTATTTGCTCAACACTGAGCAGGCTGGCAAGTTTCTTGCAGTCTCGCCTGAAACGCTGCGTACTTGGCGCTGTCGTGGGCGAGGACCAGCTTTCGTCGCAATCTCGGGTCGTTCTGTTCGTTACCGCGTTGAGGACCTCAAGGCCTGGGCTGACGCTCACCTCGTTGGAGGTGGTCAGCGATGACTGCCTCTACCGACTTCCAAGCCATCCTCTCCAAGCTCTCTGGGAGCTCGTGGGCGGCCTCTAAGGAGACCGTCAGTGGGGTCCCTTGTACGGTCCTCACGAGGCGCATTGAACGCCGTCCTGAGGACCCCTCAGATGACAACTCCGAGGACGGAAACGGCCCTTTTCGTGACAGCCTTCCCGAGAAGGTTGTCATTTCTGCCTCTCAAGAAGCCTCATTTACCAAGCAAAACGACTTCCGGCCATATTGTTCTATGGGAGCGGAAACATGGCCGGGCCGGATGGCCGCGGACATGTTGAAGCGTTCTCCCGTGGAAGACTGCTCGGCGGATGCCCTTTCGTCGCTGCCCTCGTTGTCATGGACCTCCTCCGTGGCACTCGCTGAGTCCGGCCTGGGTCCTCTCGACGAGGACGACCTGGACCTGGACGTGTTCACCGACGACGAGTCGGATGACGACGTGCTCGCCGGTGCCCCTGTCACCACTGGCTCCTCTGGTGACGACGACGTTCCCGCTGTCACGTTCGCCGACCTGCCGACCGTGCGTGCGATGGGCACGGGCCGCACTCGCCCCGTTATCGGCTTCGACACCGAGTTCGCCTACGAGGTCGACGAGTCCGGTGAGACTGTGCGTCGGATCTTGTCGTACCAGTTCTCATTGATCGACCCTGCTGACAGTGCCTGGCGCTTCGACGTCGTCCTAATGCCGCTCGTGCCTGAGCGGCTCCGTATCGAGGACTGCCTGGCAGTGGTCTCGCGCGTCTCGGGCCTGTGGGAGACAGTCGGGCTTCCTGACCCCCGAGGCGTGCCCCGTCGTGAGTTCTGGGCGACCGACGAGGAGGTCTCCGACCGGCGCGCTGCACGTGATCACGCGACCGCCTACGGGGTCTCGATGGAGAAGCTGGCAAAGCGGGGGCTCATCCGCGTCGTCCTCGCCGGTCACTTCCTCAAGGCTGACCTGTCGGCGTTCGCCTGCCCTGGGCCTCGTGCTCGCTACGAGGATGTCATGCGACGGGTGCGCTCGGCGAGCGGTGGGTTGATCTCAATCAACCCAATCCGCATGGTCGCCAAGTCCGGTGCGAAGGGCTCCGGCGAACGCTACCTGCCCTTCTCGATCATCGTGAGGGACACTATGGGGCACGCTGCCCCCGGTATGAAGTCCTTGGACATCCTCGGACGAAACGTTGGCATCCCGAAGATCGCGGTGGATCCGTCCTGGAAGGAGCGGATGGATGAGTACGCCCGGGAGCACCTGCTCGACTTCCTGGAGTACTCCGCCAACGACGCGGTAATCGTCTTCGAGTACCTCAGCGCCGTCTGGGGTGAGAACGTCGTCCCGCCGACGACACTGAGTGGCGGTGGTGCCAGCGCCCTGAAGGACGCGGTCATGGGCTACTGGGGTCTCACGAGCCCAGCGGACTTCATGGCCAGGTTCCAGGGCCTTATGAAGGTCAAGACCGGCCAGGAAGTAGAGTCCGATGGTCTCGGCTACTACGCGGAACTGGATCTCGCTCCTATCGACGGCGATGCGAACCAAGTCCACTCGGCGTGCTCGCGCGCGTTCCACGGTGGGTGGAATGCCTCGCTCGTCATCGGTCAGATCAACGCCCCGACGTTCGACCACGACATCCAGTCCGCGTACCCGTCCGCGATGGGGGTCATCGTTGACGTTGACTACGAGACCGGTGCTATCGAGGAGGTCCTCAAAGACCGTGACCTCACCATCGATGACTTTCCGATGGGCTTCGCCACGCCGCTGGTCGCCTACGTGAGCTGGAAGTTCCCCGAGGGGGCTCAGCCGTGCATTCCAGTCAAGGTCGAGAGCTCGGTCGTGTACCCCATGTCCTCCGAGGGCATCATCAACACGCTCGGCGAGGTTCCCGAGACCTTCCGAGGTCGTGACGGCGCGTGGGTGATGGGACCGGAACTGCTCCTCGCACTCAAGCTCGGCGCGACGGTCAATGTCCAGATCGGGTACCGGCTCCGCGTGTTTGAGATCGACGGCTCGCCGTCGATGTCGCTGCGTCATGCCGTCCGTCAGATGGTGCGTGACCGTGGGATCGCCAAACAGACGTTCGGCAAGAAGTCTCTCGAAGAGCTCATCATCAAGGTCGCGACCAACTCCTGCTACGGCAAGCTCGCGCAGGACATCTCGCGCCGGATTGGTTGGAACGCCTGGGACCAGGAGTCCGAGGAGATCGGCGGCTCGTCGGTCACCTCCCCGTACCACGCCTCCATGATCACCTCGCTCGTGCGTGCTCTCTTGCTCGCAGTCTCGAACGAGGTTGAGGTGCTGTCGGTGACCACTGACGGTTTCATTTCCGAGGTCGAGGACATCGAGTCTCTCGAAGCGTTCGGGCTCGCGGACGTCTTCCGTGACTCGCGCGAAGCCTTGACGGGTGATCGCTCCCTGTGGGAGGTCAAGCACCGTCAGGACGCTGTGCTGAACCTCACCACTCGTGGGAACGTCGCTCTCAACGACGGCGGAGTACTCGCGAAGGCGGGGCTCAAGACTCCGTTGGGGGTCGAGCGCGGGTCGCTCGCTGAGCGTCGGTGGTTCAGGGATCTGACCGCGTCACGCACCGGCAAGATCGACAACGCGCACACCGTCTTCCCTTCACACCGTGAGCTCACGGCGGCTGGCGACAAGCGCCAGGACTTCATCCCTCACGACGTCAACCCGAAGGTGTCCGTCGACTTCGACATGAAGCGCTGCCCGGTGTGGGACTCGATGTATGCCGAGGTCGTTGAGATCGACGGTGTCGCCTACGAGGTCGCGACGTTTCCGACCGTCCCGTGGGACTCGGTCGGCGACTACCTGAGCGCCAAGAACAAGGCTCGGTACGCCGCGAACTTCCGTCCAGGAACGGTCGGCGCAAACCGGCCCACGGGCGCGCTGCGAACGGTCGACGAGTGGAACCTGCTCCGAGCTCGCCTCGAGTCCGGCGGGCTCAAGGTCCGCTCCGACGGTGGGGTGCTCCTGCAACGGATCGTCGCGGCTCACCGTCTGGGCTTGGCCTCGGTACCGATGCTCGACCTGAAGGTGCCGGTCGCCGTGAAGTGCGCCTGGTTGTCCTCTCTCGGGTTCGGCGAGTTCACCCGTTCCCAGTGGGATCACTTGACCAAGGCTGATCGCCTGTCGCGCGTCGCTCGCTCACTCCAGGGCTCCGTCTGGTTGGAGACATTGGACGCGATCGACAACCTGCCACCTGCTTGGTGAGCACGAAGACCCGGACGCCCGAAGGGTGTCGGCCTCATGCCGGGATTGGCTCCGGCACCCGAGCGACGAGAACGTCGCATTAGTGAAAGGAATTGAATTATGTCGAATCTCGACAAGGAAATCGCAGTCGCTCTCGCAAAGGTTGAGCGTCTGAGGGAGAAGAAGAAGCGCGTCACCGAGGCGAAGGAGCGCGCTCAATACGCAGAGGCGGTCTTGAGTGTTCTTGACGAGATCAAGAACAACGAAAATGAGAACGCCGATCAGGTGAGCGTTCGTACGCTTATTGATCGAGCGCAAGCGAAGATCGATGCGCAAAACGCGAAGCGTAAGCGTGCTGCTGCTAAGGCAGCCGCGCGTCGCCGTGAGGCGAGCAGCGGAGCGACGAATGAGTTAGGTTCTCAACCCTTTGGGGGTGGGGAACAATGATGAATGTCGTCGTGAACGCGAGGGGGGTTTCCAAAGGGGGCGGAACGCCACCCTTTGGCCAGCACGGACTGTCGTCAGACAGACCGTCTGCTGGCCGACAGGCGGTACCACGGTCTAGCTCGACTCAGAATGAGACGAGCGTTAAGAGTACGCCTGTCCAACCGGAGGTCACCACAACGAACGAGGTCAAAGACCAAGTTCGGGGTGGGGACCGGAGGATCGCGAGACGTAAGCCTCGCGAGTCGCGGGTGACTGTCAGGCTCTCTGAAAGAGAACATGTGCAGCTTGCCCGCGTTAAGAATCGCTACGGACTCAGTGAGTCTGGAGCGATTCGAGCCGCCATCGATTATCTCGATGGCGCGCCCGTGCCGAAGGCGGTCAATCGTAACGTGTTGCTATTGACCGCTGAGGTCAACGCCATAGGTGTGAACCTTAACCAGATGACCCGTCAAGGGTGGGCTGGTATTGAGCCGGATGTTGACGAGTTTCGTCGTGAGAAGGATAAGTTTCTCGCTCTGGTGAAGGAGTGGTCGTAATGAGTATTACGAAGCAGACGACGGCGGTGCGAGCAGCAGCACCAATCATGTATGCGCATTACGGGAGACCTGCTGACGTGAATCATTCACGTGCGGCTGCATGGCGTTCGGACTTCCGTAGCGCGACTCACGCAATTGCGTCTATTGAGTCGATGCTCAAAGGGAGTGGTCGCAAGAACCAGGCGCTCATGGTGATCCAGTCGTTCTCGAAGGATGAGCTTGATCCTCGTGATCCGATGACACCGATGATCGTTGCTGATGCTGCCTATGCACTCGCGAAGGAGGTTGCACCGAACTCACCATGTGATGTCGTTGTGCACCTCGACAGCGATGGCGGCAATCCTCATGCTCATATCACGATTGCAAATATTGATCTGGTTACAGGTAAGGCTGCCCGTGAAAACGGGCTGGCTCACTGGGTCTTGAAGAAGGCCAACGACAAGATCATGCGAGAGATGGGATTGCAGGTTTTGGAGCCTCATGAACTCGCTCATGACGTGAATAGATCACGTTCTGGTAAGAGCGCTGAGGGTTTGACTGTTGATCAGCTTGATAAGAGCACGTGGAGAGAGTTCCTCGCTGATCGTGTTGATGAAGCGATTCAAGATCCTCGCTCGGTGGACTTCGATTCCTTGCGCGAGGTTGCACGAGAGCTAGGCGTGAGCATCGAGAAGAAGACCAGTGCAAAGAGCGAGGCTGAAGGTCGTGACCCAAGTGTTACGTATGCCCTTGTTGACGACAATGGCGAGGTGCGTCGGTTCGGTCGCTCGAAGGCCGCGTGCACGGCTCGCAAGCTCGGTGCCGATTACCAGTGGAGTGCTCTCCACAACACCATGAAAGAACTTATTACGCGACGAAAGGAAGAAGAAGATGTCAAGAGCTATGGAGAAAATGGAGAGCAGCTCGATGCAGCAATCGCAAAGCTCAGAGCAGCCGAGCAAGACCGAGGAGTTGCTCCAGGTCTTGATTACTACGTTGACCTCGCAGAGCGAGCGAATAAAGAAGATCGAGGATACACAGGTGAGCTTAATGCTCGTGTTGACCTCCAAGACTTCAACCTCGGAGGACTCGCAGCTCGACTCGTTAGTGAACGACTCGAACGCGATCAAGACGACGCTGAACGAGCACAGCACGCTGCTAAGCGCGCTCAGCGAGACCGTCAGCGACAAGCGCGTAGTGACGCTGAGCGATGGCTCCAAAGTGAAAGCTTCGGATCTGGACGCGTACAACCTGATGAAGAAAGTCAGCAGCAGTCAGGAGACGACGACTACGGCCTTGGGTAAGCTCGCCAAAGAGGTACATGCGAAATCGACAGTGACGCTCGATACTGAGGCGGTCGTTCAGGAACTAGCGAAGGATGTTAACGAACACTTCGATGATGCCGTTCAGAAGCCCGTAGACAGCCTCAGGAGCGATCTTGAGGGGTTCCGTGACCAGATGGCCACACTAGGGGCTGAAAGGCTCTCAGAAGTCCGTAGAGACGTTGTTACGTTGATGAGCGAGTTTAACGATGCTCGTAGGCAGATCAAAGCGATTGAACGTCGGGCAGATTTCGTCGGTATCTCGCGGCTCGCACTTGCTCTGTTGCCTTTATGTACTGCGCTTATCCTCGTGGGTGGCCTCGTATGGGGTTTTACGAGCATGGTCGGCATTGGCCCGCTCTTTGGCTGGATATGGACCTCGTTCACAGCGGCCTCGGTGTGGTGGCATAAGCTGCTGATTGCGTTGGGAGGCATTGGTGCGGCTGCGCTGTTTGTCTGGATTGTACTGAGAGTGAGTCAGTGGGTTTACGACAATCTCAGGTGAGAGTTCTAGCTATGGCATGTGAGGAAAACAAGACCCCGGTTACCAGTGAGGTAACCGGGGTTCTTGTGTCATAACGATCTGTAGACGAAGACGCCACCATCAGGCGCGTCGGTGATGGTGTAGTCGAATTCTTGGTCATGGATCCACGCGTCCCAGTCGAAGAAACGCTTCGCCTCCTCAGGCCATCCTTCCATCAAGCAGATGTCCTCAGCGAGTTGGTAAGCGTAGTCCTCGAATGAGTCCCAGCAGCCACAGTAGCGCTCCTCGAAGTCGGAGACGCTCGGGAGATCATCACCTTCTGCGATGTAGCAGCCGGTCTCCACCCAGGCGAGCAGTGCAGGCCACTGTTCCTCTCCGACCTCATCGAAGACCTCACCCCAAAGCTGTGCGGTATCGAGTGACATTTCGCTGGTTCCTGTGGGGAAGCCCTCGTGGTCAAAGCACCACAGCTCCTCGTGATCTGTGGGGGTGCCATGCAGGTCTTCAGGTGTCACCTCACCGGCATCTTCTGCCTGGAACCACTGCCCGTTGAGCATGCCCTGGTTGTAGCAGCTAAGGCATCCGATCCAGACCGATGGACGAACAGTAGTTTGAGCAATCATTTCAGCCTCCCGAGTAGGTGGAGGTGAGGCCAGGCAGTTCAGTTTTGGAAAGGACGCACTCAAGGGACCCCACCTCCAGCAAACAGCTCGAGGTCGCATTGCGACCTACACCTGAATTCCGGGTTAAGGGTCAAAATGTGTGTCCGGAATCGCGGATTTTCACGGATTGACCTGTAGGTTTCCGGAAAGTAT
>ERZ772807.752-NODE-752-length-19336-cov-5.219076_pt1 | contig 19336 bp, 12 predicted proteins | sample MGYA00511472_ERZ772807 | MGnify/ENA primary metagenome ERZ772807 (study PRJEB29015, sample SAMEA2737947) | human oral metagenome | biome: human oral; feature: human-associated habitat; material: dental | place: China | collected 2039 ...
TATGCAGCTATTAATCCTTTTCTTTAAAAGTTGCATTTATAACTTGAACTCAAGATTGATTAAGCCTATAAGTACCAAAAGGACGGTAATATAAACGCCAACATAAGCTTTTAAAAAGTCTTTTAATCATAAAATTTTAATTTATATATTAGGATTCTTATTTATTTAAAGAGGAAAATTATAAAAAAAGTTAATAATAAGCAAGCAATTATAAACCTCAACCACCTACTTTGCATAAACAGCAAACTACGCATGATATAATCCATAAGCTAATATTTTATACGACCCTAAAACAATATAAAAAACATCTTTATAGAATATTTTCTTTTTTAAAATTAATAATAACGAACAGAAACTATGATGATAATTATAAACCAATTTTATGGCAAGACTGTTTAAATATTTAATAAAGTTTTCTCATATCGCCCTAAAATCGGGCGTATAATCCGACGTTTAAACCTCCTCCTATACAAAGCATAATAACAAAATATGGGGTAACTAACCTTCAATAATATATCTTCGAAATAACATAAATATCCTTTGGTCAGATTCCTTAACGAAGAGGACATAATACTGTTCAAATCAAATCCTTCATAAAAATAGTATTTAGAAAGGACTGTCAAAGACAACTCGTGAAAAAAGATCTTTTTGAAAGAAACATCTATAAATAACTCATTATATAGAGAGAAAAGAATTTCCTCTTTCTCCATCAAGATTTCAATATCGTGATGTTTAGTTGTTAAAGAACCCTCACGTTTATAATAGACATATTCATACAAATTAGAAACATGAATTGATTTACAAAACTTTACATATTGGAGAAAAAAAATTGTATCTTCGCTAAAAGAAATACCCTCAGGGAAGCATATACTATTTCTCTTAATAATCTCTGTTTTGCATAACTTAGAAAAAGGCGCACTATGAATATCATTTAAACAATACACCTTAGCAACATTATCAAAACTTGAAAGTTCTCTATAAGAGATTGGAAATTTATTCTCTCCTACTTGCAATAAATAACCTTGTATAGAAATATCATAATTAAAATCAAATCCTTTCAAAAAATCTTTTCGAAGTTCATCGTCACTATCTACAAAACATAGATACTTTCCTGTGGCTACTCTCATTCCTATATTTCTAGCGACACTAACCCCTTGATTCTTCTGATGAATAACTTTAAAGCGATTATCTTTAGCAGCTATGGTATCACATATCTCCCCCGTAGAGTCCTTACTTCCATCGTCTATTAATATAACTTCAAAATTTTGATAGGTTTGCTGTTCTATACTGCTTAAGCATACCGGTAAATACTGCTCTACATTGTAAGCTGGTACGATAATTGAAATAAGAGGATTATTCATAAAACCTAAATGCGAATTCTTTCCCCATTTTGAAAGTGATAAAAACCTTTTATAAGAGAGAAGTCTGAATCAGAAAGGATCTTGCCACCATGCTCAATATAACATAAAGGAACATCTCCTATAAATGATGCCCAACGACTAAATGAACTATGAGGTCCTATTATACGATCACATTTTGAAAGAGTATATAAATCATGAATGGCTGTAGTATTCTTATTTAAATGACAAAGAGTGAATTCTTCAAAAAAAGAAATATCATATCTTTCATTTGATGAGATAAAAAAGCAAACTTTTTTATTAGAAAAGATAGAGATTATCTGCGACATAAAGTCCCTATATTCTTCTTTCTCAAAGAAATACTTTCCTTTCTCCCAATGTCTGTAATCTCCTCCACGCATGTGAACGCCTACTATAAAGTAACCTTCAGATTTATATCTTTCCAACTCAGAAGATACGTCTTGGATAATATTTTGATTGGGGGAAAAAATATCTTGCAAAATGCTTTTCTTTACATAGGGATAATATTTATGATTTTCCCTTAAATCCCATCCATTTAGAAACCCCAGTTGCTTTCCAAGCCTCGTGTTACGAAATTTCCTTGCTAGCGAGTTTAATGACAAAATAGCACATATATCCTTCCATCGTTTTTCACCACACACCTTAAAGAAAGTTTGAGAATAAAAAGGGAAACTGCAATATCTTGATCTTAAAAGATTAGGAAAATATTTTATGTCTACATCCCAATTTATTACATACACCTTTCCTCCATTCTTAATTGCCCATGAAACAGTATCAAGGTAGGACCAAAGCCTATTACATGTTTGACCAGGAGCATCACAAATGACTTTAAACTTAAACATCCTTACGAATTAAATTTTTCAAATAATTTATTTTTTATAATGGTGTTAACTAGCTGGCGATTTTTATTTCCCAAAAAAATGTATGTAAATAAAGACATACTTACTAAAATTACTCCAACAGAAGATAAAAAACTTATACTATTTGAAAGTCTCACCCCATCCATAAACAATAATATAACAATAGTTGGTACAATAGGTAAAAGCATTGAGCCTATATTAAAACTAAAATCACGTATTGAAAAATAAGGAATATTTTTCTTTAGATAATAAACACTTAAAACCATACATAAAAAAGTACTTAGAGTGTTGATTATATATATATCCTCAGGCTTCTTAGCAACTGATAAACAAAGTATAGCTAGTGGAATTACCAATAGCTTTACAATACCTTGAAAAATACTATATCTTTTTATTTTACCTGCAGCATGTATACCTATCTTAAGATTTGAACTAATAACATCAAAAAAAACTTCAAAGAAGCAAATATCTAATAATAAAACTGTATAAGCTGGGACTTTACCTAACCACACTTCTAATATATAATTGCAATTATAAATGAAAATTATAATCACAACAGACATTATGAAAATAAGCATCCGAAGTGATAGATAATAAATATCTATCATCTCTGTATACTTTTCCTGCGCATATAGCTTTATGATTTGTGGACGAAATGCTGTTATAATATTACCGACAAAAGATCTGAAAACATTCGTGACAGTTAAAACTATACCAGCAGCTGCATTCAAAATGACAGAAAAGACAATATTAATAAAATAAGGAATCCCTTGAAAATTAACATTTGCACATAAGCCGGTAAATGTATCAAAACTCGAAAATGACAACATTGGTTTGATTATATCTTTATCTACCTTAAATTCGAATCTACATTCTTCAAAATTCCTAATACAATAAATACGATAAATCAAAGTGATTATAATCCCCACAAGAAATGAAAGGATAGCATATAGTAATAATTTATCTAAATTACCAATAACAAGTAGATATAGAATTAGTAGTTTAAGAATTGTTTTTAAAATCTCCACATAAGCATAAACATTCATCTTTTCATGAGCTATGATACAAGCATTATATGGGACTTGTGTACAATCAAATAAGACTGATAATGCAGAAAGCTGATAAACCCAGAAAGCTGTATTAAAACGCTCTGCAGGAATCTTTAACATATTAAATAAAAACCACAAACCTATAGTTTCAGCTAATAGAATCATACTAAGCGCTACACCTATTTGAATTATTAAAGCGCTAGAAAATGTTTTCTGTAATCTTTTAATATCTCCCCTACCCAATTCTAATGTAAGAAATCTAGATGTAGATGCCGCCATAGAATTACTAAAAAAACCAAAAAAAGGCACCACGGCTGCAACAACATTATAAACACCATAATCCGTCACACCCAAGGTTTGAAGAACAACTCTTGAAGAGTATAATCCAACAAACATTGTGAAAATCATGCGTACATATAGCATGATTGCATTCTTTGCAACTTGCCGTTTTGAAGATAATTCAGACATATAATCTCATATTTTTACTCAAAGAATTGAAAAAGCTCAAATAGCCTTCTCAAAAAGAAACTTTTTAAAAAGAGATCTAATTACTCTTATTATAGCTATTGTCACTAAGAATATAGTAACTGGATATAAAATTTCTCCTATTAATGATTGATGGGGGAAAATAGAAGAAAGAATATTACGAGCAACTAAAACATGAAAAATATAAATAAAACCAGAGTCTTGTCTACCTATAGTAGCTATAATACCATTTCCAAAACTTGGATTACGAAGGGCTAAACTAAATAAACAAAAAACTGCAGGTAATACAAACAGATGTGAATCAAGTCCATCCATTTTAAAATGACCTAGCACATAACATTCTATAACTATTAATATTAGAGATAATATAACAAAGAAAAGAAAGATCTTATCTAAAAATTTTGACAAGAAGACTTTCTTTTCTTTAATATATCTACCTAAACACATATAGGGAAGACCTAAAAACAAGAAATTCGTTACATAGCCTTTTGAATACAACACGGGAATACTAACTATATATAAAAGACAAGATAAAATATATAGAGAATTTACCTTTTTAATTTTGTCTACAAAAAAGAAAATAATATAAACATACAGACTTGCCCACAGAAACCATAGGTGAAAAGAAGATGGGTCTGCATTAATAATGAAAAAAGCAACTATCACTTTGGGAGTGAATGTCGTTGATAGGTATTCGAAAATACTTCCTCCGTCTTGAAGTAATTCTATACAATGAACAAAATTATACAAAACAGATGATCCAACAGCAAGAAATAATAACTTTAGCAGATGCCTTCTGAAGTTCCCATGCTTTGATAAGATAGGATAGAAATATCCAGATATCATAAAAAATAAGGGAACAGCTAAACGACATAGTCCTTCTATCAGATGTGAAATAACATGATACGAACCAGTTTCTACAGTTCCGTAATGAATATAAACAACCATGAAAGCTGCAAAAAACTTAATGCTATCTAGACTTGAAAGTCGTACCTTTTGATTATTCAAGTTCATTTTTATATGATAAAATAAGCAACTATCCCGCGAAAAGTCTAGCTCACCATTCTAATTTAAAATAAAGGTTTAGAGACTATTATATAAATTTCAACTAGTTCCTGAGAAGATTCCACGAAAAGAGCAAAGTTCAGGAGAGCACACAACCTATATGAATAATTACACTAAAACCTATCGAAAGGATTCGGACAGAGATAAATGATGATTTATTATGAATGAATTTAATTACTGTTGATAGAAGTAAGTAACTTTCAATAACCATTCACGAAGTTCTCTCGTAAGAGAACGGAAAGGGAAATAACTCCTCTCATGTGTTAGTAGATGGATGTAGTTTTATAAAAACTCCCTAGATTGAATTAGAGAAAGAGAAACAAAACAATCATTAAGAACACGTTAAGTAACCTCTATTTAGGATAAAAAAGGAAACATCATCTCCTCCCTACAAACAATGAATAGCTTGCAGACCAATGACTATCACGATTCCTCCACATAAGAACAAAAGCAAAAACAAATAGACGTGGTACAGTAACAATCGTTAGTTCAAACAATAAACACTGCGCTGGTCAATTCAGTAGATAGCTTCGCTCGCAGACTCTTTCCTTTAATAGTCTCTAATTCGCTGTTATCGCTGCAAAATTAAATAAAAACTTCGAGAATAAAAAGAATATTAATGAAATATTCCTCCCGCTAAGTGAAAATTATAGAAATACTAACTGATTTTCATTCTTTGAGATAGAATAAAGTGCACACAAATCAGCTATTTAGAGAAAAATAACTAACTTTGCATCCAAATCAGTTACTCTAAGGAATGAAAAGGATTCTATTAATTACAGCCATATTGTTTATGGTATTAACAAACGGGCAGGCGCAAGTGCTGAACAAAGATAACACGAAGCAGATTGGGCAGGCAGTTAAGGATGGTATCAAGGATGTAAGAGATGCTATCGTACAAGATACTAAGCCTACAGGCGAGCATGAGCAGTGGGATATCTATGCTGCACCTAAGATTGGCCTAAATTTATCTAATCTCCCAGGTATTGATGGGAAGGTCAAGATAGGTCTTAGTGGTGGAGTCTATATGGAAATGTTCTTAACTAAGAATATTGCCATAGATGTAGAGACGCAATACAGCCATCAAGGTTCATCAGGCGTCCACCGCACCCTTACTACTACCGATGCATCGGGCATAACAACAACATGCGAATATGGGCCATACGACTTTAAGTTAGATTATCTCAACACCAACTATATTGTGCGTTGGTATCCTTGGATAGACCTCCCATGGAGTTTCACTACAGGTTTGCACACTGGCTATATTATCAGTGCTAAAGCGAAACTGAAAGGTGGAAAGGAGCATAACCTAAAAGACCATATATATAAAGGTGATGTAGCGATCCCATTGGGTGTTAGCTACGAATGGAGCCAATGGCAGATTGAAGCACGCTATAATCTCTACTTTAGGAAGCTAGCGCGCGATGCTAAAGCCCAAGAGCTCATGAGGAATGCCCGCAATAATATGTTTGAGGTAACATTGGGCTACAGGATTAAAGTGCTATAATATAATAAGGTGAGAACTGCTATCCTCATACTTCTTTCTACCCTTTCGATCAATATGTCAGCAGAGGAGAATGACTCGCTCTCCATTGCGAAGATGGGGATAGAGTTCCGTTATATCCCTGCACAAACGCTCACTTTAGATAAGGAGCCACGCATTTGGACTAAGACGAAAGACACACATTCTTGGGCTGCACAAGTAAACATCACTCCAACAGAGAATGCCTTTGCACATGATTACAACTATCCAACTTTCTCTGTTGGACTCTGCTATAACCTTAACCATGGTACAACCATGCACAGGGATGATCCATGGGGCGAAGCACAGCCTGTTAACTATACCAGTAAGCTGGGGAACTTCCTCACCTTATATGGTACCTTCAACCGACCACTCTATCGAAGCAAGCACTGGCAATGGGGCTATTATCTAGGAACAGGTATTGCCTACACAGGCCTTAAATATAATCAGAAGAACGATATAGATAATGAATATATCGGCTCACACCTAAATATTTATTTCAACGCTGGCTTGTACGGACAAGTTAAGATAGCGAAAGAATGGAGCGTAAAGGGCGGAATAGACTTCGCACATCACAGCAATGGAGCTACGGCACGCCCCAACAAAGGCGCAAATTACTTAGGTCCGTTCTTAGGGATTGTTTACGAACCTCAACAAGCGACAAGCCCCATTGCGAAACGTAATACTAATGACACTAAGCCCTTTCAAAAATATTGGTTCACTGAGTTTACCCTCGGACTAGGTGGAAAGACATTACTTGAGGAATGGCTACAAACTCAATTCAACACCCCTCAAGGACAGCCTGATTATCGTAAAGAACATTTTACTTATTACGGAGCTTACTCCTTTCACACACATCTCCTCTACCGTTACGCTCACCGTTGGGCTTCGGGGATAGGCGTCGGAGTATTCTACGGCGAATATGCGCATCGAGTAGCAAGACTGGATAAAGAAAACGGACATACTGACGAGAAACATAGTCCGTGGTCGGCAAGTATCGAGGCTCGTCACGAGGTTTACTATGGGAATGTTTCCGTTCGCGTCACACTCGGTTATTATCTTTACCGACACATGGGATATAGTGCCAATCACGGACTTGAATATCCTTATCACGAGCAAGTGGGTGTCTTCTATAGTTTCCCCAAGCTGAAAGGATTAACGCTCGGGTTCAGTGTAAATGCTCATGCTACAAAAGCCGATTTCACGGAATTACAAATCTCAATGCCTGTTAGATTATAGAGATATAAAAGGTCTCATCCTCTCCTCTATTTCAGAAAGGAAGTACTTAACGAAGTGTTATTTTGCAATATTAAGGGAGAGGCTTATGCATAGATGACACGCAAATACATCTACTTAGAGTCTGAAGAAACACCCTTCTTGGTATGAAATAATGCTCTTCCTAAATACCACGTTTTATTTCTTCGGATGTGTAGTTATCAGAAATTAATATTACCTTTGCAAAGGTAAAGATCAGAATAAGTATTAAGAAATGATATCAATAGACGGACTGACGGTGGAATTTGGCGTGAAGCCATTGTTTAAGGATGTTTCATTCGTCATCAATGAACGAGATAGGATAGCCTTAGTTGGAAAGAATGGTGCTGGAAAATCGACGATGTTGAAAATCTTGTGTGGTCTTCAGAAACCAACAAGTGGTGCTGTATCAGTACCCAATGATTTGACGATTGGATACCTGCCACAGGTGATGAAACTTTCTGACGATACAACGGTGAAGGAGGAGACACGTAAGGCTTTCGCTGATAAGACAAAGATGGAGGAGAAGCTCAAGAAGATGGAGCAGGAGATGGCCGAGCGTACTGACTATGAGAGTGATAGCTATGCCGGACTCGTTGAACGCTTTACGACTGAGCACGAACGCTATATGATGATGGGAGGCGAGAATTATGAGGCAGAGATTGAACGCACTTTGACAGGTTTAGGTTTTACACGTGATGATTTTGATCGTCCTACACGTGAATTCTCTGGTGGATGGCGTATGCGTATTGAATTGGCGAAGATTCTTCTCCGTCGTCCAGACGTACTCCTACTGGATGAGCCAACGAACCACCTTGATATTGAGTCCATCCAATGGTTGGAACAATTCCTTGCACAGAGTGCTAAGGCGGTTGTCCTTGTGAGTCATGACCGAGCATTTGTCAATAATGTTACGAATCGCACACTGGAGATAACCTGTGGGCATGTGGAAGACTATCGGGTGAAGTATGACGAATATCTCGTGCTTAGAAAAGAGCGTCGTGAACAACAGCTTCGTGCGTATGAGAACCAACAGAAGGAGATTGCCGATACAAAGGCATTTATTGAGCGTTTCCGTTATCAAGCCACCAAAGCCGTACAGGTTCAACAACGCATTCGTCAGTTGGAGAAGATTGTGCCAATAGAAGTGGACGAGGTGGATAATTCAGCTATGCGTCTGAAGTTTCCTCCATGTCTGAGAAGTGGAGATTATCCAATCATTGCTGAGGGCTTAGGGAAGACTTATCCCAATAGATTGCATAGTGATGGACCAGGTCAGACGGTGTTTGAGGGGGTCGACCTGATTATCAAACGAGGAGAGAAAGTGGCTTTCGTCGGTAAGAATGGTGAAGGTAAGTCTACTTTTGTGAAGTGTATTATGGGCGAGATTCCTTTTGATGGTACGCTGAAGATAGGTCATAACGTACAAATCGGTTATTTCGCACAGAATCAGGCACAATTATTAGATGAGAACCTTACCATCTACGAGACGATTGATAGGGTCGCCACAGGCGATATGCGTCTGAGGATAAACGACTTGCTCGGTGCCTTTATGTTCGGTGGAGAGACGTCGGAGAAGTATGTCAAAGTACTTTCGGGAGGTGAGCGTTCACGCTTAGCGATGATTAAGCTATTGCTTGAGCCAGTAAACCTCCTTATCCTCGATGAGCCAACGAACCACCTCGATATCGCCTCAAAGGAAGTGTTGAAGGAAGCCATCAAAGCCTTTGATGGTACGGCAATTATCGTGAGTCATGATCGTGAGTTCTTGGATGGATTGGTAAGTAAGGTCTATGAGTTTGGTGGTGGTAAGGTGAGAGAGCATTTAGGTGGAATCTATGATTGGTTGAAAAGTCCCCTCCAGCTCTCCCGAAAGGAGGAGAGTACAGAGAACCTCTCGTTGACACCATCTAATAATAGCAGAAAGGAAGCTCCCCTCCCTTCGGAGGGGTTGGGGGAGGCACTATCTTACGCTGAACGCAAAGAGATACAGAAGAAGATTCGTAAGGCTCAACGTGCCGTGGAGGAATCCGAAACCAAGATTGCTAAGTTGGAGGCACGTAAGAAAGAATTGGATGATCTATTGATGACACCCGAGAACGCCTCGAACATGGAGCTTGTGACGGAATATACCAACCTCCAGCGTAAACTTGATGAGGAGAACGAACGATGGCTCATACTGTCGGAAGAGTTAGAAACTCTGAAACTTTGAAAAAGCCTCCCCCGACCCCTCCAAAGGAGGGGAGCCGTAAACTAGCTATGGCGTTTTTCTTTGATATTTTGTGTTATGCTTATAACCTCATTTAGCTCTTTGTGAGCAAATCGTTTCCTATACTCCCCTCCTTGAGAGGGGTTGGGGGAGGTTTTTAAATTTTATAAAACATATTTACTATGCGTATCAAAAAACTTTTACCAATGATGCTCCTTGCATCTGTCCCCTTTATTGCTATGGCACAGGGTCAGGCAGGTATCAAGGCTGAAAATCTCGACAAGTCGGTACGTCCAGCTGACGACTTCTTTACGTTCGCCACAGGTGGATGGCAAAAGCTCAATCCCCTTCCTGGCGCGTTCTCACGCTTTGGTTCGTTCGACCAGTTACAGGAGAACAATAACAAGCGGATTAACACAATCCTTACAGACTTGCTCAAAAAGCAGGGTAAGGAAGGTTCGGTAGAGAAGAAGTTGGGCGACTTCTATAAGCTTGCTATGGATTCGGTTCGTCGTAATAAGGAAGGCGTAAGTCCTGTTAAACCTCTGTTGGACGAAATGGAGAATGCAAAAACGTTGACCGATCTTCGCAATCTTCAGATTAAGTATGCCACTTTTGGATATGGTGTACCTTTTGGATATGGTTTTGATGCCGACCAGAAGAATGCTAAACAGAACATATTAAATCTTGGTCAAGGTGGGTTAACACTTGGTCAGAAGGAATATTATCTGGATAATGATAAAGCCACGAGCGAGATTCGTAATGCTTATCGCCAGTTTATTGTCAATATGTTCCGCCTTTTCGGATTCTCTGATGCACAGGCTCAGGCACGTCGTGATGCCATTATGCGTTATGAAACTATGTTAGCTTTAATTTCAAAAAGTAATACAGAATTACGTGATGTTGAGGCCAATTATAATAAGATGACGCTTGATGAGTTCAAGGAGAAATATCCTCATCTCCCATTGGAATCATTGGCGAATGCTGAAGGTATACAGAGTAAGGATATTCAAACAATGGTGGTTGGTCAACCCTCATTCTTCGCAGGCGTTGATAAACTGGCATCTACTGGTAATGCAGATGAACTTCGTGCACGAATGGAATGGGATGCAATCTTGTCGTCAGCTAATTGTTTGAGTGATAATGTACGTGCTGAATATTTCAACTTCTTTAGTAAGACCATGCGTGGAACCAAGGAGGATTATCCTCGTTGGAAACGTGCCACACGACAAGTGGAAGAGCAAATGGGCGAGCCACTTGGACGTATTTATTGTGAGCGTTATTTCCCAGCGTCAAGTAAGAAACGTATGGAGGAATTAGTTAAAAACTTGCAGGTGAGCCTTGCCGAGCGTATTAAAGCACAAGATTGGATGAGTGAGCCGACAAAGAAAGCCGCTCTTGAGAAGCTCTCTACCTTCTATGTGAAGGTGGGTTATCCTAACAAGTGGAAAGATTTGAGTAAACTTACAATAGATCCCTCAAAGTCTTTTTATGATAACGTTCAAGCCTGTCGTAAGTTCTGGGCTAACATGACTATTGAAGAGAAAGCTGGTAAGCCTGTTGATAAGGATGAATGGTTGATGACCCCACAAACGGTGAATGCTTATTATAATCCTACGACAAATGAGATTTGCTTCCCAGCAGGTATTCTTCAGTATCCATTCTTCGATCCTAAGGCCGATGATGCCTTCAATTATGGAGCCATTGGTGTGGTGATTGGACATGAGATGACGCACGGATTTGATGATCAAGGACGCCATTATGATAAGGATGGTAATATGACAGACTGGTGGACAGAAGAGGACGGAAAGAACTTTGAGGCTCGTACAGGTAAGTATGCTGACTTCTTCAGTGCTATCAAGGTTTTGCCTGATCTTAATGCGAACGGTAAGCTCACATTGGGTGAGAATCTAGCTGACCATGGTGGTCTTGAGGTGGCTTTCAATGCTTTTGAGAAGACACCAGAGGCAAAGAAGGGCAAGGTCATTATGGGCTTTACTCCAGAACAGCGTTTCTTCATCGCTTATGCAGGCGTATGGGCAAACAATATCACTGAGGCTGAAATCCGCAGTCGTGTGAAGAGCGATCCTCACTCTCTTGGCGAGTGGCGTGTGAATGGTGCTCTGCCTCATATTAATGCGTGGTATAAGGCATTCGGTGTGAAGGAGGGTGATAAGCTCTTTATCCCAGAGAATGAGCGTCTGAAGCTTTGGTAAATGATGGGTGATGGGTGTTGAGTGATGGGTGTTGATGATTGCATATTGTTTGAGCGATAGATACTAAACAGAATCACTATTCATTACCACCTAACACCCACCACCTACCACCCATTATCCTATTTCTATTCATACTTTTATATAGGTAAGCCTTGTAGAATCTGTTATTAATTACTATCTTTGTAACCTATTTAAAGGAGAGAAAAAGAAGGATCGTATGCTTGTATGACTCTATAAAGATAAAGGAAACAGGATATGCCATTAAGATTGCCCGACGGACTTCCCGCTATTGATATACTGAAGCGTGAGAATATCAACATAGAAGATATGCTTGCTAAAGAGGATTATAAGCGTCCACTCCGCATTGTCATACTCAATCTTATGCCGTTCAAGGCTACGACTGAGACTGATTTCATACGTATTCTTTCTAATAGTCCGCTATTGTTGGATATCAGCTTTATGAAGCTCAAGAGTCATACTTCCAGACATACACCTGCGGAACATATTGACCGTTTCTATCATACGCTTGAGGAACTCAGTGAGGAGAAGATTGATGGTTTGATAGTCACCGGTGCCCCTGTCGAGGGAATACCTTTCGAGGAGGTAGACTATTGGACAGAACTACAGGAGATATTCAATTGGGCACGTGAGAATGTACGTTCAACGCTTTACATCTGTTGGGCAGCACAGGCAGGACTCTATCATTTCTATGATATTCCAAAATATCCTTTGCCTAAGAAGATGTTTGGTATCTTCCCTACGATTCCTTTAAAACCCGAACAGCCTATCTTCCGTGGCTTTGATGATGTCTTCCGTATGCCTCAGAGCCGTCATACAGAGGTAAGACGTGAAGACATTGAGCAGGTTGACGACCTCGAAATCATTGCTGAATCGGAGGAGAGTGGAGTCTCTATCGTAAGATCACGTAGTAAATGTGAGTTTTTTATCACTGGTCATTTGGAGTATGCCCCCAACACACTCGACACAGAATATCACCGTGACCTTGGTAAGCGTGACGATGTTGAAGTCCCGAAGTATTATTACCGTGAGGATAATCCAGCGAAAGGTCCGCTTGTCACTTGGCGTTCACACGCTAATCTACTGTTTATGAATTGGGTAAATTGGGTGTTAGGTGGTGAATGATAGGTGGTGATGAATGGTTATTTTGCTTAGCATCTATCACTCAAACAAAATGTAATCATCATCACCCAACAATTAACACTCATCACTCACCATCCTATAAACACTTCATCATCACCCAACAATTAACACCCATCACCCAACAATTAACACTCACCACTCACCATCCTATAAACACTTCATCATCACCCAACACCCAACAATATGCAATCATCAACACCCAACACCCAACACCCAACACCCATCACAATCGAACTCCTTGCCCCAGCCAAGAACCTCGAATGTGGAATGGCAGCTATTGAACACGGAGCTGATGCCGTATATATCGGTGCTTCCCGATTCGGAGCACGTCAGTCTGCAGGCAATAGTGTGGAGGATATTGGTAAGCTATGCGAATATGCTCACCGCTATGGTGCCACGGTTCACGTAACTATCAATACGATTATCTATAACGATGAGTTTGAAGAGACACTTGCTTTGGTACGTGAATTGGTGGACGTTGGTGTAGATGCCTTCCTCCTGCAGGACATGGGGTTGATGAGTAAGGTAAGGGAGATTGTGCCTGATACGGTGGCTCTCCACGCCAGTACACAATGTGACACACGTACATGGGAGAAAGCCCAATGGTTGAGCGAGCAGGGTTTCGATCGTATTGTTTTGGCTCGAGAATTATCAGTTGAAGAAATCAGTGAGATACATAAACGTTTGCCTAACCTGGAGTTAGAGGCCTTTGTGCATGGCGCATTATGCGTGAGTTATAGTGGAATCTGTTATGCCTCACAATATTGTTTTGGGCGTTCAGCCAATCGTGGTGCATGTTCTCAGTTCTGTCGTTTAGCGTTTGACTTGAAGGATTCAGACGGGAAAACCATAGAACACCAGCGTCATCTTCTCTCACTAAAGGATATGAGTCAGATAGATAATCTTGAGGCACTAATGCGTTCAGGGGCTTGTGCTTTTAAGATAGAGGGAAGACTGAAAGATATTAATTACGTAAAGAATGTGGTCTCGGCTTATAGCCAACGCATTGATGAGATTATCCGCCAATACCCTCGTGAGTTTCGTCGTGCCTCTTTAGGGCGTGTGGCTTATTCGTTTACGCCTAACCTAAAGAAGACCTTTAATCGTGGATATACGAGCTATTTCTTAAATGGTCGACAGGCTGATATCTTCTCCCCTGATACGCCAAAAGCCTTAGGCGAGTTTGTAGGTACGGTGAAAGAGATCAGGCGTGATAGTTTTAATGTGGCTGGTACGTCAAGTTTTGCTAATGGCGATGGGTTGTGTTTCTTGGGGGGTGGTTTTCGTGTGAATCGAGCCGTGGGCAATCGCCTTTATCCCTACAAGATGCCACATGGCTTAAAGCCTGGTATGGCATTGTATCGTAATCAAGATCAAGCCTTTGATAAGGAGTTGAGTGGTACTACGGCTATCCGTAAAATACCTATTGTAATGACTTTCGGGCTTACGGACAATGGCTTTATATTAAAGGGGAAGCTCGTATCTGGTGATGGGATGGAAGATACATTAAGTGCTGAAACACTTATTAGTTTCGATCATCAACAAGCCCAGAAACCTCAACATGATAATATCGTTCGTCAGTTGACCAAACTCGGAAACACGGCTTATGAATGCTCGGATGTTAGACTTGAAGATGGGGTGGAGCAATGCTTTATTCCTAGTAGTGTACTTGCTGATTTGCGTCGTGCATTGATAACAGAATTAGACAAGAAGATACAGGAAAGAAAGCGTATCACCATTCACAGAACGACAAGATTGGATAGTGATAAGGCGCAATCCTATAAGTTTGTGAGAGAGGCTAACCCTAGTCAATATCAGGCATTCCCTTATCTTTATAATATCTCTAACGATGTCGCCCGTAAGTTTTACGAACAACAAGGATTAACGAAACCCGATGAGGCTTTCGAGAATCAACACCCACAAGGCGTACAAGTGAAGCGTGGACAAGTGGAAGATGCCTTACTCATGCAATGCCGTCATTGTATTCGTTATTCGTTAGGCTATTGTGTGAAACGTGGAGGAAAGAAACCCACATGGCGTGAACCTCTCTACTTAGAGTTACCAGATAAGCGTCGTTTTCGCCTAGAGTTCGATTGTAAGGATTGCCAAATGAATATCCATCCTGACGTAGAGTAAGTGTGTTTCATCTAACCTTTAACCCAAAACATTCTCACAATATGCGAAGATATTATCCGATATTGATCGTCTTCCTGTTTAGTGTGACACTCATCATAACAGGCTGTTATCATAAGAAGACACCCTCTTCCTTCCGATTACCAGATAGTATTCAAGAGGCACAGATTACACGTAGATTAGAGGCAGGAGGCGACTCTCTTTCAAAGCAAAAAGATAGTACGGAGGATGATTGGCAAGGATCTATAAGTGGGGCTGACTCGCTTTCTTTCCGTGTGAAACACCATTACTCGCAAGGCTTTAACTTTGTGGTCAGCTCAGATTCACTTATGCTTATACGCCAACAACCCGAGGAGGCCGTGAATCGAATGAAGACTGATTCGTTCGCCGTGCATGAGGGTAAGGGGATTGTCGTGGCTGATATTCGTATTCTTCCTGACGATAAGAATGATTCTGTATGGGTTCAGATAGCGACTGAAGATTACGCCTTTGGATGGATACATGAAGGGCGTCTTTTGAAGCAGGTAACCCCTGACGACCCCATATCCCAGTTTATCTCCACCTTCTCTAACATCCACTTGCTCATCTTTATGATTATTATTTCTATCATAGGCGTGGGCTATTTGGCACGTAAGATATTAAAGCGTAATGCGCATATTGTCCACTTCAATGACATCAATTCCTTCTATCCTACATTGCTAGCTGTAGTAGTGGCATTATCAGCGGCCTTCTATGCTAGCATACAACTTTTTGCCCCAGAAACATGGAGGGAGTTCTATTTCCATCCATCGCTCAACCCCTTCTCCCAGCCCTTACTTCTTAATATCTTCCTAGGCTTAGTATGGGCAATGCTGATCATCGCCATAGCTACTATTGACGATGTGCGCCGTTTATTGAAGTCGGGTGATGCCATACTCTATCTTAGTGGATTATCCGCCGTATGTGCCGTTAATTATATTATCTTCTCCGTTCTCACCTTATATTACATAGGTTATATCCTACTTGTCGTTTATATCTATTATGCCTTTCGTATGTATTTACGAAGGAGTAGTGAGACTTATTATTGTGGGAATTGTGGGACTCGCTTACATCGTAAGGGGCGTTGTCCACATTGTGGGGCGATGAATGAATAAGTTATCCTAATAAATTAGGATTGTGTGATATATATATTCTCTCTATCTTTGCAGAGTGAAATAATACTTAAACGTAAGAAAGCGAAAAAGATATGTTTAAATGCCAGTTTAGCTTAGCTTTGTTGATAGCAACAGGCTTGTCAGTAGGTGCCCATGCTGATAATACCATAGCAATAGGTGATACCTCTCGGGTTTATGATATTGATGAGGTATTGGTAATCAATCAGCCCAAAGAGGTCTACCGACTTCGCCAACAGCCTTTGAGTAGTACGTCTTTCGATGGAAGCCAACTCCAGCAATTAAATGTGCAGGATGCTCGCCATCTATCCACCTTTGTTCCGTCATTCGTTATGCCTGAATATGGTAGTCGTTACACTTCCTCTATTTATATGCGTGGTATCGGCTCACGGGTGAACTCACCAGCTGTTGGTATTTATGTTGATGGAATACCGATATTGAATAAGAGTGCTTTTAACTTCCACACTTATGATATTGACCGTGTCGACATATTGCATGGTTCTCAAGGAACGCTTTACGGAATGAATACAGAAGGCGGACTCATTCGTATGTATAGTCGTAACCCATTCCAGTATCAGGGCACAGATGTTAAGTTCTCGCTTGGCACAAAGCTATTGCGCAAGGTGGAACTGAGCCATTATCAGAAGCTCGATGACAAGCGTGCCTTCTCTTTATCAGCTTTCTATGGTGGACAAAATGGCTTCTTCCGAAACCAATTTGACGGAACTCGTGCCGACCTTATCAATGAGTTCGGAGGCAAGGGACGCTTTATGTGGAAAGCGTCAGACAGATGGATGTTCGATTGGATAGCCGACTATCAATACACTCACCAGAATGGGTTCCCTTATGGACAACTCGTGTCAAAAGAAGAGATTGCATCTGCACCCCTTACCTCGCCCTTATATGCTCTGAAAGCTGGCACACAAATGCCCAATCAGAACAGAGAGAGCTATTACAGACGTAATATACTGAATACAGGAATGGGTATCAAGTATGCTGGCAATGGCTTTGACGTGAATAGCATGACTTCCTGGCAATTCCTCCATGACAATATGCTAATGGATATTGATTATCTCCCACAAGATTTCCTCCATCTTACCCAGCGTCAGCATGGTAACACACTCACGGAGGAACTATCAGTTAAGAGTAACAGATCAGGCAGATGGCAATGGACTTTCGGTGTCTTTGGGTCATATCAGTGGCTGAAGACAATGGCACCTATCTACTTCGATAAGGATATGAATACAGCCCTGTCAAAGAAGATAACGGACTATGCTTATAACGGGATGCTCAATGCTATGGCGCGTGGTATGGTTCCGAGCTTCGTGGCACGTGGTATGTCTGAGGAAGCGGCTCTAAAAGCGGCTCGCACACTCGTAGCTGCGAATATTGCACGTGCAGGAGGTGTTTCCATTAATATGACAATGGAACCTGTCCCAGGACTTTTCCGTACACCAACATTTAACTTTGGTGTCTATCATGAGAGTAATATCGACCTCACCAATCGCCTAAGAGCGACACTCGGCTTGCGCTATGACTATTCGCATGTGGCGATAGACTATGCGACTTCAGCTCGTGTCGCATTGCAAGAGCACGTGCTAGGCGTGAATATTAATCCTGTAATCACATCAACGTTGAAGCACCATGAGGGTAATCATTTCAAACAATTACTACCGAAGGTTGGTCTTACTTATCGTTTCGATGACGGGAGTAACCTATATGCCACATGGTCTAAGGGCTATCGTGCTGGCGGATATAATTTCCAAATGTTCTCTGATATATTACAGGCTGAGACATCACAAGCCGCACAAAAGGCACGTGCCAATGTGGATATTCAACATGATGAGGCTTATTATAAGCGAATCGCTAAGACGATAGAATATAAGCCTGAGACTAGCTGGAACTATGAGATAGGTGCTCACCTCAACCTCTTGGGTCATCAAATTCATCTTGACCTAGCTGCTTATTATATGCAAATCCGTAATCAACAACTCTCTGTAATGGCTGGTAATTATGGTTTCGGACGTGTAATGACAAACGCAGGTCGTAGTCATTCGTGCGGCTTAGAGGCGACACTTCGAGGTGGAGCGCTTGATAATCGTTTGTCTTATGCCCTTAGTTACGGCTTTACAAGTGCCCAGTTCGACGAGTATTCCGATTCTATCGCTGGTGGCAATAAGGTGAATTACAAAGATAAGAAAGTGCCTTTCGTCCCACAACACACATTGGGCGCAAGTGCTGACTATCGTATTGATGTTGACCCAGCCGCCTTACTAGACCCTTCTAACAACTTCCATTTGCGTAGTGTGACTCTTGGTTTGAACCTTTCTGCACAAGGTAAGACCTACTGGGATGAGCAGAATACTATTAGTCAGAACTTCTATGCCGTCTCGGGCGCACATGCTGATGCCGACTTCGGGCAATTACATATCAATTTATGGGTACGCAATCTAACGGATACGAAGTATAACACGTTTGCTGTACAAAGTGCTGCTACGGGTAATAAACTCACCTTTGCTCAGCGCGGAACGCCATTCCAGTTAGGTGTTGACCTTAGTTATCGGTTCTAAGGAAGGGGGCAAGTTGATGGAGCGAAGGCTTGTCCGATACTAAACAGCTCGTGAATATCAATAAATACGGAGGTACGTTTTTGCTAAAACGTACCTCCGTTTCGGTTAAAACAGAGGTACGTTCTTAGTGAAAGCACTTATCCCAATATGAGAAGCCATGATTTGATAAGGGGAAGGGGATGCCTTGGAGGGGAATATATCTCCTCTACCTCTTATCGTATCAAGCAGTATCATCAGGGTGATACTGGAGTATCATCAGGGTGATACTGGAGTATCATTAG
>ERZ772807.757-NODE-757-length-19214-cov-3.402004_pt1 | contig 19214 bp, 15 predicted proteins | sample MGYA00511472_ERZ772807 | MGnify/ENA primary metagenome ERZ772807 (study PRJEB29015, sample SAMEA2737947) | human oral metagenome | biome: human oral; feature: human-associated habitat; material: dental | place: China | collected 2039 ...
CCCTGGGGTATTGCCATTGGTACTTACACTATAGAGCGTCATATAAGGTACGTAGGAACGCCCACCCCCAGGGAGGTAAAGAGCATCGTTACCCTGTACACCATAGCTGAGTTTTAGTTTTATCAAATCGACGAATTTCGCTTTTTCTAAGAATTTTTCTTCGCTGAGCAACCACGATGCCCCAACTGACCAGAAAGTACCCCAACGATTTTCGGGAGCAAAAACCGAAGACCCATCGCGACGCAAACTGCCTGAAAGATAATACTTATGTTTGTAATTAGCATTTATCTGACCGAAGTAACCTTCTACAAAATAACGACGGGAGTATGAAGTGAGTGAACTGAGCACAGCCGCATTGTTGAACTCACTATTGCGCGGATCTACGAAATTTTTCTTAGACCCTTCAATGGTACCAAAACGCTTCAGATAAGTTTCGTGTCCTAAAAAGGCTTCAAAACCATAGTCGTCCCAGTTCTTATTATAGCGCAACAATTGGTTGAATGTTAGCACTATATTATCCGATTTGTACTTAGTAGATGCCCCGCCATAGTTCTTGCCAGCTCCTCCTAATGGGGTAGTGAAGTAATTCACATCGTAGAAATTGGCATAGAAATTACCATTGGCAGAAAGGGTAAGATTTTTATGTAGCGTTGCATCTAATGAAAGCGACTGATTGAAATAGTAATCGCGATTGTAGTTCAAGTTTTCGCGTTGTGTTGCCACGGGATTGGTATTATCGTTGAATTTTCGGGTAATCCCATAGTCGTAAGTACTCAAGCGATTGCCATTGGCATCGTGTTCATAGATAGGGTAAATAGGAGCGATAGTGCGCGTCCACGCAAAAGGGTTGTCGTAGCCGCTGCTCTCTGTACTACCTTGTTTTTCGGTGTAGGTAATCATTGAAGAAGCATTGGTTTTAAGCCAAGAAGTAATATCCCCCTTATAAGAAAAACGAGTTGCATAGCGATTGAAATAAGTATTCATATTATAGCCTTCATCACCTAAATAGCCAAAAGAGAAATAGAAGCTATTATGCTCAGTGCCTTTGGTCATACTTAGGTTATGCTCTTTGCGCACACGGGTATTGAAGAGAGCCTTCTCCCATTGGTTGAAGGTAGCCGCATCAGAATATTTGATAGTAGCGGCAGGATTCAGTTTTCCGGTAGGTAGTACCACCTCGTCATCAGCCACATTATAGATATTATAGCCTGCCCCCACATTATTGATAAGCGATTGGCTGGCATTGCTGCGCGCCAAGGCATCAGCTTGTCTCTGTCCGTACAAATTCTGGTTGTAAAGTGATGCCCAAAGGGTTTCGTAGTATTCGCTGGGACTGCTGATGAGGTCGTACTCTGGGATACCGCGGTAGTTGAAGCCCAACTTGCTATCTACTGAGATAGATAGGCGCCCTTTAGAGCCGCTTTTGGTAGTGATAAGCACCACCCCATTAGCACCACGTGCCCCATAGAGTGCCGAAGACGAAGCGTCTTTTAGCACATTCACACTCTCTATATCGCTGTTGTTGATAGCGTTGAGCGTCCCCTCGAAAGGCACGCCATCTAAGATGATGAGCGGGTCGCTTGAAGCATTGATAGAGCCTATCCCCCTGATGCGGATAGACGAGCTACTGCCTGGTTGCCCTGACGAGGTAGAGATTTGTACCCCTGCGACAGCCCCTTCTAAGGTTTTAGCCACATCGGTAGTCTGTTTAGCCTGAATAGCGTCGGCCTTGATAGTAGCCATAGAGCCGGTGAACGATTTTTTGTCGGTAGTACCATAGGCTACTGCTACTACCTCAGTACCTTCGAGCTGTTGCACATCAGCAGAGAGGACGATATGCAGCGTGCGCTCCTTGCCCACCTTTACCTCTTTAGGCGCATAGCCGATAGTCGAAAAGACCAAGATATCGCCCTGATGAGCTTTCATCTCGAAGTTACCATTCCAATCGGTAGCCATACCCTTAGCAGTACCTTTGATAACGATAGCCGCCCCTGGCAGCTCTAGTCCGTCTTCATCTTTTACAGTACCTTTGATAGTTACTTCCTGAGCTATCAGCCAAAAGGGGAAAAGCCAACAGAAAATAAACAAAGCGATTTTGTGTGTGTTATCCATACATTTATACGTTTTAATGCGCCAAAAGTATCATTATCTTTCGTAACTACCAAGAAAAAAGTAAAAATTTAACAAACATTAACAATTTAGCATTGTTTTGTGATATTCACTATTTTGCAAGAAATGCAAAAGAGAAGCAACCAAAAGGTCTTTTATTGAAAGATTATCAGTTTTAGAGGCTTTCTGCTGCAAAAAATGCAAAATTTTAACAAAGAGGAAGAAGAGACAAAAGTTGGTTACTGTTCGCTCATCCTTCGCTCATCGTTCGCTGAAGGTTTGTGTATGGGAGGGTTGGGAAGGCTGGGAGGAATGGGACAGGTGGGACAGATGGGACAGGTGGGACAGGTGAGACAAGTGGGACAGGTGAGACAAGTGGGAGAATTATTCGGTTATCGTTCGCTTATCCTTCGCTCATTGTTTGCTCATTGTTCGCTCATCGTTTACTCTTTTTATATTGTTCTCTTCGTTTTTTTAATTTTTATATCTTCTAAATTTTTTATTTTACTTTCGGATTTTAATTGTATTTCAATTTGTTAAGAATTTATTTTGTTAAATGAAATAAAATAATTAACAAAATATTTGCTTATATGAAAAAAGGGGTGTACTTTTACCGCCGTAATTTCATTTTAATAAAACCAAACTTATGAAAGTAAAATTTTTAACAGTCATTTGGTTTGTGTTAGGTTGCTGTTTTAGTGCAGCTTTAGCGCAAACCATATCAGTAAAAGGGACAGTTACTGATGAAAGTAAACTACCGATGCCAGGGGTTTCAGTAGTGGTGAAAGGCACTACCCACGGTACCTCGACTGACATTGATGGTAAGTATGAATTGCAGGCTAAAGCCGGTGATGTACTTGAATTTAGTTCAGTAGGCTATACCACCCAAACTAAAAAAGTCGTAGGGGGGGGTAAAAGTTACTCACTTAGTGTAGTACTAAAAGAAAGTACCCAAGAACTTACTGAAGTAGTAGTAGTAGGGTACGGTACTCAGAAAAAGGAAAACTTAACAGGAGCTATAGCGACTGTAGATGCTAAAGTACTTGAAAGCCGTCCGCTTACTACTATAGGACAAGGACTACAAGGGGTTATTCCGAACTTGAACATCAGCACCTCTAACGGTCGTCCAGGGGCTGGCTCTTCATTCAACATTAGGGGGTTTACCTCTATTAACGGTGGTTCGCCATTAGTGTTAGTAGATGGGGTGCAAATGGACCCTAACCAAATCAACCCTAATGATGTAGAGAACGTAACTGTACTAAAAGATGCTGCTTCAGCGGCTATCTATGGGGGACGTGCTGCTTTTGGGGTGGTGCTTATCACTACTAAAAAAGGTAAAAAGAGCACTCCTATGCAGATAAATATCTCTACCGACTACTCTATCACAAGACCTACCAGATTGCCTGACTTAGTAAACTCTGTAGACTATCTAAAAATGTATATGGAGGCAGATAATACAGGAAGAATATCAGGTGGTAGAACAGGGTCTCAAAACTTCACTCAAACAGACCTTGAAAAAGCACAGGCTTATTTGAACAATCCGACTCCTGCCAATTCAGTATATCCTGACCCTAATGACCCTAAAAAATACAGATATGTGGGCAATACCAATTGGGTGAAAGAGATGTTCCCAGGTTGGGCTCCGCAAGCACAGCACAACGTATCTCTTTCAGGAGGTAGCGAAAAGACTACTTACTTGGCTTCAGTAGGTATGTTTAGCCAAGATGGGCTATTTAAAGCCGCTAAACAAAAATTTGAACGTTATAACGTAACCCTTAGCTTAAGTACTGATATAACTAAGTGGTTATCACTTCACTTAAAATCTGCTATCAATCACAAAGATAACAACCAGCCTTCAGATGTTGGTTTAGGTTTCTCGCCAGAACGTTTTGCTACAGACGTAAAACCATTGATGCCTGTATATCACCCTGACGGTCACTTCTCAGGACAAGGAAACTTTACTAACCCTTTTGCGGTAATAGCTACAGGTGGTAGAAGCACTTATAAATCTGATGATATTTGGATAACTAGTGGCTTTACCCTCACCCCTATTAAACACGTGAAAATAGTAGGTGATTATACTTGGAATCCGTATCACTACAACGGTAAGAGTTTTGTAAAACAATTTAAAGAATACGGAGCTCCTACTGACGGCACAAGCATTTACGACCCTCTGAAAGCAACTGATTTGGGTTATTACCCACACAATAACCCTTCGAGAGTGTCAGAAAGCAATAGTCACGATTTGTATCAAGCTGCTAATATTTATGCTCAGTACGAAAATACTTTTGCTGAAAAACACTATGTAAAGGCAATGGTAGGGTATAACCAAGAAGAAAAACACAATGAATCATTCAATGTATCGACTAAAAACTTAGTAAACCAAGACTATCCGTTTTTGAAACTTAACAACGATGAAAAACCATCAGTAGGTAGCGGCATAAGTGATTGGGCATTGATAGGTTCTTTCTTCCGATTGAACTATGTATTCGACCAAAAATATTTGGTAGAAGTAAATGGTAGATATGATGGTTCATCACGTTTTAGCCGTGAAAGCCGTTATGTATTTAGTCCGTCAGCTTCTTTGGGTTGGCGTATTTCTAAAGAGAAATTCTTTGAACCTATCAACACTATCGTAAGCGATTTGAAACTAAGAGCTTCATACGGTAAACTGCCTAACCAACAAGTATCTGCACTTTACCCTTATCTGCCTACAATGGGATATGGTACTAAAACAGGTTATATATTTGGTACACAACAATTGCCATACGTTTCAGCTCCTGGCTTAGTAAGTAATAACTTTACTTGGGAAGAGGTAGCGACTCGCAACTTTGGGGTAGACTTTGGTTTCTTTGACAACCGCTTTACAGGGTCATTTGACTACTATATTCGTAATACTAATGGAATGTTAGTAAGTGGTATACCTCTACCAGCGGTATTGGGTACAGGAGCTCCTCAGCGCAACGCAGCTGACCTAGAAACTAAAGGTTTTGAGTTGGTATTAGGTTGGAAAGACAAGATAGGAGAAGACTTCAAATATAACGTATCTTTCAACTTAGCAGATAGCCGTTCGTTTATCACCAAATACGACCTTAACCCTACTAACGATTTGGGTCATTACTACGTAGGTAGAGAGATAGGAGAAATTTGGGGTTATGAAACAGAAGGTTTGTATCAAACAGACGCTGAAGCAGCTGCTGTAGACAATTCGAAATTAGGGAACTACAAATGGTTAGCGGGAGACGTGAAGTATAAAGACCTAGATGGTAACAACAAAATTGACTGGGGTAATAATACTTTAGACAACCCTGGGGATAGAAAAATCATCGGTAATTCGCAAGCGCGCTATACATTTGGTTTGAATTTAGGAGGTGAGTATAAGAACATCGACTTTACAGTCTTCTTCCAAGGAGTAGGCAAACGCGATGCGGTACTTGGAGGTGCTTATTTCTGGGGCTTTACTAACGAATGGGACGTACCTGCTACTAATCAGTTAGACCACTGGACACCTGATAACAGAGATGCTTATTACCCACGTTTGCGTTTTGGTGGAGGTAATATGAATACTCAAACACGCTATATGCAAGATGCTTCGTACATACGCCTTAAACAAATAACTATAGGTTATACATTACCAAAAAATGTAATGAACAGTGTAGGAATACAAAATTTGCGTTTGTTTGTGACAGGTCAGAACCTTTGCGAATGGACTAAGCTACTTAAATCATACGACCCAGAGTTGCTATCGCAAGATTATCCTATCAACCGTATCGTAACGTTAGGCTTACAAGCACGTTTTTAGTACTAAACATAAAAAACATAAACAATGAAAAATCTATATAAACACATAGTATTTGCGGGTATTTTGTTGGCGACCTTAAGCCAAACCGCTTGCAAGAATGACGATTTTTTGGATAAGTATCCACCTGATTCATTTAACGAAAAGGGGTACTTTAACACAGATAATGACTTGAAGATTTTTGCCAATCGTTTTTATGGTAGTTTGCCAGTGCAAATTCTTATCTATAACGATGGCGACTCTGACAATATGGTGCCCCGAAATGTGAATACCTTTTTGGCAGGGAACTATACAGTACCTGCTTCAGGAGGAGGTTGGTCTACAGGAGATTGGAACGGCATTTATAACTGTAACTTTTTCTTAGACAACTACAGCCGCTCAACAGGTTTGCACAAAGAACAATTTGCAGCAGAAGTGCGTTTCTTCAGAGCATTGTACTATTGGGATAAAGTAAAGACCTTTGGTGATGTGCCTTTGGTTTTGACTAAGGTAAACGACGCTTCGCCTATTATCTACGGTCCTAGAGTGCCACATAAGCAAGTGATGGAGAAAGTATTAGAAGACTTGGACTTTGCGGTACAACATTTGCCTGCAAAAGCATCGGCAGAAGCTGGACGCCTACATAAGGATGCTGCCTTAGCACTAAAATCGAGAATAGCGCTATGGGAAGGTACTTTTAGGAAATATCACGGATTAGGAGATGAGACAAGCTGGCTACAAGCAGCAGCAGATGCTTCGCAAGCTCTTATAAACTCAGGCAGATATAGAGTGTACAGCACTGGAAATCCGACTAAGGATTATCGCAATTTGTTTATACAAAAAGATCTTTCTACCAATAGTGAGGCTATAATGGCACGCACCTATATACAAGGGATAGGTACCCACGGTTATACTCGTACTGCGGGTGAAAATAGTACCGGCTGTAGCAAAGACTTTATGGAGAACTACCTATTTACTGACGGTAAACCTATTAGTGGTACTTCATTTACCTATGATGATAGCACTCCTGCAGGTGAAGCTGCTAACCGCGACCCTCGCTATGCACAGACAGTTGCTACCCCAGGCTTTGTATGGACAGAAAATCCTGACCCTACAAGACAACAAGTAGTAACCCTACCTGCTGTAGGTAGTGGACAAACAAGTTCTGGTTATTGGTTTATAAAAGGACGCTCAAGCGACCCAGAACAATGGATAGCTCAGCAAAGTGATTTGGATTTATTCATATTCCGTTACGCAGAAATACTGTTAAACTACGCAGAAGCTAAATATGAATTAGGAACTTTGAGTCAAGGTGATTTGGATATCAGCATCAACAAGCTAAGAGACCGTGTGGGTATGCCACACCTAACCACTACAGTGAGTGCTGATGCTAATGCCGATAACTACGGCTATACAGTAACCCCTCTACTATACGAAATTCGCAGAGAACGCCGTATTGAATTAATAGGAGAAGGTTTCCGTTTTGATGATATAGTACGTTGGAAAGCAGGAAAATTGATAGAAAATCCTAAAACTATCAGAGGTATGAAACTTACTCCTGCCCTAAAAGCACTATACCCTGCTAGATCGGGAGTAGCTAATCTACCTGTAGATAGCAATAACTATTTGATAATGTATCCTTCACTTCCTCTAACTGGCCGTGTTTGGAATGATAAACAATATTTATATCCGCTACCTACCGACCAACTTCAGTTAGTAGGCTACAGACAAAACCCTGGATGGTAGAAGTTTAGAGAATTATTATCCAATTAGTATATTTTAACTTTGCCAAAGGTTATAGCATATTTGTTATGACCTTTGGCAAAGTTTTTTTTGGTGGGAGTGCGAGCCGCACTGGCGATTGTGAGATGGGTGGGACGGGTGAGACGAGTGGGACAGGTGGGACGGGTGAGACAGGTGAGACGAGTGGGACAGGTGGGACGAGTGGGAGTGCGAGCCGCACAGGCAACTGTGGGACAGGTGAGACAGGTGAGACGAGTGGGGCAGGTAGGACGAGTGGGACAGGTGAGACGAGTAGGATAAAAAAATAGAGGGAATAGGCTGTTGTATCGAAAAAAATACTAACTTTGTGCTCTATAATAACAAACTAAAAACAAACTAATGACAACTTTTTTGAAATTGAAAGGAGGCTACAGATCTTTGTATGCTTACCAAAAAGCAGAGGTAATTTATGATATTACTTTTTACTTCACTCAACATTTTCTTACTAAAGGTGACCGTACTATAGACCAAATGCTGCAAGCTGCTCGCTCTGGCAAACAAAATATTGCTGAGGGAAGTAAGGCTTCGACTACTTCGGTTGAAACTGAAATAAAACTTACTAACGTAGCTAAAGCAAGTCTTGAGGAACTACTCATAGATTATGAAGACTATTTGAGAGTTAGAAATAAAGAACAATGGCATATAGGACACCCTCGCTATGATAAGGTTCGCACTTTTGCTTCAAGTAAGGAAATCTTTGAACTCTATCCGTCTTTGCTGCCTAAATATGATGATGTGTCTTTAGCAAATCTTTGCATTACTCTTATTAACCAAACTACTTTTTTACTTCGGCGATTAATAGAAAAACAACAAGAGGTGTTTTTGCAAAAAGGTGGCGTAAGAGAGCAAATGAGTGTAGCCAGAAGAAGAATATCAACAAATCATAATAACAATGAAAATTAGTTTTTTATTATTAAGTGCCTTTGTATTAGGCAATGCTTGCTATAAGGTTGCGCAAGAGGAAAAGAAACTTCAAGAACCTCAGAAACCTAAAGTAGAACAGTCTGTGACAAAAAAATGGCAATTGGTGTGGGAAGATAATTTTGACCGAGATGATATTTTCGCTACCAATATATGGTCTAAAATATCGCGCAATGAGAAGATAGATTGGCGCAATACAATGAGCGATGACCCTAGTCTGTACGACATAAAAGAGGGTAACCTTATACTATACGGCAAAATGAATACTGACCTAAAGGCAGACCCATCGGAGTATATCACCGGAGGGGTGTATACTATTGATAAAATGTATTTTGAGACGGGTAGGGTAGAGGTGCGCTGTAAGCTGGAATCGACTCAAGGGGCGTGGCCTGCCATATGGATGCTGCCTAAAGAGGGCAAATGGCCTACAGGGGGCGAAATAGATATTATGGAGCACCTGAATTACGATGATTTTGTCTACCAAACGCTGCATACCTCATACACTAAAAAAGTGAGCAGACAAAACCCTAAAAGTGGCAGCACTGCTAAAATCAATCCTGATGAATACAACATATACGCTGTGGAATGGGATACAGAAAGTGTGCGTTTGTATGTGAATGGGGTGCAGACGCTTTCGTACCCTTATCTGAAAGATGAGCAAGAGAAAGGTCAGTACCCTTTTGTTAGGCCTTATTACCTGCTTATAGATATGCAACTCGGTGGTAACTGGGTAGGAGCCGTTAAGCCTTTTGACAAGCCTGTGGCTATGTATATCGATTGGGTACGATACTATCAATTAGCTGATTAGTCGATTAGCAAATTTGCTAATTAGCAAATTATGTTGTAGTTTTGCCGAAATTATTATCTACAATGAAAATACAATTTTTTATAGCTCTTTCGGCGGTGGCACTTATAGGGTGCAAAAATAATCCGCAAGAAATAACCGTAGCTGAAGATGCTATGGCTAATACTCAGCTAGCTGAAGAACAACGCGATAAGACAAAAGACGCTAATCCGTTTGACCAAGGGACAGCACTTTCAACTCCTGCTACCCCACAAGGAGGTGGGGTGACACTCAATCCGCCACACGGACAACCTGGTCACCGTTGTGATATACCGGTAGGAGCCCCACTCAACAGCAAGCCCGCAGCCGCTACTACAGCAGCGCCTGCCCAACAACCGCAAGTAGTACAACAACAGGTGGTGATAGACCCTCAGCAGGCACAACAGCATACGGGAACAACAGAACCCGGCTTCTCAGGGAAACCTAATCCGCCACACGGACAACCCGGTCACCGTTGCGATATAGCGGTGGGAGCTACTTTGCCGTAGGGATTGGGAAGTTTGCTGGTTTCTAAAAAAATGATTACTTTTGCACTAAAATTCTAAGATGATGAATACCGCTGTACAATATATTAAAGATTTTCAAGGGAATGACGTGTGGGCTGTATTGCCTATTGAAGAATATCGTTTTTTAAGAGATAGAGCCTATTGCGAAGAAATAGACGATATTCCTGAAGAACATAAACGAATATTAGACCAACGTATTGAAAAATACAAAAACCACCCAGAATTATTTATACCATTTGAAGAAGTACAAAAAGAGATAAGAAATGAATTCGGAATATAGTTTAATTCTTACTGAAGAAGCTAAGCAAGAATTAAAAAGTATGATAGCAAGATATAATGTGCTTCAAGAAGGACTTGGAGAAAAGGTGTATGATGAAATACGGCAAAACTTGACTTATCTTAAAACTATGCCTTTTATATGTCCTGAAAAGTATAAGAGAATAAGAATTTTATATACAAAGAAGTATAAGATGGCAGTCTATTATGTTATTTTTGAAGAAGAAAGAGCAGTAGCAGTTTATTCTTTCTTGCATCAAAAAGAAGATCCTAAAAAAGTATTTAACAGAATTAGTTTTTAACCATTTACAAATAACCATTAATAATTATATAATGGAACTTATAAAAATACACGATAAAACTTTTGAGCCGTATATCACAGCTCAGCAACTTGATGAAATTAATGCACGTATGGCCGCTGAGGTCTATCAGGACTTAGGAGAGTCGCGACCTGTGTTTGTTGCTGTCCTTAATGGTTCATTTATGTTTGCTGCCGACTTCGTGAGACATTACAAAGGCGAATGCGAGATTTCTTTCGTAAAAATGTCTTCTTATGAAGGCACTCAGTCCACCGGAAAGGTACACGAACTTATCGGGCTATCAAGTTCAGTAGAAGGACGCGATGTGGTAATACTGGAAGATATAGTAGATACCGGTAATACGCTAGAAGAGATATACCGTATCTTCAAAGATAAAAAAGTGAAATCGTTTAGAATTGCGACCCTATTTTTCAAACCTGATGCCTACAAAAAAGACTTCAAAATAGACTATGTAGGCAAGCCTATCCCTAACCGTTTTATCGTAGGCTATGGCTTAGATTTTGACGAGGTAGGGCGCAACTTACCGCAAGTATATCAATTAAACACCTCTATAACAATGACAAATTTAGTACTTTTTGGCAAACCAGGTGCTGGCAAAGGCACTCAAGCCGCTTTTTTGAAAGACAAATACAACTTAGTGCATATCTCTACCGGTGATATTTTCCGTTTCAACATCAAAAACGAGACGAAATTAGGTAAATTAGCACAATCATACATCGAAAAAGGCGATCTTGTGCCTGATGAGGTGACTATACAGATGCTTCAAGAGGAAGTAGAAAAGAATCCTAATGCTGAAGGCTTCCTTTTTGATGGGTTCCCACGTACGATAGCACAGGCTGAAGCTCTTGATGCTTTCTTATCGTCTAAACGAATGCGCATACACGGTACGCTTGCCTTAGAAGCTGATGATGAGGTGCTTATAAAACGTATCGTAGAGCGTGGTAAAGTGAGCGGACGCGCTGATGACCAAGATGAAGAAAAGATAAAAAACCGTTTCGTAGAATACAACGAAAAGACTGCTCCGCTTATCGCTTATTATAAAGCACAAGGCAAATATCACGCTGTAGATGGTATTGGTACAGTAGAAGAGATTACGGTACGCTTATCTAAAGCTATCGACCAAATAAAAGCCGAATAATGACGGAAGGCAATTTTACAGATTACGTAAAGATATACGCGGCATCGGGCAACGGCGGAGCAGGCTCTATGCACCTGCACCGCGAGAAGTTCGTACCCAAAGGAGGTCCTGATGGGGGCGATGGAGGTCGTGGGGGGCATATTATCCTAAAAGGTAATAAGCACCTATGGACGCTCATACACTTCAAATTTCAGAAGCACTTTCGCGCTGAACACGGTGAAGCAGGAGGGGCTAACCGCAGTTTTGGGGCTGACGGCAAGGATATTTACTTAGAAGTGCCGCTGGGTACCATCGTAAAAGATGCTGAGACGGAAGAAGTACTTTTTGAAATCACCGAAGACGGACAAGAGCTTATCGCCCTACGCGGTGGCAAAGGGGGTTTAGGCAACTGGCATTTTAGGACGGCTACTAACCAGACACCACGCTATGCACAACCAGGGTTACCGGGGGAGGAGCGCGAGCTATTGTTAGAGCTGAAAGTGCTTGCTGATGTAGGATTGGTAGGCTTCCCTAATGCGGGAAAATCGACGCTACTATCAGTTATCACTTCTGCTAAGCCTAAAATTGGCGATTATCCTTTTACTACCCTCAAGCCTAACTTGGGCATTGTAGAAAACCGCGACTTTCAATCGTTTGTAATGGCTGATATCCCTGGTATTATAGAGGGAGCCGCTGAAGGAAAAGGATTGGGGCATTTCTTCTTGCGACATATTGAGCGCAACTCGCTATTGCTGTTTCTCATTCCCGCAGATGCTAATGATATAGTAGCCGAGTATGAGATACTGCTGAATGAGCTCAAGAAGTACAATCCTGAACTTTTGGACAAACAGCGGTTGGTGGCAATCTCTAAATCGGATATGCTTGATGAGGAACTGACTGCTGCTATAGATAAGGAATTGGCTGCTAAGCTGAAAGTGCCTTATCTGTTTATTTCGTCAGTTTCGGGCAAAGGCATACAAAAACTAAAAGATGAGCTAATGAAGCGATTAGACAATTAGTAAATTAGCAAATTAAAAATATGAACAAGATACTTACACTTTGTGCATTATTCCCTTTGGTGGCAGTAGCACAGCCGTCTGACCTTATCGGGGTATACAAATCAAAAGAAGCGCGACAGTTTCAGCTTCGCATCAATGCTGATAATACGGTAGATGCGCTGATGGCTACGGGTACTTATACCGCAAAAGATAAGAATATTAGTTTGCAGTTTGGCACTGGTAATAGCTTTAGGGTAGTGAAAACGCAAGGTACAACAGACCAGCTGACCCTTACGTTTAAAGAGGCAGATATAAATATGTTCGACCCTCGTTTTCTGTATATAGGCTACAAAAATAGCAAAGGAGAAATAGTGTACGAAAGTGTGTATAATAAACTGCAAGGGCAAGATGATTATACTATAGAAATACCGCGCACGGATAATCTTTACCTTGTAAATGCTTATGGTGTAGCTATTACAGGCGATAAAAAGGCAGCCGTAATTATTGAAGAATATCTTATCGGTAAAAATACTAGCGGAGTAGAAATTACTTTTGATACAGAAAATTCGGTTAGGAATGAGTTGCAAGCAACCTATAACCCCGAAAAACAAACGCTTACACTTAATGATAAGACACTCTCGTCTAATCCTATAGTATTTAGCAAAGTGTTGGCTGCTGATACGCAGGCATTGCAACCTGCAGCTACCGAAAAGGTAAAGCAGTGGAAGCATCTTATCGCTTTTGACGAAGAGAAAGACATTCCTGAATTTAACCCAGAGAAGAAAGCCCTTAGTACTTTAAAACAGGCTAATAGCCTTAGTGCAGCCCTTTCCGCAGCTAAGAAAAATAATCGATTGGTAGCGCTGCTCTATCAGCCTAACAACAAGAATGCTACTAAGGAATTTAAAGAGCTATTTGAATGGTATGAGCAAAACGGGGAGACAGTACTAACAGACCCTTACCTTTTTGAACTTTACTTAGCGACAGCTAAAGAGCTAAAAAGTCTGAAAGCTAAAGGGCTCACTAACGAAGACCAGCTTATCATTCTGACCTCTGAAGGAGAGATGATTTACCACGAACCGGCTACCATCGCGCAAGTATTAGCTGATGAAACATTGGAGTACAACCATACCGGTCTGTTGCGCACAGCTGCTAAAGCGAGTTTAGCCGATAGAGTGCTCAGCAATCCAAAAGCGCCGCTAAAAGAGGTTGTAAAGGTCTTAATAGCACTCTCTAACTACACTCAAGACCCAGATGTGCAATTGCTCTTAGCCGCACGCCCTAAAACTGGCGATGCAGAAACTGATGAAGATAAACAGGCTACGATAGACTACCAATTAGAAAATCTCATCACTTACTACAAAAAACCTGAAAACCTATATCGTTTGCGTCTTACACCAGAGCAGCTTACCGCCCAATGGCAGCGTGTAGTTGCCGCCCATAAGGCAGATGCTAAGCTCGATACTGACTTTGCGCTATTGGCATCGCTTAATGTAGAGATAAATGATAACTTTTTCACTAAAACTTTCTACTTAAATTATGAGCCTACTACTGCCGACCTTGAAGCAGGTGCTTACTTGCTTAAGTTTTTCAAAGAGATAAAAGCTCATAATGACGCACTTAAAGATATTGGTGATTATACCTATATACAACGCATTGATAGAGGCTATATAGCATTTAATACGGCTGCAGTAGAGCGTACGCTAAAGGCTTGCTACGACCTCGACAAGGCTACCCTGCCAGAGGTGAAAAAAGCCTATGCTGAAGGGATTAAAAATGGCGCTCTTTCGTCTTTAGATTATATCGACTTTCTTTATAATCAGGATTTGACCACTGATGCTGCTACGGCTTTTGATACTTACTTCAAAAACTTAATGGCTACCGATGCTAACCTAATAGCTGCCCTCGATAACGATTTCACTACTAACAACCCAGAGAATAGTTGGCGTTATTATAAGATGCTCTTTGCCAATCGCGCTAATAATATAGCGTGGAAGGTGTATGAAGGCCAGCCTAATAATAAAGCCCTTATGGCAGAGGCCTATCGATGGGCAAAGGCAGCAGTGCAGTTAGAGCCTAAAAGTCCTTATTACCTTGATACGCTTGCTCACCTAATGTTTGCCCACGGCGATAAGAAAGAGGCCGTTGCTACTGAAGAGAAGGCGGTAAGTCTGCTAACTCAAGATGAAGATGGCAATGCTGAGCAGAAAGAGGAGATAAAGAAAAATCTTATAAAGATGAAGCAAGGGCTTTAGCCATATACTTAATGACAAACAAATACCAACACATATAAAAATGAAAAAGATAGTAGTAACGGGTGGGTTGGGCTTTATAGGCTCGCACACCGTAGTAGAATTGCAAAGTGCAGGTTTTGAGGTGGTTATCATTGACAACCTATCTAATGCACAAGAGAGTGTATTAGAGCACATCACTAAGATAACAGGTAAAAAACCGCTATTTGAGAAGTTTGACCTTAGAGATAAGGCAGATGTACAAGATTTCTTCCGTCGCCATACTGATGTAGAGGGGCTTATACACTTTGCTGCTTCTAAAGCTGTGGGTGAGAGCGTAGAAAAACCTTTGCTTTATTACAACAACAACCTCACTAGCCTTATTTATCTGTTAGAAGAACTTAGCAAGCTGAAAAAGGCACACTTTATCTTTAGTTCGTCTTGTACCGTATATGGGCAAGCTGATAAGTTGCCTATCACCGAAGATGCTCCTGTGAAAAAAGCAGAGTCGCCTTATGGCAATACTAAGCAGATTTCAGAAGAGATTATTAGCGACACCTGCCGCGTAACGCCTCAGCTAAACGCTATTGCTTTGCGTTATTTCAACCCTATAGGAGCACACCCTTCAGCCGAAATAGGCGAGTTGCCTTTGGGCGTACCTCAGAACTTAGTGCCTTATATCACCCAGACAGCTATAGGCTTGCGCGAAAAAATATCGGTATTTGGTGATGATTATCCAACTCCTGATGGTACTTGTATTCGCGACTATATACACGTAGTTGATTTGGCAAAAGCACACGTTATTGCGCTACAACGCCTCTTAAACGATAAGAATGCTGAGAATTACGAGGTATTTAATATCGGTACAGGCAAAGGCAGCAGCGTGTTAGAGGTAATACAAAGTTTTGAGCGAGTATCGGGCAAAAAGCTAAACTACCAAATAGTAGCCCGCCGTGCAGGTGATGTAACAGCTGCTTATGCTAATACTGATAGAGCCAACCACGTGTTAGGTTGGGAAGCTAAATCAACCTTAGACGATGCAATGCTTTCCGCTTGGAAATGGGAACAAAAAGTTAGAAGCAAATAGTTCTTAAACAATTAATAAAAACTGCCTGAGAGCTAAAACCTCTCAGGCAGTTTTTTTATTGTTAAGTTAATCATTCACAATTAAATTATTACCTTTGCATTCAAAAAGAAAGAAGAAGATGTTTGACTTTATAATTGTAGGGGCAGGATTGGCAGGCGTTAGCTTCGCTCATTTGCTTGAGCAGCACGACAAAAGCTTCTGCCTACTATCTGACCGCTCTCAGGTAGCGAGCTTAATAGCTGGAGGGGTCTATAATCCGGTAGTGTTAAAGCGTTTTACCCCTATTTGGAAAGCTGAAGAGATTATGGCGTGCGCCAATCGTTTTTATGACAATATAGAGGCTACAATGGGGCAACCTTTGCGCATTAGTTTGCCGGTACTGCGCAAGTTTGCTTCTGTAGAAGAGCAAAACAATTGGTTTGCGGCTTCCGATACACCCATACTCCAACACTACCTGAGCACTACCCTACGTGCTACCCCCTCTGAGGCGTTGCCTGCTCCTTATCTGTTGGGAGAGGTGCTACATACGGGGCGTTTAGATATTGAGCGTTATATACAGCTCAGTCTGCGCTCTTGGCAAGAGGTGGGGGTATATCACTTTCATTCTTTCGACTACTCAGCCCTTGATATTCAGCCCGAGTTCGTGGCTTATCAAGGAGTGACGGCTCAGCATATTGTCTTCTGCGAGGGCTGTGGTATTAGCAAAAATCCGTATTTTAACTCTTTGCCAATGCGCCCCTGTAAGGGCGAGAGCCTTACTATCAAAGCTCCTGACCTACAGCTACAGGCTATCTTCAAAAGCGATGGGTCTATCATCAGTATGGGAGGCGATATTTACCGCGTAGGAGCCACTTACGACCCTGAAGACCTCTCTGATACTATTACCGAGGCAGGGCGCGCCGAACTGCTCGAAAAACTACATAAAATGATAAATTGCCCTTATGAAGTCATATCGCACCAAGCGGCTATACGCCCTACTGTTGGCGATAGACGTCCTTTGGTGGGGGTACACCCGCTTTATCCGCACTTATGGGTATTAAATGGCTTGGGCACACGCGGCGTGCTCAATGCGCCTCTGTGTGCCCAAGTATTATATAAAGCGGTATTTGAAGGGGAGGAAATACCGTCAGAAATGAATGTCAATCGCTTTAACAAACGGTTGCGCCGCAAGGGCTAATCTTCGTCAGCTGTTTGCGGTCTTTTAGCAATCTTATCTACTATCAGAGCTACAGCCCCGTCACCTGTTACGTTGCAAGCGGTGCCAAAGCTATCCATAGCTATATAGAGGGCTACCATTAGCGCCTGTTGGTTCTCGTCGAAGCCTAACATAGAGTGTAGTACCCCCAATGCCGCCATAATAGCACCCCCAGGTACCCCAGGTGCTGCTACCATAATAATACCGAGCATCATTATAAAGCCTGCAAACATACTAAAATCGTACGGAGTGCCTTGCAGCATCATTAGCGCAAGAGCACAAGCGGTTATCTTCATTGTACTACCCGATAGGTGAATAGTAGCGCAGAGCGGAATAACAAAGCCAGCAATGCGTTGCGAAATACCTAATTTAAGCGACTGGCGCAAAGTTACTGGTATAGTAGCTGCTGATGATTGTGTGCCCAATGCCGTAGCGTAAGCAGGGAGCATAGCACCTAATGATTTAATCGGATTTTTACCAGAAATAAGCCCTGCGAAAATGTATTGCAATAGCAGCAACACTATGTGCATAATAAAGAGGATAACAATCAGTTTAAAGAACACTACCATTACTGAAGCTACTTGTCCGCTAAAAGTTATTTCCGCAAAAATCGTCATAATATAGTAGGGTAGTACAGGTATGATAGCTTTAGTAATAAGCCACTTCACTATATCGCCAAATTCTTTAACTACATTAGTAAGTACGGGAGCTTCGCGTACTGAGAGTCCAATTCCTACGATAAAAGAGAGTAAGAGTGCCGTCATCACCTCAAAGATAGGCGGCATATCGATTGTAAAATAGGGGGGGAGTGACCGGCTATGGTCTTCCAAAGTGCCTATTTGTTCATTTTCTAATAGAGAACTGAAGAGGGCATCTCCTATGAAATAAGTAGAAAAACCCGAAAAGAGGGTAAACCCATAGGCAATCACTACTGTGATGGCGAGTAGTTTGCCAGCATTCTTTTCTAAATCGCCAATAGAGGGCATAATAAGCCCTATCATAATCAGCGGAATAGAGAAGTTTAGAAAGTTTGCAAATAATGATTTAAAAGTAATCAGAATGCGATATAGCCAATCAGGCGCATAGTTGCCTAATAATATACCCAAGGCGATACCGCAAAACACTTTAAATAATAAACTGTTAAAGATTTTTTCCATTTGTATTTTTATTTTTAGCTATAAGTTCGAGGCAAAAGTAACAATTAATTGCTAAATTAGCAAATTAGTCGCTAAAAATTAGTCGTTAGCCGTTAGAAGGGTGTCGCTTACTTAACGACTCATTTCTAACGGCTAACGACTAACTACTAGCGACTAATCTCTATTCTGCTATCAATCCAAACTCAGCACCACTGGCAAAGTCTTGTCCATACTGCTCGCTAAGAGCGGTAAAACGCACATAGCGCGCCTTTACAGGGCTTTTGAAAAGTACTTGCTGAGGTGTGCCTCTGTTCTGAGAGAAACTGCCTTTATGCACTTCTTTCCACGTTTTAGCGTCATCGCTTACTGATATGCTGAAGTCTTTCACATCACCATTGCCTGCTTCGTCTGTGCGAGGTAGGTAGCTAATACCTTTGAAAGATACTTCTTTGCTAAGGTCGAAATCTACCCAGTGAGGGTGCTTAGCTACGGTTACTGAGTAGGCAGAGTGCCATATCGTATTAGGGTTGCCATCTACTAAGTGAGTAGCATTGCCTGCCCCTACTTCTTCGCTGCTGGCAAAGATAACCTTCATCGGTATAGTACTGCGGTTGATAAGCCCTGGTGCAAACGCAGGAGCTTCAGTGCTAGCGCTTACATTAGCGGCTTGAGTTAGTTTTTCTTGTGCCGGACGAATAATAAAGCCAAAGCGGTGTTGAGTAGCCATTACGCGGTCTCTTTGTAGTATCGAGTATCTTCATAATCTGTAACTAATACCATATCCGTTCGATACTCTAATGGCCACCCATACATAAACTCAGCCAGTAAACTACGCACGCCATCATTATTGACCTCTATAACATCATACTTAACAGGCAATACCATCTTAACTGTAGGTTCTGGAATCGTTCTAT
>ERZ772807.760-NODE-760-length-19137-cov-2.706844_pt1 | contig 19137 bp, 18 predicted proteins | sample MGYA00511472_ERZ772807 | MGnify/ENA primary metagenome ERZ772807 (study PRJEB29015, sample SAMEA2737947) | human oral metagenome | biome: human oral; feature: human-associated habitat; material: dental | place: China | collected 2039 ...
TTGGCGCGCTGAGGGCTTCCAAGATAGTGAAGTATTACTAATGGAGCTCAATAAATTTCTTTAATAATATTGAATATAAAAAATAACTTTGCTAAAGTTTTAAACTTTAGCAAAGTTTCTATTGTCTTGCTAATACCTAAACTCTAATTCTTCTTAATGATTATAATGTGGTATTAGTAATCCTATTACTAAATCATAACTATTGATACCTTGCTTTTGTTTATTTGCTTTTAAGAATGCATCATAACTAGCTTTGAAAACAAGTTCGGCTTTGTTTTCATATTGTTTCCAAAACAAACGTACTTCTTTATAATTTTCGAAAATTCCTTTGTGAACTTGTGAGTGAAGTGCTTCATACTCAATAGGGGCTACTACAGCTACTTCGTTTAGGAAATAACGGAGAGCAAATAGTTCAGCACTATAATCAAAATAAGGATTTTTTGTTTTTTTTGCAGCTAAATAACCTAAGTAATTAGCTTCTTCTTCAGCAGCATATCCCATTTGGTGAGCTATTTCGTGACAAGCAGTAATAGGAGTACTATAGCCTATCATCTTTCCATTCACTTGTGCTTCATTAGTAAATGGATTTAAATATCCACTATATCCCATATAGGTGAGTACAGTACTATAAATAGAGGGTTTCACACTTTTTATAGCTTTAAAATCACTAATACCTTCCACTGTTAGGGGGTAGCCTTTAGCAGCGATTCGGTATATTTCTTATTGAGAAAGCCAAAAATCTACTTTGGTACTATCATTAGGAGCTAATCGTGAATGGAGAGCATTGGCTCTGTTTATACATATTTGGGTAGCTTTAAGTAGTTGTTCCTCGCTATATTGTTTAGAAATTTTTAATGAGTCCTCCAAAGGTATTCTAAAATAGTTGAAGCCCCATAAAAAGAAAAAAGCAAAGACTATACGCACACTTTTAGAGAATATTTTATCTAAGGTTTTTAGAGGTTCTGTCCATAGTTTCTTGAAGTGTTTTACCACTGTTATAACTAAACCAATAATAACCAAAGTGTACAAAATATCACCTACAGAGAAAGGTATCCACCCTAATAGAAAGTGAAGCACTTTAGCTATATATGGGTAGATACCTTTACTGTAGATATGTTCAGTAACAGAGGGGAAGCTGCGAAAAATGAGCCAGATTGCTATGTAAATAGCCAATATACTATATTTTCGCACTTGTTTTCTTTCCATTACTAATTATCTTTACCTTCTAAATCTCTCTCAAATTGTTTTACTTCTTTGAGTTGTTCAATAATTTTATCAATAATTTCTTTCTTGTCAATTTCTATAGGAATTTCTACTTTGGTGTATTCCCAACGGATGATGAGATTCAATTTTTCATTAGAAAGACTCTCGAAAGAAAATTCTAAGGATTCTTGTAAATCTTTAGTTTGTATTACAGGTACTGTAAACTCTATAGCGTTTTCATTAGGGTCATAACTATAAGCACCCCAAGCATCGGCATCGTAGTTTAGTACTATTTTCCATTGGTGTTGTTCGGGAGTGATGAAAATGGCATAATCTCCTTTTTTTACTGGTTTACCACCTACTTTAACAGGTTGTAAAAAGCTGATACTCGTAGCTTGATTAGCTCCTGCACGCCATACTTTTCCGTAAGGAACCAATTCACCGAAAATCTTTCTACCTCGCACACTAGGGCGACCATAGTCTACCGTTACTTGGCTTACTGAAAATTGTTGAGTAATCACTTGTCGTGGGCTCGCCATTGGGTAGCTAAAGTTTTGGGCATAAGAGATACAACTTGCTAAAATACCTATAAGAAATACGATTTTTTTCATACTATTCAAAATTGAGATTTAACAAGAAACCACGTGTTTTGAGCCCATTGATATTACCTGTCCATCTACTGTTAGCATCTTTATCGGGGATTAATTCGTTGTTTACAGAGAACAAAGCTCTGAGGGAAGGGGATACCCTAAAGTAATGAGTATAGATATCTAAACCTATCCCCATTTCATAGAAAAATACGTTTTTAGTAGCACGGAAAGTTTTTTCGGAGTTATCGATAGTAAGTTTGTCATTACTACTTAGGTTGAAAACTACAGAAGCTCCTGCTGTTACATAAGGTTTGAAGTTATACCAACGCTTTGCACTGAATTTCAATAATAAAGGGATGTAGATATAGGTAGATTGAGCATCACGTAGTGCATCTTTACTATCAGAGAACCCAGGGAAGATAAGTACACGTTTGTTGTATACTAATCCTGGTTCTATACGCAAATCAAGGTACTTCATCAAGCGAGCAGAGCCAGTAAGCCCTACATTGAACCCCACTTTACGGTCGGTTTGGATTTCTCGCAAACTTGCATTTCTGTAGTTGAGATCTTTGTAATCGATTTTGAAATCGAAGGTATTAGCACCAAAGTAATAACCCCATTGGTAGCGTTTTTCATCAAAGTGTTCCAAGTTTACCATAGGTTCTTTGAATTGTGCATACAAATTAGCGAAACCTATACAAAGGAACAAAAATAAAAGGATTTTCTTAAAATTTATTTTACTCATTATTTATTAAAAAATTCTATTTATTAGCAATATAGATGGTGGCAACCCCTCCTAAGGTTTTAGGGTAATATTTAGTTTGTTGATAACCTACTTTATCTAATATTTGTTGGAATTTTTTTCCATAAGGGAAATGAATTGCCGAGTTAGATAGGTATCGGTAGGCTGAACGATCTTTGGAAAAGAGTTTACCAATGAGAGGCATTACATAATTGGTATAACAATAATACCCCTGTTTGAACGGAAATTTCTCGGGTATAGAAGTTTCTAAAACTACTAATCGCCCATTAGGTTTTAGTACTCTTCGTATTTCGGAAAGCCCTTTTTCTAAATCCTCAAAATTGCGTACTCCAAAGCCAACAGTTACGGCATCAAAAGTTGCATCAGCAAAAGGTAATTGTTCGCTATCACCTTGTACCAAGTTTATGCGGTTTGAAAGTTGTTTTTTAGCAATCTTTTCACGTCCTACCGCGAGCATTCCTTCAGAGATGTCTAACCCCGTGATTTTTACCTCAGGTATAGTTGTAAGCGCAATAGCTAAATCACCTGTGCCTGTAGCGACATCTAATACTGTAGAAGGATTGATTTCAGCTACTTTTTGGACGACGAATTTACGCCATTTTACGTCTGACCCCCAAGAAATTACACGATTCAAACCATCATAAGTTTCTGAGATAGTATTGAACATTTGGGTTACTTGTTGTTTTTTTCCATCTGTTGATCCTTGGTAGGGCGTAACGGTGTTTTCAGACATATATGCTTAATTTTTGGCAAAAATAGTAATTAATTATTAATTAGCAAGTAACAATGAACAATTAAACTGATTTTTCTATTTTCTTCTCAGCTCCTAACTTGTAAATCTTACGTAGAAGATCAAGTATCTCGTTGGCTATTTCTTTTTCGATTGTATCTTTGTTAGGCAAAAGTCCGAAAAATTTTGCCCTCTACTCATCATCTTTAGGTTGTTCACCTGCACCCAACATCTGAATACCGATATAAGAAGTAAAATCTTCTCTTAGTACTATCCTGAACATCAGTGATGTACCCATACCTTCGGAGTCAAAAAGCTGAGCTTGGTAGGTGGTCGTAGGAGCTTCTGTTAAAAGCTCAAAATACGAGTGTCCTTCCAACAATTTATTCACTTCATCTATATCAATAGAAGTTACTTCTCTTTTAGGAATGATAAACTCTTTTTCCACTATGTGTTACTTGTTAGGAGATCCTTATTTAAAAGCCTTTGTATTATTTTTGATAATTGCTTCTTTTTCAGCAGCAGGCATATTATATTTATGATTGTATGCAGCGCCTTCCCAATCGCCATAAGAGTAGTTAGGTAGTACTATGAAACGCTTTCCAAACTCTGTTTTATTGTTGTGGACTGCTTCAGAACGTTGTTGAGGAGTACCTCCATCAAAATCTTTAGAAAAATCGGAAAGGTTATCACCCATCAAGAGTACGATGTCGTAATCTTTGGCGATTTGCAATCGGCGATTTTCTTTACTTTTTTCTGCAGAACGCAAAATAAGGTTGTTATCAGAAGGTAAAGGGAAGTTGTATCTTTTTACGTTTTTAGCAGTGCCTTCACGTTCTTTTTCAAGACGGTTAGTCACATAAAAAATGGCTACTCCTTTGCTATCAGCATATTTGAAAAATTCTAAAGCACCTGTTAGAGGTTTAGCTTCGCCCAATACAGTCCATTCTTCCCACGCTTTTTGTGAATAGCTAATCCCTTGTTTGGCACAATAGGCTTCAAAAGGAGAGTTGTCTAAAAAGGTTTCGTCTATATCGGTAACAATAGCCAAAGGTTTATCTCCTTTTTTAGCAAGAGCCTCATCTAATCGCAGTTGAGCAACATTGAAGGCTTGCAAGCATAAGGCTTCGTATTCGGCGGCATTTTGTTGGAAATAAGATGACCACAATTTGCCATTAGCAATTAGGGGACTTTCGCCAGAAGTAGTTTGTGTTGTAGTGGTGTTTTTGGTAGCGTTGCAACTAAATAATAAAGCGGCTACCCCAATGAGTAAATAATTTTTTTTCATTTTTATTTAATTTGTCGATTTGTTAATTTTCAAATAAGCCAATTCGCCAAGCAAATTGGTCAATTATTTTGTCTACTATTATTTGTGCGAGTTTTTCTTTGCTTTCAAGTGTCCAGCCTGCGATGTGAGGGGTGAGAATCACGTTATCAGCCTCTAATAGATATTTAAAAGATTCAGGCATTTGACCATCGCTAAAGAAATCTTCAAAAGAAGCTTTTTCGTATTCTAATACATCTAAACCAGCTCCCAACACTTTGCCATTTTGCAGAGCGTGCACCAAATCATCGGTAACAACACTCTTGCCACGAGCAGTATTTAGGAACCAGAAATTTTTGGCAAAACTATTGATAAACGCTGCATTAATCATTTTTTCAGTTTGAGGAGTTTGAGGGGTGTGCAAGCTCACTATATCGGCTTGACGGAAAAAATCCACCAAAGTTACTTGTTTAGCATTCTCATCGCCTTTGTCAGGAAGAATGTCGTAGCAAATTACATTGCAGTCGAAACCTCGTAATTTTTTAGCAAAACTCTTACCCATATTGCCATAGCCTATGATGCCAACAGTCTTCCCATCGAGTTCCCAACCACGGTTTTCCTCACGCAACCATTTACCATTTTTAATTTCGTTGTTAGCTTTTTTAAACTTGTTCAAAAGAGCTAAAAGCATACCAAGAGCGTGTTCTCCTACAGCATTGCGGTTGCCTTCAGGAGCAGCAATGAGAGTAATTCCTTTGCTTTCGGCATAATTACAATCTATATTTTCAAGACCAGCACCTACTCTGCCTATGAATTTCAATCGAGTAGCTTTGTCTAAAAAAGTTTTATCTATAGGGAAACGACTGCGGATGATAATTCCATCATAATCAGCGATTTTAGATTCTATAGTTTCTTTAGAGCTAGTGTAGTCCTCATAATTTTCAAAACCTTGTGCTGAGAGTTGAGAAAGCATCAAGGGGTGATTTTTATCTATATGTAATATTTTCATTTTTTTTAATTAAATATTAGCTAATACAATTTTATAAGATTTTTTCTCGTTTCCAAGATACAACAGGGAGTTCTCTTGAATAATGGACAGCTACTAAATTATTAGATGAAAGTTCTATAGCTCCTAACTGATAGACCATATCCACATTGTAAAGTTTTACAGAGTTCAGTTGCCATTCTCTATGATGAATTTGATAGCGGTAGAGGTTATTATTATGCTTTAAGTATAAACAATAACGCTCAGTAAGCCACAAGTCAAAAGGAGTTTTGTCTTCTATACGTGAGGAGATGTTAAAACCTACATCTAAATGGAAATTCTTTTGAGAGTTAGCATTTGTATAGCCTCTGTTGGTACGTTTGATTATTGATTTCTCGTAAGGAAGTCCCGATAAAGTGCGTGCTACCCAAGCTGAAAAAGCTTTTTCAGCTTCTATATTCAAGAAATATACGCCTGCTTTATCTCCTTTCTTTACATAGGTACGTACATTTATCTCATAAAAATTTGAGAGAAAACCTACTGCAGGCAAATGTATAGGATGTATCTGTTCCATACGAAAACAAACTACTGATACATAGGTTTTTCCTTGAAAGGTATCAAGTTCTATCTCTGCAGGAACTAATTCTCGTAAGTTTTTTTCATCTACTCTAAAATGCAGGAATAGAGCATCATTCCACTCTTGATAATAAGCGAGGTTACCTTTAGGAATCTCCCAAGGACGGTGTGATACATCGTTGAGTATAGTTGTGATATCATTCATAACTAAAGAGCTGAAGCTTAATAGTCGTCTTATTTGTTCGGCAAAAGTACAAAATAATTATAAACTACAAGTGAGAAAATACAAATAATTTACTAATTCACAAATTTGCTAATTTGCTAATTATCTCCTACCTTTGCCGTCTAATAATAAAAAATTATGTCATTATCCTATTTACAACCTATAGATGAGTCTTTTACCTTAGATGACTACAAACCACAACAAGTAGGTTTTCAACTTCAAAAACACCTTCCATCTTTAGGATTGCCAGATCTTACAGATGTAAAAATAGCTTTCTTCTGTATAGAAACAATGGGGCAGTCGTTTTATCGTTTTCGCCAATATTTGTACTCACTTTTTATGGGTAATTGGAATTTTGGTATTGCAGATTTAGGAAACTTGCCCTTAGGAGCTACAGAAGAAGATACACATTTTGCTATCAAAGAGATTGTAGCTGATTTGATTAAAGAAGGGGTCATTCCTATAGTGTTAGGAGGTTCACAAGATTTTACCTATTCACTCTATCGCGCTTTTGATAGCCTTGAACAAATGGTAAACCTTGTGTGTGTGGATTCTAAATTTGATTTTGGCAATACAGAAGAGTTGTTTGTAGAGAGTTCGTATATGAGTAAACTCATTTCAGAACCGCCTGTAAATCTATTAGATTTTACAAATTTAGGTTATCAATCGTATTATGTAGCCCAAGAGGAGTTAGATTTGCTTGAGAAAATGTGTTTTGAGGTACATCGTTTAGGTAATATAGTGAATGATTTGAAGATTATAGAGCCAGCTATGCGCGATGCTGATATAGTGAGTGTGGATATGACTTCAGTACAAGCAAAGGATATGATGGCTGTGGGTAATGTAAACGGATTTAATAGCAGAGAAATATGTGCTATTGCGCGTTATGCAGGTATTAGTAGTAATGTGCAAGTAGCAGGTATTTTTGATATTCCAAATACCGATTTGGCAGCCCAATTACTCGCAGAAATGGTTTGGTATTTTTATGAAGGTTTTACTTTCCGCATTAAGGAATTGCCAGTAATCAACGATGAGAATTACACTAAATATATTGTACCCATAGACGATATACAAATAGAGTTTTTCAAAAGTACCCAAACTGAACGTTGGTGGATGAAACCAGGAGGCGATAAATATTCTTCTCCTCAAAATCACGTGCCTTCAGGGCTTGTGCCTTGTTTACCACAAGATTATGAAGAAGCTATTCGCGGTATTGTTCCTGATCGTTGGTGGCGTACTTATCGCAAATCGGTTTAATTATTGTTCTAATTTTTCAGTTAATTCAAACCAACGTTCTGTTTTTTCCTCTATAGCAGTAAGCGTTTGCTGTAGGGCAATTGATTGGTTTTGTATTTCATCACTACTGAGTGTTCCTTCGGCAAAAGCTGCTTCGATACTTGCTTTTTGCTCTTCTAATTGGGCAATTTCTTTTTCTAAACGGTTATATTCTTTCTGTTCATTAAATGATAAACCTTTCATCCCGTCCTTACGCCAAGTATTTTTAGTAGTTCTCCCAATTCCGGTGTAGTCTGCCGTTTCATCAATCGTCATTCCAATACGTGGAACCATTCTTGAAACTCTATTCTTTTCTTCGTGCCCGGAAGTACCGAATGATCGTCGCTCTTTCTTTTGGGTGATATTTAGACCATCATTCATCGCTTAGACCTCCTTTCTTTTCTTGAAATAAGCTGCACTGACTTGCTTAGAAGATTTACATCACACCAAAAATCAGTGCAGCATTTGTCATATTATCATTATTTGAACATATCCGGACGGATAGGTAACTGCCTATCCTCATGGGAATTCCACCCCCTCCCATGCTGATGGGTGGGCCGTCCCTTACAGTGACGTTAGCCGGACGGAAGTATCATTACTGCATATCGTTGCCATAAAACCGTTTCTCTTTACTTGCAATGTTGGTGTTTTTCGCTCCGTATTTTACATTCAAAACCGTATATCCAAAGTTATTATTTCGGTTTCTTCTGTAAAAAAACATCATGGCGCACCCACTGCTTGGCTCCTTGCAGCCTGCCTTTGCAGGTCGGTATCCGGATTGTTCTATTCAGTTGTCAAGGTACAAATTAGGTAGGGGATATTATTTTATATGCCTCTCATAAGTAAGGACATTTTTTGACCTTTTTCGGAGGGTATTACAAAACTTTTTTCAAAAATTTTGCCATATTCTTTAATCCCCTTTCAATGGACTCTCTCACAGCTCTTTCATCCACCTGTTCCGATTTGGCAATCTCGCTTTTACTCATACCTAAGAAGTAATGGGCATAGATGCGATCCGCCTGTTTCTTTGGAATGCTGTTGAGTCCTCGGTATAACTGTTCTTTGGTCAATTTTCGCTCATAAATTTCATCCGGTGTCTGTGCAGTCAGCAGGATACTATTTTCAATTCCATTATCTACATCAAGAGAGTAATAGGCTTTGTATCTGCGAATATATCGCTGATAACTTGCCTCTTGAATGTCGAACGCTTTTAAAAGCTCCGCTATCTGATCTTCCACCTCGATAAAGAAATCTTCTTTGTAGAACGGGTAATAATCCCGTAGGTTAATCTTTTTCATTGGTATTCCTCCTTTTGATTTGAAAAACTTAAAAATCAAAAGGAGAGAGGGGGAGAGCGACAACGAGAGCGTATTTCTTTGCAAGAAAAAATGCCCCACCGGAATAATTCCGATAGGGCATAAAGGAGCAAATATATGTTTTTAAAAGTACATACTAAGATTATGCTGTCATATATAGATACTACAAATATTTTTTAAGATTACAAAATATGCAAATTCAATTTCAAAGTCTATAAATAACACGGTGAATCCTCCTTTTGCCACCGTGCTCAAAGCAAGTAATCGTAAATTTCCTCCGAGTTCCAATGTTAAAAAGGAAATGGCGGCTTGAAATATATTCATTTCAAAACCGCCATCAAGAATACTGCTTCTTAAATTTGAAAAATAGATATTCTGTAAGCGGTTTCATTTAATCTCTTACAAAATCAATCACACTTCCTTGAACAAACAACATTTTCATCATAGGGCTAACTTTTTACACCAAGTTGTTTCATCTTGAACAGTTCTCGTTGTTGCATAATAAGCCCCACAACAATCATCGTAAAATCAACAACAGGTTCTGCCCACCAAACAGCTGTCTCCCCAAATACTTTTGGTAACAGAAGCATTGCCGGTACAAATAAGATAAGCTGTCTAAGCATAACGATTTTTCCGGCTTTTTTGCCATCTCCAATCGCTTGAAAAAAGGTGATGGTCATAACCATAACTCCATATAAAAGAAAGACACTGTAAAACATCCGAAAGCGATTTACTCCACCGGCAATAATCGAAGGATCCACATTAAATGCGGATAAGATTTGACCGGAGAACAATTGGGCAGGTATCCAAAAAATAGCTGCAAGCACTAATCCTCCAAGGCAAAACACCTTCATCGCCTGTCTTACTCTGTCATATTGTTTTGCTCCGAAGTTTGTACCGACTACGGGCTGTAATCCTTGACTCATTCCCCAAAGCGGAATAAAAGAAAAAGCATAGATTCTAAGGGTAGCTGCCATTAACGTTCCTGCGGTATTTCCTCCATAAGCAAAGGCTTGTTTATATAAAAGGGTCTGCTGAATCATAAAAAACACTTGCATAACCATAGCGGAAACACCTACACCGAACATTTCCTTGTAGATTTCTTTTTGTTTGCAAATTCTTCCTATTTTGACATTCTCGCTTTTGTTTTTAAAGTAATACAAGGTAACAAGTGCCTGAATCACTTGTGCGATAACTGTCGCTATTGCCGCACCCTCAATGGCATATTCTCCCATCGCTTTCATGAAAATAGGATCTAATGCAATATTGATAAATGCTCCAAGAGCCATAATGCCCATCGCTCTTTTCATCAGTCCCTCGCCACGCATTACCATGTTTGCCGATTGTGTAAAATTAACAAATATGGAGCCTAAAAATAATACTCTTAAATATCTGACTCCTAATTCCTTAATTTCGCCTTCGGCACCCACTAAATCAAGGAAATGCGGAGCAAGAAAAATGCCTCCTACCGTAATGATTATAGAGAACAAAATCACCCAATAAATCAGGTTCCCCATAATCTTATCTACCGTTTCCTTATCTCCTTTGCCCAATGCTCTTGATAAAATAGAAGCACTCCCAACGCCAAGCAAAGTAGATGTCCCGCTATTAAAAAAGGTCAACGGTAATGCAACACCGCAAGCAGTCATCGCACTTTGCCCAATAATATTTCCGGCAAAGATTCCGTCCATGAGAGGGTACAGTCCAATTACCAACATTCCAATCACTGCCGGAATGGATAGTTGGAACATTAGTGATAATGGTGTCTTGGTTAACAATTGCTCTTTCATGTTTTGTTTCATTTTAACCATCTCCTTCACACTAATTAGCAATCTTCCAAACAGTTGCTTTATTTTTCATATTGATCAATGTTTTATACAAACCGCCTTGCTTTATTAGTTCTTCATGATTTCCTCGTTGTTCTATTTTTCCGTTATTTAAAACTAAAATCTGATCGGCGTTTCGTATCGTAGAAAGCCTGTGAGCAATCATAATAATGGTTTTGTTCTTTGTCAGTTCTTCAATAGCAGCCTTTAACTTATCTTCATTTTCCGGATCAATATTTGCTGTGGCTTCGTCAAAAATGACAATCGGGGCATCTTTCAACATAGCTCTGGCAATGGAAATCCTCTGCTTTTCTCCACCGGAAAGAGTGGCTCCACCTTCACCAATCAATGTATCGTACCCATTCGGCAAGGCTTCTATAAAATCATGGCACATCGCCTTTTTAGCAGCTTCTATGACTTCTTCTCTTGTAGCACTTGACACACCGAACTTGATATTATTTTCAATCGTATCTTCAAAGAGATAGACACTCTGAAATACCATAGCGATATGACTCATCAGATGGGGCAGAGTATACTCTTTGATGTTCTTGCCGTCCATTAAAATTTCTCCTGCGCTTACATCCCAAAATCTTGCAATCAAATTGCAAAAAGTCGTCTTTCCGCTTCCGGACGGACCGACAATGGCAGTAATGGTGTTTTTCTTCATCTCACAGGAAATATGATCTAAAATCGTCTTTTCATCATAAGCGAAAGAAACATCTTTAAATTCAATATTAGGGTGACGGATTGGACTTGTTTCCTGTCCTTCTTTTATTTCAGGAATCTGTTCCAAATATTTCAAGCTGTCGATGGAGTTTTCCGCAATTCTCAGTATTGCCATAGAACTTCCTGCCGCCTTGATTCCCTCAAAGATAATAAAACCGGCAATCATCGACATAATTGCATCTGCCAAAATCATATTTCCCTCCATGTAATACTTGGCAGATAAAATAATAATAGCGGCAATACTGATTCCAAGGACAATTCTCTGCAAGGCGATATATGGAGTCATAGTTTTTTCAAGTTTCATTGTAATATTACAGTTTTCTTCAAATGCATTGCTAAGTTCTTTATTATTCTTGCCGCCTAAATTGTATGATTTAATCACCTGCATTCCCTGTACGGTTTCCAGTACCTGTTTTGTCAAATGCGTTTGAGCGATGCCAATTTCACTTGCATTTTCTCTTGACTTTTTCTCCATAAAATAAGTGACAATAAAAAATGCAAGGATTCCTAAAGCTGCGGTAATTCCCACCATTATGTGCAAATAAAATAAGGCTAAGGCAAAGACGAAAGTATTGAGTAATCCGCCTAAAACAAGCACAAGCAACATCGGTACCTGCATTTCAATCTGGCTGAGAGTGGTTGTACTCATTGTTGTAATCTTTCCTAAGCTGAATTCACTGAAAAAACCCATCGGTACTTTTTTAAGCTTGTTTCCGATACGGATTCTTTTATCCGCCGCCATAAAATAGCCAGCGTGCGTTTGCTCCAGTTGAGAAACATATTGTGTGATAATCTTTCCGACTAAGCTGACAAGAAGAATCCCTAAGACAACGGCTATATCCTTCACGGAAAGAGTTTCGTCAAATATTTTAACGAGAACATAATACACACCGCCCATTTGCATTGCGTTAAACGCCGCACAAAGGAAGCCGACAATAATGGACTTTCGTATATTCGATTGTTCCTTTTCCGCAAAGTTCCATATTTTCTTAAATACTGTAATCATAACGCTCCTCCTTTCCCGCAGCTTTCCACAAAGAGGAATAGACTTTTGATGTTTCTAAAAGCTCCTCATGCTTTCCACAGCTTTCAATCTTCCCGTTTTCGACCACAAATATTTTATCTGCATTAACAACAGTTCTAAGCCTATGTGCAATTAAAATCAATGTTTTTCCTTTCACCAAATTGCTGATGGCTTCCTGAACGATGCTCTCATTTTCGGTATCCATATAGGAGGTTGCTTCATCTAAAATGACGATTGGTGCATTTTTCAGCATGGCTCTTGCGATAGAAATTCTTTGCTTTTCTCCTCCGGACAAATGCCCTCCGCCTTCACCCGCAACCGTATCATAGCCATTTGATAGTCCTCTAATAAATTCATCACAGCCGGATAATTTTGCTATTTCTTCTACTTCTTTATCACTTGCCGATGGCTTTCCGATTCTTATATTTTCTCTGACAGACATATCGAATAGATAGTTGTCCTGCGATACATAAGAGATGGTTTCGGATAACTGTTCCAGCGGAATCTCTTTGATGTTTTTTCCTCCGATACTTACTTCTCCGGCATCTGCATTCCAAAAACCTGCAATCAGTTTTGTAATGGTCGATTTTCCGCCTCCTGACGGACCGACAAATGCGGTTACCTGATTTTCTCCAATAGATAAGCTGACTCCTTCTAATATCTTCTTATCTTCCACATAGGAAAAATCCACATTTTTCAGTTCAATAGCACTACCGGATAACGAAACATTCCCTTTACCATGCTCAAGATCAGGGGCATCCAAAATCAATCCAATTTCTTTGGTAATCGTTCCTATTCTGGACAGATCGTCCATATAATTGGTCGCCGTCAATATATTTTCCACCGTTCCGAAGGAAAGTACAATGATGGTTATAAAGGTCGCTATTGTTAAAGAGCCATTTAAATAAAAATAAATTCCTAACGGCAGGATTGTGAGCAGGGACATGGGCGAAATTTTTCTATACGCAGACACACCGATCATCGCTTCCTTCATCCAATGATAGTAAAACGAGGCATTTTCATGGACTGCACCACTGTATTTCTGATAGGAAGTTTCACTTTGATTGAACATCTTGATGACCTCAATTCCACCGATATATTCAACTACTGCGTTATTCATTTTCTGATTGATTTCCACCGATTGCTGATACTTTTTCCCATAAGATGCCATCACCGATTTCATACAGAACATTCCAATCACAAGAGGAATCAGGGAAACAAGTGCCAATCTCCAATCCAAAATAAACATATAGATCAGCAAGAGAATCGGGCCGATGATATTGGCAGTCATCTCAGGAATAATATGTGCTAAGGTTGTTTCCATGGAATCGACCTGATCCACAATAATATTCTTGAGCTTACCGGAAGAAATATTCATAACCTTTCCAAGGGGCATCCGAAACAGTTTTTTAGAAATTTCTTCCCTTATTCCTTTTAAAGAATAAAAAGTTGCCTGATGCGATATGGAAGTGGAAGCCGCCGCAAAGATTTCCTTCAAGACCATTGCGGCTAATACCATAAGACCGTATTTCAAATAAAACCCGAATTCTGCGTTTTTTCCAATCAGTCCTACAATCATTTTTGCTAATACGATATATGCGGCAAGACCGGATACCACTCCTAAAACTGCCAATAGAACGGATTGAATGTAAGTGTTCTTATATTCTTTTACATACTGTTTGATTAAATTCATAATCTGAATCCTCCTTTGATACCCAAAATTTTTATCCTATGGAAGCAAATAAAAAATCCGATATTTCAGCTTCATTCTCTTTTACAGGTATTTTTTTATAAGTCTTGTCATCAATCATCAGCACCGTATTACACACCTCAAAGAGAAGTTCTAAATCATGGGTAATAATAATCACCGGTCTCTTAGCGGCATACTTCCTTATCATAGCTCCTATTTCTTTCATTCTTTTGTAATCAAGTCCTGAAGTCGGCTCGTCCAATATAATGATTTTCCTTTCACTTAAAAAGGCAGTGGCAAGTGCAAGCCTTTGCTTTTGCCCACCGGAAAGTTCTTGCGGATGATCCATTTTTTTATCCCACAAATCAATCGCCCTAATGTAGGAGGTGACTTCTTTCAGATATTCACTATCTTTCACTTTATTTTTAGGGATCAATTCATTTTCCACCGTATCAAAGAAAATTTGATAATCCACATCCTGCATCATATAGTATGATTGCTTCAATCTTTCTTTCGTTGTTTTTCCATAGCTTATTTTCCCTTTATTTTTAATTAAGCCCGCCAAAGTTCTTCCTAATGTTGTTTTCCCGATTCCATTTTTCCCGATGATTGCCATGATTTCTCCATAGTGAAGATCAAAGGAAAGATTCTTTATGAGTTCCTGTTTCCCGATATTGATATTTAAATCCACGATACTCGCAGCCTTCTCTTGTTCCGCATCCAAGTTTTGTGCTTTCAGGGACCTATAACTGATTGCTCGCAATCCATATTTTTTGCAGTCATTCTCTGTGAGTTCTCCTTGAGAAAACACCCTTTCGATCGTCCCGTCTTTCATATAGATTAAGCGGTCATATAAATCATTTAAAAAGAACAATCGATGTTCCGCAACAAGGATTGTTTTTCCCATCGCTCTTAAACTGCGAACAATATCTCTAAACTGAGCAATCCCTTGATAATCCAAATTGGAGGAAGGCTCGTCAAAGAAAATAATTTTGGTATCATATAACAAAGTGGAAGCAATTGCTACTTTTTGCTTTTGTCCGCCGGAAAGTTCGGAAAGTTTCTTGTCCATCAAGTCGCTAATTCCCATTTTTTCAAAGGCTTCTTTTGTTTTTTGTTTTAATTCCTCAAGGGGCATTCCTAAGTTTTCTCCGACAAAGGCGACTTCTTCTTCCGCAATGGTAGCAAAAAACTGATCCGATGGATTTTGAAATACATTGCCGATATATTTTGCAAGCTCGCCTTTTTCATAGTTCATCAAATGCTTATCGAATAGTTTTACTTCCCCATTAAAAATTCCGCCATAATGATGCGGAATCAGCCCGTTTAAAATTCTTGTCAAGGTAGTTTTTCCACATCCTGATAATCCGGTAATAACTACTAATTCTCCCTGTGCAATTTCTAAATCAATATTTTTAAGAATAGAGAGATTGCCCTCATCATATCGAAAGTCTGAAATTTTAGTTTTTAATAAGCTCATCTCTCCAACCTCCATAATACAAAAACCATCAAAAAAGCAGATATAAAAGTGTAATCTAAAATGCCGAAATGTATAGGATTATAACTTGTTTTTTCTCCTTCATACTCAATCCCTCTTGAAATGATAGAAGAAGTTAATGTCTCACTTACATGGAGACATTTATATATTAATGGAATGAGATAAAGCTCAAACGAATGGACGGGATGTAAGAGACTTAATCTTAAGCCTCTTACTTTCATTCCCTGACGTATTTCTTTGATTCTGAGTTCTAATTCTCCGAGATATCTTAAGGCTGTTACAAGAGCTATACTTATTGTATTCGGAAAATGAATTTTTCTTAAAGCTGCCATTATTTTAAGAGGGCTGGTAAGTATCAATACTCTCCCGACATTAAAAATGGGATATAACTTCAACACCAAGGCAATTAAGCCAATGATAGCCCCCGTAGTCATTCCTAAATCAATATGAGCTAATATCTTCAATAACAAATATAACCCTAAATAGATGAATCCTCTTTTGATAAGCTCTAAGTATGAAAAAGTCAGCACCACTACAAAACTCATTCCTAAAAGGGCATAATATGATGTGCCGTTAACAAGAAAAACCAAGAAAGACGAAATCAATATTATTAAGAAAAGAGTAATTGGATTTACGTTTTTTGCCTTGCTTTTTCTCAACTTGTCCATTATAAAAGCCCTTTCTCTTTTCTTTTTTCAAAGAATTTTTTGTTTATATATACTCCGAATTGTCCTGCAAGCAGTTCTAAAGCTATGTTGCAACCTATTGCTATTGCTATCGCTTTATTCGTGTAGAAATTTGCCATCCATTCAGCTTGTTCCCTGCCTATTGAAGAAGCAAATTTAACAATTCCTTCCACTCCCAAAACTTTAATAAAAATAATAGGGTGCATAGCGACAACAAACATTGCTACAGAAAATGCTATTCCTACTTTCACATTATTTTTATAGTCGCCAATGATTAGTTCTGATAATATTGCCGAAACTAAACAAATCGGAATCATAATCCAATAACCCATTGCTGAGTATAATAGACCGTAAATAACCCAAAACAAAGCTACGGCTCCTCTTTTTTGAATTCTTTTTGCCATAATGACAAAAACCGGTCCAACAACAAAGGCGGCGAAACCAGCCGAAGCATAAAGAGCAATTGCTCCAAGTGTTCCGGTAAACATTGAAACAGCCATTCCAATAGCAAATCCAATCACTGTTAATACTGCAATTTGAACTACATCTTTTAATTTCATTTTTCATTCCTCCATAATAGTTTTTAATTGATTTTTTATAGGTGTGGATAAAATTTCAAACCACTCTATCATACTTTAATGATAATTTTTTTCATACTCTACCTCCTTCACTTCCTAATGGTTGATAACTATATTAGCTAACTAAGTTATCTATATGGCAAAAATGAAGATTTATTCTTAAAGCCATGAATATTAAAACCCACGAAGTTTTCTCCAACCTTCATTAAAAAATTTTGCTACAATATCTGCATTTGTTCTTACCTCATTTTCCGACTTGGAATGAACAACAATCTCACACAAAGCATTTATATATGAATGATCAAGAAGATGTATTGCTTCATCCGGAATATCAATCTCTTTTCCTGTTTTGTCAGAAAAAACTTGAATAGCTTTCTTTCTATTTCGATCCTCTAATTCAACAAGTTTTTCAACAAAATTATCATACTTAGTTCCGTATGCTTTATAGAATAACAGTTCAAATATCTCTTTCCGTTGAAACATATACAAAGCAGATTCAATCGATCCATTAACGTTTATTTCAGCTAATTTTTCTGTATGATTTTTATCCAAACTTTCAAAAGATTTCTTTTCAAATTTCGCATAAAAACTTAAGATATCCTCAGCCAAAGGTTGTACCAACGAAACAAATAAATCTTCTTTATCTTCAAAATGGCGATAAAAGGCTCCCGTAGTAACTCCGGCATCTTTACAAATTTTTCTTAAATTAGCTCGTTCATATCCATCGTTCAAAAAATTCGCTTTACCACTATCTATGATATTTTTATGTGTAAGCTCATATCCACTCAAATCTGCCACTACTCTGCCTCCTTTCTCTTTACTGATCAATTTCCCGCCTCATTTCGATAACTTAGTTATCATTATACTCGCTTTTTATAAATTCGTCAATTATTTTTTGCGAAGATTTGTTCTTCTATTTTTCGGGACGCAAGTACCGGCAAGCAATGCCGAGCGGTACACACTCGGCTTTTTTGCTTGTTGGTGGTCTGCCCCCAATCCCCCGAAAGAAAAACTGAAAGTTTTTCTTTGACACCTCCTGTGGAGGAACTACGGAAAAATGGCTAACGCTCATTTTCCCTTTCAGCTTGCTCTTTCTGCGGAGGAAAGAGCAGGCGGTCCACATTGGATTTTACGGTTAACATTTCCTGCATTTCTCTTTTCTTCTTGCGGTAGTCGGAATAGAGATTTTTCTTTTCAGTAAGGAGTTTTTCATACTCTTTGGAAAGCTCTTTTATAGTCGGGAGTTTCTCTGTGTTGAGAGCGGAAAAGGCGACTTTTGCTGCCTTGTGAAGCCGTATTTTTTCTTCGTTTTCCGCATAGAATTTTTTGCTGTATCCTGCCTTACGGTAAGCTACATAAACTTCCTTTGTTTTGGCATATTGATAGATGTGTTTCTTCAGGTCCGAGATGTCCTGCATTCTTTTTTCCGCTTGTTTCATCTGAGCGGAGATAGTATTAAAATCGGAGACCAGCTGTTTTGCTTTTTCCTCTAATGTTTCATAATCCGTAAGTTTGTTTTCCATTAAATAACTCAACGTTTTTGCTGCCTGTTTTAAGTTGAATATCTTTGCCCAGTGTTCATATCCGGCACCTTTTCCGGATTTGATTTTCTCCTGAATATCAATCAACAGGTCAATCTTATCCTTAGATTCTTGCTTCTGCTTCGGAGAATTTCTTTTCCCTAAAATTCTTTCTTTGATGGCTTCTTCCGTGTAATCTTCTCCAAGAGAATGATCTCTGCACCTGATGAATTTCTTATCGCCGTTTAATCGAAAAGCAAGATGCTTTCCGTGTTTGATTTCATAGCCGGCTTCTTCCATCTTTTTTAAAAAATTCTCAAAGGAAGATGGCTTTTGAGCGAGGGTGTCATCAATGGCAGTTTTTAATTTTTCCCGCTTACTTTGCTTCTTTTTCTCTCCGAGCCATTTTCCGTAATGGCATTTTGTTTCTTTCGGATTTTCTACAATGGAAAGTCCGTTTTCAAGACAGAGTCGATCGGATAAGTTTCGGACGGCTTTTGTACTGTTCCAAAAGTTTCTGAACTTTCTTTTGCAGTCCAGAGACACCGCCGAATATACGATATGATTGTGGATATGAGCCTTATCCGTATGGGTACATACGATAAAAGGATAGTTCTGTTTTGTCCATGAAAGAGCAAGTTCATACCCGATACGGTTTGCTTCC